>Ga0209174_10000657_pt1 | contig 25460 bp, 17 predicted proteins | sample JI91814BDNA_FD_187505 | JGI IMG/M metagenome (GOLD analysis project Ga0209174, IMG submission 187505) | Wastewater effluent complex algal communities from Wisconsin, to seasonally profile nutrient transformation and Carbon sequestration -... | ecosystem: Engineered > WWTP > Effluent > Algae...
ACCCACCCCACCGTACACACCGGTAAAAAGTCCACCGATATCGAAAGTGAATGTAAAACCGCTGTTCCTTTTTTCCACTGTTTGTGCCGGTGTATAAGTTTGTCCGAAATTCTTTTCATACGAAATATCCAGGGAATTCCCGAGGAAAAGATCCTTGTTACTCGGATTGAATGAAGCACTTAGTGACATACTTTTCAATCCCTCGCGGGTGTTATATTTAAACCCACCGGATAAACCTGCTCCATTGACCTCTCTTAAAAAGGATGCCTGTGTTTCAATTCCCACATTGGGACTGATATCCACTCCTCCCCTGGTATCAGATAAAAGATTTAACCCGGCATTCAGGCTTGTTTTGGTATTCACTGAAAGCTGGAAACTGACGCCGGCTCCTACGGAAGCACCGATACCATAATAATTATCTTTATATATTCCCAGTTCGACCTGGGCTTTTCCCTTTTCCCAGCCAAAAAGTGTGGCTTTCACATTGAATGCACCCCCCACTTTTTTCATAGGTTTGGTATGAAATGTTTTTTTAACCTCATCGCCATTAAAATCATCCGGTATGCCCCTCATGCTCCTGTTTACAGCTCCCGGGTTTAATGACCATCCCGTTCCTACCCAACTGGCCTCTTCCTCGATACCTGCGCCTGACTGGTAAGAAAGATTAATAGGGTATCCACCCACGTCCATCAGTGGGATATTATATTTCATGTCACCACTGAACAGGTCCACCAGGTCTGTAGTGCCTGCTGGTTCAAATTTTGACATTTCGGGCTGAGAAGGACCGGTTGTAAGCCCATATGCTGATACAGGGATCAGTAACTGAGCTGAAAATATCAACAGAAAAAAAACAGCGATGACCTTTTTTGTGTGTGTGGTTCTCATAAACCGTTCATTATTGATCAGCTTCTTTTAATAATTATTTTTCTTATTCCCCACTCCCCTCTCGAATCAGTATAAATCAGGGTATCCAACTGTTGTGTCATGGGAACCTCAAACACCAAGACACCTTCATTTCGTTGAGTTTCCATTTTCTGACGTGGCTGGTAGAACACCGGTTTAACGGAGTCACCATCAACCAGGATACACCAGTCATATTGCATCTCATATTGATAATATTTCCCTTCTTGTACTGATTGTTGGTCTGCAGCTTTTGCTATCATCAGGCTATCCAGGAATCCTACTCTGAAACAATGAAATGTTGTTTTGCCTCCCAAACTGTCTATTTCCTGCAATACAGACCTGCAGTCGGTCCGGTCGGCATACATCAGTCCTCTTCCCTCATTGTTCACTTCGATTTCGTGCTTTTCTGTAACCTGGTTTTTTGGCTTGTTGTTACAGGCAATAAAAAAAACCAGTATTACCCCCCATACATATATTTTACTTTCCTGCGCTTTCATTTGCTCCCTTCCTTTTATAAGCCAGTATCATTATCCTGATAAACAAATCTCAATTCCAGGACCGGCTCGTTAAACGGATAAACTTTTAGAAGATATTGCTGTCCAGGTACCAGATCCAAATCAGTCAGATTAATCTCGACTTTATTAAAGCCCTGTTGTAGCCTGATTTCCGGAACATTTTTGATCTCAGTATGCCCATTCACAATATCATGAATACTGTATTTGAGTTTAGTAATATTGTAATCATTGCGCAATGAGAACCTTATGGCGCGGTTGGCGATATAGTAATTTCCATTTATCAAGAGCTTTAATTCACGGAAACTATCTCCCGGTGGCAAGGCCTTAACTTCCTTGCATTTTACCGTAAACTCCCAAATTTCAGACTTTGAAATAATCAATCCTTTTTGATAAGCAATTACCTGCCAGAAATAGGTCTTACCTTCCTGTAATTCAGGATTTGCAGCAGGATAATTGATCCGGTTTGAGCTGATATTATCCAGCAACAGAACTGGCTTTCTCATGATCAGGTCTTCTACCCCCTGATCATCACCTTTTTTCTCTGTAAGGATCAGCCTATAACGCATATCCTGACTAAAGGGTACCGGAGGCTGCCAGCTGAGTGAGGGTCTTTTTTCACATAAGGTATCGAGATGTTCCGGGTCCAGCAATGCAATAGGTACCAGGGGTTGAACTTCCCCATCAAAACAATCTTCCTGTTCATTGAACAGTGATTTATCAGTTGGAATATAGCGGAAGCAGAAAGAATATTCAGCTGGAGGGAAATTCCTGGTCTGGCTTACAATGGCACCATAGTTACTTGTGGAAAAATTAAACAGACTCCGGCTGAATACAGTTCTGGGGAAATTATTTATTCCAGGGTTGAAAGAATACTCGGGAGTTGTAACAGTCAATACTACAGACTGTGTCCTGATTGCAGTAACAACAATAACAATCCTGCCAGGCATTTTACTAACACCCCTGTTCAATACCTGAAATGAACCCAGCCCATCTGCACTCCTTCCATAGATTTCGGGAATAAATGTAAAACTAAGCTGGCTGTAAACAACTGTATTTACACAAAGCAGGAATATATATAATATGATCCTTCTCATTTTGTGTTATTAAAACCTGTAGTTTAAAGATGAACTGATAAAAACCTGGTTCGCCAGCTCCGGCCTGATTATTTTCAATGCTTTTTTAAAATTTAAATCAATATCAAAGTCCATTTTTTTCATTACGGTACCGCTAATCTGCTGCCTGAACCCCAATTGTGTATTCCAGCCGGTATTACTGATATAGCCTGCTCCAGTGCTCAATCTGATCTTATCACCCAATGAATAACTATAACAGATTTCACCATTGAATTGGGAAGTATTGAAATAATAATCCTTGTTATCCGACTTATTCATCAGTAAGTTTAGCGTGATAATATCCTTTTTCAATTGAAGGGTAGATATTTGACTCAGTGACCAGGTTTTACTGCTGTAATTGCCGCCCGTTAGCAAGGGAATATCAAACTGCTGGCCGGAAATGCTGAAATAATTATTTATCTTTTTACCATTCAGTTTAAACAAATAGCTGGCATCTGCCTGAATACTGTAATTATTTCCATGATCCTGGCTGGCAGTACCTTTTTTGAAAGAATACCGATTCTGCCGGTAACTCAGACTTACTTTATTATACCTGTTGATTTTGTAGTTCGCCTGCAGGTTATTGGCGAAACTGGAGTAGGTGTAAAATTTATCGGGGTCGAGTCGCTGGAAACGGTAATCCGCCTTGTATCTTACTGTCAGTTTTTGTTTAAACAGTTTTCTGCTCACGCTAAGCCCGGCCCGATCTTCTCCTTTGCGTACCAGCATATCTCCCGGGTTACTATAGCCCAAACCTGCCTTTTTTAATACAACCTGGATATCCGTTTTTAACAGATTCCCTTTATAATCAACTGATGCCGCATAATTTGAGGTTCCCCGGCTGCTGAAAATATCTCCAAACACATTTTCTTTCTGCGCCGAACTATCACCTGAAGCACTATTTCTATACCCACCAAATGATTTTGAAATGCCAATACTTATTTTTTGGTTGTTACTTAAATCAAAAGCGGATCGCCAGGTAATCACCGCATCTCTACGAGCTGGTGCTGAGAGGTAGTTTGTACTGAGCATTCCCGGGTCCATCATACCAAATTCAGGAGAAATACGAAAGTCATAAAGATTGATTGACAGCGCTCCCTTCATACTACTGTTCCACCCTGTTCCCATTTTCATCCCTGTCATTCGGGAATACTCTGATGAAACAAAACTGTTTAATCCCGCCTGCAACCAGGGGTTGATATTGTTATATCCATTCCCCTGGGTCAATCCAAAAGATGACTTATTGGAGGTAAATTCTGTATTCACTCCATTGTTAATGATATCCCTGAAATTCAATTCCCCACCACTCAAGGGGTTACTTCCTATATCAAGCCTGGTAATATTCAGAAACAGCCGTTGAAGGCTGCTTAAGCTGGCCTGCTGTTTTACGATATCAACAAGACTGGAAGGCTTTTTTAGGTATCCGCCAAAACTACTTGCCGTGAAAGGAAGATGAGATCGAAGTTCTTTTACTACCGGGTTCCCGTCGAATTTTGATTTCCATTCAACAATTCTTTTATAAATTTTCTCCAGGGCTTCCATTTTTTTAACCCCTGCTAAAATTTTTGTTTTTTCTGGCGCTGTACCAGCCTGCTCTTGCAGCAACGGGTTGGCCCCAGGCAGCTGCTGTTGACTTAACTGGTATTCACGAAGCACTTCCTCTGGAATCAGCCGGGATTGCAATGATGCCAAATCGTTGACAGAGATATCCGTAATGGAGCCCGGAATCTGTAAAACCTGATTAAATTCTGCCTGGTATTCCTGTTGAATTTTCTGAATTTCCTGCTTCAGTGAGTTCTCGTACTGAGTTTTTACTTTGTTGATCCTCGATAAAACAGTATTCAGGATTTTTTCCGGATCGATTTTTTCACTGACTAATTTTTGGACTTTATCAAGATATTGCCGATGATTAAAATTGAATTTGGTATACCTGTTTAACGGCGTGTTATAAAATGTATATTGACCATTATTACCGGAGAAACGAAAATCAAAAGGCAAAGAAGCAAAGGTTAATGTAGTGCCGGCATTTATACTATATATATATTGTACTGACTGAAATGAACCTGTAGCAATACCCGTAGTATCCCGGATATAGTCAACATTTGTGTTTAAATAGAGATTCGTCAGTCTGACCCCGGCTGGTTGCCCTTTAAAAATATTTACTTTTTCACTTAAGTCCCGAATCAATTCTTTCCCTGGCCTCAGAAAAGTATCCAGCAGACTCTTCCCCTGGGAAACCACTTTACCCGCAGCTATGTTTACTTCTTTAAATTGATTTACCGGGAATGTAGCTGTCACTATGGAAGAAGTATCCCTTGACACATTTTGCCCGGTCAAAGGGAAATAGGATATTCCTGTATAAACAATAAGAAATAATCTTTTAAAAACCATCGCTTACATGGTTGAAAAATTAATTCGAATTACATTCCAATCCATTTACAAATGGGCTTTGAAACCATAAGTATTAAAACTGAGTTCACCGGGTGTCGGAGGAAGATGGCAATTAAAGAGGCACAATAAGACAACTGTCTTCTTGTACGATTTCTCTCATCAATTTCTAAAGTAAACCAAATATGTATTGTAGCGTCTTGACAAATGTCAAGAAATAGATTGCCGTCTGCGATAAGCAGAACGTAGACGACTGAGTGTTTCATCACTCATTCCAAGGTAAGAAGCGATATATTTCAATGGAACACGTTGGATTAAACTAGGATGATTTTCCTTAAAAAACTCAAAGCGCTTAACAGTTGTTAGTCCCCTGAACATTTGTGTACGTATCTCTGCCTGACAAAATGAATACTCCACCTGCTTTCGACCGATGACATTAAAGATGGGAAAGTCCCGGTATAAACGGGTGATATCTTCAAAACTCAGATAAACTGTTTCACAATCCTCCATAGCTACAATGTATTCATTGCTGGGCTGTTGCCGGTAAAAACTAAGCCAGGAAGTAATAATGAATCCTTCTTCCATCAGCCTTGATGTCACTTCCTTTTTTTCAAGCAGGTAATATGATCGGGCTAACCCTTTCGCTAAAAAGAATGCTCCATGGCATACCTGACCTTTACGGAGAATATGCTCCCCTTCTGAAAAAGTTTTAACTTCTGAAAAAGCATGGATACTTTGAATAAGAGGTTCTGGCATTTGATCAGGAATGACCAGCCCATTCAGCCGGTCGATCAGGAGTTGCACCATAAGTGTAGTTTTTGGTATGTGTCATTTCCAGTCCCGCAAAATCCAAGCCTGAAATTGCAGACAAATTAAATTACACTATTGCTGCATGATTTCATGATATGAATCAAGTCATTCTTTAATTTGGAGTAGGTTTACTAATACAAACAAGTGTTTATCCAAAGAAGAGATACGCCAGCACGATCGAGGTAATGATGCCCACCAGATCAGCCAGCAGCATGGTACCGATTGTATAACGGGTATTCTTAACCGAAACGGCTCCATAATAAACGGCCACCACATAAAAAGTAGTATCACTGCTGCCCTGGAGGATACAGGCCAGGCGGCCGGCAAAACTATCCGGACCAAAACTCCGCATCGTATCCACCATCATCCCCCTGGCTCCGCTCCCACTCATGGGTTTTACCAGCGCGGTGGGTAAGCCATCCACAAACTGAGTATCTGTACCCAATGCAGCAAACATGTTTTTGATACCATCAATAATCACATCAAATGTGCCGCTGGTGCGCAGCAGACTGATCGCCACCAACATCCCCACGAGGTAAGGGATGATCCTGATCGCGACTTCAAAGCCGCCCTTCGCGCCTTCAATAAAAGCATCGAAGATGTTGATCTTTTTATAAATGCCGCCCAGTACAATCAATAAGAAAATCAGCAGGATCAGACCGGTGCTTAGTTGTTCTGAAAAAATATTGACTCCTACTGTATTTAATGACGTGATAAACCAAACCAGCCCGGCCAGTACCGCAGAAATGCCCAAGACCCAGGTGAGGATGGCTTTCTGAAAAATATTGATCTTCTGTTTCCAGGATACAATGAACATGGCAGCCAGGGTTGCCACAAATGTGGCAATCAGACTGGGTAGAAAAATATCGGTTGGATTGGCTGCTTTCAGGATTTTTCCATCAATCACAGCGGTTGTACTGGCTCTTACAGCGATCACAGCTGTTGGAATAAGGGCAAGACCTGCCGCATGCAAACAAAGGAACATGATCTGCGCATTGCTCGCCCTCGTTTTATCAGGGTTCAGTTCCTGCAAACTTTCCATGGCCTTGATCCCAAACGGAGTGGCAGCATTATCGAGCCCCAGCATATTCGCGCTGAAGTTCATCATGATATGCCCGTTGGCCGGATGGTTTTTAGGAATATCGGGAAATAGTTTGGAAAAAAATGGCCATACAATTCTGGATAAAAATCGAATCCCCCCTGCTTTTTCTGCAATACTCAGAAATCCCATGAACAAGGCCATGATTCCAATAAGCCCAATACAAATTTCTACAGCCGCTTTACAGGTGGCAATCACCCCGTCAATTGGTTTTTGTTTCCTTCCGAGAATATATTCGCTGTTCACAATACGGGCAGCGGGAAACTTCGCCTGCATCGCCCGCTCCTCACTCCCCGGTTCATTGGCCATGGGGTTATCAGAAATGATATAACGTGTATCCTCATCCGCTTTTTCCTGGCGCTTATAGCCATAAGGTTTCATGGCTGATTCAAGTCCAGTGGCTACTTCTGCTGTAGTAGAATCCCCGGCATAAAAATATTTGAACTCATCCTTGGCAGTGCCTGAAACCATCCTCCCGAAAATATCATCCCGGCTGTCCTGAAAAATAAAACGGCCCCCTGCCACCAGTAAGGCAATGATGATAAACGCCGACCATATCCTGCTTAAAGCCATAAAGGGATGATGTTTAGAGTTTTAAGTTTCAGATTCCAGCTTTGAAGTTAAGGAGTTTCAGACCGAATACCAGCCGGTTTTTTCGTATCTTCGCGCCTCGAAAAAATTGGGGAGAGAGCGGATTGGGCATTGGGTAGTGACTAACTTACTTTCGGTCTTACGGACTTCCCGACTTTCGGACTAAAAACTAAACCATGGCATTACAGGCAGGCATCGTTGGACTTCCAAATGTGGGCAAATCAACCTTATTCAATGCAGTAAGTAATAGCGCCAAGGCACAGGCCAGCAATTACCGCTTCTGTACCATTGATCCCAATGTGGGATTGGTGGATGTACCCGATCCACGACTGACCAAACTGGCTGAGTTGGTACTGCCCAACCGGACGGTACCCACGCAAATTGAAATTGTGGATATTGCCGGATTGGTTAGAGGTGCCAGCAAAGGAGAAGGCCTTGGTAATAAATTCCTGGCCAATATCCGGGAAGTGGATGCCATTATTCATGTGATCCGTTGTTTTGAAGATGAAAATATCCTTCGTGATGAAGGCGCCATCAACCCGGTTGGTGATAAAGAAATTATTGATACCGAACTGCAGTTAAAAGACCTGGATGCAGTAGACAGAAAAATTCAGAAGTCTGAGAAGCTGGCTAAATCAGATCCCAAACTAAAGGCCGAACTGGAAATCCTTCAGCAATGCAAGGCCCACCTGGAAAAAGGAAAAAGCATCCGGGAACTCGGACTCAGCAAGGATGAAAAATCAGCCATTGCTGATCTTTTCCTGCTGACAGACAAACCAGTACTCTATGTAGCCAATGTGGATGAAGCCTCCATGCATACCGGTAATAAATTTTCCGATGCGCTGAAAGCAGCCGTAGCCAGTGAGGATGCCGAGGTAATCATCATGAACAATTCCATTGAAGCACAGATCTCCGAAATGGATAATGCAGATGATAAGCAACTGTTCATGGAAGAATATAAAATGAAAGAACCTGCACTGGACCGCCTGATCCATTCAGCCTACCGCTTACTGAAGCTCTTTACTTACTTTACGGCCGGTGTTCAGGAAGTCCGCGCCTGGACCATTCATGAAGGCTGGAAAGCACCCCAGGCTGCCAGCGTGATCCATACTGATTTTGAAAAAGGATTCATCAAGGCAGAAGTGATCGGCTATGATGACTTTATCAATTTCAAATCAGAAGCCGCCTGCCGCGAAGCCGGAAAACTCCGCATCGAAGGAAAAGAATATGTGGTGAAGGATGGGGATGTGATGCACTTTAGGTTTAATGTCTGATGAATTTAGAACAGAAGAACAAGGATTGAAGATTTAAGAAGGCGTCTGAATTGTAACGCTGTCCATTTAAAGTATCACCCTTCTAAAATGCAGCAATATTTCATTATTCCTCATTCCTTGCTCACCTGTTCTACTGTTCAAAAAAACGCTGTTATTCAGGCACTATACATATGTGATGAAGGATGGGGATGTGATGCATTTCCGGTTTAATGTCTAAAGAATTGAGAACAGAAGAATAAAAATTGAAGAAGTAGCCTGAATTTGCACAGCCTCCCTCTAAAGTTTCACTTTACTAAAATTGAAAAGTAATTCATTATTCTACATTCCCTGTTCATCTGTTCTATTGTTCAAAGATGCATTTCACGACTAAAGTGTAGTGAATTTAGAACAGCCGAACAAGGATTGAAGATTTAAGAAGGCGTCTGAATTGTAACGCTGTCCATTTAAAGTATCACCCTTCTTAAATGCAGCAATATTTCATTATTCCTCATTTCTTGTTCATCTGTTCTACGGTTCAAAAGAGTGCGGTGATTCCAGCCCTGCCCAAATGAACGGTTCTGGCCGTGCCGGCCTTTCTACCATCATATGTAAAACTCAGTTCCAGGTTATTCATCAGTCTTTTGGAGAAACTGAGATTCCAGAGATAATTTTTACCGGGTAATAATCCATCCAGCATGATATAGCTGACCGTTGTACTGGCAGGATAATCATATCGGATGCTGTTGAGCGTGAATTTTCCGCTGACCGAACTGTTTTGCAGGATATTGTATTTGGATTCCAGGTTGATGGAATGCGACACCGATTTTTCACCCCCATACAAGGGCAGGTTCTTTTTGGTATCAAACCGGTAACCGGACACAATCCTGAATTTGGTACCACTGATAAAAGTGAACAAGGGTTCGGCACTGTAGATGTCCAGATCAAAGTTCCGGTTGGCAAACTGGGGCGTGAATAAAGCGTTGGCTCCTTTCCTGCCATTCAGATTAAATTGCATACTGCGATTTATATTCCAGCGGAACTTCATGGTCCAGTCGTTCAGTTTTCGGCTTTCATACCCATAGGTAAGCAGGGATTTACCACTATTGCGAAGGTTGCTGAAATCCACGCCCCATTTACTGCTGAAACGGTTATAGGAAAGGGTATTCAGCAGGATGGTATTGAGAGTGATGAGGTCATCACTGTTGACACTGTACTTAAAAGGATTGAATTCAAAACTTCCGCTGGATACTGATTTCTTATTGATCTGCATTGAACTGATCAGCATCAGCTTAGAAATAAATTTCCGGAACCCTTTCAAATCAGGCGAACTAAGCAGGGATCGTGGAGAAATGGTCAGGCTGTAATTGAATGTGATATAATTCGCTTTTATAAAGTCGTTGGTAGGCGTAAATATCCGGATATATTTTGCCTGATCCGGAAAGGCAGCAATTTCAAATTCATTCAGCTGCTGAATCCCATCGCTATTATAATCAATCCAGGCAAACTGACCGGTTCCTGCAGGCACTTCCAGGTAGGCAAAATCCCGTCGTTGCTCCTGCCCCGCTCCCACTTCATATAGTAAGTTGCCGGTAAGCAATCCCTTCCATTCATTCATCACATACTCCACCCTGCCTAAAATGGTTTCATCTTCTTTTTGCTTTGATACAGTGCTATCATACACTTTCAGTTTCCGGAAAGTCGTATTGAGGTACAATTGTCTTTTGGGATTGGCCAGTAATTCAGTCTGCAGGTTAAGGTTCAGGCTTCGGTCACCCCTTATAAATTGCTTCAGCAGCGGATACTTGTCTGATCTGGTAAAAAAGCTGATCCGGTGCCGGTTCTTTTTGGAATCACTGGATTGAAGGTATGCGGTGTAGATATCAAACCAGAATGCCAGGGGCAGCAATGTATCAGATACCTTATCCCTGTTATTGTTTTTCTCGAGCGAATAATTGAACCCGAGTCTCCATTTATCAAATGCTTTCAGTTCTTTACTGATATCTATCTGCGGTCGTACAAAAACACCGCGCGTATTCCCTGCCGTAAAGCTGGTGAACACCAACTGGCTGTTCACCTGCCATCCTGCGGCATTGATGGAATGGATGACCTGCTGCTGAAAACCGGAATAATCATCGCTCCGGTGATAATTCGTGAACTGAAATTGGGCTGTATGACTTTTAGCATCCCTTAGTTTAGCTGTGGCCCGGATGATTTGTTCATCCACCGGTACCGGAACAACCTGCAGATCGAGACCCCAGTCGCGGGTAAACTCCACATTACGTAGTCTTTCCAATGGTCTGAATTGCTTATTCACAAATTCATAATCAAGTCCGGTGGTCAGCTGCAGTTTATTGGAATTGGAAAATGTATGATCATGACTCAACTGTAATTTACCGGCCCACCCCCTGTCATCACCATCATCTTTGGTTGAAAAAGTATTGACATCATTATTACTTGTGGCAATCTCTGCTTTTAAAATGGTACCGGGTTTTATTTTATAGTCCATCCCCAGGTTAACGATCTGCTGCCTTTTAGGTGCTACCAGAATCTGAACAGGTTCGAATTGCCCTTGTTTTACAGCGCCAACCGGTGCTACATAGCGATATACTTTTCCATTGGCACCATTGAAATCGGGTATATAGTTTCCCTTGCCAATGCCAAGTTCCACAAAAGAAAGGTTATAACGGGCCAGCAATGGATCAGTAGAATAACGATAAAAAGAATCCACACCCGGCGTCACTATTACTTTTTCATAGAGTATTTTTCCTGCGGCAAATGTATCAATAATGGCTGCCGGGTAATAAGCCCTTTGCACACTATCACCCAGCCCGGTGAGGAATTGTTTCATATCATCATCCAGTACCTGGTTGATCGAAGAATTCTTTGCATCACTGTTCTGAAAGGCACCGAGCCGGAGGGTCAGTTTGCTGCCGATGTCAAGTTCCTGTGACAAATATAAGTTTGCATTCAGGTAATTGCGGTCCGCATATTCAAACTCCACCTGTACCCTGCTGTCTTTGGTGATCATTCTTTTGGGCGTGAAAGAGATTTCTGCTGTATTATAATTGATCACATAATCCTGGTCTTCTCCCCTTTGCAATAACTGGCCGTCATAAAATACCCTTTCCGTATTGGCCAGGATGATAAAGAAGAATTCGTTATTGGCTCCCCTTAAACGGTAGGGTCCCTGATTCCCTTCCAGGGTTGTCAATATATTCCTTGTGAATTTTCCCTTGGCCACAGAACCGCTGACCAGGGTCTTGGATTGGAGGTTCTTTGATAGTTTATTTTTAGTCTGAAAGGAAATACCCTGCAGGCGTTTATAAAAACTGAGAAAATAGGATTGATTCTGCCTTAAATCAATATCACCAAGATTCAGTTGCCAGCCTTTCTTTTTGAACTGCAGGTACACCTGGTCAAATTCATTGAGTTGTTGGGTATTGCCATCCGGCTGTATTGGAATATTATTATCGGTAATTGCAGCCTGTATCTCAATACTATCACCCAGCATCCCGCTCAGTTGCAGATTAAAGGTTGAATTGAGCACCGCATCCTGGCTATTACCAAAACCTACCTGCCGGCCAAAGCTTCCCTCCGCTTTTAAAGTACCAAAATCAAAAATGCCTCTTTGTGCATTACCGGAACCATTGTTAAACTCAAAAGGAGTGACATAAAATTTTGTCTTTACACTATCATATGTCATCCGGCTGGTGACTGCATTCAGTTTAAATGGAAATACCCGGTAGCTGATTTGAATGCTATCGAATACAGGTTTTCTGTTCCAGACCAATATGGCATTGACCAGGTCGATCTGGTAATCAGCCGCAATGATATCTTTTATCTGAACAGAGCCCGGGATGATACTGAGTGTGTCAAGGCGAAGCGAATCGCCTTTGACAGCCATTTGCCTGAATCGCAGATTGGGGCCATTGCTGGTATTGCCTGCAGGTACCTGTGCATCGGCATGGATGCAAAACAGGATGAACATGAAAGGCAGGGATATTATTCGCAACCAATGCAATAGCAGGGAGTTTAACTCAAAATCGCAAAATTCGACCTTTTATTGCAGGAAAGTTACCCCCTGCTGTTAATTCAGCTAAAAAGAGGAAATTTGGAGATCATCGACCCATCCATGCTGATGCATTACAAAATGAAATACTTCCTGATTCTTACTTTCTGCAGCGTGATTTTCATTGAAGCCGGCGCACAAAATAATCATCATCACTGGAAGGCAGAAGCAGCGCTTCAATTTCCTGTTGGTCTGTTTGGAGAAACTCATTTTCCCGGGGCTTCTATTGCCATGGAATATGGCAGGATTCCATTTGGTCAGACAGACAGCACCCGACCCCGTCAAAAAACAGGCCTGCTCTTAAGAGGCGCTTTACATCATTACCTGGGTCGACAGGTGACAGTTAGTAATGCGGATTTTAAATACAGGGGTTATTCCGTCTTTGAATTATATACAGGTTTGGCCTGGAACTGCCGCAGAAATCTTCAAGTGGCCATCAGTGGAGGACCCGCCTTGAGTTATTACCGGAGTAATATCCGGTTCAACCTGGGAGCAAGGGCTGCTGCCAATTATTTTTTAAACTCCAAATGGGGAATTGGTTCAGCCATTTCCGTATTGAAGGAAAATGGAGCAGACCCATTGGCTGCTCTTTCGATAACCGGGGTTTACCGCTTTTGAGTTATTCCGCTGTAGCGGCACCCATGATATACTCCCTGTTCAGGCGTGCAATATTTTCAATGCTGATGCCTTTCGGACAAACGGCTTCACAGGCTCCTGTATTGGTACAGGCACCAAAACCTTCTTTGTCCATCTGGGCCACCATATTCATGGCACGTGATTTTCTTTCCGGATCGCCCTGGGGTAAGAGTGCCAGGTGAGATACTTTTGCCGATACGAATAAGAGGGCTGAAGAATTTTTACAGGCTGCTACGCAAGCACCACAACCGATACAGGCCGCAGCAGCAAAAGCCGCATCAGCCTTATCTTTTTGAACAGGTATTGCATTGGCATCCACGGCATTGCCGGTGTTGACTGAAATATAACCTCCAGCCTGGATAATGCGATCAAAAGCAGTTCTGTCCACCACCAAGTCCTTGATAACCGGGAAGGCATTGGCCCTCCAGGGTTCAATGACGATGGTATCTCCATCTTTGTAGGCACGCATGTGGAGCTGGCAGGTGGTATTCTGGTGCCAGGGGCCATGGGGTCGGCCATTGATATACATGGAACACATGCCACAGATTCCCTCGCGGCAATCATGGTCGAATGCGATTGGTTCTTTCCCATCGCGGATCAGTTCTTCGTTCAGCACGTCGATCATTTCCAGAAAAGACATTTCTGAAGAAATATTCTTCACCGGGTAGGTTTCAAATCCACCCCGATCATCTTTGTTTTTTTGTCTCCAGACTTTTAAAGTCAGGTTCATTGTGTAGTGTTCCATAATTACCCCCTGTCCCCCTAAAGGGGGAACTTAGATTTAAAAAACTTTATTAATCAATCAATATCTAATTACTCTGAAACTCCAAAAGCCCCTTTAGGGGTTTGGGGTTTACTTATAACTCCGCTGCGTCGGCTTCGCCACTTCAAACTGCAATGCTTCTTTGTGCAGTTCCCATTCACTCTCACCTTTAAACTGCCAGGCTGCCACATAAGCATAGTTGTCATCATCCCTTTTGGCTTCTCCTTCTTCCGTCTGGCTTTCTTCCCGGAAATGTCCGCCACAACTTTCATTGCGATCGAGGGCATCGCGGCACATCAGTTCACCGAGTTCAATAAAATCAGCTACCCTTCCTGCTTTATCCAGTTCCGGATTCATTTCACTCACGGTACCGGGTATGCGCAGATCGCTCCAGAATTCTTTTTTCAGCGCTTGTATTTCGGCAATTGCTTCTCTTAACCCTTTTTCATTCCGGGCCATTCCGCATTTCTCCCACATGATTTTACCCAAACGTTTGTGGAAGCTTTCCACGGTTTGCTTTCCTTTGATGCCGATAAGGGTATTGATGCGGTCACTTACTTCTTTCTCTGTGGCAATAAAAGCAGGATGATCCGTCGGGATCGGCTTGGTAGCAATATCATCCGCCAGGTAATTACCCATGGTGTAGGGAATCACAAAATATCCATCAGCCAGTCCCTGCATCAACGCAGATGCTCCCAGCCGGTTCGCGCCATGGTCACTGAAATTGGCTTCACCCAATGCATACAATCCTTTTACGGTAGTCATCAGTTCATAATCCACCCACAAACCACCCATGGTATAATGCACGGCGGGATAGATCCGCATGGGAACTTCGTATGGGTTCTCACCGGTGATCTTTTCGTACATATCAAAGAGGTTCCCGTATTCTTCTTTCACCACTTCCTTACCCAATGCAATCAGGGTTGCTTCATCGGGATGATCGATTCCTCTTTTATTGGCTTCCGTTTTTCCGTATTTATTAATCAGGTTGAACTTGAAATCGAGATAAACCGCCTGACCGGTAGAACCTACTCCGTATCCGGCATCACATCTTTCTTTGGCAGCCCTGGAAGCCACATCACGGGGAACCAGGTTACCAAATGCCGGGTATCTTCTTTCGAGATAATAATCCCTTTCTTCTTCCGGAATCTCATTGGGCTTGCGTTTGTCGCCCTGTTGTTTGGGTACCCAGATACGACCATCGTTCCGCAATGACTCTGACATGAGGGTCAGTTTGGACTGATGATCACCACTCACCGGAATACAGGTTGGGTGAATCTGCGTAAAGCAGGGGTTTCCGAAGAAAGCGCCTTTTTTATGTGCTTTCCATGCGGCAGTCACATTACTGCCCATGGCATTGGTTGATAAGTAAAATACGTTACCATAACCACCGGAGCAAAGCAATACGGCATGACCAAAATGTCTTTCCAACTCACCAGTCACCAGGTCCCGGGCAATAATCCCTCTGGCTTTGCCATCGATGATGACCACATCCAGCATTTCGTGCCGGGAATACTGTACTACATTCCCCAATGCTACCTGTCTTTCCATGGCCTGGTAAGCACCAATCAGCAATTGTTGTCCGGTTTGACCGGCTGCATAAAAAGTTCTTTTCACCTGGGTACCGCCGAAGGAACGGTTATTCAACAATCCGCCATATTCCCGGGCAAAGGGTACACCCTGTGCCACACACTGGTCAATGATGTTTACACTGACTTCAGCCAGCCGATGCACATTCGATTCGCGGGCGCGGTAATCACCTCCTTTTACGGTATCATAAAACAGACGGAAAACTGAATCACCGTCATTCTGGTAATTTTTGGCAGCATTGATCCCTCCCTGGGCGGCAATACTATGTGCCCTGCGGGGGGAATCCTGGAAACAAAATGCCTTTACTTTATAGCCTAACTCTCCCAGTGCCGCTGCGGCAGAAGCACCGGCCAGACCGGTACCAACCACAATCACTTCCAGTTTTCTTTTGTTGGCCGGGTTCACCAGTTTGCAATGGCCCTTGTAATCTGTCCATTTGTGTTCAAGGGAGCCGGCGGGAATTTTTGAATCAAGCATAAACTTTATGGTTTGTCCGCCTCATCATTCCGGCGGTATACTTCAAATGTATTAAGGTGATCACTGACAGTGACCTGTTTTATTTCAACCAGCCCAGGTAAAAACTGACGGGCATCAGGGCGAATGCGAGGGGTACAATCACTGAAAAACCCAACCCCATTAACTGTAATAAAGACAGGTATTTTTTGCTGCTGACACCCAGGGTACGGAAGGCGCTCTGGAAACCGTGCAAGAGGTGCCAGGCCAGAGAAATACATCCCAGGATATAAACCACCACCACCCATTCAATCTGGAACACTTCTTTCATTTCCTCATATAGACTGATCTCAGGTCCGAGCAGCCATCCCTGGTTGCTGCGGTTGGGAACCCAGAAATGAGCGAGGTGAATGATCAGGAAGATCAGGATCAGGGTACCCAGTAAGCCCATACTGCGACTATACCATTTACTGCCTTTATTTCCCATCGCCACTGCATAGCCTTTCTTTCTTTTGCTGCGGTTCTGCATCTCCAGCATGATACCCTGAATGATATGCAGGAGGATGCCTGCCATCAGTCCAATTTCCAGGATACGGGGAACAATATTGGACCCCATGAAGTGTGCACCGGCTTCAAACATTTTACCCCCATCATTGGCCCAGATGGTGGCGTTCAGCGCTACGTGTACGATCAGGAATAAAATCAGAAAAATACCCGTCAAAGCCATCACCCATTTTTTGCCGACGGAGGAGGTAAACATTTCAGACCATTTCATCAGTTTATCTTTTGGTTTTTAGCCTGATATTTTGAACAACCATCTTTCTTCATCCCAAAACATTTGACAGGACCTGTTGTTCAATTCATCAGCAATATGATCAATGGGAGGAATTTAAATTTTGGCAAAAATACTACCAGATGATGAAAAACCGTCAAAAGTTTTATCCTTCAATGCTGAGGGGATATTTTTTCGGGAATTGCTTTCAGAAGGTTGAAGAAGGCTGATATGATTTTAATCAGTTTACCGGTAATACCGGACCTTCCCCGGGTAAATGAAAATTCTTTGGCAGGCATTTTAACCGTTCAGCCGGGCGGCTAATTCACTATCGATTTTTTTAAACAGGTGAAAGGGTTTGTAGGTTCTCCAGTTCAGCAATTCCATCATTTCGATGTAGCGGTTAAGTTTGGCATGTTTAAAATCATACTGGGTCTGTTCCGGCATATTTAAACAAACCACCCAGCCATATTCATCCGATACTTCTTCATAGAGTTCTTCATAATAGTCCCTGCCATCACTATGAAAGTTCAGGACATTCTCTCCCACCAGGATGAATTTGTAGATGCCCTCATACATGAATTTTTCCAGCACTTCCCGTTTCAGTTCCATGATATCATTCTCGATGGCATCATTCCATTCCCCGATCAGTTCAATGACCGCATACTTTTCTTCGTAATCGGCCAGTAATACTTTCAGGTAAAGGGTACGGCTGCCAAAATCATCCCATTGGGGATGGATGTAGAAATTATAGACGGTTTGGGAGAATTCAAACTCTGAGTAGGTTCTGCCATAAAAAGGCGAGCGCTGGTCTTCCTCGCTGATATAGATATGCCGCCAGTTATAAAAAGGTTCTATGTCCTGCATACGTCAATACAAAATTAACGCATGTGGTTTTAAATCCGCAGCATTTCAAATAATGCCTTGAGCAGGATGAAGCCGAATATCAGAAAAAGTCTTTTCCGGTTCCTTCCCCCCTCCCTGTCTTCAATAAAAAACAGGTATCGCATAGGGAGATAAAAGAAAACAAACAAAGCAGCCAGGAAGAAAAACAGGAAGATAATGGTACCGATACTTTTTTTATCTACCCTGTCCAGCATCCCCATGATCCCTTTTTCCCAGAATATAAAAGATATAATGGATACACCTGCCACCAGTAATATATCCGCCAGCATTTCCTGCCGGTAAAGACGAACCGGATCGGGTGCTTTGTCAAAGCGACGATTTAATTTATTCCGGTAGGCCAGCCAGGTGCCGAAAGTGGATAAAAAATTAGCAGATACAATCACCTGCCAGCTGGCCGACTCCCCTTGTTTAAAAGCCGGCATTCCGATTAGGGACCTGAAGGCGGGCTCCGATACAATGACCATGAAGAAAATGATAAACCAATGGCCGATCACCAGGAATATAACATAAGGAACCGGTCGAATATTTTTTCCCGAAGTGCTTAACCGGTAACTCAGGGGTAAATGTTTAAGGCCTGCTCCGAGCAGGTAAAGCAGCAGGGCCACCAGCATCATGTTATAGAAAAGTGGCGAACGGATAAAATCCCCCAGGGTGGGAAAGGTAAACCCCAATGTAAAACTGATCAGTACCACCAGCCAGTCGAAAAGTGCCGCCCGGTTATGATTTAATTTTTCTTTGCTGATGGCCATCGTTGGGTCATACTTTATTCCACAAATACTCCTTCAGGTTTTGGTATCCCGGGGCCATAAATATACTCTGTTTTGGTTGCTGCATCATGGGTTCCAGGCTGGCAGGAATTATTTGTTCTTCTTTTGTATTCCTTTCCACCGCATCAGGGAATTTCACCGGATGAGCTGTTTCGAGGAACATCCCTTTTTGTTCAGGGTGTTTTTGAAGGTAATTAGCAAGGGACAGGTAACCCACGGCACCATGCGGATCGAGTGTATAATGGAATTGGCGAAACACTTCCCCTATCGTTTGTTCAGTGGCCGCATCGGAAATGGTGGCCGACGAGAGTTTATCTTTTAAAAGCGGGAACTGATGGTTGAATATTTCCAGTATCCTTACAAAATTGCTGGGATTGCCTACATCCATGGCATTGGACAAAGTGGGTACGGCTTCCCGGGGTTGCAGGATTTCAGTAGTCAGGTATGCTGAAACAATATCATTGACATTACAGGCTGCTATAAAATGCTTCACCGGTAAACCCGATTGCATGGCCAGTATCCCGGCACAGATATTCCCAAAATTTCCACTGGGTACCGCAATCACCGGGGGTTGATCTTTACACTGCCATTGTTTATAAGCAAAGAAATAATAAAACTGCTGCGGCAACCAGCGGGCCACATTAATAGAGTTAGCGGAAGTAAGAAATAATTTTTGTGTGAGTTCGGGATCCGCAAAAGCATGTTTAACCATGGCCTGGCAATCATCAAATGTGCCCGATACTTCCAGTGCCTGAATATTATGCCCAAGGGTGGTCAGTTGTTTTTCCTGTACCGGACTTACTTTACCGGAGGGATACAATATCACTACTTCCACTCCTTCCACATTAAAAAATCCATTGGCGACAGCGCCACCGGTATCTCCGGATGTGGCAACCAGGACGGTAATTTTTTCTTTCCGGTCTTTTGTAAAATATCCCAGGCAGCGGCTCATGAATCTGGCACCGATATCCTTAAAAGCCAGCGTAGGTCCATGGAATAATTCCAGGGATGATATCTGATCCGTGACCGGTACCAGCGGAATGGGAAAATTAACTGTCTCACTGACGATCTGAAAAAGTTGCGCCTCATCTATCGTGGCACCCACATAAGGCTGTATCACCCGGAAGGCAATTTCTTCATTGGAATAATCATCCAGGTTACGGATCAATTCCGGATCAACCTGCGGTATCCTTTCCGGAAAATACAATCCCTTATCCGGTGCCTGTCCTTTGATAGCCGCCTCCCTGAAATCAGCCACCGGGGCTTTTTTATTGGTGCTGTAGTAGTTCATTTTGTTTGCTTTTTTCAGTCAACAGTTTTCAGTCGGCAGTCTTCAGTCTATCAGTCTACAGTCATCAGTCATCAGTCATCAGTCTTCAGTCTTCAGTCGACAGTCTATCAGTCTGTCAGTCTATCAGTTCGCAAACCGGAAACGGTAGTTGAATAAACAAACGCTGGGGTGAAGGAACTGTTCTATTTCTCAACCATTCAACTTCTCAACTTCTCAACCTCTCAACTACCCAACTCCTCAACTTCTCAACCATTCACCTCCTCAACCTCTCAAGCACTCAACTTATCAACTTTCCAACCTATCAACTTACCAACTTTCCAACCCCGCAACCTCTCAACCATTCACCTCCTCCACTTCTCAAGCACTCAACTTATCAACTTACCAACTTTCCAACCTATCAACTTTCCAACCCCTCAACCCTCACTCCCTCCTTATTAATCGTCGTTACATACGTATTAAAATCAATACCGATCCGGTTATAGACTGCTTTCATTACCGATTCTACTTCCTTAGCTGTCTGTTCATCTTTACTCAGCATAAAAACAGATGGGCCGGAACCGGAGATACCTCCTCCCAATGCCCCGGCTTCTTTACATCCTTTTTTCAGCTCATCAAACCCGGGGATCAGGATGCTGCGAACTGGTTCAATAATTACATCTTCCAGTGAGCGGCCGATCAGGTCATAGTCCTGTTTCATGAAGCCGGTTACCAAACCCGCAATATTGCCCCATTGTTTAATTGCATCTTTGAGTAAAACCTGTTGTTTCAAAATCTGCCGGGCATCAGATGTTCTTACTTCGATCTGCGGATGTACCACTGTTACAAGAAGATCTGGGGCTGGAATCGAAACAATATCTAGGGGATGAATGGAACGGATCAGGCTGATTCCTCCCAGCACACAGGGTGCAATATTATCAGCATGTTTTACTCCGGAAGCGAGTTTTTCTCCGTTCATGGCAAACTGTACAATTTCATCTGTACTGAATATATTTCCCAGCAAATGATTGGCAGCCACCGCAGCCCCTGCAGCACTGGCCGCACTGGATCCAATTCCGCTTCCGGGTTTGATATGTTTTTCAATGCTGATATCGAAACCAAAACGTTTTTCTGTTTTCTCCATAATGGAAAGCAGGACAACGCCGGCTACATTCTTTTCCGGTTCTGTTGGCAGATTGAACTGATCCAGGTTCCGGATGGTTACTTTGGGCTCTTCGGTTAAAGTCAGCTCCATGATATCATTCGGTGCTGACAATGCCAGTCCAAGGATATCAAAACCGCAAACCAGGTTGGCCACTGTGCCCGGACTATATACTCTGATTTTTTTCATATTAGTTTTTTGAAGCCCTGATGATATCAGCAAATACTCCGCTGGCTGTTACGGCTGCACCGGCTCCGGCTCCTTTGACCACCATGGGTTGTTCCTGGTACCGATCGGTAAAGAACAACACCACATTGTCTTTGCCATAAAGATGGTACAAATCATGTTTCGGATCGATATGCTGCAAACCTACCGAGGCTTTTCCGCCTTCAAATGAAGCCACAAATTTCAATTTGCATCCTGCTTTCACCGCTTCGTCTAACAGGGATTTGAAATGTGCTTCCTCCTTTCCCATCTCCCGGTAAAAGTCTTCCACGGTTCCCTGCATACAGGCGGGTGGCATAAAGGAGTGATTGGTGATATCATCCATTTCTATTTTTACACCCGCTTCACGGGCCAGGATCATGATCTTCCGCATTACATCGGTGCCACCAAGGTCCAGCCTTGGATCGGGCTCGGTATAGCCTTCTTCCTGTGCCTGTCTCACCACTTCTGCAAAGGGCCGGCTGCCATCATAATTATTGAAAACAAAATTCAGGGTACCACTGAGCACGGCCTGAATCTGATGAACACGGTCACCGCTATGGACCAGATCATTCAGGGTGGCAATCACGGGCAAACCGGCGCCCACATTGGTTTCAAAAAGAAAACGACTATTGTATTCTCTGGCGAGGTCTTTTAACTGCCGGTATTGCTGATAAGGGGAAGAAGCTGCTACTTTATTACAGGCCACGACAGCAATACTTTTTTTCAGTAACTGATCATAGACTGCTGCCACTGCATCATTGGCTGTGATATCTACAAAAATGGAATTGCGCAGGTTCCGGCTGATGATTTCATCAATGAAAGTCTGCAGGTTGGCTTTTTCCCCGTTATCCAGTAAGGCCTTCCAGTTATTGAGGTCGATTCCTTCCTCATTGACCAGCATTTTTCGGCTGTTACTCAGACCGGCGACTTTTATCTGCAGATGGAGTTGTTCCTGCAGAAAATCGAGCTGCTGCTGTAATTGTCCCAGTAATTTAGCCCCCACATTACCGGTTCCGGTGATAAAGAGATTGACCTGTTTGTAAGTGGTTTCAAAAAACTCTTCATGCAATACATTGATTGCTTTCTTTACATCGGCAGTGGCAATCACGGTGGAGATATTTTTTTCAGAGGAACCCTGGGCAATGGCTCTAACATTCACCCCGTTTCTTCCGAGTGCACCAAACATACGGCCGCTGACACCGGTATGGTTTTTCATGTTCTCACCCACGAGGGCAACAATCGAAAGTCCTGTTTCGGTTTTCAGGGGTTCCACTTTCTGCAATGCAATTTCATTGGCAAAAGCTGCATCCACGGCCTGCCTTGCTTTTTCAGCGAGCAGGGTATCGATCCCCACACAGATGGAATGTTCGGAGGAACTCTGGGTAATGAGGATCACATTTATTTTTTCATTGCTGAGGGCTTCAAACAATCTTTTACTAAAACCGGGTATGCCGATCATTCCGCTTCCTTCCAGGCTGATCAGGGTAATATTATTAATACTGGAAATTCCTCTCACAATATCTCCCTTTCCCTCGCTGACAGCTTCAATCACTGTACCTGGATCCTCTGGTGCAAATGTGTTCTTAATTACTACCGGTATTTTTTTACCCATTACCGGCTGAATGGTGGGTGGATAAATGACTTTGGCACCGAAATGTGATAACTCCATCGCTTCCTGATAGGAAATATTCGGAATGATCCGGGCATTGCTGGTGAGCCGGGGATCTGCCGTCATCATGCCACTGACATCGGTCCAGATTTCGGTAACAGAGGCATTGACTGCTGCCGCCAGAATGGCTGCCGTATAGTCTGATCCTCCCCTGCCCAATGTGGTGGTGACGCCGTTTTTATCAGCTGCGATAAAACCGGGGAGCAGGAATAATTGATCTCCGGTATTTTCAAAATATTGGAGTACCCTTTTGTTGGTCTCTTCCACATTTACTTCAGCTGCTGTAAAACCCGAATCGGTTACAATCAGTTCCCGGCTGTCTTTCCAAACAGCTGCGATTCCAGCTGACTGAAAAGCGGCTGCTATGATTTGCGAAGAAAGCCATTCTCCATAACTGGCCAACCGGTCTTTTGACCGGGGCGTGAGTTCCCGGAGCAGGAAGATACCATTACAGATATCTTCAATTTCATTGCATGATTTTTTGACCAGGCTCAGCAGGGCACTTTGTGTGGCCACCGGAATCAGTTGTTTCACTGCTTCCAGGTGTCTTTGTTCTACGATGACCAGTTGCTCTTTATAACTTTCTGTTCCTTCTGCTGCGGCTGAAGCGGCCTGCAACAGCATATCTGTGACACCACCCAGTGCAGAAACCACGACGATGGTTTTATCTTTTTTGATTTTCTCCTTTACAATGGCAATGACTTTATTGATATTGGCGGCATTGGCCACTGAAGTTCCCCCGAATTTTAAAACCTGCATGTTGCTGAATTAACGTTGAATGAAAAGTGTTGATCAATAGCAATACAACTTACCCGAAGGTCAGAAGCTATACGCCCGATGGTTAATATGATTTTGTACAACCCTTAACGGGTTGTTGTAATAGTGGTAGTTGTGATGGATGTCATCACTGAAGGAGAGGCAATATGAATGCAATAGTTGACCACTGTTATTAATGGATTGCAATATACAATGCAGAATTGAGAATTTTGATTAAATGGCCAGAGAATCTGCGGCCTTTTTTACGCTGCCGTATTGCAACAGGAGTTGCCGGGCTTTTTCGTAATCGCTGATTTTTGTTTTTTCCATCAGCATTTTGGTTCCTCTGTCAACCAACTTATCGTTCGTTAGTTGCATGTTCACCATTTTATTGTCTTCTACCCTTCCCAACTGGATCATGACGGTGGTAGAGATCATATTCAGCACCAGCTTTTGGGCGGTACCGCTTTTCATTCTTGTACTTCCGGTTACAAATTCAGGGCCTACCACTACTTCAATGGGAAAATCAGCTGCTGCACTCACCGGCGAATCAGGGTTACAGGATATGCTACCGGTTGCAATCCCTCTTTTCCGGCATTCTTCCAGTGCACCGATCACATAGGGAGTAGTACCACTGGCAGCAATACCAATCACCACATCTTTATCTGATACATCGAACTGTTCCAGGTCCTTCCAGCCCTGTTCTTTGTCATCTTCTGCAAATTCAACCGCAGAAGTGATGGCTTTTTCACCACCTGCAATGATACCGATCACCAGTCCGTATGGTACGCCATAGGTAGGCGGACATTCACTGGCATCCACAATTCCCAAACGGCCACTGGTACCAGCTCCTATATAAAAAAGCCGGCCGCCCATCAGCATTTTATCGGCAGCCGTTTCAGCCAGTCTTTCAATCTGGGGGATGGCTTTTTCAACAGCCATTGGTACCGTCATGTCTTCCTGGTTAATATTCCTGAGCAGGTCACCTACCGACATCTTTTCAAGCTGGCGATAGTGGCTGGTTTGTTCCGTAATTTTTTGAAATGCCATGCGGCTTGCTTTAACTGTGGTATTCGATTAATCCTTCCATGGGTGCTTTGATCACTTTGCCCAGTTCAAATTCGTAACTGTTGCAAAGTTGCTGTAACACATCCTTAAAACCAAATGCAACACTTCCGGTAAAATGCACGGGCAATTTCCATACTTCCCGGTATTTACAAAGATGAATGAAGAAAAAATCATTGAGACCGTCTTCAATGATATTCTCAATCATATAATGCCCCCGGTTCTCTGCCAGGAAGCGGGCAAAACTGGCGAGGTAACGGTTTGGCAAAGGCTTCTTGTAAACATTTTCCAGTATCTCTGCTGTATTGGTGGTATAAGTCAGGTCGAAGCGTCCGCGCAGTTCCTCATCAAAAGTGCCATACAAATAGTACTGGATTACTTTCTTTCCCAGATAAGCCCCACTCCCCTCATCCCCCAGTACATAACCCAGACCGGGACTATTCCTTTGTATTTTTTTCCCATCATAATAACAGGAATTAGAACCGGTCCCCAGGATACAGGCCAGTCCTTTTTCATGCCCGCAGAGTGCACGGGCAGCGGCCATCAGATCATGGGTCACATTCACTTTAGCGCCGGGTATCACTTTTTGTAAAGCTTTTTTAACTGATTTGGCATTCACAGGATTCGCACAGCCCGTACCGTAATAATGGATGGCATCAATGGAAACATTCCTGAGTTTAGGCTGAAGCTCCTGTTCCAGCAGGGCA
>Ga0209174_10000658_pt1 | contig 25440 bp, 25 predicted proteins | sample JI91814BDNA_FD_187505 | JGI IMG/M metagenome (GOLD analysis project Ga0209174, IMG submission 187505) | Wastewater effluent complex algal communities from Wisconsin, to seasonally profile nutrient transformation and Carbon sequestration -... | ecosystem: Engineered > WWTP > Effluent > Algae...
CAGGTCGGTCTGCTTCCTCAGCCACTCCGAGGCGAGCATCTTGTCGATGAACGCCTGGCACTGCTCGATGGTCATCAGCTCCGACTTCGGGGAGTACCACCACCCGAACGCACGGTGCTCGGCGTCGTACACCCGCCGTCGCTGACTGTCGCGCTCCCTGGCCATCAGGCGACCACCTTCAGTCGCTCGGTCGTGCGGAGGATCTCCTCGCGGAGCATCAGCTTCGCCGCCGTGTTGCCGCCGACCTTGTAGCCGGTCGTGTGCGGCATGAACCCACCGTTGGCGACCCAGCGGTCGAGCGCCTCTCCCGCCTCGATGCGCACCGAGACGTCCTCGCTCTCGTCCCGCAACACCCGGAGGGTTTCGTTCGGATCCATGTGAGATCTGTTCTCCTTTCGAGGGAGCGGCCTGATCCGCCCCACGGAGACAGTATAACATTCGCTGTCAAGCTGGCTGAATAGTGGGCTTACCCTCAAGACGGCTTGTGATGGACACCTTCCTGGTGGAAGACGTACTGTGTGACGCCATGAGCATCTTTCACTACACCGTGGTGGCCAACGACGGTTGGCTTTCCATCGCCCGCAAGCTCGCCCCGACGGGAGCGACCTCGAAGCAGATCCAGAAGTTCGCACAGGACGTCGCCGTCGCCAACGGAGGGAGCCTGACCACCCCGCTGTTCACCGGTCGTGTGCTGCACGTCGACGACGCCACCATCCCGGTCGTCACCCCTCCGGTCGTCACGCCTCCTCCGGTCGAGCCGCCCCCCGCCAATGCTCCTCTGTGGGCCGAGGAGTTCGCGACGTTGGAGATGTCGACCCCGAGCGTCGCGAAGACGTGGCTCCCCAACGAGTTCGACATCAACCACGGCTACGAGGACTTCGCCGGTCAGAACTGGAACGCGAACCCGAACCAGGCCCCGGGCTACAACCCGTTCTCGATCGTCACCAGCGACGGACGCACCCACCTGCGGATCACCTGCAAGCGTCGCCCCCCGGAGATGGATCAGGTGACCAGTGAGGACTGGGTGTCCGGCTACATGATCACGAACCCGGCCCTGCGCACCTTCACGTACGGGTACTTCGAGGCCGAGCTGCGGCTCCCGCAACTCGCCAAGGGTGCCTTCCCGTCGTTCTGGCTGTACGGCACCGACAGTCAGCGCGAGATCGACATCTTCGAGGTGTTCGGTGAAGCGTCGGGCAAGTTCTACGGCACCATCCACGAGACGAACCAGGGTCCGTCGGAGACCGTCATGAACTCGGGTCGCGATCTTCGCTCGTGGCACCGGATCGGCTTCGACTGGCAGCCCTCGGCACTGCGCTGGTTCTACGACGGCGAGCTGATCCACACCTACACCGGCCCGCTGCTGTCGAAGTTCAACCGGCCCATGAGCATCCGCCTCAACCACGCGATGGTCCCCCAGTCGTGGGGTTCATGGAACGCACCGGACGCGTCGACGCCGTCGCCGATGTTCTACGACGTCAACTACGTCCGCTACTGGGCGACGAAGCCCTGACCCCTTCCCCAAGCCATCTTGCTATCAAGATGGCTTGGGGTGTAAGGTTGGTCTCCATGGAAGCCTTCAGCGAGATCACCGAAGACGAGCGGCGGGACGCAGTCGCCGGATTCGTCCGGCACAACCCCCACCTCAAAGGAATCGACTTCGACACGATGATCGAGATGATCCTCGATGCAGATGCCCACCTGGTGGTCCTCGAAGACGAGCCCCTCACGCCCACCACGGCGCGTCACCTCGTCTACACGCTCATCTCACTCAAGGCGTGGGCGAGATGAGCGAATGGAACATGCCCCATCTGAAGCGAGGGTGGCTCGACAGCTACGTGGCAGGGGACGAGGTCTACCTCGTCAGCCAGACCGTTGGATTCGGCATCTCCACCATCGACTTCCGCAAGGGAGTGATCCTGAAGGCGACGAAAGTGCAGGTCGTCGTAGCCCTCATGCGAGAGGAGGGAGACGGGGAGTGGGTGACCACGGCCGTGAAGAAGGCGTTTCGCCGCGGGGTCGGACGATCTCGGTTCGACCCGTACCGCGGTGAGGGCGAGGAGTACGGCGACCGCTACGCCTCTGGTCGATACCGGTGCTACCCGATCACTCCCGAGTTCAAGAAGCACTTCGAGGCCATCCTCGAAGAGGCTCGGATCGAGAGGTCCACCTCGGCCATGGCCACCCAGCTCACCAACGTGTCCAAGAGAACGTGGGTCCAGTACGGCTCGAAGAAGATGAAGGCGCTCCTCAACGAGTTGGAGAAGATCGAGCGAGGCGAGGCGTGACGAAGCTCTCTCGGGTGCTCGACGTGAAGCTCCGGGGGCAGACCATCACCGAGGGTGACCTCGTGAAGGTGAAGCCGTTCCCGGGGCGCAGGGACGGCTTCGATGCCACCTTCGTGCACGCCTGGGTCAACGACGGCGGCCTGATCCACTTCATCACCGTCTTCGGTGGCCGCGGCGATGCGAAGACCGAGCGCACCTACCCACCCGAGAGGATCTCGACCTACCGGGCCAAGACCCAGGAGGAGAAGAGACGTGCCTGACGAACCGATCGTTCCGAACGAAATAGCGTCGTCGATCTCGCCCGAGATGCGCACGCTCATCGCCAAGGCTGCACGCTCGATTCTTGGCGTTGACCGTGGCGAGTACTGCGCCTGCGCTGAGCCTGACTCGCTCGGCATGGTGTGCGCCAAGTGTGACCGCCGCATCAAGGCCGAGGAGGTCCGCAAGGTCGTCGAGATCGTCGGCTGCCACGAGCACGTACCAGGCAAGATGCGGGGCCACATGTGCAAGGTCTGCACCATGTATCCCAACTCGCCCCGCCACAACGGCAGGGCTGAGGTTGGCAAGACGTCGTGGGGCGACCGAGTGCTGCCGATGCGGGAGGACGCACCGAACAGTGACGTCTCATGCTGGGAGGTTCACGCATGAACTCAGCCGGGCGTGCAGCGGCCTCCATGGTGGCGGAGAAGCCGGTGCAGGCTCCCTCGGTGCCCTGATCGAGCTGGAGGTGCCGCCAGGTGAATGATCGCAACGGCTTGGCCGCCACGAGGGTCCGGATCGGGTACTCCTTCGAGCGCTCGTCGAACCGGACTGCTCTGTCGAAGGTGCGATCCATGCTGCGATCGTACCTTCGACCTCTACTTGAGGTCTAGGCCCGAGTCGGGATCTCCAGGTTCTTCGCCCGCAGCTCGCGGAGCTGGAGAATGGTCTGTGCCACGATCTTCTTCACGAACTCGGGGTCGGACATCGAGGTGATGTCCTGGACCATCTCGATGGCCGCCATGTCGCCGGTCCCCAGGAGGGGGTTCTTCATCACCATCACGAAGACTCCGAGGGCGACCGCTCCCTGGGGGCCGGGGAGGAGCTGGATCGAGTAGTCCCACGAGAACTCGGGGCCGTACTCGACCACGATGGGATCGACGACCTCGGCGAAACGGTCGGACAGTCGTTGGCTCATGACTTGGTGGTCTCCCTGATCATGCGCTTCCTCTCGGAGGCGCTGGTGAAGTACAGATCTGCTGGATCTACATCATGGTCGATGAGCGAGTCGCTCTGCGCATTCCTTCGGTTCCACGCCTTCACGCACGCCTCCTCGGCGGACCCGGAGGCGATGAAGGTGACGACCACGAGGATCTCTCCGGCGTTCGAGCCGATGCGAGAGGCCCGGCTCAGGCGCTGGATGTAGGACGAGTGCATCGTCGGCACGTCGTAGTTGATGATGTAGCTCGCCTCGGGGAGGTTGATGCCCCGCTCTCCGGCCGACGAGCACAGCAGGACTCGGACGTCGCCCCGCTTGAAGGCGGCCTTGTTCGCCTCGCGGGTGTCGTCGGAGAGCCCGCCGTGGTAGCGCTCGATCGAGATCCCGGCCTTCTTGGCGTCCTCGTAGAGCGCATCGAGCACCTGGACCGAGTTGCAGAACACGACGGCCTGGTCGCCCTGGTCGGTCACCGAGCGCATCTTGCGCAGCACGGACTCCGTCTTCGCGCACGTCGCCTTGGAGATCTCCTCGAAGGTGTGGCGCTCCAGGAACGCCTCAGCGAGCTTGCTCTGCGACGTGAGGATCGAGCGGGGGTGGTTGGCGAAGGAGCACAGGAGTCCGAACGCCGGGGTGCGCTGCTCCTCGCCGACCTCTTCGCAGATCGCTTCGAGGTCGTCGTACAGCGCCTGGTGGTCCTCATTCAGCCGGACCTTCACGAAGTCCTCGACGGTCTTCGGGAACTGGTCGATGACGTCGGGGTCGGTCTTGCGCTTGCGCAGGATCACCGGGGCCATCTTCTCGGCGAGCACGTCGAGGTTCCGGAACTGCACGGGCTGGTGGAAGGAGTTGAAGCGGACGACGTGGTCCTTGTGGAACTGCTCGACCGTGCCGACGAGGTCGGGGCAGAAGATCCGGCCGAGGTTGTAGTAGCTCTCTGCTCCCGAGGTGACCGGCGTGGCCGTCAGCCCGAGCAGTCGAGCGTCGAGGGTGTGGGCGAAGAAGCGGTGCACCTGGTGCGTCCGACTCGTCCGGCCGCCGAGCACCGTCACCTCGTCGTAGACCACCAGCAGGCGCTCGCCCTCGAAGGACTGCATCATGAAGCCGGGGTCGAAGCCCTTGCCCTCGACGAGATCCTCACGGGCGGTCTGGTAGGTGGTCACCACCACCTGGTCACCGGGGTTCTTGCGCAGCCGGTTCTGGCGGGCCTGCTTCGAGCCCCGATACTTCAGCGAGGAGAGCTGGGTGAACTCGGCGATGTCGTCGATCCACTCGTCGACCTTGTTGCCCTCGACCGCGACGATCGCCCTGTCGATGAGGTTGTCCTCGATCAACAGGGCGATCAGTGCGAGCGCCAGGTGGGTGTTGTGTGTCACCACGAAGCCCTCGGTGATGAACAGGCCGTCTTCGGCGGAAACCTTGATGCACACCGAGTGGACGCCACCCTCGATTGGTTCGATTGAGGCGATCTTGCGTGTGACCCCCAGTCTCGGCTTCTGCTCCCAGCGGTCGACCTTGCGTTCCAACCAGAACGGGCACCGATCCATGCGGATGGTCACGTTGTAGGCGTCCCGATGGGTTGTCTGCCTCCTGGTTATCCTGGCCACGCCACCCAAGGATCTGGCGAGGTAGGCGACGTCCTGGGCGAGACGTTCCGAGGTTGAGGTGAACTGCTGGGCGGACCCGACCCACCCATCGGTGTCCATCAGTCCGGCGAGCAGGGCGCGTCGGTCTTCTTCACTGGATCGGAGATACACCTCGGGAACGAACTTCTCCCACGATCGACAACCGTGAACCCCGAGGTCGCGCAGTGCTTCAAGGAGGGGGTTCTGCCGGTGCGTCGAGCCGACCAGGCGGTACCTCGGGGGCTTCGAGGCGAACAGGTCAACACGCATCTCAATGCCCTCCGGGAGCCGCTCTTTGACCATGGCGACGATTCCGTCGTCGACCGAAGTGAAGCCCACCTGCCCGGCGCTGAGGTGCCCGTCACCGAGGAGGACACCGAGAATGTACGAATCGACGGGCAACTGACCTCCACCTCCGTGATGGGCCGTGACCGGGATCCGCCAACGCTTCCGCCCCGGGGCGTCGAGTGACTCGGACAGAGTCTTCGTATCGAGTGTTCGCCACGGAATCCCTCGGGAGATGTCGAGGTCGGTTGCCACCGTCCAGAGGTGATCGGCATCGACGTTGATCGAGACGCCGTCGTCGGTGGTGACTCGATAGCCGGGCTGCACGCCGCGATCGAACACTCCCTCGACCACCACGGGGTGGCCATCGCTCCCAACCACGAGATCGCCGACCAAGAGGTCCTGCACCGGAATCCATGACCCATCTGGGCGAAGAACACCAGTGCCGACCTCCAGACCTTTGCCGAGCCCGGTGTCGACCACGGCGATGTTGCGGGGTCGCAGATAGGCGTTGGCCACGATCTCGGCCTGGAACCGGTAGAGGGTCCCGCTGTAGAGGCCAATGCTCACGCCATGAACTCCATGGCCGTCTTGGTCCACTTCCGGAGGTTGCAGTCGCGACAGGCAGGTCTCAGGTTCGACGGCCAGTTGCTCCCGCCCCGTGCCACGGGGATGGCGTGGTCGACGTGCTCGAATGGGGCAGCCCTGCAATACGAGCACAAGCCTCCGTAGTAGTCGATTCGAGCCTGGAGCTGCTCCACAGAACAGCTACCGGCTGCACCACGGATGCGAGCGCGGCGAAGCATGTTCGATGTCTGGTGGACCGACCTCCCGCGAGATGTCTGGCGATACGAGCGCACGGACTCCGCCGCTCGATCTCTGTTGGTGTGGTACCACTCATTGGCCCTGGCTCGATTGGCTGCCGCCCGCCGAGGAGTTAGGGGGTCGACGGTGAGTCCAACCTTCTTCCTCTGCTCCCTTCGTTTCCGGTTGCGCTCCTTGGCCGCTTCGGGGTTGGCCCGGTAGCGAGCGCGGTCGTACTCGCGCTGCGCCTCCTTGGCGTCTTCGCACCCGGGGCATCGGCACCCCTCGTGGTAGCACCGGACCGACCCGTGAGGGTTGGAGTAGAGCCTCAGCCCAGTCGGGCCGAGACCGTTCGCTTCCACCAAGAGTCCGCCTTGAACGAAACGACCGATCCGTACATGGGAGCGCCGTCGACTTCGAGCATCACGAAGTGGTCACCCTCGGGCATCGGGCCAGCGACGAAGACGGCAGACAAGATGGATTCATCTTCGGTCACTTCGACGAAGACGGGCATCTCGACACCATCGACGACGACCTTCCAGTCGTCCGGCTGGTGGACCGCAGCCTCGATGCAGCGCGCATGAAGACCGACCCTACTCATGGTCTGCTCCAGGACTGCCGTAGCCATGTCTGGTACGTTAGCAAGTTTCTTGCGAGCCGTCATCACATTTCATTGCCCACACCAAGCTGGCTGTATACACAGAAAGAGCCCCGCCCCTGGCTACACCCGAAGGGACCAGTGATGACGGGGCTCTCCCTGTTGACCGCACCGGTCCCGCGGAATCAGGCGGAACTCCGGGATCCAGTGCGATCTGGAGGGAAGGTACCACGGCCCCGAGAGGCCCGCAAGCTCTACGGGTAGTCGTGCACCATCGGCTGGACGAGCACGCCCTGGTTCCGCACACCACGGGTGACCTCGGCAGGTTCGGTCAGTGAGTCCGTGCCCGTCCTCGTGAAGGTTCGGGTCGTATCGATCGACTCGACGATGGCGAAGAAGGTGTCGCCGCCGAAGCGGATCTTGCCAAGGGCCGCCACCACGGCAGCGTCGGTCGGCTCGGCGAGTGTCTCCCCCGCGGTGCGTCCATAGGCCCGGGAGTAGAGCAGTGATCCGTACAGGGCGTCCTGGTCGACGAGCGTGTAGGCGCGCTGGTTGATCGTGAACCACTCGGGAGGAACCGGGTCGCGCCAGGAGTTGTAGAGGGGACTCTCTCGAATCGGCTCGATGCTGTCCAGGAGGTTGAGGTTCGGGCCTCGCTCTTCGGCTGCCACGTCAACCCACCTTCCCCTTGTGCCACGGACGGATGTCGATCATGTCGATGCCGACCGACTGGCGGTACATCGTGCAGCGCCACTTGATCGAGTTCGACTCCTTCGGGAAGTTCACGATCCCGGCGAAGTTGTTGCGCACCCGGATGGCGGGCATCCACTCGACACCGCTGTCGTTGGAGAACTCCCAGAGCATCCCGTCGTCGAACACGCTGAAGGTGTTCATGATCCACTCGTCACGGAACGGACCCTTCTGCACGAGGCGGACCCGAACCGTACCCTCAAGTAGAGGTTGAGAGTTGAGGATGTAGGGCATGACTGCCTCGACCTGAACTCCAGCCTGAGATGTCACTTCCTTCTCCGCCAGCACCGTCGTGTCGTCGGATCCGATGAGCTGAATGAAGAGCGAGCCCTGGAGCGTGGAGAGCGGGGTCAGACGGATGGCGACGTTCAGGAGGCCACCCTTGGATGGGACGACCTCGGGGCTCTCGATGCCACCAGCCGCGCTCGCCGAGATCACCGAGGTGACCGTCGGGGTGGACGTGAACACCGGAGTGACCGGTGGGTGGATGATGGGCGTATCCAGCTCAATGAAGGTGACCACCGAGGCGGGGTTCCTGGTCACCAACACGCCCTGCCGGGTGGAGTCCCACAGCACTCGTCCGTCCCCGTAGGAGTGCCATGCACCGTCGTCCTCGAAGGTCGACGACGAGAGGGCCGAGTCTTGGAACCGGTCGTCCGGCATGATCTGCTGGGGAGGGGTCTGCTGGGTGGCGAACTGCAACTCCGTGACCGGGGTGAAGGTCATGAAGGTCTTCGAGGTGACCACCTGAGGACTCGCCAGCGGGGCGGGGGCAGCCGTGGGGTTGGTGAAGAACAGACCCGGGTCGTAGTTGGTCGTGTAGCTGTCGATGTTCTCCATGTCGTAGAACGGATCGACGTAGACGGCGGTATCGAGCGGCGTCTTCATGTCGCTGCGGCTCACCCGCACCTCACGCACGCCAGCGAAGAAGGCGATCTTGTTCGAGTGCTCCAGGACCGCCTCGTCGTAGACGTGCTTGCCCTTCTGGGTGAACTGCCGAGGGAGTCGAGCGGGCTGCCACTTCAGCATGTCGAAGCCGTACCCGGCGAAGCTCGACAGACGGGCAGCCGAGACCGGGTCGGACACCACGAGACCCGTTGTGGGAGCCGGGCGCATCCGGTACGGGTCCTCGACATTGGTCGCTCCGACCCTGCGCTCGAACTGGGGCGGAGGGATCGGTCCGTTGGCCGAGAAGCGATCGCTCACGGCCTGATCGGTCGAGTACACCGGCTGCGGCTCAGAGCCGATGGCACGGCCGCTCTGGGGCGGCAGCGTGGTGGTCGTCGACGAGAAGAGCTTGACCCTCTTGGTGTGGGACAGGAACGTCTCGAAGGACTCGGGTGCGAGGTTGGTGAACTCCAGCTTCAGGTACCGCGCCCGCACGAGGGGGAATCGAACATAGCCCTTGGCAAGCACGAAGTCCTGGGCGATCGGTGACCACTCGACGTTCGCCCACAGGTCGACGTGGCCGCCCATGAAGCCGTACGAGTACCCCTTCGCCGAGGCCCACTCGACGTAGTCGGGGTGGTACCGGAGGAAGGCCCCCATCGTCCGGTCGATGCCGGAGTCGGAGAACCTGGGCTTCCTGGTGTACGTCTCCAGGGTCGTTCCCTGACACACGACTTCGAGGTCGTGGTCGCCGTAGCCCATGACGAACTGGAGCATGGTGATGTCGAGCGAGACGTCGTTCGACACCGACGAGCCGAGTGAGCGGCCGATCCTGATCGAGTCCGGGTTCTCGGTCAGCGGTGTGTAGATCCCAGCGGGGGATCCGACGACAACCTGAGGTCCGGTGGGGTTCGTGACGACGAGCTGAATCGTCTCGTTGACGGCATCCCACTTCCCGGCGAGCTTGATCTTCTGTCCCGGCGTCCACGACCAGACGGAGGAGGTGATCGAGAGCCCGCAGAAGCGGAAGGTGAAGCTTCCGGCCGAGTTGAACACGAGGGAGACGTCGCCATAGTCGAGATCGTCCTGGGCCGTGCCCGAGGAGAACAGGCAGGCGCGGTCAGGTACGAGGTTCGATGGGAAGTTCGGGTAGAACTCGCAGGCCCACCACCACGACTTCGTCGGGTCGAAGTTCATCTCGTTGTTGTCGAAGTCGAACCACGCAGGGACGCCAGTCGGCCAGTTGATGCCGCGGTCACCGGACTCCAGCACCGTGAGGCTTCCGTTCACCGACGTGGGGATCAGCGGATCCTCCTTCGACTCCGCAGAGGCCAGATCGGTCACTTCCGGCGAGAGGTTCGACCAGTAGACGTTCATGGTCGGGCCGGTGGTGTACGGATCGAGGAAGAGGCGATCGAAGACCTGCGGGTTGCCCTGTGTGTCCGAGACGTCGAGGTAGAGGTTGACGACCGCCTGGGAGATGGGCTGCGCCTCGCACTTCCAGAACGTCTCTGCACCGTCAGCAGCATTCGATGCCTTGTAGACGGTCACCGAGTTCTGCACCGGCTGCCCGAGGACGTTGGCCGTCGTCGAGATCGGGGCCGAGAGGTCCGTGTTCGGAATGGCCGAGCGAGAACTCACCCGGTAGCCGATGTCGATGTGGCGGAGACCGAGTGGGTAGGCGACCACCTTCCCATCGAACCCGACTGGGGGTGATCCCTGCGCCAGACGCTTCAGGACGAAGCGGATCCGGCCCGCCTTCGTGGGGACGACCGAGGATCGGATCTTCGTCCAGTGGTCATTGCCATGGTGGTAGGGATGGAGGTACCCACGAGGGATCGCCCCCGAGATCCCGGCCGGGTTCGAGGAGTGGTAATTCTGGGTGTGCACCGACACCCACCGACCCTCCTCGATCACCCACGCCTGCACGTCGACCACCTGAGGGAACGAGGCGATCTCGTACGAGATGTGGTTGAACTCCTCCTCCTCGGAGAGGCGGATCTCGATGATCTCGTTGTCGGGGGCATCAACTGAGCGAACGGCCGACGTCCAGAACAGCGGGGCACTCCGGCCTGCACGGTCTCGGGTGATGACCTTCGCCAAGGACTTCAGTTCGATGCCATCGACGTACACATCGGCAGGGACCGATGGATCGAACGAACCGAAGTCGATCATTCGGATTCGACGGCCCGAACTGTCGTCGGTCGGCTTCTTCGACCCCCACCCGGTGTGCGGATTGCACACCATGACGCCGTCGGAGACGGAGCGCCCGGCCATCGTCGCCTGGATGGGACGAACGGCGTTCGACGGACCGAAGGAGATCTCCTGATCGTCGATGGTCACCCTCTGCGGGACGACGTCGAGTGCCAGCGGGTCGATCTGGTCCACGAGGGAGACGTCGCCCGGAGTGGTGTAGGCGACGACGACGGGGTTGTTGGCCAGCAGCGTCCACGCCTCGCCTTGGTACGCACCCCACGCCGGAGGGCTCACCGGGACGATCTCGTCCTCGACACCGGAGAAGAGGAGGTCGGTACCGTTGATGAGGGTGTTCCGCACGGCTGAGCGGATCTCCCAGTGGGTCGAGTCGGCGAAGACCCCGGCGATCGGAATGTTGGAGTAGCTGTCGCTGATGGCGCGCTCGACGATCACCAGAGTGCCAGCGGGCTTGATCCGCTCCAGAGAGAACTGGACGCTGTACTGCTCCTCGATCGTGAGGGTGCGGTGCGGGAAGACCCAGATGATGTGACGCTGCGAGTACGGACGAGTGCCGCCGTTCTCCAGGTCTCCCCAGGAGCGCCCCTCCATGGACGTCCACGAGGCGTAGGCACTCTGCACCCCACTCCAGGTCTGCGAGATCCGATCGTCCTGCCGCCACGACTCGTAGACATCGCACTGGCAGCCCAGGAGCGCCTCCGCCGTCGCCTCGATGCCACGCGTGGTGGCACCCATGTTCAGGGCCTTGGCGAATTGCTCGATACGGGAGCGGTACGAGCCGTCCCGGATCCTGGCCTGGTCCCACTCCTCGGGGGTGAGCACCTCGTTGAGCGGATCCTTGACCAGCAGCTCCGCCTCGCGGCGACGCACACCGAGCACCGCCCCATAGAAGGCGTCGAGGTCGAAGAAGTTGATGCCGCCCATCGTCTGCTGGAGGCGGGCCAGGAGATTGCGCTTGTGGAGCTGCACCACCCCCGAGTCGCCCAGAAGCACCTTCATGAACCGTGCGAGGTGCGTCTCGGCCGAGGTGTCGTAGATGTCGTCCGGGAAGTGGGCCAGACGAGACGATGACCGCTTCGGGGGACCAAGCGGGTTGGTGACCTGCTCGAAGCCTTCGGGGGGCAGGGCGACATCGGTGCCCTGCTGGTACTGGAGGATCTCGCTCGTGGCCATCAGCCAGCCACCCCGAACGTGTTGCCCGCCTTGGCGGTGAGCACGACCGATTCGAGTACGAAGTACTCGTAGTCGTCGGCGTAGATGTCCTTCGATCGATACGGGGTCCCGTCGCCGCCGAGGAACATCTTCACCGGGTAGGGCGTGGTCGTGTCATCGGACATCAACTTCAGACCGAAGTCGCCCTTGATCGCTCGTCCGCCCGAGGTGTATGCGGCGTTGCCCACCGACTCCTTCAGGGTGATGGTCGTCGAGCCCACTGACTGGACCACCCACTGGCCATTCGCCGCTGTGTTGCCTGCCACGCCATCCACGACCACGAGATCGTTGGCGACGAGGTTGTGCGGAGCAGAGGTGGTGAGCACGATCGGCGTGGCGTTCGTGGCCCCCGTGATCGTCCATGCCGTCATATCATCGCTCGTGAGGAGTCGGACGGCGTCGACACCAACGACGTCACCGATCACGTTCAGGAGGTCGGACACCTGCATCGTCGCCCCGAATCCGAGCCGGTCGAGGAACGTCGAGACGTTGGTGTTCACCGACGACTGCACCGACGTGGTCGAGTACCCGGGACGAAGAATGACGGCGGCGTGCACTCGGAGGTTGAGCTGCTTGCCGTGGTGCACGAGCACGTCCGTCGTCGCCATGCGCCAGCCCTCGATCTGAGCCTGGGTTGAGCGCGGGATGTCGTTGTAGGTGTAGTCGATGCTCACCGGGCAGTAGAGCTTCACCGTGCCAGTCGCTCCGCCGACGCCGACACCGACGGTCCCCTGAAGGGTGAGCGTGGTGCCGGTGACTGCCTGGATCGTGTGAACACCGTTCGCCGCAGTGTTGGTGGCATGGCTCTCGATCTTCACCTTCTGGCCGACCATGAAGGTGTGTGCGCCCGAGGTGGTCACGACGATGGGAGTGGCGTTGGTCGACGAGGCGATGTTGAGTGCCGTGGTCTGCACCTCGGCGGCGTCGATCTCCAGGCCGTCCATGGAGAGGGCGGAGCCATAGGGTGCACCGACCTCACGCACGACACGGATGCCGGTCGAGATGGTGTCGCTGCCCGCCTGGATGGTCGTGGGAGCAGTGAGGACGGGACGGAAGCCGAGGGGGACGAACACGTTGCCGACCGTCGGGTTCGTTCCGTCGAGACGCTTGAACCGGGAGTTGCCGTAGGCGTCGCTCGCCGTGCCGGTGAACAGCGACGTGCCGTCGATGAGGGTCATCTCCGTGGCGGCCACGGGGCGGCTCCCGCTCGTCCAGACGTCGACCCGGTTGGTGATGCCCTTCACGGCGTCACTGCGCGAGCCGATGGGGGCGAAGTTGATCGAGAGGTCGTACACGCCGTCCGGGACGTTGGTGGTGTCGAGCACGGTCAGCACCGGAGGAATCACCGAGGTGTCCAGCGAGTAGTGGACTCCTGGGGTGAACATGTCGCCGTTGTCGAGGTCGCGGCCGAAGGCGTACCCGGAGTCGTAGACGTACTTGCAGTGGGTGACGGCGTAGGCAGTGCCTGAGTTCGCAGTGTAGGAACCCGACCCCGCCACGTCCGCCGAATCGTCGAGGGAGCGGAGGGTGAAGCTCGTGGTCGACGAGACCGCCTTCACTCGGAAGGTCCCGTTGGCCGCCGTGTTGCCGAGTGCCCCGGAGATGTCGACGATGTCATTCGGCCGGAGCCCGTGCACCGTGCGCGTGGTGATGGCGATCGGAGTGGCGTTCGTCGCTGCCGTGATCACGAGGGGCACCCGTTCACGATCGAGCAGCGTGATGGTCGAGGTGGCCGTGCCGCCGACGACCTCGATGCGCTCCCGGTACTTCTCGCTCGGGCCGAGCACGACGGCCGCCGAGACGTCGGGGTCGTTGATGGCCACGCCGAGGTACATGTCCTCGGTGCCAGCGAGGTTGCGGAACAGCGTGCGCTTGAAGCGGTCACGGAGCTGGCTGTCGCTCTCGCCGTCCGTGCCGCCCGTGAGCGAGGACGGGTTCGAGACTGCACCGACGCCCTCGACGGGAGAGACGAGTCGGACGATCGAGTTGGCCGCCAGGTTCGAGTTCGCACCTCCGGACACCGCCTGCACGGGCGAGGTGACGCTGAGCGAGGATTGAGGGAAGATCACTGGACTCATCGTCTGCACGGTGATGGCTGGACTGTCTGCCGTGGCGAGCTGGGTGCCAGCCGGGATCACCGTCGACTGCGTGGCGACGGTGGAGCGCTGGAACAGCACCGTGCCGGATGCCCGACGGGCGGGGATGCGGGCGAAGCCGAAGAGGGCCACGAAGGCGTCCAGGTCCGAGCCCGAGCGCGAGTCGATGTCGTATTGGTACTGGAGGAGGTAGCGGTCGGCGTACGCCTCGCTGATGGCCTCTGCGACCGTGTCGAGGATCTTCCTGATCGGCGTACCGATCGAGGTGTCGAGGTCGGGCTCGGAGACCGCCAGTGCGGCGGACATCGAGGATGAGATCTCATTGGGAGTCGGGATAAGTCATCACCCTTTCGCCTGGTAGCGTGCAGGCTCGTGGATTGCAGCGTCGAGTGGTGCACCAGGCCCGCCAGATTCCGCGGACTGTGCGATCACCATCGGTACCGAGAGAGAAGGATCGCGAAGGGCCTGCCCGTGTTCCCGGATCGGTGGCAGGATCGTATCGAGATGGATCCATCTGGGTGTTGGATCTGTACGGCGGGGTGCGACCAGGATGGGTACCCGAAGCTGAAGTCGAAGCAGGCATCCCGATTCGTCTGGGAGCAGCTCATCGGACCGATTCCGGAAGGCGTGGTGCTCGATCACATCGAGTGTCGCAACAGGAAGTGTGTGAACCCGGCGCACCTTCGTGCGGTCACACCTCGCGTGAACACCCTGGAGAACTCGGTCGGACCTGCCGCCACGAATGCGGCCAAGACGCACTGCATCAGGGGCCACGAGTTCAGCGTCGAGAACACCTACCTGACCCCGGATGGGCGCAGGCAGTGCCGAAGCTGCTCTGCTATACGCAACCGCCGCTGAGGTAGGCACTCAGACCACGCTCCCTGGGCTCGTGAGGACGGAGAACTCTTGGCCGCTGGCCGTACGGAGGGTCACCTTCACGCGCAAGGTGTCGTTCCGGGTCTCGATCTTGATGTCGGTGATGTCCATGATCATCTCCTCGGCGGTGATCACGGAGGTGAACCCGAGGGCAGCGCGCTCCTTCACCTTCTCGGTCTGCTGGATGATGAAGTCGCGCACGATGCGCGTCACTTCTGCTCGCACCTCGAAGGGAACGTCGGCCGCCATGACCTGACCGATCCAGCTCGGTAGCGTCGACCCCCAGCTCCGGTGGAAGCGGTCGGCACCGTACGCCTCTCGCAGCGCCAGGCCGAGCTGCTGCTGGACGCGTGAGATCCCCTCGACCATTCCGAACTTCGAGCCCGTGAGCACCAAGTCCCCGTTCTTCACGGCGAGCGTCTTCATGCGATCTCCTCACCTCTTAGGTAGCCCTCGACAGAGCGAGGACATGGACGGGTCACTTCTTGCGCCTCGACGTACGGCACGCATCACAGGGTCTCTCTCCTCTGCGGAGGTGTCGAACCCGCCCGGCATTCGTCCCGCAACCCTGTGGCACCCGACGTGGGACATGGGTTGGTGGATTCACTTCGGCGACCCTTCTGGCCTCGATCGCCTCTTCGATCATCTCGAACTGACCGAGGTAGACGGCCCGTCCCCCGATCGAGATCTGCGCCGTCCACTTGCCGGTCCCCTTCTGGAAGTAAATCCCGCGGTGCCCGGAGGTGTTGCGGACCGTCAGTGCATCCGAGGTGTTCATTGACTGCTCTCGGCGAGTGGCAAGGCGAAGGTTCTCGCGTCGGTTGTCGAGCTTGTTGCCGTTGATGTGGTCGATCGAGATCCTCCACGAGCCGTTGAGTCCAACGGTGGGGCGCACATCCTCGATCAACCCCATTCGCTGAGCAACCTCTCGGTGAAGAAAGAGGGTCGCTCGGGACTCCGTCCGGGCGAGATACTTACCACCACCCTTTCCTCCGCTCATGTACCACCGTCTCTCCGCAAGGTCCGAATCCTCGTCACTGACCTGGGCTCGGAAGATGGATCCATCTCTCTTCGTCACGACAATCTCGGGCATCTGAGGGATGGTACCGGCCTGGATCCTCATTTCATTACCATGCTATTCGCAGCAGATGTACCACGTCGCAGCTCCCGTCACGGTGACCGATCCTCCGGCCTTGAACATCTTGCAGCTCATCGAGGAGTTCTCGCGCAGGATCGTGATGGTGCCGGTGGCGTCAGCCTTGATGGCCGTCAGGTCGATCGTGTATGCACCCGTGGCCGGGAAGGTCATTCGCCACGACTTCGTGACCGTCACGAGTCCGTTCGACACCGGGCGACACCGGATCGAGTGGGTGAACGTGTCGATGGTGTAGTTCGTCCCGTTGCGCCGAAGGAAGACCTCGCTGTCCGGCAGCCCGGAAGAGGCGTACACGTTGTCGAAGGCAATGGTCGCCTCGATCTCCATCGTGTAGTCCGTGGCGCTCGCCAGTGCAGGGATCGTGTACCCATGGGTGAGGCCAGGGATCGTGGTCGCCGTCGTGGTGACGGTGTAGTCCGAGCCGCCCGTGATCGAGTGGAAGGCATACTCGTCCAGCATCGTGCCGGTCGAGACGTACGACGAGTCCTGATCCGGGATGTTGAAGGTGGTGAGTCCGTCTCCGGAGCCGTAGGTCTCCCCGATCAGCTCGAACAACGCCCTGTAGCGATGACGGCTGACCGCTGCTCCGTTGATCGGAAGCCAGCGCTCGTTCGGTGCCGCCTCGAAGAGCCTGCGCTCGCCGATGTACGACCCCTGGGGCACCTCGACCGAGTTGCTGCGCGGATTGTCGAACGGCTGCCACCGGTACTCGTTGCGGGCGGACATCTCCTCGGCAACAGCGAGGGCTGTCGCCAGCGGCTGCGAGTCGGCCGCCGAGTCCATCATCTTGTGGAAGGTCCACACGCCCATCTCGTTCGAGACCATCCAGATGTCGCCTGGGCGGGGAAGGCGTCCGGACGGCGTGGTGTTCTGGATCTCGAATGACCCTCCCGAGCCGAGATCTCTCACGATGGAGGTGTAGCGCGCCGCCTCCTGGACGATGACGCGCCGGTAGGGAGACCCCATCCGGAACAGGTCGAGACCCTTGGATCCGCCAGCCATCAGGTCTTCGATTCCCACCACGCGCCGAAGATGACGAGGCCGACTCCGGTGATGATCCCACCGATGAACGAGAGGAGCATCATGAGAGGAAGATGCCTCTCGCTCCGGTGCTCCGCACGGGAGCCTTGCCACCCTTCGGGAAGAGGAAGAAGCCGGACCCGTCCGTGGCGCTCGGGGCACAGGTCTCAGCCGAGGTGGAGAAGCCGACGTCGTTGGACATGTTCCACGAGTGGGTCACTGACTTCACATAGAACTGGACCTTCAGCTCCTGGATGCACAGGAGCATCCCAGGGAACAGCTCGGGCATGAAGGTCAGCGGGACGTGCGCCCGGAACATGTCGGCCCACGACTGGAGGAACAGGTGCGTGGCGTACCAGAACTCCTGCTGTGGGCCGAAGATCGTGCCGACGAAAGTCCTGTCGACACGAGCGCCGAACCGACGCAGGAGGGCGTCAGGATCAGACAGCCAGGGGTACTGCTCGCCGCCGTAGTTGACGATCGACTCCAGGAAGCGAGGGATCTCCACCGTGGCAACCCCGGCCGTGGTGTTGGCCGAGATCGAGTTGCGGATGCCTTCGGGGATGAGACCAAACGATCCGAGCTTGCCCGACCCCTCGACGAACTGGTGAGTCACCAGGGGGGAGTCGTTCCAGGTCACACTGAAGTCCATCAGCTCGACCAGCTCGACGTTCATGCGACCGGCCGTGTTGTACTCGCCCCAGTAGTCGGGGAACCAGGCGATGAAGTCTCCGTTGGGAGCGGCACAGTAGCTCCGGTTCGCAGTCTTGATGAGCTGGCCCACCGTCTCCATGACGGGGGTGTCGTTCATCGTCGCTCGGATCCCAGAGAGGTAGGCCGACTCCTCGTCGTAGGACTCGTCGTCGCCGAACGACCAGAAGGCGATGTTCGAGAAGAGTTGGGACGTTTCGTCCTGGGCCATGGTGCCCATGAGACCATCGCCATCGAAGGGGTTGGGACCCTGACTGCTCGGGTTGTAGCCGACTCCGGGGCGGGCCTCGGGGGAGTTGCGGAAGTTCTCGAAGGCGAAGAACTCCCAGTGCCACGGCTCGACCGGCCCGGATCCGCCGCGCTGCGCGTAGGCGGGGTGGCCCCAACCCCAGCGCCAGGCGTTGGCCAGGAGCCACTTGTACTCCTGGGTGTCGAACATCTCCGAGCGATTCTTGCCCGGGTTGGACTTCGACATCCCGGTGAGGCAGGTGAAGTCCATGGCGAGGCCCCAGCCGTGGATGGAGCGCCCCGGAGTGGCGTAGTCGTTGGGGTTCTGGGCTGCACCAATCGCCTGGTTCTCGTAGGAGCGGTAGCAGCTCCCCGTGAAGTCGTACCCGTCCTTCTTGCCAGCCTCGATCAGCAGCGTCATCGAGTCAACCGCTGAGGGATGACCCCACCCGATGTCCTTTGCGTACTTCATCGCGCTCGGAGGGATCTTGCCGTTCGTGTGGCCTCCCCAGGCGACGCGCTGGTAGTCGAGGCCGGACACGCCGTTGGGGATCGGGTAGATCGCATCCGAGGAGCTGCGGCTCTGGTTCTGGTCGGCCGGGTTGAGCACCACCGAGGTGCCACTCGTCGGGCTGACGACGGTGATCGGGCCGGTTGGGCTCGGGTTGGCCGGGGGCTTGCCCATCACCTGCTCGTAGATCGAGTAGTAGGTCTTCACCCACTTCTCGCCGTACTGCCGGATGGTGAGCTCGTTGCCCTCGTTCGCCGCGGGGATCTTGTCGAGCAACTCGGGGTGAGTGAAGACCTTCGGGAGGTACCAGCCGTAAGGGATGTTGACGAGCTTGTTGCCCCACCTGCCGAGGATGTAGTTGGCGTACTCGGTTGCCTTGGCGTCCTGGACGGCCCGAGGGGCGAGATACGCCTCTTTGTACCCCCCGTAGTTGTTCCACGTCGTGGTGACGAACTGGTAGGCACCAGAGGCGATGTCGCCGACCCCGTCGCCACGGTTGACGGCAGTGTAGTTGTTGCCGGACTCCAAGGTCCTGATCGTGAGCAACACGATGCTCATGTCGCTGGAGTCACCGACCGGGGTGTCGTCCCTCGGGTCGAGGGTTGGCGAGGCGGACGTCGTTCTTCCAGCGATGATCGGGCTCGTGCCGATCACCTCGGCGGCGTCCAGAGCGTCATCACTCACGGCCTTGAAGACGCTCTGGAACTTCGAGAACCACTGGTCGGGGACCTTGCCGATGTGGATCTTGTCGGCCGACCAACCGACCACATCGGTCATGATCTTGGCGGCGACGAAGCCCACTCCACCGTCCTGCTGTTCTCGGTCCTTCAGGGCGTTGTAGTGGATCAGGTTGCTCGCTGCCTGTGAACGAGCGTCCCACGGCCAGTTCTTCATGATCTTCAGGGTGCACTGACCAGACACCTCGACGACCCGAGGGTAGGTCGAGTACATCGGGACCTGATCGAGGTAACCGGCGAACACCTGGAGCCACTTCAGCCGCTTGAGCTGGATCACCACGCGATCGTTGGGTGTGAAGATTCCGTCGTACTTCCGGTAGGTGTTGTTGAAGCTCACACTGAAGGTGTGTGAGGCGTTCTCGCGCAGCGTCACCGACCCCGAGACGATGTCCTCGCTGATGTCGACGAGGCCGTCGTTGATCGTGTCGATGACGATCGTGACGGCGGGGCTGTACACCAAGGTGGTCACTGTCAGCTCCTGTACCCCGTGAGTGGGCTGCCGACGGTGTACGGAGAGGGGGTGAAGCCACCGACCTGAAGGCCACCCGGGGCCATGGTCGCACCAACAGCGCTCTCTCGGAGCGGCGGGGCGTACTTGGACGCCTTCGCCGCCGTGACTGTGGGCTCGCTGGCGCTGACGAAGTTGATCTTCATCGGATAGATGACCTGTCCGAACCTGTCACCGAAGTCGACCGCCGTCACGGGGTAGCCGACCTTGCGGAAGTCCCTCGAACGGACCGAGACAGTCATGGGGAGCAGGGGAACACCGTTCGGGTCGATGATCTTGTTGTAGTAGGAGATGAGCCAGAAGCTGAAGTCACTCATGGCCCGGTGCGAGGTGAACACGGTCTGGATGTACCACTCGCCCGAGGTGGCCACCTGGGGGTAGAAGGTCTTGTACCGGCGCGACTCACCCTCGGGCTGCGTGACGACGCTCTTGCCGAAGCCGAGGTCCGTCACCAGGAGGTCGTAGTGGCCGAACTCGGGCGCGGCCAGGGTGGCGTTGGTCTTGTGGACTCCGAGGCTCACGAGCGCTTCCCATCGACGGGATAGGACGGTGCGAATGGGGGGATGCGTAGAGCATCGACCTCGGCGTCGCTGAGGTCGTGGGCGATGCCCGTCGCCGTCCAGCAGAACCCCCCGAAGGTCAGGTACTTCTTCCGCTTCAGTGATTCGGGGAGGGACGGGGTGGTGTCTCCACCCCAATCGGCAGCGGTCATGGCGTACCTCCCTGGGCCGCCTGAGTCACGGCATCGGAGACAATGGAGACTGCGGACAGGGCCTGATCGGACATCTGCTCCAGGAACGACCTCTCCATGTCACGGAAGCCGCGTCCGATCATGGTGTCATTGCCGAGCACGTCCCTCAACGTACCTGCCGGACCATTCCACTCGCTCGATGCCTTCCACCCCATGCCGTCCGAGAGGCGGGCGATGAAGGCTGCCGCCGCCGAGTTGCGAGCCGCCTTCACCAGGTCTCCGTTGTCCTCCTGGACGAACATGGTGAGCTGGTAGCCGGGGTTGAAGTCCATGTTCGAGGCATGGATCGCCACGCTGCGCCCGGTCTGGGTGATGCCCTTCACGTAGCACCAGAAGTCCCACCCACGCTCGGGCCAGTGGAAGCGCACGGGCCGCGGGATGGATGTTGCCGTCACCGGCATCTGGGTGTCGATGATCTCGACGAGCCGATCGAAGAACGCCCGCTGCTCCTCGGGACCACCGGCACCGAAGACGCCTTGCACGGTGAGGTCGCCCATCGAGATCCCGTAGAGCTGGACCACCTTGCCACCCATCGTCTTGGTGGTGCCGAGCTTCACCGAGTACGGCCAGGAGACCGACTCGGGGTTGATCCGGAACGGGATGCCGTCGAGGTAAGCGCCCATTACCGTGTCGGTCCGTAGCTACTGGCCTCGCGGTTGGTGACCTCCATGAGGATCTCCGCGGCACGGGGGGTGAGATCGAGCATGACCGTTGTCCCCTTCTCGTCCTTCTTCTCGTCCTTGATGCTGGCGAAATAATCCTCGGGGTCCTCGCCAGCGCCAGCGTTCGTGTTCCCCGACGTCGTCGGCTTCCCGGTGAGTTCCTTGATCGTGGAGAACCCCATCATCTCGGCGATGGTCTTGTTCATATTCTCACCTGGCTCGACGACCACGGCCGAGCCGTTGGTGATCTGATCGCGGTGCTTCTCAAACGCCTCCTGCATGGTGACGACACGGTCCTCGTTGCCCGCCTTGACCATGACCATCGAGGTTGGGCTGAGCCCGAAGGTTCCGACGTTGCGGAGGAGTTCCAGTTCAACCGTGCCTGGAACCCTGGAGACCTCGCGGTTGCTGCCTTGCCCGGGCTTGGTGTAGATGTCGCGGAGCGCATCGTTCCAGCCGGGCTGGACGTTGAAGGCGTCCGAGTACGGGGTGCTGTTGTCCATCGTGGAAGAGAAGGTCTGTCCGAGCTTGACGTACTTCAGATCGGGAGCGCCCGTGAGCTGGCTGAGCTTCTCCTTTTCGAGTCCGTCGTAGACGTTCGACGGAGTATTCGACGTGAAGAGGTTGGCGGCGATCCCCGGAGCGGCCTGGTCGGAATCAACCTTGATGCCGTTGTTCCGCAGGGTGTCGGCGATCATTCGCTGCTGGAAACCGTACGTCTCCAAGTACAGGCCAAGCTGGTACGAGTCCCGGGAGTTCGGGATGAGGTTGCGCCCGAGCTTTCTGATGAACTCCCGTACCACGTCCTCGAAGCGCCGACCGCTGTCGGAGGGGAGTGTGTTCAGTTGATCTCGCGCCCGGTTCTCCTGCACAATCATCCCGTTGAGAGGCCCGTTGGTTTGCAGGTCGACCGAGTACTGCGCCGGGGTCATGCCGAGGGACTGAGCATTGGCGTATTGGATGTTGCGGGCCATGGTGCCCGAATAGTCGACCCGATTCATGTACATGTGACCCATGTTGACCTGAGAGGTCGTGAACGCCTGGGCCTGGGTGATCGCACCCCCTCCTCCGCCGAGAATGTTCGACGAGGACGCCTTGTAGTTCTCGATGAAGATGGCACGAGCCTCCTTGGCCGACACGCCCGAGTCGCGAGCAGCCTGGCCGACTGAGGCAATGGCGTCGGTCAACTGGCGCATCGCCACCACGGCTCCACCAGACTCCATCGTCATCGAGAGCAGCTCTCGGGTCTGGTCGCTACTGACTCCGCCCCCCATGAGGCGTGCCCCAGCGCCGATGTAGTCGTTGCGGTGCGAACCGCGAAGTCCCATCTCCTGGGACTGGGTCCACAGCGTGTCGTAGGCGTCGCCACCGAGGAGACTGAACCGACCACGGACGTTCTTGTTGAACCACTGGTCCGCCCGCTCGCCGAACTGCTGTCGGTTGGACCCGCCGAAATACTCCTGGTAGCTCCTGTTCTTGGCGTACTGCTCCTGAACCTTCTGCCACCCCTCGTTGGCGACGTGCACGACGGTAGAGGCCGTACCGGCAGCCTTCAGCGCACCATTCGGGGCGGCGCTCATCAAGGCTCGGCCGAAGGGCTGGCCGCCCTGCCACGCACGGGCCACATCGGCAGCCCTGCCCGCCATGAGGCCGCGCCGGAGGAACCTTGTCTCGTCCCCATCAGCCTCCTCGACCGCAGCGGGATTCAGCGATATGCGAGCGGCAGGTTCGCTCCCGCCGTGCTCGTCGAGGTGCCCCGTCTGGTAGGCGTCGGCAGCCTTGATGTACTTGTCCTCGTAGTGGTACCTCCCCGCACTGTCAATCTTGACTCCCGGACGAAGTCGCCTCTGTCCACCTCCGGCCATCTCTCCATCCGCCATAGTGCCGAAGGCTCCCATGGTCCATGACTCTGCACGAGTGGCGAACGAGCTGGCGAGACGATCTCTGATGCTGTCTCGCGTGGACCCCCCGTCCTTGTCGTGCGCCGACGGCACGAAGCGCTCGGTAGCGAGGTTTCCCGGGGAATCGAGCCGGGTCGACAGGGTATGTGCTGCCTCCTCTGCTCGCTGCGCTACTCCTGCTGCGGCAGGGACCCCAGAGGCCACCTTCATCCGGCTCGCCCGTGAGATCTCCTTCAGGGCATTCAGGATCTCGGCGTTCTGGGCCTTCATGTCCGTCAGGACAGTCGAGAACCCTTGAGCGATCGCCCCGGAGATCTGCTTCTCGATCGTCTCCCCCTTCTTGGGCGGCTGGCGGGGCTTGGAGGGAGCCATCAGATGTCGCCCAGCGTGAGTTCGTCGAGGCCGAGGGAATTGTCCATCATCGAGAGCAGACTGAGTGCCTCATCGACGGAGATGTCCGTCTTGATCTCCACTGGGGCGTTCGAGTCGAGCGCCTTGATGGCGGTCTCGTTGTTGGCTTCTGCTGGTGCGAATGCGGGGAACATGATCGGCAACCTCGATGGGTCGTGCGTGACGATGGCGAGTCGGAGGCGGTCAGCCAGCTCCTGCTGCTTGGACACGAACGAGCTGATCTGGTCGGCCTCGTACAGGATCAGGAGTCCGAACTCCTGGACCCTGGAAAGGTCTTGACGCTGGAAGATCCCCCGGCGATCAGCGAGGCGCAGATGGCGCTCTAGCCACGAGTCGATCGAGCCGAGGGAGGCACTTTTCCCATGGCATCGAGGATCTCCACCACCCGGGCTTCGAGCTTCATGTACTCCTGGTAGACCGCATCGACGACCCATGGGAACCACGATTCCCTGATGTACACGAACTTGTTGGCGAACTCGGTGTCGCCGATGTCGTTCGAGATGGGGCGAGGAAGGTGCTTGCCATCGACGGTGACGATGCAGGCTGCGACCATGGCGGTCACGTAGGCCCGGCTCTCGCCGATCGAGTCTCGGTACTGCCTCTGAGCCAGGCCGACTTCGAGCATCTCGCCCGACGTCAACGTCCTGATCTTGAAGCGGTGCCCAGCCCATGGGAACTCGTGGGTGAGCGCACCGAGGTACAGCAGGCCCTCGAACTCCTCGCGGTGACGCGGGTCGAACTCGGGGGGAGCGACTTCGTCGTCACCTCCTGATGTCAAGCCCGAAGTGGTCCCCTCATTGGACGGAGCGGTGCTCGACGCCTCTGGGCCGGTGGTGGGCTCATCCATCTGTTCGATGAAGTCGCTGGGGAGGAAGGCTTCCTCCGGTGGCAGGAGATCGTCTTGATCTTCTGCATCTGCGAACTGCATGTTGTCCCTCCTGGGGTTGGTGATCAGGTACCTGCGCCGACCGTAGCCCGAGTGGCGTGGGTGTACATGCAGGTGATCGACTTCGACACCGTCATCTGGCCGATGGTGATCGTCTCGGAGTCGTCGATGTCGGTGATGACCACGTTGTGGAACGTCTTCACGCGCCAGTAGTTGCCCTGGGGCGGCTTGATGATCGTCTGGCAGGTGATGGTGCCGGGCATCCGCGCCATGACGTCCCAGACGCCCAGGATGTCCTGGGCGGTCTCCAGACCAGCGAGGTGCTGCCACACGGGGCGATCCCACAGCTCGCGGATCGTGAACACGAGGTTCCCTGCGTGCATCGCCCGCGGGACGGCGAACTCGACCGGGTGCGGCTCGTCGAGGGGGTGCACCGACTGGACGGTGTTGATGGGAGTCTGGCCGCTGTCCTGGACGGTCTCCAGGAAGGCGATCTTCTGAGCGTTCCAGCGCATGACGCTGAAACCGGATCCGACGACACGGGTTTGGCTGTTGGGCATCTCAGACCTCCGACTGGTTGCCGGTCACGGTGTTGATCGAGAACGACACCGTGATGTAGTTGACCGGGTAGGCGGGCCGGTAGGCGAACTTCACCTGGATCGAGGTGGCGTCACCATCGGACACCCGCACGGCAAGGTTCGAGAAGCCCACGAAGATCCCGGCGTTCTGCGCCTGGGTGAGCGCCCCATCGACGATCGACCGGACTCGGATGGGGGTCTCGGCCGTGAGGGGGCTGCCCACGATGCCCGCCTGATCGAGTGCCTGGTAGATCAGGCGGATCAGGGTGTCCTTCGCACGGACGATGCTCACCTCGCGGGTGAGCACGCTGGAGCGGTCCGTGGTGACGCCGTGGCGCACGGACAGGCGACCGTCGGCGGATTGCTCGACCACACACACACCGGAGTTCGACATGTCGTCCTTGGCCGTCTTCGTCATGGTCGAGAAGATCCGGCTGGGAATCGAGGGGAAGGACCGAACGATCTTCTTGGTCAGCGGGTCCTGCGGCTGGCGAGACGCCATCATCCCGGCGAGCGCAGCACCGAGGTACACACCACCCAGCTCCTGGG
>Ga0209174_10000663_pt1 | contig 25343 bp, 22 predicted proteins | sample JI91814BDNA_FD_187505 | JGI IMG/M metagenome (GOLD analysis project Ga0209174, IMG submission 187505) | Wastewater effluent complex algal communities from Wisconsin, to seasonally profile nutrient transformation and Carbon sequestration -... | ecosystem: Engineered > WWTP > Effluent > Algae...
TAAAGATTCAGATAAATACACACGCAACGGTTTTGATTTATCTTGGGTATACAAAAGCCCAGGATGATAAGCAATCGTTGGGGCATTCGGATTTTTTAAATACACTCCAAAAAATCGCGACAGGGTACCTGGATTGAGTACCACAGCATCTAACGGAACATCAGCGTTCGGATTAAGGTGCAACCATTGCTTGGCTGATGCGAAATCATGTGCATTTTGCCTTACTAAATTCGGCCAAACAAAGCCTTCAGGTAAAGGGAAATGTACACCCTTAAAGCGTATTTCTTTAGTCGATAAGCGCGCTTCTTGCCAAAAACGAACAAAATCCGGATCATCCCAAGGAGCATTCTTAAGAACCAATTGATTAGGCTGCTTTCTAAGAGCTGTGATTAGTTCTCCTTCTTCAAAATGAAGCGCCTTATCAATCATGACCCAACGGCCTAATAAACGCTCTTCCCAATCCGAACCACCGTACAAATTGATCTCAGCCTCAGATCGTTGTGAATCCAGATTAGAATGAATCAAATTGGGTAATGCAAATGCATCATTTTCTAACGGGCAGTCATTAATCCCGTCTTCCCCAAATCGAGAACGAAAATCAGCACCTGAATAGGCCTCGGGGTTATTCGAATTGGTTAAACCTATAATTTTGATCTCGGGAGGTATCAAAGTCCCATCGGCTTTACGGATCACATCTAATAAGGTATTAAATCGAGCGATTTCTTGAGAAGAGAAATTATCGAAATTAATTAATAACACACCCTGAGGATGTTGGTGCAAAAAATCATACAAAGGTCCACCTGGGCCATTTTGTATTTTCCCAACATTGTCCTCTTTTTGAATAAAGGCTGCTGAGCAAATGAGATCCTCAGCGGAATGGATGTAAAAGCATGGAGCAGAAGACTTAGCACAATACTCTTGTATTTGATAACGCAACCCACTCAATTGTTCAGCACTTTTTAATTGAACTAACTCTTTCTTGCGTTTATTGGATACTAAACTCTGGATATAAACTAAGGGTTCGTCAATTTTTTTAGGGGCATGTGGGATGGGAAAATAGGTTGCTAAACTATTAGGAAGATTGGGTTCATTCATTTCTAATTTTGCTGGATATCCCCCAAGATCAACAGTAACCCATTCGGAATTATAAAATACCTCGGCAAAGCTATGACATTCACTTTCTACGATACGTGTGGGATAAGTATAATTTGCATCCATCCAGTGCTTGAATACAAAACTACGATGTCGACAGGCGCCGACTTGTTGTTCGTTTAGAGCGTTTAAATAGTCAAAACCTGTTGCTTGGTCTTTGACATCCTTAAGTTTTTTTTCACCAAAATGGCGACATTGCCGGATTTTCTCATTTATCTCTGCAGGCCAATCTTGCTTAGTGGTATGTGGTACTTCTAGCACAAAATCTATGTCGATGACTTTGGCACTTAACTGATGGCCTTTTTTCTTACGGATATAATGCAAGTTATCCCGTTTTGAATAGGCTATTTCCACGGACTCTGCGTCATCAGCATATTCAAGATGATAAGCTAACATCTTTTCATTAGCACTTAACGAAGCTAGAGGCTGCCATTCTTCAGACAAGAGCATACTTTGCTTGCCATAATATTGCCGTGCCCCCTTAGGTACACTCTTTAAGGTGTCATAGAGATCATGTTCAGCTCGTGGTATTGAGCATTCTATGAGATCAATGTCATCACGATTTTCGAACGAAAAAGCATGTTCTATCGAACAGGGTTGTGAATTGACCTCTGCGTGCGCGTATACTTCAGTACGATAATGGATAGGAGAAGGATCAATTATAGGAGGTTTAGCATAGAATATTTTGTTTAATTTATAGCTTTCATCAGCTCCTGGATCTGTATCTGCATCTAAAAATTTTCCATTCGCATTCTTTTTTATGGACAGCTCTCGGTGTCCACTCGAAAAGTCTATTCTTTGGTCACTGCGTATTAGCGTTCTGAGATGTTCTTTAAAATTATCCTCCCTAGTTTTTAAACTATCCATGAGGTAGAGAAGTTCAAATCGACAGTTTTGCACAAAATATTCAAGCGCAGCATCAGTCTCTGGTCCACGCTCGAATGAACAAAGAGCAAAATTGATAGTTTTAAGGTTTTTGCAAGGCTTAAGTTTGTTTGCCAAAAGGATAAGATCTTTTGCTTTTATTTTCTTTGATCTTATATATAAAGTCTCCAAATTGTGCATGTTATTAAGATCAAATACATCTATTTGCTGTATCGAGGGTGAGTTTAAATGTAATTTTTTTAATTTAGGTAATTTAATTAGGTCTTTGCTGATTATTCCTAGTTCACTGCAATCTAAATAAAGTTTTGTTAACTGATTCATTGGAGACAAAATAGCATCTAAATCGGTTTTAGCATCGACATGAATTAAAGTGAAACTCTGTAAGTTTGGAAATGTTATTAAAGGGTTACTTTTAAAAAATTCTGCGGGTATCCTATCAACATCTATTAAGCCCTCAGGCTTAGCTAAAAACTGATTTACCCAGAGAGGATGCAGCTCGGAACACTCAAAGTTAATTACGTTTAAGCTATCAAAATTTAATGCTGAGCTTGGTTTTTCCCTCAGGTTAGTACAACTTCTTAATTTTAATTTTTTAATTCGCGGTGCATGTTTTAAAATCTGCTCTAAAACTTCTGTAGAGATATTTGATTCATCAATTTCTAACTCTTCAAGATGGTTCAGCTTCACATCATCTAAATGAAGTGCAGCTATATTATTCACTTGACCGAGTCGCAGTACTTTGAGCTTAGGAGCATTTTTTAAAAGACTCATCAAGTCAGTGGCTTCGATTCGGTCATCGCCGGACATGATAGATAGTTCTTCTAATTCGTTTAAACGTATGTCTGTTAGTGAAACCGATTCAGTAAGGAGAAGATTGAGTTTTTTTAACTTAGGGGCTCCTTTCAATATTCCTTGCAAAAATTGCATATTTATCGACGTATTAACTTCTACATTAAAATTTTCTAGTTTTGCAAAATTCATTTTTTCAGGATAATCCTGAATAGATACATTTTCTAAATGAAGTGTTAGTAGATTCTCAGGGTTAGAGAATAGTTGACCTAGTTGCCTGGAATTTAATTCACCGCCAGAGAGTTCAAGTATTTCTAGGTGAGAGGATTGTAGTTTATCAAATGAGTTTTCTGCGGTGCATTTACTCATTTTGAGTTTCTTTATTCGCTTTGCCTGTACAAGAAAACGATTAGCTTGTGCAGGAGTAACCTCTTTGCCCAAGCACAAATCTTCAAGGAGAGGTAAATTAATTTCCTCAGGAAATTGTGAAAAGCTTTCTTTTGCAAGACCAGATAAATTCAGTTTTTTCAGATTGGGCGCAGCCTTAAGAAAAGCATTCAACGTTGTTGGATGTAAGGGTATTGGTAAGTGTGTGGTTAGGTGTACTGATTCACTATCAGTATTTTTTCCCAAATCAAGAGAATTCAATTTCGGTAAAGTTAAATGTTCTACTCCCCATTCTCCATTCAAATTAGTACAGCCTTTTAAAACTATAGTTTCTATATTCTCCCCTGACTTCGAAAGTGCTTGCTTCAGGTTAGAAAGATTGAGATTTGATCCTTTCAAATCTAGAGCAGTTTTGCTATCAACTTGGCTCAGATCATTCAGTGAGCACTGAATCACCAATTCATATTCAGAGAGATTCAAAACACGCAGTTTATCCCCTTCTAGTTCTAGGTCGTGCTCGGCTTTTGCTTTGATCAATAAATCACTTTGTGACGGCAAGCTGTCCATATCTTTAAACTCATTTGATTCATCCTTGTAAAGCCTAATTTGTCCATTTTGAGCGTAGTAATAAATCTTAAATCCTTTTGTTTTTAGAACCCGTAAGCTTTCCTCGTAAATTAATTTTTGGTTAGCATTTAGTTCGTTCCAATTGGATAAATTGACTATTAGAGTTTTTGGTTTCTTCTTTTTTATAGACGCGGGGGCTATCCAATACGGTAAATTTCTTATTAGATCAGGGATGCTAATAAGATTGGACGGAGTTTTACTGGTTCTCCTTCGGCTGCTGATTTCATTGAAATAGAGCCCATCCTTAAAGGATTTGCCATTAATTTTTTGATTTTTTGCTTTCATACGTTAAATTGTAGTACAAAATTAAATCAGAAATCGGATGTATACTCTTTATACCTAGTTTTCCCCAAATAGTCTTTCATGGTCAGCAAATGGTGCTGCTGAGGGTAAATCACTATTTCTTTCTCTATTTAAAGTTAGATACGTTTAGCCAGGTAAAACTGCATTTAGATTGGATATTTTCCTCACAATGAGGTAATATGCGCTTTTTGCTGTATATAGAACCTAATTAGTACTATATTTATACTATAGAGTTATTTTTAGTAGTACCTGAATAAAATAGCTCGATTTTTTTTGACTTTAATTAAGACTTAATCGGTACTAGATTATACGGTTTGGAGGATGTTATGTTACGCATCAGCAAATTAGCCGATTATGGAACGGTTGTTATGGTACATCTGGCTAAAAAAGACCAGGATTTATGCAACGCACGCGATATTGCGCTGCATACTCATCTGACAGTACCTACAGTAAGTAAAATTTTGAAACGTTTGACAGGGGCTGGATTGCTGACATCCGTGCGGGGAGTTGCTGGTGGCTATAGACTGCAACGTCCTGCTACTGACATTTCAGTATCGCAAATTATTTTTGCACTTGAAGACCACCGTGGTTTTACTGAGTGCAGTTTGCAGCCCAATGAGTGTTCTTTACAGGGAGTGTGTACGATCCAAGGGAATTGGCGATTAATCAGCCATGCCATAGAAACTGCACTGGATAGTGTGAGTTTGGAGGCCTTGGCAAAACCAACTCTTCAGGCACGTGATGTTGACCGTGTCCGGCAGTTAGCAAGTGGAGTAAGTCGTGGGTAAAAGCACTGAGCATATTAATTCTCTGCTCGATAGAGAATACCAGCATGGATTTGTAACCGACATTGAAGTAGAAACATTCCCTCCTGGATTGAATGAAGATGTTATTCGTCGGTTGTCTGCTATCAAAGGCGAGCCCGAGTTTTTGTTGGAATGGCGATTGAAAGCCTATAGGCACTGGTTAACTATGCCTCATCCAGAGTGGTCTAGTGTGCATTACCCCGCTGTTGACTACAATGCAATTTCTTATTACTCAGCGCCTAAAAATAAGAAAGATGGTCCTAAAAGTCTGGAAGAGGTTGACCCAGAATTACTGCGCACCTATGAAAAGTTAGGTATTCCTCTGCGTGAGCAAGAGATGTTAGCTGGTGTTGCGGTTGATGCGGTATTTGATAGTGTTTCCGTGGCGACAACTTTTAAAGCGAAATTGGCTGAGAAAGGGGTAATATTTTGCCCATTCTCTGAGGCTGTTCACGAGCACCCAGAGCTACTAATGAAGTACCTAGGCACTGTTGTGCCGTATCGTGATAATTTTTACGCGGCTTTAAATTCAGCAGTGTTTAGTGATGGTTCCTTTGTCTACATCCCCAAGGGGGTGCGTTGCCCTATGGAGTTATCGACCTATTTTAGAATTAATGCTGCCTCTACAGGCCAATTTGAACGGACTTTGATTGTAGCGGATTGTGACAGTTATGTTTCGTATCTTGAGGGTTGTACTGCACCTATGCGAGATGAAAACCAGTTGCACGCAGCAGTAGTTGAGTTGGTTGCTCTCGATGGCGCACAGATAAAATACTCCACTGTACAAAATTGGTACCCCGGCGATAAAGAAGGAAAGGGGGGTATTTATAACTTTGTAACTAAACGTGGTGCGTGTCGCGGTAAAAAATCAAAAATTTCTTGGACGCAAATTGAAACCGGCTCAGCCATAACTTGGAAGTATCCCAGCGTTATTTTACTGGGCGATGATTCGGTCGGTGAGTTTTATTCCGTTGCGTTAACGAATAATTACCAACAAGCCGATACGGGTACCAAAATGATACATATTGGTAAAAATACTCGTTCAACTATTATTTCCAAGGGTATCAGTGCCGGCCATGCGCATAATGCTTATCGTGGCTTGGTGCGTATAACGCCAACGGCAACTAATGCTCGAAATTACACCCAATGTGATTCTATGCTTATGGGCAGCAACTGCTCAGCGCATACGTTTCCTTATATAGAAGTTAAAAACCCAACAGCACAAGTAGAGCATGAAGCAACTACATCGAAAATTAGTGAAGAACAATTATTTTATTGCCAACAACGCGGTATTGGTACTGAGGATGCAGTATCGATGATTGTGAATGGTTTTTGTAAGCAAGTTTTAAAAGAATTACCGATGGAATTTGCTGTAGAAGCCACCAAGTTGTTAGGTATCAGTTTGGAAGGGGCGGTAGGCTAATATGTTAACAATTAATAATCTAAATGTAGAAGTTAATGCGCAATCTATTTTGAAGGGCATCGATTTGCAGGTCAATGCTGGTGAAGTGCATGCCATTATGGGGCCTAATGGCTCAGGTAAAAGTACTTTGTCTAAAGTGTTAGCAGGTCATCCCTCTTATCATGTGACTAGCGGTGAGGTGACTTATCTAGGTCAGGATTTACTTCCACTGTCACCCGAAGAGCGGGCGCGTGCAGGTGTCTTTCTTTCCTTTCAATACCCCTTAGAAATACCCGGTGTTACTAACATCAACTTTCTAAAAGCTTCCGTGAATGCCGTCCGAAAAGGACAGGGTAGAAAAACCTTAGATGCTATTGAGTTTTTAAGTTATATCCGTGAAAAATGTAAACTCTTGGATATGGATGAAAGCTTTTTATACCGCAGTATTAACGAAGGTTTCTCTGGTGGTGAAAAAAAACGAAATGAAATAGTGCAAATGGCAGCACTAGAACCCAAATTAGCAATTCTCGATGAAACCGATTCAGGCTTAGACATCGATGCATTGCGTGTTATCTCTGAAGGCGTCAATGCCATGCGTTCAGCTGATCGCGCTATCATCTTAGTGACGCATTATCAACGCTTACTAGATTATATTGAACCCGATTTTATTCATGTTTTAGTAAACGGTCGCATCATTACTTCTGGCGATAAATCGCTAGCACTTGAGCTTGAGAAAAAAGGCTATAACTGGCTATTGGAAACGGAGCAGTGATGAGCGAGATTTTGGAATTTTATGACCAGCAAGCCAAATCTGCTTTATCAGAACTACCCTGGCTTGCAAGCTTACAAGCTTCAGCGCTGAGCGAACTGCACCGTACGGGATTTCCGACGCGGCAAGATGAAGAGTGGAAATACACTCCAGTAGATGCGTTGCTTAAAAACCCTTTTACTAAGACTTCACAGTTAAACAAGGTAACTGCCAAGCCAATATCTGATTTGCCGATAAAGCAACAAATACACATTCATAACGGCCAAATTAGTGGAATTGAATCACTGCAACTACCTGCTGGCGTATTGATACTGCCGCTTGCTACTGCAATGACCAAACATCCCGAATTACTTAAACCCTACTTAGGCAAAATTTTACAACAAACGCATGGCTTTCACGCCTTGAATACTGCGATGATGCACTGCGGTCTGTTTATTTACATACCAGAAGGTGTTTGTATTGAAGAGCCTATTGCCCTGGTCCATTATCAAGATCAAATGAATCAGGCAGTCCATTTGCGTCATGTTATTCTTGCTGAAACTAAAAGCCAAGCTACTATTGTCGAAGAGTATTTGGGCGAGAATGATTGCATTTATTTAACGAATACGGTTACCGAAGTCTGTGTTGCTGCAAAGGCTAAAATTACGCACTATAAAGTGCAACGTGAAAGTAAAGCGTCTTATCACATTGGCCATATATCAGTAAAACAGGCAACTCATAGTGAGTTTGCAAGTCACTCCTTCAGCTTAGGCGGTAAGTTGGTACGCAGCGATTTAAGTTTGTATCTACAAGAAGAATTTGCCAAAGTGTTAATGAACGGTATTTATGCACCCACTGAAGGGCAGCATATAGATCACCATACTACTGTTTATCATCTAGTTCCCAATTGCGAAAGTGAGCAAGATTACAAAGGTATCTTAGGTGGACAATCGCGGGCAATTTTTAACGGCAAGGTCATAGTGGCAAAAGATGCTCAGCATACCAATGCCAAGCAACAAAACAAAAATTTGTTACTTAGCGCACAAGCAGAAATTAATACCAAACCCCAATTAGAAATTTTTGCCGATGATGTACTGTGCTCTCATGGTGCAACTGTAGGTCAGTTAGACGAAGAAGCATTATTCTATATGGCAACAAGAGGTATTGGTCCTGCGGATGCGGCGCATTATTTAATCCACGCCTTTGCAAATGACAATTTACGACTTATTCCCCATGCTGATATTGCCGCATGGATAGAGTCCTTGGTTACGCAACAGGTAGGGTAAGTGTATGAACACAAATTCTAATTTGATGACAAGCCTCGACATTGAAAAAATTCGTCAAGATTTCCCTATCTTGCACCAGCAGGTCAATGGCTGCGATTTAGTCTATTTTGACAACGCAGCGACAACGCAAAAACCACATTCTGTGATTGCTGCGATGACTGATTACTATGAACAAGATAACGCGAATGTGCACCGCGGAGTGCACACTTTAAGTGTTAGATCAACCGAGCTGTATGAAGCTGCAAGATTGAAAGTTAAACGTTTCATCAATGCACCAGCGACGCAAGAATGTATTTTCGTACGCGGCACGACAGAGGCTATCAATTTGGTGGCCCAAAGTTATGTAGCACCAAACCTTTCACCCGGTGATGAAATTTTAATTACCCACATGGAACATCATTCCAATATTGTTCCCTGGCAGATGGTCTGTCAAAAAACAGGTGCAAAGTTGCAAGTAGCGCCTATAGCTTTAAATGGTGAATTACTTCTCGATGAATTTGCAAAAAAACTCACTAAAAACACCAAATTTGTTTCGATCAGTTATGCGTCTAACGCATTGGGAACCATTAATCCGGTTAAAAAAATGATTGCCATGGCACATGCAATCGGTGCGAAGGTGCTTCTTGACGGAGCTCAGGCAACAGCGCATTTACCCATTGACGTACAAGATTTGGCTTGTGATTTTTACGCTTTTTCTGGCCACAAAATGTATGGTCCCACGGGGATCGGTGTATTGTGGGGTAGAGAGTCTCTTCTCAATGCAATGGCCCCTTATCAAGGTGGCGGCGAGATGATTTATTATGTCAGCTTTGAGGGCTCAGAGTACGCGCCATTACCAAACAAATTTGAAGCGGGTACACCTAATATTTCTGGAGCTATTGGTTTAGGTGCGGCTATGGATTATCTCAATGGTTTAGATTTATCCGCAATCGCAGCTTATGAATCTTGGTTACTCCAATATGCAACTCAAGCTTTAGAAGCTGCGCAAGGGTTTAAGATCATAGGTACTGCTGCTCATAAAGTACCGGTACTTTCTTTTGTCCATAACAATATTCATGCGCATGATATCGGAACTATTTTAGATAGTGAGGGTATTGCTATTCGTAGCGGTCATCATTGCGCTATGCCTGTGATGGATTTTTATGGTGTTGCGGCTACCTCAAGAATGTCGCTTTCCTTTTATAATACTCAGCACGAAGTTGATCGTTGTATCGCCGCTTTAGTCCGAGTTAAAGAGGTATTTGCATGAATATGGATTTGCGTGAGCTATATCAAGAGATCATCATTGATCATAACCGTGAGCCGCGGAATCATCATGCTATGGATGATGCGACTACTCAGGCGAATGGCTTTAACCCTTTATGTGGCGATAAATTAACCGTTTACGCCAAAATAATTGATGATCGCATTAGTGATTTAAGTTTTGTTGGTTGCGGTTGCGCTATTTCACAAGCCTCTGCTTCTTTGATGACTGAGGCCGTACGCGATCTGACTGTAGATGAGGCACATGCTTTATTTCATCGGTTTCATAACATGTTGACGCAGGATGATGAAACGCATTTGGCAACTATGGAAAAATTGGCTGTATTGGCTGGGGTAAAAGCCTATCCTGCACGAGTTAAGTGTGCAACCTTGGCTTGGCATACTATGGAAGCGGCTCTGAATAAAGATCCTAGTACGGTGAAGACCGAGTAAGCTTTTCGCGGATTGTTGAGGTAACTATGTTTGGTTTAAAGAAAAAACAAAATAATGATCTTTTAAAAGAATCGGTCATCACTGCACTCAAAGGGGTCTATGATCCAGAGATCCCGGTGAACATCTATGACTTAGGTTTGATTTACGATGTGATAATAAACGAAGAAGGCCATGTTGATGTTAAAATGACATTGACTACTCCTGGTTGCCCCGTTGCCCAAACCTTTCCTGGAACGGTTGAACAAGCTGTGAATCAAGTCGAAGGTGTGAGTGATTGTACAGTGGAATTGGTCTGGGAGCCGCCATGGACCCAAGAGCGAATGAGTGAAGGTGCACGCCTTGAGTTGGGAATTTTCTACTGATGTCAGAGCAATTATGGCGTCCGTCCGCGTCGATTGAGTTATTGCAAAAGCGGGCGCAAATACTTATTGCGATCAGACAATTCTTTAACCAGCGGCAATATCTGGAAGTCGAAACTCCCGTAATGGCTCATTTCGGTACTACAGATGTCTATTTAAGTACTATTAAAGCTTTATTTCGCAATCACCCGTATTATTTGCAAACCTCACCTGAATTTCATATGAAGCGATTGTTAGCTGCGGGTTCAGGACCTATTTTCCAACTAGCGAGAGTTTTTCGTGACGATGAGTTGGGTCGCTGGCACAACCCAGAGTTTACTTTATTGGAATGGTATCAATTAGGTATTGATCACCACGCTTTAATGGATGAAGTGGACCTTCTCTTACAACAACTATTGCAATCGGCCCCGATGCAAAGAAAAACCTATCAAGAAGCGTTTATAGAAACCTGTGAGATTGATCCCTTTGCAGCGACTATTACCCAATTACAAGACGTGTTGCAGCGAAACCAACTCAATAATGTATTAGGCAAAGATGAGCAAGATAGGGACCAGTATCTATTTTTATTGATGAGTCATGTCGTAGAGCCAGCCTTAGGTAAAGCGAACGTGCCTGTAGCCGTGTATAATTTTCCCCAATCCCAGGCTGCTTTAGCTAAGATAAATGATGGGGTTGCTGAGCGTTTTGAAGTGTATTATCGGGGTGTTGAGTTAGCCAATGGTTTTCATGAATTAACCGATGCAACTGCACAGGCTAAGCGCTTTGCTCAAGATCAGGCTATTCGGTCTACGAAAGGATTGGATAGTGTTGCCGCTGATACTTTTTTAATAGAGGCTCTTGAACAGGGCTTACCTCCTTGTAGTGGCGTAGCCTTAGGGATCGATCGCTTAATAGCCTTGGCTCTACAGCAGGACAGCATTGCTAAGATTATGTCCTTTGCTTTTGACCGCGCTTAATTACGCGTAGGTTGGGTCGCAATCCAACATGATCTTGAAGATGGATGAGCAGTGTCACGCTCTCATCGGCGCGCTAGATCTGTGTAGGAACCAAAGCTCTCCAGGACGGGGTGGTAAAACGCGCTTTCGCCGTCCATGACTCGCTCTCGAAAAACGTCGTGTTTTTCGAAGGTTTTACCACCCCGTCCTGGAGAACTTTGGTTCATGGGAGTTCTGTGCGGCGTGGTCGTGATCTAACGGCCCTGATGTTACATTGTGGCACGGAGCAGGCTCCCTTCTCCCTCAAAACACAGGGAGAAGGGAGCCTGCTCCGTGCCACAATGTAACATTAGGGCCGTAGGTGGGTCATGCCCAACAACAATCATCTACAACCATCAAGATCCATGTTGGGTCGCACCTATTCTACGCAACAATATGCTCATAAATGTACTATAATTTTAATGTGACTATTACTAATACAGGGGGTATAGATTATGAAAAGTTTTATACGACTAGTGTTACCACTTGGTGTAAGCCTTTTTATGCTTGCTGGATGCGATACCACCACACCAACCATGGCTGAAACACCCCATGTTCAACCTGCAGTGCACAATACAATGTATGGCACAGAAGGGCAGTATGAGAACAAGTATGGATTACCTCAAAGTGTATTAGATGGTGAAGAGGAACTTCAGTAAGATATTCACCAATTTTCCATTGAGACAGGCCCTTACATGATGTCTCAATGGGTTTCAGTACCCTTGTCTCTAAATTGCTCACTAATTCGACTAGGTTTTTTGACCGCCACTTTCCTTGGTTTTAACAAAATGAGATAGCACAAGGCAAAAAACACAAAATAAAGCTCCAAGAACAACAGCAAACTCTCAAGAATTGATCCTGAATTGTTAACATCCAACAAGAAACACAAGACAGTACCCACCTGAACAGTAGGATTTCTAATAAAACGAACGACAAATAATTTAAACAATATAATTTCCTGTTAAATATCGGCTCAACTAAAGCCTGCCTGGGCGCCCCTACGTTCCGCGGCCGAAGGTCCGCGGAATCCAGGAATCTATTCAAATAAGTCAGAACTAGAGAAGATTAAGATCTCCCTGGATTCCGCGGACCTTCGGCCGCGGAACGTAGGGAGCAAAGCTCCCCCGATCTGCATACAGAACGTTATACAGAACGTTGAAAGGACAGATTTGAGTGCAGGTTGCACGAACTCGACACTAAAAAAAGCGCAGCATAGATTAACTATGTGAGCATTTTTTTAGTGTCGAGTTCGTGCAAGATGCACCAAATATGCCCTTTCAATGGCAGGAGGATTTGGATTGGTGGATGATGGAGTAAACCTCATTATCCCCAATAACCAAATGATCCAAAAGCCTCGTATCAACCAACTCCAACGCATGCGATATCCGCTCAGTAACCGCAATATCCTGACTGCTAGCATCGGAGAGACCTGAAGGGTGATTGTGTGCTAAAATAACCGCAGCTGCATTAAGACTAAGCACTCGATCAATGATAGGCCGGGTATGAACAGAAGCGCTGTTAATAGTTCCGTGAAATAACTCCTCATAGGCCAGTATTCGGTTTTGGCTATCGAGAAACAGGGCGACAAAGGTCTCATTTTTTTTGTCACGCAATTGCCGCTTGAGAAAGTTGTGCGTTTCTTGCGTATTGGTAAGTGTTATATCCTTTTGTAGATGAATAAAATCGCTACGACGGCATATCTCTCTTACGGCTTGTAATTGCACGTAGCGAACTTCGCCTAGGCCGTGAACTTTTTTAAAGTTTTGGGAGTTGGCATTGAGGACGGCGCGTAAATCGCCGAATTGCTTGACTAGCTCGCTGGCTAACTGAATGCAAGATTTTTTGCCAGAGCCTGAGCTGATAAACACCGCTAGTAACTCGGTGTCAGAAAGGGCTTGAACCCCATTGGTTAATAGTTTTTCACGCAGATTTAACTGCTGTTTTGGTTGGACAACCTTCATGTTCTATTCCTTTATGAAGTGGTTTATGCTTTGATCGGGAGTATTCTTATCAAAAATGGTGAGTCATGCAAGATTTTATTGATAAAAAAATTCTTTTAGGTATTTGTGGGGGCGTTGCTGCTTACAAATCTGCCTACCTGGTTAGGGAGCTAACTCGTTTGGGTGCTCAAGTCCGGGTGGTAATGACGCAATCAGCCCAGAAGTTTGTCACACCTTTGTTGATGCAAGCCTTGTCGGGTAATGAGGTGCGTACAGAGTTATTTGATACTCAGGCAGAGCGCGCCATGGGCCATATTGAGTTGGCACGTTGGGCTGATTACTTAGTCATTGCTCCTGCTACTGCAAACTGTATGGCTAAAATGGCACAGGGCATTGCTGACGACCTATTATCGACTTTGTATTTGGTTGCTGAAACACCAGTAATTCTATGTCCTGCTATGAATAAAAGTATGTGGGCACATCCTGCAACCCAAGCTAATGCTGAACTGTTGCATAACCGTGGAGTAATTTTCGTGGGACCTGAAGAGGGTTCACAGGCCTGTGGCGAGTTTGGTTTAGGCCGCGTCAGTGAGGCTGAGCAAATAATAAATGCCTTGCGTTTGTATGAAGTTAATCAACTATTGAAAGACCAAAGAGTGCTTATCACGGCTGGCCCTACGCGTGAACCTATCGACCCTGTCCGCTATTTGAGTAATTACAGCTCGGGTAAAATGGGCTTTGCAATGGCGGAGGCTGCTGCTATGGCAGGTGCCGAAGTTGTATTGGTTACTGGACCCACTGCCTTAGTGGCTTCTGCAAGAATTGAAGTTATTCGGGTAGAATCAGCTGCCCAAATGCGCGATGCAGTGATGAAGCAACTTAAGAAAGAAACCATCTTTATTGGTACAGCTGCTGTGGCCGATTACTATGTCGATAAGCCAGCAACTGAAAAAGTGAAGAAAAAAGATCATGAGCAGATGAGCGTAGCTTTAGTACGTAACCCTGACATCCTTAGTGAAGTCGCCGCTAGTGGTAAGGCGTCATTTGTTCTTGGTTTTGCTGCAGAAACCTCTAACCTTATTCAATATGCTAAAGAAAAATTAGAGCGAAAGAAATTGGATATGGTTGTAGCAAACTTAGTAGGTAAAGGAGTAGGTTTTGAAAGTGATTTGAATCAAGTCTCAGTTGTGACAAAAACAAAACAAATAGACTTAACATTGACCCATAAAACGCGCTTAGCCGGCCAAATTATTGCAATCCTTGCCGCAACTCTGCAAAATGAGGCCCATTGAAATTATTGGAAATAATTATGCCGCAGTCCATTCAATTAAAAATCCTTGATGCACGAATTGGGGAAAGTATTCCTTTACCAACTTACGCAACCAACGGCTCTGCTGGTTTGGATTTACGGGTTTGCATTAATGAGCCCTTCGATCTTGCTCCAGGTCAGACGACTTTGTTACCAACAGGTATTGCCATTTATATTGCTGATCCTGGGCTTGCAGCGGTTATATTACCGCGATCCGGTTTAGGCCATAAAAACGGGATTGTGCTCGGTAATTTGGTAGGCCTAATTGATTCTGATTACCAGGGAGAGTTGAAAATCTCTTGTTGGAATCGAAGTGATACTACTTTTACAGTTAACCCTGGCGAACGCATAGCTCAATTAGTGATAGTTCCTGTGGTCCAAGCTGCCTTTGAGGTAGTGACTAACTTCACCGAAAGCAGTAGAGGCGAAGGTGGTTTTGGTAGCTCTGGGAGACATTAGATAATGTACCAACAAAAAACAATTAGTCGTTCGGTTTTTCGTGCTTATGATATCCGCGGAATTATAGGTAGTGATTTAGATAAAGATTCCTTTTACAGTATTGGTCTAGCAATAGCATGTCGTTTGCAGCAATTAAAACGCCGTGAGATTTTTATTGCTCGCGATGGACGTTTGACCAGCCTCTCACTAATGCAAGCCCTGAAGCAGGGTTTAGTAGATAGTGGGATTGATGTCATTGATTTAGGCGCGGTTGCAACGCCTGTAATGTATTTTGCTACCGCAACTCAGCCACAAGATTGCGGTTTGATGGTCACTGGTAGTCATAATCCTGCTGAATACAATGGTATTAAAATGGTGTTGGCGGGTAAAACTCTGGCACAAGACGATATAGATATCCTTTATCACTTAGTGACTGAGGGTGAATGTATTCGTGGGCAGGGGAAAGAAAGTACATTAGATATAATGGATGAATACAGCAAACGTATTCTCAGTGATATTAGTCTTCAACGCCCGTTAAAGATCGTAGTTGATTGTGGTAATGGAATTGCAGGGCCTGTTGTTCCAAAAGTATTAGAAGCCTTGGGTTGTGATGTTATCCCTTTGTATTGTGACGTAGATGGGCGTTTTCCAAATCACCATCCTGACCCAACCATTGAAGCTAATCTTGCTGATTTGAAAGCAGCTGTTGCTGAACATAAGGCTGATATTGGATTGGCTTTTGACGGAGATGCTGATCGCTTAGGCCTAGTTACCAATACGGGTGAGATGATCTGTCCTGATCGCTTGATGATGTTGTATGTACAGGAAGTATTAAAGCGTAATCCAGGTGCCACAGTAGTTTTTGATGTGAAGTGTTCTAGTAATTTGGAGAAAGTGATTCAAGCTGCAGGTGGGGTTGCTAGAATGTGTCCTACAGGGCATTCCATAGTAAAAGCGGTGATGAAAGAAGAGCAAGCAGTTTTAGCTGGCGAGATGAGTGGGCATTTATTTTTTAAAGATCGGTGGTATGGTTTTGATGATGCTTTATACAGTGCTTGCCGATTGTTGGAAATTATTAGCGCATCTTCGCTTACCGTTGCTGAACAATTTGATGCAATTCCCAATAGCGTTAACACCCCTGAATTAAAAATTGCTATTTCTGATGAGATTAAATTTAATTACATGAAGCGATTTAGCGAGCTTGCTAATTTTCCTGGCGCGCAAATTATTGCAATTGACGGAATGCGTGTTGAGTTTGATAAGGGATGGGGATTGTTGCGCGCTTCAAATACCACCCCTTGTTTGGTTGCAAGATTTGAGGCGGATAATTCCGATTTTTTAGTGCAGATACAGAATTTGTTTAAAACACAAATGCAGTTACTAGACGATGGTTTAGTATTACCATTTTAGCGTTAAGGCTCACTGGGCCTTACGCACAGCATACAGTATCACTTCTAATGGTGCTTCATTTTGCTTTCTTGCTGGGATTTTTTCTTGTTCGATAATGTGTAAATTGTTCTTTTCGCAAAGTTGGGCAATATATTCAGCAAGATGGCTAAATCGTGCAGTGAGCTCAAGTTTCCACGGAGTGCTATTACTAATCTCTGTTGAAAATATAAAGAAGCCCTGTGGTGTTAAGTGATTAGCGACTTCTTTAAACAAACTACTCAAATCACCAAAGTAGGGTAGTACATCGGCAGCTAGGATTAAATCATAATTTGTTTTATCGGTTTGTAAAAACTGAGTTACTTCCGATTCAACTAGCACATCATAAATCGCTTTTTCTTTTGCATGCGCCAGCATTTTTTCAGCAATATCAATACCTGTTACATGTTGGCTGATTTCTCGAAGTATTGGCCCCGAAAGACCTGTTCCGCAGCCTAAATCTAATGTTTTATCGATATCGTGTATCTCTAATTGGTGAATCATTCGCCCAGTATGTTGAGGGATACCGTATTCTAAGGCGCCTTGCATATGTTGATCATAATATAGAGCGTAGTTATTGAATAAATTTTGCGCGTATTCTGGGCTTGTTTTTGCTTCGCTCTTTCCCTTGATCGCATTAAGCATATGCTCACTTGCAGTGTCATTAGGGTTGGCTGTGAGCGCACGCTCTAAAAATTGTTGCGCTTTTTCTTTTTCATTTTTCTTTAGATAGATAGCTGCTTGATTATTTAACGCAGGCACATGATCTGCTTGCAATTTGAGAATACCATCAAAAAAAACACTGGCCTTGTCGAGATGCCCAAGCGCCATTTCAGCTACACCTGAATTATACAAATATTCGATATTCTCGGGATCTTTCTTTAGCAACACATCATAATGCATCAGTGCGTTTTCAAAACGATCATGATGAATAAACGTCGCTGCTAGGTTATTGCGTGCATCTATATGATCGTTATCTAATGCTAAAGCTTTGGAAAATAAATCGACTGCTATCTGATTTTCATCTCTTTTAAGTGCAATCACACCTAAATTTGTTATGGCTTCGACGTGTTCGGCATCTAGTGTTAAAACTGCTTGAAATGCTTCCTCAGCTTTTTCTAATTCACCTGCTTCGATAGCTAAGACACCGAGATAAAATTGAGCTTCGAGGTGGTTTGGGTTTAGGCTAAGGACATTGGTAAACTGTGTTTTTGCAGCTGCAAGTTCATTATTTTTTACTAATAATAATCCCAAATTAAAATGAGCTGCAACAAAATCAGGACTGGCATGCACCGCTTTTTTGTAATGCACAAGGGCTTCTTGGTATTGATTTCGCTGAGCATAAATAGTCGCTAAATTATTGTGTGCTTGAGCATAGTCTGGTTTTAGTGCAATTGCTTTTAAATAATAGCGAATTGCCTCATCGAGCTGATCCGTTTTTTTATAGGCATTGGCCAGGTTATTAAGTACCGCAGGATCGGTTGCGTCAATCGCTTGTGCTTTTAGTAGGTAATGAATCGCTGTTTTGATATCACCTGATTGTGCATAAGTTAGCCCTAAAAAATGTAAGGCATCTAGATAGTCTGGATTTTGCTCTACTATTTTTTGATACAGACTTATAGCCTTAGGTAGATCACCTTGGTATTGCAACTGATACGCTTCGGCGAATAAATCACTAAGGTCTTTAGTCATCAGATATTCCGCATTAGCACACGCAGTTGACTTAAAGCAAGCGCACGATGGCTAATAGAGTTTTTAATCGAAGCAGGTAATTGCGCAGCAGTACAATGGTATTCTGGTATATAAAAAATGGGGTCATAACCAAAACCTCCATCTCCAACAGGTGACTTGGCTATCAATCCATTGAGTAGTCCCGTTGCGATGAGTGGGGTAGGGTCCATCGCATGTTTAACTAAAGCAACTGCACAATAAAAATAGGCCTGTCTTTGATCATCCTTCAGAGCAGTCATATTTTTTAATAATAAAGCGATGTTGTCTGAATCAGATGCCTTTTCACCGGCATATCGTGCGGAAAAGATCCCTGGTGTCCCATTAAGTGCTGGAACTACTAAACCAGAATCATCAGCTAAGGCTGGCTTCCCTGAGTGCAAGCTAGCATGTCGGGCTTTGAGTAATGCATTTTCTATAAAACTATGTCCAGTTTCATGTGCATCTTTAATATCCAACGTTGATTGCGCAATACAAATGACTGGGGCTAGTAATTCACTGAGCTCTTTAATTTTTCCGGTATTACTTGTAGCGAGTATGAGTTGTTTCATAGTTATTGTTTTTATTAATGAATTTTTTATTGTACCTTGATAGCTTGCTTAGCGGAATAGTAAAACTTCCAAACCCAGGGTAAACACATCTATAATTGTTCATGTTTAGATGCATTCCTGTTAATTATTTTTTAAACCACGCGCCATTTGAGCGTTTTTAGTGTAAAATAGAATGATTTTAAATCAAGTGTTCTAAAAAATGCCTATTTCACATGTGTTTTTGACCCTATTAGTCGTCGTGATTTGGGGTGTTAATTTTCTTTTCGTAAAAATAGGGCTTGAGGAAGTCTCTCCTTTTTTGCTCTGTTCGATACGGTTTTTACTAGCTAGCGTGCCAGCAGTCTTTTTTATTAAATGGCCAGATGAGCCTTTTAAACTGGTTGCAGGGTATGGCTTAATTATGTTTGCACTGCAGTTTGGTTTTGTATTTACTAGTATGCAAGTAGGTATGACACCTGGAATGGCCTCATTGATTATGCAGGTCCAGGTATTTTTTTCCATGTTTTTTGCGATGCTTTTGTTTGGTGAAAAGGTTAGTACATCACAGTTTGTTGGAGCCTTAATATCCTTCTCAGGTATTGGATTAGTCGCTATGCATTTTGATAGCAATGTGTCTTTCTTAGGTTTTATTCTAGTATTAGCAGCTGCTGCAACTTGGGGTGTTGGTAATTTAATTGCAAAAAAAATAAAAAAAACCAGTTTAGTCTCTGTCATCGTCTGGGGTAGCTTTATTGCTTGTCTGCCTATGTTTTTAATGGCCTTGATATTCGAAGGACCCGCCAGTATGGTTTATAGCTACCATCATGTAACTTGGCGGGGTATAAGCGCTTTATTCTATATTGTTTTCGCCTCGACCTTAGTGGGTTATGGTTTGTGGAATTGGTTGCTAGGTCGATATCCTGTAAGTGTAGTTGTGCCCTATACTCTGCTGGTACCCGTGGTTGGGATTTTAAGTTCGGTTATCTTTTTAGGTGAGCCTTTTCAGCTTTGGAAACTTGTTTCCGGTTTATTGGTTATATCAGGACTTTGTATCAATATAATCGGTGATCGTTTGTTTACTATTAAAGTGGGGCAAGAGCCTGCTTAAATCAGGGATGATTGACTTTGGATGACTTTAAAACACTTATTTTATGTGCCGATGATTTCGGTTTATCAGCAGGAGTTTCTGCGGGCATTTTGCACCTGGTGCGTAAACAACGTCTTTCTGCAGTAAGTTGCATGCTCAATGCCCCTGATTTTACCACTAGTGCTCATGAGTTAAGTACTTTTAAAAATAACGTACAGATTGGGCTGCATTTCAATCTAACTGAAGGTAGTTTTTTTTCAGATTCCAATATAACTTGTTTTGGCTTAAATGAGCTTCTCATCAAAACACATTTAGGTTTGATAAGTTCGTCTCTCATTCGTGCAGAATTCAACGCACAGTTAGATGGTTTTATTGATGTGATGGGTTGCTTACCTGATTTTATCGATGGTCATCAACATGTCCATCAATTCCCAGGCATTAGATCTGTACTATTTGAAGTGTATGAAAAGCGCTTAAGGGCAGAGGGGACTTCAATTCGCTCAACCTATCCCGCGATTAGCCTACCGCCGTATCAATTAAAAGCGCAAATTCTGAGTTTAACTGGTGGAAAAAAATTACAACAACAGTTAAACAAACGGCAAATTAACCACAATGATTATTTTTCTGGTATTTATGATTTTGCACCGGGGACCAATTATCGCGAACTTTTTCGGCAGTGGTTAGCAGGGGCTAAATCTAATACTTTACTCATGTGCCATCCTGGAGAAGGCATTGATTTAGAGGATCCAATAAGGCATACACGTAACAAAGAGCTCGCCTATTTACTAAGTGATGAATTTATCCATGACTGTGAGGAATTTGGGGTGAGTTTAGCGACAGGCCCAGTAACGCGATAATAGATAGCTATAGATTGCTACCATCATTAATACTAGCACTAGGGCAACCAGATAATTCAAATCCGTGTAGCGTAAAAATAAAAAATAAAGCGATTCGTTAATGATTCCCCCAGAAGCGGCAACAATAAAAAAATGGGGTAGACTGAGTTGCTTTTCTTCCTGCAGTTGGGAAAAAGTCAGGTATTTGTGACCGAAAAAACTAATATTAAAGGCTATTAGAAAGCCGAAAATATTGGCTATCAGGGGTTGGGGCTGAATATAGGCCACTATGCACAAGACCACCATTATATGAGTTAAAGCTGAAGTACTACCTATTCCTAGAAAATAAAACAGGCGCTTTGAGAGTTTAGGTGGAGCTGTCGTCAAAGCTTGCTCCTTCATCAATGATGTAATGCGGTCGGTTTTTAACTTCATCAAACACTCGACCTATGTATTCGCCAACTACTCCAATTGCAAACAATTGCAAACCACCAAAAAAACTCAAAGCCGTGACTATAGTTGCCCAACCTGGAGTTTCTACTCCACCAATTAAAGTACACAAGATAATCCACGCGGCATATAGTAAGGATAGGGTAGCGACTGCAATCCCGCCTAGAGCGATCATTCTTAATGGAAAAGCAGTAAAGGAAGTGATACCTGTAATTGCTAAATCAAGTAGCGAATAAAAACTCCATTGTGAAATGCCGGATTTTCGTGGTTGGACTTCAAAGGGAATTGCTATTTGTTTAAACCCAACCCAGCTGTAAAGACCTTTCATGAAACGATTACGTTCAGGGAGTTTTTGCAAAGCGATTACAATTTTTTTATCTAAAAGGCGGAAGTCGCCTGCATTTTCAGGGATGTTCACCCGATTAATTTTAGAGGCAAATTGGTAAAAGGCTTTTGCACAGGTGCGTTTTAGCCATGATTCGTCGTTGCGGTTTTGACGAACTGCATAGACCATGTCGTAGCCTTCTTCCCATTTGGCGACAAATTGGCTTAATAGTTCTAGGGGGTGTTGGAAATCACTGTCCATCAAAATCACTGCTTCACCGCGCGCATAATCGAGTCCGGCACTGATGGCTTTTTCTTTGCCAAAATTGCGACTAAATCGTAGGTACCGTAATTGCAGTTGGGAACGGAGTTGATTGATGATGAGCATTGTATTGTCATGGCTGCCATCGTCAATGAGCAGTATTTCATAGGGATAATTTAAGCTTTTAAGGGTTTTATCTAAAGCCAGAACAAATTCTGCAATCAGACTGTCTTCATTGTAAATAGGGACTATGCACGAGATGAGTTTCTTAGTGTTGTTTGATGGAGACATTGTGACTCTGGCGAGGATTGTTGGTTTCATTTTAACTCAGTCGAGCAGGAGCGTCAAAGCTATAAGTCAGCATCAGGGTGTAGGTTGGGCTTGAGGATTGTTGATAAGCCATGATCTCATCTGCGCGCTAGATCAGGGTTGGAACCAAAATTCTCCAGGACAGGAGGGTAAAACCAATTTTTGAATTTGGGGTAATTGGGTTATTTTTAAAACACGCTGTTCGCATCCATGCCGCTCTTGAAAGCCATCCATGGCTTTCAAAGGTTTTAAAAATAACCCAATTACCCCAAATTCAAAAATTGGTTTTACCCTCCTGTCCTGGAGAGCTTTGGTTCTTGAGAGTTTTGTGAGGCGTAGTTGATTGGTGATGACAAATTGTGGCACTGAGCAGACTCCCTTCTCCCTGTGTTTTGAGGGAGAAGGGCTGGGGATGAGGGTTTCTTATCAGATAGTACAATCTCTCAGCACTGGGGCTAAAATACGACTTCATGCACCAATCTACAAACTGCCCCCAGCGTCATCTATAGCTTCTGTATAAATCAAAACAAGCGCAGCACCTTGATGCACTGTCATCTCAATATTTTGAGCGTTACTTCGATTAAAGCAGGAATTAGTTCCCGGAAAACTAAGCTCAGCCTCCTTAAGCTCCCATTTTAATCCCCGCGTACTAACCGTCGCGTTAGGCATTCCAAAAATCGACAGTTTGCTGTTGAGTGGTAGCTTGTGTTTTTGTTGGGTATTTTCTTTCAACACATAACCAACAAGGGGTGGAGCATAGAGGATTGAATTTGTTGTTAGGAAAATTGCGATATTATTTAAGAGGTGATCTAGGTGTCCGCCATTGATTCCAACGACTACTGCTGGTAGTAAATTGTTTTCTTTTAGATGGGCGAGGCATTTTTGAAAATCAGTTGTACTTTGCTCTGGGCAATGAAGTACTTTATGGCTCGCTCGAATCACGGGACTCACACTATCTAAATCACCAATGATTAGATCAGGCGATAGGCCTAGACGTACAAGAGAGTTTGCCGCGCCATCGGCAGCTATGATAGGTAATTGTAAGTCTGTAAAAAAAGACTTGTCTGGTAAGTGGCCGTTTAAGCAAAGCAGCGATTTGTAGGGGCTTAGATCAATAACTGTTTGCATCATAGTATCTTTTTTGAATGATTAGAATAAAGCTTGAGAACAAACCCAGTATATTGCTGACTAACACAAACATCGACCCGGCAAATCCACCATAGATAATCCATGCGAAAGAGCATATTAGGTAGTTTATCAGCATCAGCATGGAAATATCCTGCGTAGATCGGGTTTTTAATGCTTTGTATATTTGGGGCAGGAGACCAACAAAAGAGGTGATTAGGGCAATCATGCCGGATAGCATTTCTATAGACACATTTTCCTCCGCTCAGATTAATGAGATCAGGTTCTAAGGGTTGGAAAAATCCTCTCAGCCTTTATTCAAGGCACCCCTAATGATGAGACTGGATTTTACCATACCAAAAGCGATGCTTCAAAATAGTATTTGTTTTTATCCAGGTGCATGGGCATGCACAGGGGTTTTCTTAAACAGTACTACATAAGCCAATAAGGCAAAAAAACATATGCATGCGGGTGCAACCCAAGGCATTTGTAGTTGGTTAGCCTGTTCAGCTAAGGGAAGGCAAGCCGCGCCGCAAGTTGCCGCCAATGCCCAAACTGTCGATACACCACGACATCGATATTTGGCAGGGAGTTGCAGGTATAAAAAATAAAACATACTTGAGCAGAGCAGGGTATTGGTCAGAATATATAAGCAAAGACCTAATAGGATACCAGGAATGTATCCATGAGCTGTGAAAGTAAATAACACAGGAGCGGTAATGAAAGCGCAGAACATACTAGCACGTAGTAAGGAATTCACTTGCGAAGGAGGCTGTTTGAAAGCGATGGGTAAACCCAACAGAGCAGAAAGTAATTGTGCTATTGAACCGGCCCAAGCACAGGTTGCAGGAGCCCAAAAGCCTTGATCGGTAGCATAAGAAACCCAGAAGGCGTTACAAAGATAGACCGTCACACTCACAAATGCTGCCAGCGCTGCAATATTGAGAATTCCTGGCCATTCTTCTTTAATAATTTCTCTGACACTAGTATGGTTGGGAACGAATTCGGGTGATTCTTGTAGTTTTTTACGCAGACGACAGACCCATAATGAGGCAAAGCCGACTACAACAAAGATTGGTCGCCATAACCAGTCAATCTGTAAAAGTTGTAAAGTGGCTGCTATCGCCCCGCCGAGAAACATTCCACTTGCCCCGCAACAGGCTATCCAGCTGCCTGTAAATAAAGGTTTATTTTTTGCCTCGTGTTCTACTAAAAACATGGCCGAGTTGTTCAATTCGCCGCCCAGTGCTAAGCCTTGCCCTATGCGCAGTAGGAGTAAACCAATCGTTGCACTGACCCCAATCGTTTGGTAATCGGGAAGGAATGCAATTGCCATAGTAGACACTCCCATTAATGCTGCTGAAATAATGAGAGGGGTTCGACGACCATCGCTATCCGCTTTTCTACCAAACAACCATCCACCCAGCGGTCTTGCTAGAAAAGCTGCGGCAAATAAAGCAAAGGAAAGCATTAGGCTGTGTGTTGACGTAGGAAAAAAATGCTGAGCAAAAACCGATTTGGCCAGATAGAGGTAGAGGCTAAAATCCAGCCATTCAAGAAATACTAGGGCTAATACCACTGATAGGGCTTTTTTACTCAATTCGATTTCACCCTTTGTTTAATAGAAGGATTGTACAAAAGTAGAATTGTATCAAATTATGATTGTCTTGTTACCATGATATTACACTATTTAAGATACAAAAATTAAAACAGCGTAGCCTGGATGCAGCGCCAGCGTAATCCGGGTTTCCTTAGCGTAAATTGTGCCAATGATTAAGCCAGCATACGTTAAAGAAACCCGGATTTCGCTGGCGCTGCATCCAGGCTACATTTGATAGTGTGATTGGATTCCCCGCGGTGATTACCGCGGGCAAATTAGATTTTCTTCAAATCCTTAAGACCAAGTCACTGTATTACCAATAAAAACAGCGTAGCCTGGATGCAGCGCTAGCGTAATCCGGGTTTTCCTTAGCGTAAATTGTGCCAATGATTAAGCCAGCATACGTTAAAGAAACCCGGATTTCGCTGGCGCTGCATCCGGGCTACATTTGATAGTGTGATTGGATTCCCCGCGGTGATTACCGCGGGCAAATTAGATTTTCTTCAAATCCTTAAGACCAAGTCACTGTATTACCAATAAAAACAGCGTAGCCTGGATGCAGCGCTA
>Ga0209174_10000664_pt1 | contig 25322 bp, 17 predicted proteins | sample JI91814BDNA_FD_187505 | JGI IMG/M metagenome (GOLD analysis project Ga0209174, IMG submission 187505) | Wastewater effluent complex algal communities from Wisconsin, to seasonally profile nutrient transformation and Carbon sequestration -... | ecosystem: Engineered > WWTP > Effluent > Algae...
TGTCGACCACGACCTTCTCCGCGAACCCTGTGTGGTCGATCGACCGGAACTGGCGATGGTCCACGAGCAGCAGGAGGATGTCGGCTGCGGCGATGGCCCCGTCGGGTGCCGAGAGCCTAACGTGAGGCAGCGCCGCAAGGTCGGGTGGCAGGCCCTCGACGTGCGGCTCGACCACCCAGATCTCGCCGTCCCCCAGTCGCCCTGCCAGCGCGCGCACGATGGCGAGCGCGGGCGACTCGCGAACGTCGTCGATGTCGGGCTTGAACGTCAGGCCGAAGGCCGCGATGACGGGCCTGTCGAACCGGGAGGCATGCGCAGCCACCGTGTCGATGACGTGCAGGGGCTTGGCATCGTTGACGTCGCGCGCGGTCCGGATCAGTCGGGACTCCTCGGGGGCCGCGTCCACGATGAACCACGGGTCGACCGCGATGCAGTGTCCGCCGACACCGGGGCCCGGCTGCAGGATGTTCACCCGGGGGTGGTGGTTCGCCAGCTCGATGAGCTTCCAGACGTCGACATCCAGTCGTTCGGCGATCAGTGACAGCTCGTTCGCGAAGGCGATGTTCACGTCGCGGTAGGAGTTCTCCACCAGCTTCGTCAGCTCGGCGGTCGTCGCGTCCGTGAGGTGGAGGTCCGCCCTGCAGAAGATGGCGTACAGCTCCCGGGCACGCTCGGCAGCCTCCCGCGTCAACCCTCCGATGACCCGGTCATTGGTGACGAGCTCGATCATCACCCGCCCCGGGAGAACCCGTTCGGGCGCGTGGGCGAAGTGGACAAGGGGCCGGCTCCCGGAGCCGTCGAGGGAGAGGTCCGGCCGGGCGGCAAGCACCCTGTCGGCCAGGTGACGGGTGGCGCCCGGAGGCGAGGTCGACTCCAAGATGATCAGCTCGCCTCCCCGGAGCTGGGGGATGATCGCGTCGGTAGCAGCGTCGATGCAGGACAGGTCGGGCCGGTGGCCGGCCCCGAACGGAGTGGGCACCGCCACGATGTAGGTGCGCGCCGGAGGGGTTTCCTTCTGGGCTCTCAACAATCCCTGGGTCACCGCACCGGCCACCTGGGTCGCGAGATCCGGCTCGACGAAGGGCACCTCACCGCGGTTGACCGCGTCCACGTGGACGGGGTTGACGTCCACCCCGATCACATGCACGCCGTTGGTCGCCAGAATCGCAGCGGTGGGCAGGCCGATGTACCCCAGACCGATCACCGCAACCGTCTTGGTCTCGTGCATCCAACCCTCCCTCAACAGAAGATGTGCCCCTGGTTGCGCCCGAAGAACTCCACACGCGAATTGGCGAGCAGCTCCGAGGAGGTGACGTCCCAGGTGTGGGCGATCCCGCTGTCGTTCCTCACCTGGACGAAGTTGAACCTGTCCGCAGCGTAGAGGGTCGCACCCGCAGCAGCGGCGTTTCGGAGGAATGCGGTGTCCTCACCACGCGACGTGGCGGGGAACGGGATGCCGATGGCGAGCTCTCGGCGCGCCATGATGGTCGGACCGGCCACGAAGTCGGTGTAGCGGTGTTCCCGCTCGGGGAAGCGAAGGATCGTGGCGTCGAGGCCCTTCAGGTACATGTAGTGCGCCTGCTTGCCCACGACATCGGCACCCGAGTAGTCCATCGCGTGCAGCTGGTCCGAGAGGTAGCGCGGTCCGTAGAGGTCGTCGTCGTCCATCTTCGCCACCACGTCCCCGCTGGAGGCGCGTACGAGCAGGTTGAGGCACTCCCCCAGCGGCACGCCCGGCTCCGCCGTCAACAGCTGCAGGCTCTCGACCCCGAGAGAGCCAGCGCGTGCGTGGAGCTCGGCCGGGTCGGGCGAGAAGCCGTGGGTGAGGACCAGCAGCTCGAGCTCGACGTCCACCTGGGACGCCACGGCGGCCAGGACGTCGTCGACCCGATCCGGGCGATTGGTGGACACGACGACCGACACCGTCGGCCGGGCGGACAGGTGGTCGGTCCTGCCGACCGCAGTGAGCACCCGGTCGAGCCGGCGGGTGTAGGTGTGGTCGGACCAGATTCGCCGCTGAGCCAGGTGGACCATGCGGTCCCGCAGCTCCGGGCTGCGCACGAGGGCGCGCAGAACGAATCCCGCCTCCTCCTGTGTTGACGCCTGGGACACCATCGTGTCGTCGAAGAACTCGGAGACCGCAGGGCTCGGGGTGGACACCACGGGTGTGCCACTGGCCGTGATCTCGAAGATCCTGCGGGCGCACATGCTCGGGGAGGTGGTGACGGAGTTGACGTTGAGGAACACCTTGTAGGCCCGGTAGGCGGTGAGCATGCGGTCGTAGGACAGCGAGCCAACCACTCGTGCGTCCCACGGCGCCGGGAACTGGTAGCGGGCATCCCCGGCGTGGTATCGGGAGAAGATCTCCAGGCCGGTGTCCATCCGTGGGCTCACCGCGACCGCCGCGCCGAGCAGGAGGTCCAGCTGTTCCCGGCGCTCGGGGTACTTGTGGGCGAAGTACGTGCCGGCGAAGGCGATGTCGCGGCCCTGGTGGCCCGTGGCCGGCCGCACCGGGTTGTGGATCGACTGCTGCGCGGCGAACGGCAGCACGTCGACCCGCTCGTGACCGAGGTCGCGCCGGTACTGCTCGATGCGGGTGGAGTCCGTGGTGAACACGTGGTCGAAGAGTCTTGCCGAGTCGAGGAAGTCGGCATAGTGGGCCGGGTCCTCCTTGTTCCAGAAGACCGTCGGGATGCCGTGGGCGCGGCACCACTGCACCAGCTCCACGAATGCCGGTCGTGGGGCGGACGGACCCGTCAGGTGGAACTGCCAGGCGTCATGGTTGCCGTGCCATGCCGACTCCACGAACAGCAGGTCCACTGGCTGCTCCTCGAGCAGGGTGCGCCAGGTGGACGGTGTCACCTCCACCTGGTCCCACTCGTACCCGAACGCTGACAGGGAGAACTCGTCGAGGACGACCGCCACGCGCAGCCTCGGCCGGCGAGGCGCCCGGTCGGGCACGGGCCACGGCTCGAAGGTGGGCTGACCCCCACCGTCACGGAGCTCACCGTCGACGAGGAGTCGCTGCGAGCTTCGCTGACGCCGGAGATAGGTGCGCGCCTGAGCGACACCGCCATGTCGCGCGTGCCACAGCGCCGTCCGCATCCACCTCACCCTGCTGGCCATGTCAGGCTGACGATACCGGTCGGAAGGACGGGCCGGCGCAATTGCTGACAGCAGTGTGTCACCCGTCGCGGTCACCTCGCGCGTGCTCCCTCATCAGGCGAAATCAGGCATCCGCTCGCCGCGGCCGAAGAACGCCTCGATCGCCGCAACGACCCGCGCTGCGGCTCTCCCGTCCCCGTACGGGTTCACGGCGTTGGACATGAGCGCGTACGCGGCCTCGTCGGTGATGAGGGCGGACACCTCGCGCACCAGTCGGTCCTCATCGGTACCGATGAGCCGTACGGTTCCCGCGCTGACCGCCTCGGGACGCTCGGTGTTCTCCCGCATGACGAGGACCGGCTTCCCGAGGCTGGGAGCCTCCTCCTGGACCCCGCCGGAGTCTGTGAGCACGATGTGGGAACGGGCCATCACCTGGGTGAACTCGCCATAGCCCAGCGGCTCGGTCACCAGGACGTTCGCGAGCCCGTCCAGGGACGGCAGCAGGCACTCGCGCACCATCGGGTTGCGGTGCGCGGGGAGCACGATGGCCTGCTCGGGGAACGCGAGGGCGAGGCGACGCAGGGCCCGACCGACCCCCTGCATCGTCTGGCCCCAGTTCTCACGCCGGTGCGTCGTGACCAGCAGGATCGGGCGCCCTGAGTCGACCAGTGACTGCAACCGCGCGTCCGCGATCCGGGTCGGCTGCGTCGCGGCGTGCAGGAGTGCGTCGATGACCGTGTTGCCGGTGACGACGATGCTCGAGGCGTCGACGTTCTCCCGCTCAAGGTTCCTTCGGGCACGGGCCGTGGGTGCGAGGTGCAGGCTGGCGACCTGGGAGGTGAGCCTGCGGTTGGCCTCCTCGGGGAACGGGGACGCGATGTCCCCGCTGCGCAGCCCCGCCTCGAGGTGGAGGACCGGGATCTGTCGGTAGAACGCCGCGATCGCGACGGCCGCGACGGTGGAGGTGTCGCCCTGGACCAGGACCGCGTCCGGGCGGCGGTCCCGCAGGACCGGGTCCACGCGGTCGAAGACCTTCGACATCAGGGCGTTGAGCGTCTGCCCGTGAGCGAACACGTCGAGGTCATGGTCCGGCACGATGCCGAAGACCTCGTTCACCTGATCGAGCATCTCGCGATGCTGCCCGGTCACCACCGTCACGGACCGGAGGTCCTCCGACCGCTCCAGCGCACGGATCACGGGCGCGACCTTGATGGCTTCGGGCCGGGTCCCGTAGATGGTCATGACCTGCGGCATGAGGATTCCTCGCTGAGTCGCAAGACGCTGTGTCTGCCCGGCCGGGAAGCGTCCCATAGTATCGACCGGGCCGTCCCATACTCGTGGAAGGGGCCGACCCGTCACATGGTGGAGACCCGGGTGCTCGTGTACGGCAGCTGCGTGGCGCGCGACATGGTCAACGTCCTCGGGCCGGGATACCGGCTCGTCGGCTACTCCGCGCGCCAGTCCATGATCAGCGCGATGTCACCGCCCGTTCACCGCTGGGCGGAGCCGGACCTGGTGTCACCGTTCCAGGCCCGGCTGGTGACGGACGACTTCGGCTCCTCGATGGCCGCGACGATCCGCTCGACGGCCGATGACGTGGACCTCCTCGTCCTGGACCTCGTGGACGAGCGGCTCGGCGTCGTCGCTCTCCCCGGCGGGCGCTACCTGACGAGGTCCCAGGAGCTGGTCGACTCCGGACTCCTGGCGCACCTCCCCGAGGACTCGCCGCTGATCCCGTTCGGGACGAGGGAGCACTTCCTGCTGTGGCGGGCCGCTGCCCGGGATTTCGTGGAGCTGCTCCGCACGACCGGGCTGCTCGAGCGCACACTCGTCATCGAGGCGACCTTCGCCTCGACGACCGACAAGGGAACGCCAGCCACCCGGTGGCGGGGTGAGGCCGCATCGGTCTGGAACGAGCGCTACCGGCCGTACTACGACTCGCTCGCGACCACGGGGATGCGAACCCACGTCATCGGCGCCCGGGCCATCGCCGCCTCCGACCATCAGTGGGGGCCATCGGCCTACCACTACGTGGACGACACCTACCGGGCCATCGCCGAGACGGTGCACGCGATGGCGAAGCCCTCGCGATGACTCGCCCAGCGACGGGACGGCCCGCACCGCGAGGGGCGTTCGGGCCCGGACCCTTCGGGGTCAGACCGCTCGCTCCTCGGGGGTTGCGCGCCGCACGACGAGTCGCGTCCAGGCACCGACGTAGACGCGGTCGTCCTCGGAGAACTCGTGACGCGTGCCGGGAGCAATCGGGTCGACGGGCAGCGGCCCGCTGGCTGGCCCGACGTACGTGCCGTTGGAGGACTGGAGGTCCTCGACCCACCAGCGCTGACCATCGGTGGTCAGCTGGGCCTGTCGGCGGCTGACACCGGGGTCACCGGTGAGGTCGACCTCGGGGTGGATGTTGCGGCTGGTCGACGGCCGCCCGACGAGCACGCTCTTGGCGCGCAGGAGCACGGTGTTCGGCAGGCCCGGCGACGGGCAGGGATCGCTGCTGGCCTGGGCGCTGTACCAGTCGGGATCGACCCAGACCTCGACGACCCACTCGGCCGCGATCGGCTGGGCCAGCGGTGTCGGGGACTGCGTGGTCGAGGACGATGCGCTCGCGGCAGCGTCGCCAGCAGACTGCCCCACACCCTCTCCGCCGCCTTCGCCCCCACCCAGAGGCTGGGCCGAGCGGGGCATGGTGCCGGTGGTGAAGTCGTAGCCGCAGGCCTCGCAGAACAGGGCCGAGGCGGCCTTGTCCGCACCGCAGCTGGGGCACGTCTCGGGCTCGGCCTCGGGGGTGGATGCCGTGGCGCCCCCTTCCGGGGTCGCGGCACCGCCCGCTGCCGCTCCGTTCTGCGAGATCGGGGCGCCGCAGGTGTCGCAGTAGTCCGAGGCCTGGGAGTCGTGGCCGTTGGGGCAGACGGCGGGGGTGCTCACTTCTTCACCCGCGTCGTCTTCGTGGACGCCGTGTCCAGGGCCATCTCGTCGAGCTTGTCGACGCTGCGCCTGAGCCGGACCGTCCCGGTGTCGGCGTCCTCGATCTCGACGATCTTGCGCAACCTCGTCGTGGCCTCCTCGTTACCGGTCTCGGCCGCGAGCTGGACCGCCCGGCCGAGCTTGGCCGTCGCGGTGTCGCTGTCCCCCGCAGCCTTGGCCGCCAGCCCGTCCTGGATCACCTCGGCCAGCTCGGCCTGCCCGGTGTAGTGCGCGACGGCGGGGTCGATGCGGGTGGTGAGCGTGTCGTCGTTGGACCACAGGGCCTTCACGAGGCCCTGGGCGAGCACCTCGTCACCGACGGCGAGCTGTACGCGGGCGGCCAGCTGCTCCTGCCCGACGACCTTCGCCGGCAGGCGGACCGCCACGTGGTAGTCGCGCGACTCATCTCCCCACGCGCCGGTCGGGTAGGCGCCGGTGAGGGGGTTGACGTCCTGACGGCGGGCGGTGAGGTCCTCGACGGTCGGGGCGACCTGACGCACGAACAGCACCTGCGCACCCTGGGGCGCCCACACCCGAAGGGCCGCCTCGGCGACGCCGCGCCCCATCGCGGCGCGCATGATGCCCTCGAAGTCGGCGGCCATGTCCTCCGGGCGGGCGATGAGGTCGACCGTTCCCATCAGGGCGGTGGCGATGCGGCGCACCTCGGCGACCTCCCACGCGGCGCCCACCCCGCGGCAGTCGGCCTGGAACTGTCCGCGGGCGCCCTCGATCGCCGCCGAGAGCTGCTCGGGGGTCTCGTGCTGGTTGATGCCGTCGGTGAGCAGGATCGCGTGTCGCTGCACCGCCGACGGGACGCTGGCAAGTACCCGGGTGGCCAGGGTCAGCCAGGTGCCCATGGCCGTCCCGCCGTCGGCGGCGAACCCGGCGACGGCCGCCTTGGCCTGCGCACGGGTCTGGTCGTCCATGCGCACCATGCCGAGTTCCCGGCCGTACGGGTAGGCCAGCCTGGCCTCGTGGCTGCCCGCGATCACCGCGAACCAGACCCCGTCGTTGATCTGGTCCAGGGCGGCGGCCGCCGCGGTGCGCGCTGCCGCGATGTTCTCGCCGTCCATCGACCCCGAGGTGTCGACGATGACGAGCTCGGCGGCGTCGCCGGCGCCGGCCTGGCCCACCGCCCCCGCGCCGGAGCAGGTGACGGTGACGATGGCGTGCACGTCCGTGCCCCCGTCGGGCAGGAACTCGTTCTGGTAGACGTCAGCGGAGAACGTTGGCATCTGCGGAGACTTCCTCTCGGTGGGCCGCGGGCGGGGTGCCCGTCGCGGTGGGGGTCGGGTCGATGCGGGCCAGCGCCACGGTGATGTTGTCGCGCCCACCCTGGGCGTTCGCCCACTGCACGAGTGCCGCCGCGAGCGGCAGTGGCTCGTCACCCACGCTCGCCCTCGTCGCGCTGACCAGCTGCGCGAGGTCGGCCGGAGCGGAGCAGTAGTTCCACAGGCCGTCGGAGCAGACGAGCACCCAGCCCGCAGCGTCGAGGTCGAGGGAGACGGTGCGTGGGGTGTGGTCGGGTGCGTCGCTGCCGAGCCACCTCGTGATGGCGTGGGCATGCGGGCCGTTCTCGGCGACCTCCCGGTCGGCGCCTGCCGCGATCTGGTCGGCCGCGAACGAGTCGTCCGTCGTCAGCAGGGCGGCGTCACCGACGTCAGGGACCCAGTAGGCCCGGCTGTCGCCGACCCAACCCACGACGAGCACCGGGCCGTCGACGACTCCCGCGACGAACGTGCAGGATGCCGGGTTGCCGGGCCCCGGGGCGGTGTTGGCGATGACTGCGGTGTTGGCGGCATCCGCGGCGAGGGACAGGGCGCGCGCCGTCGCGGCGACCCTACTGGCGGGGGTGCCGAGGCCGCGCGGCTGGGAGTGCTGGAGCACGTCGCGTGCTGCCCTGGCCGCGGCCAGGCTCGCGACGTCGGAGTCGGTCGAGCTGGAGACGCCGTCGCACACGACGAGCACGGCCCGCTCCCCCGGCGTCGACGACGCGGCCAGGGCCACGGCATCCTCGTTGCGATGGTGGCGGATCCCCCGGTCGCACACCGCGGCGACCCACGCCGCGGGCTGCTCGGTGAAGTGGTCACGCGGCTTGACGGCAGCGGTGCCGCACTCGGTGCAGTAGCCGTCGTCGGCGACCGCGCCACCGCAGGAGTGGCACGCGGGCACTGCTCCCGCTGCCGCGGCCGGCGTCGCCGCCGTCGGCACCTCCTCCAGCGGCTCGCCCGCTGGTGCCGCCGCTGCCACGCCGGCCTCCGCACGGGTGCCAGCGGTCGCAGGTGTGCCAGCGCTTGCGGGGGTGCCCAGGTCGGCGCCACAGCCCTCGCAGAACCGCTCACCCGCGCTCACGTGGCTGCCACAGGACGGACAGGGAGTCGCTTCGCCGCTCATCGCAGGGTCCACCGCCGCACGCCGTTGGCCCGATCGACGAGTGCCACCTTCGCGTCGCGGTCGTCAGTGAGCGCTGCGAGCTCGCGCAGGGCCGACTCGAGGCCGTCGCGCAGCGCCGGTTCGGATGCCGGGTGCCCGCCGAGGCGGATCGTGGAGTCTCCGCCCCCGCCCTGGACCAGCTCCAGGGCCTCGGAGAACACCTCGACCCGAAAGCGTGACCGGTCCGTCGGGTCGATGGTGAGGTTGTCGATGCTGTCGAGCCCCTGGGCCAGGGAGGGCAGGCCGCCGCCGGACGAGGCCAGCAGGCCGGCCCGGCGCCGTCGAGCCCGGGTGAACGCCCTGCTCGTGCCGGGGACGAGGTCGAGGGCGCGCACGGCTCCTGCGACGTCACCGCGCGCGGCGCGGATGCGCGCCAGGCCGAAGGCCGCGGGAGCGATGTAGTTGGCGTCGGTTCGGGCACACACGGTGTAGAGCGACTCGGCGACATCGGCCTCTCCCCCGCTCTCGCAGGCGAAGGCCAGCGCCAGTTTCGGAGCCAGCTCACCGGGGACCTGCCCGTAGACGGCGTTGAAGGCGCTCTGCGCCTGCGTGGTGTCACCTCGGGCCAGCGCGAGCAGACCCGACATCCACACCGCCCGCCAGTCCCACGGATCGTTGGCCAGCAGGGTCTGCACGGCATCGTCCACGCGCGCACCCTGGGCTGCCTCGAGGCCGGCCCTGGCCCGGGCCAGCAGCACCTCCGCGCTGATCTCGGGGGCTCCCTGGAGCGCCTCGAGCCGCTGGAGCGGGTCGTCGATGCTGACCGTGCGCAGCCACGACAGCTGCGGGTCGCCCTCATCAGGTCGCAGACCGGGCAGGTCCTGCCAGTTCAGGGAGTCATCGGCCACGGTGGGGACGTCGAAGAGCAACGACGACGTCGAGTGCTCGGCCGCACCGCGGCGGTGCTGCGCCACCACCTCGCGCAGCACACCGAGCAGCTGCACGCGCAGCTCGTCGGCAGAGGCGAAGCGGTCGGCCGGGTCCGGGGCACAGGCCTTGAGCAGCAGGCGGTAGAAGGAGTCGTACTCCTGGAACAACGGGGTGTCGGCGAGCGGCGGCAGGCTGCTCACGTAGGTGCTCTGGTAGCCCCGGAACTCCATCGCGAGCACGACGAGGGTGCGGCCGATGGTGTAGATGTCCGAGGCCACCGACGGCCCGACCTCCGCGACCTCGGGGGCCTGGTAGCCAACGGTGCCGTAGATCGCGGAGTCCGCGTCGTCGATCCGCCGGACCCCACCGAGGTCGATCAGGCGCACGGCGTCACCCACCTGGATGACGTTGTCCGGCTTGAAGTCGCAGTAGACGAGGTCGAGGTCGTGCAGGTAGGAGAACGCGGGGAGCACCTCGAGCACGAAGGCGATCGCCTGGTCGACGGGCAGCGGGTTGTAGGCCCCACCCGCCTCCTTCATCCGCGCCTTGAGCAACTGCTTGAGCGAGGTCCCGCCGACGTACTCCATGACGATGTAGCCGGCACCCTCGTGGGTGACGAAGTTGTAGATCTCGACGATGAGCGGGTGCTCGACCTGCGCGAGGAACTGCCGCTCGGCGATGGCCGCGGCAAGGGCATCGGGGTCACCCGAGTTGAGCAGGCCCTTGAGGACGACCCACCGGTCGGAGACGTTGCGGTCGCGGGCGGCGTAGATCCAGCCCAGGCCACCGTGGGCGATCGCCCCGGCGACGACGTACTGACCGCCGACGACGTCGCCGGGCTTGAGCTTCGGGGTGAAGGAGAAGGGGTTGCGGCACGCGGGGCAGAACCCCTCGGTGCGACCGGGCTGCCCGTCGCGGGAGCGACCCACCGGTGACCCGCACGAGGGGCAGGTGCGCCGGTCCTCGGGGACCATCGGGTTCTCGAGCACGGCCTTGGCCGCGTCGACTGCGGCGACCGGGGGGATCGTCGTCAGTCCTGCGCCGAGACGGGCCCCGCGCAGCCGGGTCGACGAGGTCCCGACCCTGCGGGTGACCGAACTGCCGCCGGTCCCGGCGCGCGCGGAGCCCAGGGCGGTGGACGCGAGGCGGTTCGATGCGCGCGACACCGTGGACGGGCTGTGGGCCACCCCGGCCGGTGCCGTGGCGGTGGATGCCGCGCCGGCTGGTGGGGCGTTCGAGGTGGGTGCGGCACTCGAGGTGGGTGCGGCAGGCGAGCCGCAGACGTCGCAGTAGCCGTCCAGAATCGAGCCCGTGCAGCCGGGCTCGGCGCAGGCCGTCGTGCTCATCGGTGTCCTCCCCGTGTCTGGTGGATCGATCCGCCGCCCGTGGTCGGCAGCGCCCCCAGGTAGGCCTGGTAGGCCGCCATGAGGGCCCGTGCCCGGACCAGGTCGGCGGGCGAGGCGTCCACGGTCTCCCGCACTCGCCCAGCGAGCTCGTCGAGGTCCGCCAGGAGCGCCGTTCCCGACCCGCCCGCGGCCAGGGTGGCCTTGGCGGCGTACGCCTCGAGGCGGCCACGCAGTTCGTCCCGCTCCGCGAGGGCCGAGGCGTACGCGTCCTGGGCGATGGTCAGGGCGCGCCCGACGGCATCCAACCGCACGAGGTAGGCGTCGACGGCATCCGGCTCGGTGGGCACCGGGCCGAGGGCCGAGACGTCGGGCACGGCGAACCGCGGAGCCGGCACGACCTGCGCCACACACCGCACCTCGAGCGCGCGGACCGCGGCACCACGCGCCTCGAGCTCTGCGCGAAGGGCACGAGCGCGGGCCTCGTCGTGGGCGTCAGCCCGCCGGGTGGACGCACCGACGATGAGGTCCCGTTCGGCGCGCGCGCACTCCTGCTCGAGGGGACCGAGCAGGCCCCCGACGTCAGCGCCGCGCTGGGCGCGGGCCGCCACGTCGGACAGTCTGGTGTCGAGTCGGTCGAGGGTGGCGCTCGCGGACTGCCGCCCGATGGCGCTCTCGCGCTCGACGAGGTCGCGGACCCGTTCGACCGAGGCGCGCAACGACCGCAGGCGCGCCTGGACGTCGGCCTCGGAGGCGTCGAGGCCGAGGCGGGCGCGCAGGGAAGCGGCGAGGGCGTCGCTGAGGCGGCAGGCCTCGGGCAGCGAGACCGCCAGCGCTCCCCCGGCGGAGACCGGCCCCCCAGAGGTCGTGGTGTCGAGTCGTCCCCAGATCAGGGTGGACAACCGCTCGAGCTCGGTCGGGCCGACACGGCCCGAGTCCCACGTCGCCACGAGGAGGTCGTGCCGGTCGGCGACAGCCTTCCACAGCGCCATCGACAGCAGCAGGTCACCCGTGTGCGTCGACCCGTCACTCGCGGCGAGGGCCGCCTCGTCGATGTGGTCGAGCTCGCGCTTGCGCTCCTCGCGCCAGGTGCCGAGGGCGCTGAGGTACTCCAGCGCGTCCTGCGCCTGCAGCGGCTGCCCGAGTCGACCGGGCGCCCGGGGTGCGGTGGCCTTCCTCGCCACGGAGATCACGGGTTCCGCCCGTAGACGGGGGCCGGTGGCTTGGGGGCCGGGCCGAGGGCCTCGGCGAGCCACGTGGTGTAGCTGGCCTTCCAGCGGCCGTCGGCCTTCATGTCGGCGAGCACCCCGTTGACGAACCGCACGAAGTCGACGTTCTCCTGGTTGACCCCCAGCCCGTAGGGCTCGGCGGTGAAGGCCGCCCCCTGGACGACCTCGACGAAGGGGTCCTGTGCGGCCAGGCCGGCGAGCACCGTGTCGTCGCCGGTGATGGCGTCGACCGCCCCCTGCTGGAAGAGCACGAGGCACCCGGTGTGCGTGCTCGCGCCGACCGCCTCGACCCCCTCGAAGGTGCGCAGCTTGTCCATGCTCGTCGACCCGTTCGGAGCACAGACCTTCTTGCCGACGAGGTCGCGGATGCCGGTGATCTCACCTCCGCTGTCGGTGCGCTCCCCGAGCCGGACCATGACCTTCTGGCCGGAACGGTAGTACTCGGTGGAGAAGGCGATCTCCTTCCACCGGGCGCAGGTGATCGTCATGTTGCGGGCGACGATGTCGACGCTGCCGTCCTGGAGCGCGGGCAGCCGCTGCGCCGCGGTGATCACGCGCAGCTCGACCTTGTCCGGGCTGCCGAAGATCGCCTGTGACACCGCGCGGATCATGTCGATGTCGAAGCCCTCGATGCGGCCGTTGATCGGGTTGCGCGCGGCCAGCGTCAGCGTGTCGGCCGAGACACCGGCGATGAGGCGGCCACGCTGCTGGATCTCGCGCATCGTCGAGCCGGCGGGCATCGCACCCGGTGCAGGCATGGGTTTGAGCGGTTCGTAGGAGGCCAGGCAGTTGGCCGTGACGACGTCGGTGCCCGTCGGCGCTGGCGACGGGCTGGCCGACGGCGACGGCGTGGCCGAGGGGCTGGCCGTGGGTGACGGGGTGTACAGGGGGGTCGGGTCGTAGGCCCCTGCGCTGGAGCAGGCAGCCGCGAGCGTCACAGCGGCGACGAGGGCGAGGGCGGCGCCCGCCCTGGACGTCTCCCTGGACATCGCCGTCGCCGTCACCCTGGAGGTCGTTGCGAAGGTCGCCGTGGCGGTGGCCCTGACGGCGGCGCTGCTGCGACCGGCTCGCGTCTCGCGGCTCATCGGTACTCCTCCAGTCGCTGCGAGACTCCCCACCAGGACAACCCTGCCGCCAGCAACCCCACGAGCACGCTCAGGATCCCACCGATGGGCAGCCAGCCCCCGGTGTCGGCGAGGGAGGAGGCGGTGCGGTCCGCGACGTCGCTCAGCACCTGGGCGGAGTCCTCGTCGAAGGCCGCGAAGGTCGTGTTCCCGGTGCCGGCACCGGTGCCGGTTGCCAGGTCCACGGCGCCGTCCCAGTCACCGGAGTCGTCCAGGGCCCGGATCTCCTCGTGGGCGGCGACGTAGTCGGCCCACAGCTGCTCGTCCAGGCCGGTGGCGACGAGGTTGGCATCAAGCGTGGCGAACTGCGTCGTGACCGCCTCGGACGACGCCGCCCAGGCCTCCTGGAAGGCTGCCCCCGACCCACGAGCGATCAGGGTGAGGCTCTCGTTGGCCTTGGCGTCGAAGGCGGCCGTGCGCGCGGCGGCGACAGCGCGGGTGGCGGCGTACTCGCCGTCGCGAGTGGTGTCGACATCGGCCTTGACCCCGAGGAGCCCGGCGGCCCCGCCCACGAGCGTGACCAGCACGACGAGGGCCGCACCGGCCAGCGGCACGTTGACGTACCTGTGGGAGTGCCGAGCGATCCAGGTGAGGGCTGCGCCGAGTGCCGCGAGGGCCAGCAGGCCGGGGACCATCAGCCACCACAGGGCCTGGCCTGCTCGGTTGAACTCCAGCGCCACGCGCTCGTCGTTGGCCTGCGCGAGGTTGCTGAGCAGGGGCAGTGCCTGCGCCCGCAGGTCCGCGCTGGCCGAGCGAAGGTACTGCGCGCCGATCGGCAACCCCTGACGGTTGTTGGCCCGAGCGATCTCGATCTGACCTGCGTACGCCACGAGCTCGGTGTTGAGGGCGGCCAGCGCGGCGCCGTCGGCGGGCTGGTTCTGTGCGGCCTCGGCGATGAGGGCGGATGCCGTGGCGATCGCCGTCGTGTATGCCTCGCGTTGGCTGGCCGGCTCGAGGCCGCCGACGAGGAAGGCATTCGTGGCGACGGCGTCGGCCTGCACGACGTTGGTCTGGATCGCCTGGATCCGCACCACCTGGTCGGCGTTCGCCGCGGCCCGATCGACGGCGCCCGACGCCGAGCGGAAGGCCTGCGCAGCGCCGAGCCCGAACACCAGGGCCGCGACGACCCCGAGCACCCCGAGGGCACGCAGCCGGCCGGGCGTGCCGGCCAGCAGCCCCGTCAGCGCGCTGCGGGCTGCACCGGACGGTGCCGGGGCCCCTGCCGGTGGCGCAGGCGGGGCGGGCGTTGCGGCCGGTCGGCCTGCCGAGGCCGCAGTGGCGGCGGCCGCCGCAGCACTGGGGGTCGGGGGCGGTGGCGGGGTGGCCATCGCTGACGTGGGGGTCGTCACGGGGTGCCTCCAGATGACGTGGGCTCGTGTGACGCAGGAAGGTCGGGGTCGGCTCCGTCGACGGCCAGGTCCTCCGACGACGGGGGTGCACTGGCGACCGCGGGCATGTCGTCCGGTGCAGCATCGTCCGCGGGCATGTCGTCCGGTGCTGTGTCGTCCTGTGGCTCGGTGTCGAAGTCCTTGGCGACGAGTTGCCGCAACTGTTCCAGGGTCGGGTTGTCGACCTTCCGCAGCCGCCACGCGTGGTGACCGATCGCCGCCTCGAGGGCGTTGCGCGAGAACCGGCCGTTGCCGAAGCCGTCCCCCCGAGGGGTGCGGGCCAGCACCTCCCGGAAGCGCTCGACGGCCTCGGGGAGCACTTCGTAGTCCGCACCCTTGGCCACGTGCAGCAGGATCGCGACGAGCTCGTCGTCGGTGTAGTCCTCGAACTCGATGGTCGTGCGGAAGCGGCTGGCCAGACCGGGGTTGGCACCGATGAAGGTCTCCATCGGCGCCGGGTATCCCGCCACGATGACGACGAGGTCGTCTCGGCGGTCCTCCATCTCCTTGACGAGCGTGTCGACGGCCTCGCGCCCGTACTGGTCGCCACTGGGGCCGCTGCTCGTCAGGCTGTAGGCCTCGTCGATGAAGAGCACTCCCCCGGCCGCGGAGGCGACGACCTCGGCCGTCTTGGTCGCCGTCTGCCCGAGGTAGCCGGCGACGAGTTCCGAGCGGTCGACCTCGACGAGGTGGCCCTCGGAGAGCAGCTCGAGCGCCTGGTAGATGCCTCCGACAAGACGGGCGACGGTGGTCTTCCCGGTGCCGGGGTTGCCGGTGAACACCAGGTGGCGCGTCATCGTCGGCGCCTTGAGACCGGCATCCACCCGAAGCTTCTCGACCCGCAGCACCGCCACCTGGCGGTGGATCTCGCGCTTGACCCGCTCGAGGCCGATGAGGCCGTCGAGCTCGGCGAGCAGCTCCTCGAGGCTGCGGGCGGGTTCCGGCGCCTCCTCGACCGGCTCCGGCGCAGCGGGATCGACCTGCGGCTGCCCCGCGGGCGCGGGTGCCTCGCCCCCCGGCACCGACGTCTCCCACGCCGCGACGGCCGGGTTCGGCCACGTCGCAGGCCTCAAAGGGATGTGCTCCGGTACCAACCCGGGACGCACCCGGCTGACCGCACCGAGCTGGGCGGCGGCGGCGACCGACGCGTTGCCGATGACGCGCATCGTCGGTTCACCGAGACCACAGGCTGCCGACGCGACCCGCGCCAGCGCCTGCGCGTAGTCACCCGCGGACGAGGACGCCTGCGCGACGAGGCCGCTCAGGATAGCCGTCGGCGACTCCCGCCAGCGGCGGCCCCTGCTCGCCGCGTCGAAGAAGGCCTGGGTCGCCGAGGCACCGGATGCCGTGACACCGGCTGCCGCGGCCCAGTCACCGGCCGCGCCCGGCGCGGACTCCGCAACGGCTGCGGCGAGCTGGAGGGCTTCACGACGCGCCGCCGCCACGTCGAGCCCGGCGCTGGAAGCCAGCGCCGCGACGGCATCCACCGCCTCCTCGAGCGTCGGGGTGGCCTTCGGGTCGGTGTGGTTCTGGGCCGGGGTCATGCCGCCCCGGACCCGGACGGTGGCTGGAGGCGCTGCGGCCCGGCTGGCGCCGCATCCGGTGACGGGGCCGCTGACGGGGGCGGGAGCGGTGGGACCACGGTGCCACCGACGTCGAGGGACCCTCCGTTGCTCGCCGAGCCGAACTTCTCGGCGAGGAAGCGGCCGTGAGCGACGAGGGCGTCGGCGTCCTCACGGCAGACGGCATCGAAGACCTGGTCCATCGTCGCCGCCAGGAGGTCGAGCTGGTCGACGAGCACCATGAGCGATGACTTGCCGTTGTCCACGGGACGGTTGTCCGCGAACTGGCGCGGCAGGCGGAGGTAGCCGCCGATCGCCTCGGGCAGGTAGTTCGTCGCGGTGGCCATCACCGTGTAGGCCCGAGGGCTGCCGGCGCCCAGGCGCGACAGCCGCGGGATCGTGTCGCGCACGACGTGGTCGATCCTGCGCACCCTCGAGGCGACCGGGCCGGGGACCGCCCCGTCGGAGACCATCGCAGCGACCCGGTCCAGGGAGGCGAGGAGGTCATCGCTCGTCGGCACCGAGGGCACCACGAGCCGATCACTCGCGGAGCCCTGCTCGTCGCGACCGAACAGACGGCCGAGGAAACCACCCGACATGTGCTCACTATGCCCTGAGCGCGGGATCAGCGTGCGCCGCCGCCCGGTTCGCCGAGATCGAGTGAGCCGTGCACGAGCGGGTCGTGCTGGCGCTGGACCCGCTCGAGGTAGGCCTGCGACTTGGTGACCTCGGTCTCCAGGGTGCCGATGGTCGCCGCCATGGTGTCCAGGGCCTGCACCTTGAAGGCGTCGATGGCATCCATGGTCGCGTAGATGTTGGCGAAAGCCGCCTGGAGCTGCGGAAGGCCGACCGTCGCGGACGCGGCCTGCTGCTGGATCTGCACCGAGTTCTCGCGCAGCATCTCGCTCGTGCGCTGGATCATCCCGCTCGTCGTCGTGTTGAGCGCCGTGATCTGGTCGAGCACGAGCTTCTGGTTGCCGAGCGCCTGCGCGACGATGACGGCGGTCCGCAGCGCCGAGACCGTGGTGGTCGACGCGCGGTCCACACCCTTGATGAGCTCGATGTTGTTCTTGATCACGATGTCGATGGCCAGGTAGTTCTGGATCGACACCGCCAGCTGGGTGAGGAGGTCCTGGTGCTTCTGGCGGACGTAGAAGAGCACGTCGTCACGCAGTGCTCGCGCCTTGTCGGGGTCGGTGGCCTCGAGCTCGGCGACGCTGGCTGCGAGGCGCGCGTCGAGCCGCTCGGCGACGTAGACGTACTGGTTGAGCCGCCCCATGGCCTTCCAGAGCTGCTGCTTCTCGAGGTTGAGCGCGGCGTTGTCCTTGGCGAGCTCGTCCTGGCCGTCGCGCAACGCGTGCAAGATGCCGTCGAGGTGGCTCTGCGCTGACTGGTACTTGCGGAAGTAGTCGTTGACCTTGTCGCCGAAGGGCAGCATGCCGAGCAGCTTCTTGGTGCCGGTCGCTTCCTTGGGGTCGAGGTCCTCGACGGTGCGGCGCAGCTCGAGCAGCGTGGCCCCGACCTTCGAGCCCTGCGACAGGCCACCTTCCTGCAGGGCCTTCACCGGAGACTTCAGCAGCCGGTTCGACGTCTCGGCGGCGGCGCGGATGTCGGTGTCGCCCATGGTGCGCACGTCGGTGGCCTTGGCCGCGAACTCCGGCGACCGGGGCGCGGCCTGCAGCAGCGTCTGGAGGTAGTCGTCGACCTTGGCGTCCAGGCCCGGAAGCGCAGCGGCCTCGACGGCCGGAGCCATCTTCGGGGCGGCCGTGGCGGCGACCACGGCCGGCGGCTCAGGGACCGTCAGGGTGAGGGTGGCCTCCGGCGGCGCGAGCGGCTGCGGCGTTGCGTCGGACATCGTGGTCCCTCTTCCTGGGTCTGCTTCACCTGCACGGTCCGCCTCCCCGTGGGCGGAGCGCCAATGTACCTCCCACCCGCTCGGATCGCGCGGATCCGGCTGCTTCGGGCGTCGTGTGGTGAGAACTGCCAAACGGCCCAAGAACGACGAAGCGGCCAGAGGCTCGATTCTCGTCGATCCTCAGGCCGCCTCACGTGGTCGGGCTGACAGGATTTGAACCTGCGACCCCTTGACCCCCAGGCGTCCAGATGGCTCCCGAGAGAGCGATTTCCGCGTGATTCCGGACGCTAGATCATGCAGAGCGCGTCACGACATGCATGGTTCCCATGATTCTGGTCCCCTTCTGGTCCCCCTCGCAGGGGACGCAGAGGGGCTCTCTTGAGGCGCCTCCTACGCCGACTGCTCCTTACGACCGCATCGCGCGGCGAGCGGCGACTTGACCCAGTCAAGGGGTGGGCACTCCCCCGCGCTTCTCCGGGTCAGCAGACGCCTGCCATGTCGGTCACCCTCGCTATCGTCGTTCTATGGGTCGAGCGCAACCCGCGCTCGATCGACTGGAATACACACCTTCGCGAGGGAAGCACCATGGGTTCGTCTGGCAGGGGCCGAAAGAGGCCACGTAGACGAGGCCCGACCGCGTCACGAGGTGCCAACACTCCGACGCCGCCACACCCTGCGGACAGCGACGCGCGCGAAGAGCTGTGGCGGAAGCTGAGGCACGGCTCGCGCAACGTCGCGGGTGTCACTTGGCAACTTGCTGTCTCGGTGCACGTGCTTGTGATGTCTCGTGCAGGCGTTCTGCCGTTCACCACGCTAGTTCCCGAAGGCTTCGAAGACCTCGACTGTCGCACCGCTACAGGCGACGAGACCTTAGTGCAGGTGAAGGAGGTCAGCGCCGGAGCGGGACAGCTAGAGACTTCAAGAATCCGCGACGCGATCTTGCACGCTATGCATGCGACTGCCGGCCCGATCGTTATCGTCACCGATGGAAACGTCGGCTCGGGCTTGCAATTCACCGGATGGGACGAAGCACTTGCCGCACATCCTGAGCGGTGCATCGCCTTGGTCGACGCTCTCGTCGCCCAAGGCCTGACCCGAACAGACGCAACCATTGCACTGGGACGTGTCCACCTCGTGTCGTTGCCGTGGAACCTACGTGAACAGACCGAAGCGCTCCTCAGCGATCAACAAGGTGTTCATCCATCCGTTGCGTCATTCACTGTCGGCGCACTGTACGAAGCGTTCGGGATGGCCAGTGCAGACCAACGTCATCTAGGCCTCGATCAGGCTCGAACCCTAACCCTCGGCGACGTTGACACCGCGTTGCACGCGGTCCAGTCAGCAGTCGACGTGACCGGCTTGGACGCTGCGGTATCCGCCGGCGTGTGCCGCCCCGCAGACTACTCGACCACAAGGATGACGTCCGCCAGTCGGTTCTATCTGGGTGTGGACGGGGCGCCTATCCACATCGCACAGGGCCTGGATGTTATTAGGGCTGACGAGATGGATCAGATCACCCAAGCGGCCCAAGAAGGCGAGTACACCGTCATCGTCGGACCATCCGGTTCGGGCAAGTCGGTGCTCCTCTGGCGCGCAAGCCGTGACGTGATCCTGGGTGCTCGCGTCGTTCGTGTCGCCCACGTGACTACGGATGACGACGCCCGACTGCTGCTCCGACACGTCGAGCTGCTTCGCGCTACTGCCACCTCTCCGGTTGTCGTCGCAGCGGACAACCTCGGCCGACCTTCCACCAGCGCGTGGCCGAATGCTGTTGCCTCCCTGCGCGAGATTCCCCATGTCTTCGTCATCGGTGCGGCACGCGAAGAAGACTTCAGCCCCCGTCTACTGAACGGCAGCACACGTGTCATCAGGCCCGTGCTCGACCGCCTCACCGCTGAGCTGATTGCCGAGCGCATCGAGCGCGCGGGCCTCACGACGAAGATGGCCACCGCAGAAGCTCTTGCGCGCAGTAACGGCCTGCTCATGGAGTTTCTCTCCTTGCTGCGCGAAGGCAAGCACCTGGAACAGGTCCTCGCCTCACAAGCCGCCGAACTGGCGGCTCCTGGACGAGAGATTCAGCGAGAGGCCGCTCGCCTTGTTCTCGCAGCTCACGCAGTTGGCCTGTCGTTGACTGCCCGAATGCTCGGAGATGCACTCGCGACCGTCGCTGGGAGCAATAGCGCGGTCGGCGACGCCTTGGCGACACTGAAGAACGAACATGTCATTCTCGACCACGGCGACGTCTGGACAGGCCTCCACGAACTTCGTTCGCAGACACTGACCACTCTGCTTCACGACGCCCCACCCCCCACGCTCGGCGACACCCTGAGCGTCATAGCTCATTTGCTGCCCGCCAACGAAGCTGGCTGGTTGCTACGTCGATCCGCCGAACGCTTTCCAGAGACCGTCGTCGCTGTTGCCGACGCGGTTGCGGGTCATCTCCACGCGCCGGATACCACCACCTCGGGGGTGGCCGAACTCCTCGAAGGAGCCGAGCGCGCGGACAACGTCGCCTACGCCAAGGCCTGTCTCCCGATCATTCGACGCCTTGCGCCTTCTGGGGTCTCGCCGACTCTGATAGCTCCATTCGTCTATGGAATTCGCAACCAGGACACGACCCTCGACCCGATCGGATCGCCAGCGTTCGATCGTGCGGCTACGCAGATGACCCGGATCGCGCGAGCGCTGCCGCCGCGTACTTCGCCAATACTGGAAGCCATCACCACGCACCTCAATTTTGCCCTCGTCGTGCGCCTGCTCACTGCGGGAACTCTTGTCGAGGCCGTGCGTCTCTTGGAAGCTCTGGCGGGAACCGTGCCGCTCAACGCATCGGAGGCTACGGCGGTATTCCGGGAGTTCGACGAGCCGACCAACGCAACGCAAGTCGACGCCTGGGCGCGTCTGATCGATGCTCTGACTCCCTTCGTCTCCGCCGAGGACCGAGAAGCTACGTTCGGACCGGTGGGGCACCGTGCCCTGGTGATCGCGCGATCCGAACCTTCGGCCGTGGCACTGACGATGCAGGCGGAGGTTGATCCGTCCGTGACGGTCATGCTTGGTCTTGATATTCAGGAGCAGTCGCTCGGCATGACCTGGGACGCACCGTCGGCAAGCAGCAGCGATGCCCTCAACGATTTCGTCGTCACGTTGGCACGGCAGTTGGCGTTCGCGTGCCCTGAGGCAAGTCATGTCGAGGTCATCACCATCACGCCATCAGGACGGCGCTACAAGGCCGGCGGGTTTGAGCCGGGCTTCAAGCACATGGCACGTGAGGTCTTCAAGGAGCGTGCTGGAGTCCGACGTAATGTCGGCTTCCAGGGGGCCATCCGGATGCTGTCAGCGGCACCGACATGGACAGCCCTGCTCCTCGAACAGGCGCAGATTGCCCAGCAACTCGTCGACCTTGCAGGCGAGGGCGCCTTCCGGCTACGGGCCAACGATCCGCCTCACCAGGCGCAAGCTTGGGCGGAGCGTGTGCAAGCTGCAAGCGAGCGAGCCGGCGAACTAGCCTCCGGACCGAAGGACGGATCGAAGGAAAGAGCCGCTTCCCACGCCAGCGAGGATGATGCTCAACGACAGAATGACCCGGTGTCGCAAGCGCTCGGGGCCGCCGCGCAGGCGCTGAGCAACCTCAGAACGAACGATAATCGCGTCGCGGTGGCGATGTCGCTTCGAGATGCGGCTGCCAAGGTAGAACACGCGCGATCGCTGACACCGACCTACTTCGGCCTCGATCAACCAGTCCCCGATGCACTCGGCAGTGAACTTGAGCGGCTGGCGCGGGCGGCGATCAGCGCCGCGAACGACCCCGATGCCTGGCGCTCAGTCCGATTCGGCGACCATGCGACAGTCGATGCGATCACGGCGGCCTCGGCAATCACAGCCCAACAGCAACAACATGCGCTGTTGTCTGAGATCGAAGCCGCCGTTCCCGGTGCCGTCCTACAGACGGTGCCGGACCCCGCACCGTTCCCCAGCAGCATCGATCAGACCGGATGGTTGGTGACAGCGGGGCTGCAGGATTGGGACGAAACAGTCAATGCCTTGGCGAGCATCGACGCTGAGGCACGTCACTCTCTCGACTGCAACGTATGGGCGCTCGCGGTCGACGGCGTTCGCCCACTTCCGCCAGCGATAATCATGGCGCACTACGGTGAGCAGGCCGTTCTTCCGCTGGCGGGCGAGTCTTTCGACCAGCTCCTCACGGCAGCTGGACTCACGCTGACGCAGACGGTAGACACCGCCACCGAGAAAGTCCGTGAGCTAACCGCGTCGGTAGCCCGCGCGTCATGGGCGTTGGCCCTGCATCGGCGACGGCCAGCTGAATGGCCGGCCACGGTACCAGCGCCAACTGCCGATGAGCTGGCCAGAATCGGGATCGCGGCCGAGACCGCAGCGGCACAACTTCCAAATTCCGTCGGGCCGGTCCTCGGGACCGCCCTGAGCACGTTGGTCGCACAAGTCGAATCAGAAGTGCAAGGGACCACGGCCCTGACACTCGCCGGGGAGCTACTCGACGTAGTCGATCAAGGCCCCACCGCCGCCGCCATCGACGCGGGTCTCTGGCAAGCCCTGACCGACCTTTCCCTCGCTCCAGCGATTGATCTCGGCCCTGCCGACGCTGGAACCGTCGATCAGTCCAGGTAGTTCGCGTGATCCCAGTCAAGGTCCGGCGCGAACTCAAGGTAGACGAGGGTGGCGGTAAGTACGAGAAAGCTCAACGCTTCAAGTCCAAGCTGGTGCCAGCTTCCGCTCCAACCGCTCGCCGTCGACCCACGAGCCGTGCTGCGCCACAGCCCGCCTGTGCCGCTGAGGTCCCGGCCGCGGAAGAACACCACGAGGGATTCCTCGTTCGTAGCCGCCGCGTCGATGAGTTCGGACGCAGCCGCTGCTTCCTCCACGGAAAGGGTGGTCCGGTCCTTGGTACCGTCGAAGATAACGCACACATCACCGAAAACCTGTTCGGGCGCGGGCTCGTCGCGCACCTCGCCCAGATACCGATACCCATACTCCGCGAACGCGGGCGACTGCCATAGCAGCGTTTGCGCGATAGTGCCGTGAAGGACCATCAACTCCCCGACCTGACGCCGCGATGCCTCGCGGAAGTCGTGGACTTGCAGGACCCGGCTCACCATCTCTACCCAACGCTCGTTCGGAGGGTACGCGAGGAGCGATCGGAGCGGGTCCATACGGTGGCCAAGGGGGCGCCCACGGAAAGTTGGCCCGTCGATGCGCATGCTGCGGTGGTTCACTAGCGATGCGACACGCTCGGGGTTTATGAGCGCAGCAGTTGATACATGGACAGTGACCTCGCCGCTGCGGTCGCGCATGGAAGCGTAGAACGTCTGGCCCCACTCTCGCTCGACCAGCTCACGGACATCGACGCCGACGAATGTATCGACCGCCTCGACGTACACGACCAGGTAGACCGGTTCCGGGGCGGCGAACCAGAACTTCAGGTGCTCGACCCCCACCTTTACTGTGACGTGCTTGGCCTCGTGAAACTCATCTGCAGACATCGTCGATGCGTGCACACCCTTGAGCTGAAACCAGACCCGACCGGCCAGAGCGCGCCAGTATGGCCGCTTGTCGTGTTTGTTCTTTGTCGTCTTTTCTTCTCGCGCGAACAGATGGAGGCCGGTGTCAATGCCAGCACGGTCACGCCGGTATTCGACCACGACTCCGCTCTCGCTTAGCATCGTCTCGAACCTCGGCAAGTACCGATTCTCAAGCTCGTCGTGCTCTCCCATCCCCACCATGCTCATGCACCTGCCAACGAGGTCAACTGCGTCAGGATGTCGCCACACTCGACCGGGTGGGGCAGTCGGAAGGTGTCAAGCTGTTTGAGACATCTGCGGTCAGGCGCTTTGTATGAGGGCCTCCTGTGAGGGCTGGTTGATCCACGCGGCGGTGGGCAGTTTCGGTGGTGCCGGCCGGCGGCGGCCGAAGCGGTCGGGGTGGGTCGCGTACGCGGCGTCGAGGGTGACCTGTCGCTGGGCGCGGACCTCTCTCGCGGTGCCGTAGTGGACCGAGGCCGGAGTGTGCAGCCCGATCCCGGCGTGGCGGTGCTCGTGGTTGTAGTAGCCGAAGAACGTCTCGCAGAAGGCTCTGGCGTCGGCCAGGGACCCGAACTCGCCAGGGAAGACCGGGGCGTACTTCAACGTCTTGAACGCGGCCTCGCTGTAGGGGTTGTCGTTGGACACGTGCGGGCGGGAGTGCGAACGGGTCACGCTCAGGTCGACGAGCAGCTGTGCCACGGGTTTGGAGGTCATCGAGGTACCCCGGTCCGCGTGGACCACGTCGGGGATCCCATGCACACCCATCGCCTCCTCGAGCATGCTCTTGGCGAGGACCGAGTCCTCGTAGGCGGCGACGGTCCACGCGACGACGTAGCGGGAGAAGATGTCGATCACGACGTACAGGTGGTAGTACACCCCACGCTCGGGTCCGCGGAGCTTGGTGATGTCCCAGGACCACACCTGCCCGGGCCGGGTCGCTACGAGCTCGGGTTTGACCCGGGGCGGGTGGGTGGCCTGGGCGCGGCGCTCACCCGCGGCGTCGTTCGTGCGCAGGATCCGGTGCATCGTGGAGCGCGAGCACAGGTAGGTGCCCTCGTCCAGCAGCGTCGCCCAGGTCTGGGCCACGGACTTGTCGATGAACCGGTCGCTGGTCAACACCGACAGCACCTCACGCCGTTCGGCGTCAGTGAGCGCGTTGGGTGGGGCCGGCCGCTGCGCCCGGTCCCGAACTGGGCGAGGGGCTTTGGCGCGGTAGTGGCTGCCTCGTGCCCGTCCCAGCAGCGCGCACGCGGCTTTCACGCCGGTGTGCACGGCGAGCTCGTCCACGAGCGGGGTGATCACCGCGGCGACCGCTTGGTCGGCTCCGCGCTCTCGGAGAGAGTCTCCAAGAGCGCGTGTGCTTTTCCCACCAGGTCCAGCGCCGCCCGGGTCCTAGCCAGCTCGGCCTCGGCCCGCTCCGCCCGGGCCGTCAGCGCCGCAATCTCCGCGTCCCGCCGGTCCCGCCCGACCGGGCCCAGCCCCGCCCGCGCACCAGCCTCAGCAGCTCGGCGCCACTCCACGATGTGCGAGGAGTACAACCCCTCCCGTCGCAGGACCGCACCCCGCGCCCCATGCTCGGCAGCGTCGTACTCGGCCAGGATCCGCGCCTTGTACTCCGCCGTGAACACCCGCCGCTTGGGCCGGTCAGCTCGAGGTCCCATGACCCCATCATCAACGGCCCCATCAGCCAAAGTCATCGTCATCGGTTGCTACTCGCTTCTCACCCCGTGCAAGGGAAGGAACTCAGTCGTTGTGTCTCACCACAGCCTGACGCACAGGGGTGCCCGTCTGCTCCCTAGAGACATAAGTAGTCGAGATTCAGCGAGTTCTGCTGAGCGGTGTGGCTCACGACGGAAGCGCGCTTCCCAATGACTCAATC
>Ga0209174_10000665_pt1 | contig 25300 bp, 14 predicted proteins | sample JI91814BDNA_FD_187505 | JGI IMG/M metagenome (GOLD analysis project Ga0209174, IMG submission 187505) | Wastewater effluent complex algal communities from Wisconsin, to seasonally profile nutrient transformation and Carbon sequestration -... | ecosystem: Engineered > WWTP > Effluent > Algae...
ATAAAAGCGAGCGAGCGAGTCCGCTGTGGTTGTCGCATTGGCTTTGCTCAAGGCGGCTGCGGTTAATAGCGTAAAGCCATTCTTCTTGTCATTGGCTAGAAAAATGTCGCCTTGATAATTGTAGACATGGGCTGGGTTACCTTGCTCTTGATCTAGCTTCGAGGCCAAGATCGAGGGCGGCTGATCGAAATGCCAATGCGAATGATCGCCATGCTCTTCTTCGGTGACACCGGAACTCAACGCAACCCAACCCGATTGGAATTGACCATTGTCGTTGTCATGAATGCCAACAACCACAATGCCATTCGAATCTTCCATTTGCACGAAGCTTTGTTTTTCGCCATCAAGTTTGGGAAAGCCAGCTACTGCTTGCGGTTGAATCGACAAACCATCGGAGCCGCGTGTGACATCCGACCATTTTAGCGTAGGGTCGGAACTGTCTTGCCAAACGATGCGAGCCAAGGCTCTCGGTTTCGTTCCGGACGTTGAATTGTTTTTTGTCTCTTGAGCAAAGGCCGAACTAGAGCAGGCACAGGCGAATAGCGCTAAGGCTTTGGCTGGAGTCATCTTCATATTGCATTCCTACAATGTGGGTAATTGGAGATGGTTGACCGAGCGTTGGTAGCAGTTGGAGCTCAAGCCCCGATGCGTGGGGAGAGAGGCCTGCGCTGATCCCGCCAGTTCAAACCATGAGCCAAGAAAGGCACGTACGATCTACATGCCTATTGTATGCAAATGCAATTCGTGTGCAAGAGAGTGTTATTTGGGTTGATAGACGAAAGATTTGTCGTCGCGAGGGATCACCCATACATTGCGGAATCGGACAGGGCTGTCATGGTCTTGCAAGAAAAAGGGCCCCACCGAGTTCTTTTGCATCTCGACATTGATGGCCTTCAGATAGTCGGTCGTTCCGTACCGAAATGGATGATAGACCGAGCGAGGATCGGTAAAGGTGCTTTCCTTTTGCACGAGCTGACCATTGAGCCAAGCGGTGATCATGCCGGGTTCAGTGATTTTGCCCATGGCGTCGCGACGAGGTGCGGTGTAACGGATGTCATATACTTGCCACTCACCTGCGGGTTTGGCTGCGTTGACTAGCGGAGCGTGGAAACCGTAAATCGAACCGGTGTCGTTTTGGTCGGGCTTCTCTTTGCCAGCCGAATCGAGAATCTGCAATTCATAGTTGCCATGAATATAGATGCCGCTGTTCCCTTGGGCTTGTTTCACGGTGTTGAATTCGACGTGGATATCAGCGTCGCGGAAATGAAGTTTGCTCACGATATGGTTGACTCGGTTTCCATTTCGAGTGGAAACGAGTTCCCCATTTTCGACGTTCCAATTAACGGGACCGCCATCCATCGCTGTCCAGTGCTCGAGTGACTTACCATCCCAGAGCACGAGGGCATTTTCGGGTGGTGTGGTTGGGATCTGGCTTTGGTCGGGCTGAAAATTGCGATGAGACTCGTCGCCGAGCAGCGGCAGGCTGTGTAAAGCAGCAACGCTCAAAAAGAAAACGAATGTCAATGAATAAGAAATGCGCGCGCAGCAGTTGAGAAGAGGCATGGTAGGCAGCAATGAGTGAGAGGAATGAATGGCTTAGATGTCCATCAATCCCTGTTTGATCACCCACACAGCAGCGGCAGTGCGATCGGTCGCAGGGATTTTTCTAAGCACATTCTGCACGTGCTCCTTCACCGTTTCAACACTGATGCCCATCGAGAAACCGATTTCTCGGTTCGAAAGTCCCAACGCAATATTGGTGGCAACCTGCAACTCGCGTGGCGAAAGGCGGGTACCATCGACAGGTTCCATGCGTTTGATGCGGCTCATCAACATTTGAATGCGTTTGTATTCCTTGCCGACAGGTTCATCGACACTAGCGGCCGCATTCTTAATGGCCATGACGAGATCTTCACGAGCACAGGACTTGAGAACATAGTCGAGGGCTCCCAAGGCCACGGCTCGAGCCACGAAGGTCATGTTGTCCCATGCGGAAAACATAACCACTTTCGTGTCAGGGCTTTGGGCCCGGATTTTGTCGAGAGCCAGCAAGCCATCGTCATCTGGCATGCGTACGTCCATCAAAATGACGTCTGGCTTAATGTCCGCATATTGGGCTTCCGTGGCCTCAGCGCTTCCCAATACACCCACAATTTCGATGCCTGACCCCTCCAGCATAATGGGGAGCCCAGCACGAATGAGGGGATGGTCGTCTGCGATTAGTAGTCGAATTGACATGATTTGCACCACAGCAGCAGTTACAATATGGACACGAACCCAGCCATTGGATGGGTGAACCTAGTTGCGAATTTTGATTGGTCGAGGATCAAGTCCCAACTTAAATATACCCCATATAATGGGAGTGTGCCGGATATTTGGCTAGTCCAACGTCCGATTTGCAAAAAGGTTCAGGGAATTTTTTTGGGTATATTTCAGGGGGAAATGCGCTTATACGCGCAACTCACCGTAAGTGAGAGGGGAATGTCCGTCATGCGAGTTTCTTGCGTGGGTGTAGTTTATGTGGGGGGTGTGTTGTCCCGCCATGCATGTCGGAAAGCCTTCACTTTGGTTGAATTGTTAGTCGTCATAGCCATTATCGGCGTCTTGGTCGGATTGTTGCTTCCCGCCATTCAATCGGCACGGGAAGCAGCCCGTCGCATGAGTTGCTCGAACAATATGCGACAGTTGGGAATGGCTTTGCATATGTTTCATGACGCGAACCGCGCGTTTCCCGCCTCGGGCTGGACCACAACGGGGCCAGGCAATCCGGCAGGCAAGTTTGTGGGGTGGCGTCCTCTAACACTCCCGTTTCTCGAACAATCCAACGCTTATCAACTCTATAACTTCTCGTCGAATTGGTGGGAGGGAACCAATCTTACCTTAGCGGCGATTCCATTTCCCATGTTTCGTTGTCCGTCGACGCCTGAGAATTCGCCCGTCTTGAGCATTATCGCCAAGAATCCACGTCCCTCTTTGACACTTACGCTTCCACTGGGCCCGACCGACTATGAAGCGATTCAAGGGGTTCAGCCCGCTTCGATCGATCCGGTTTTCTACAATTCTGGCAATCGTTTTGCCGTGATGCATCGCAATTCACGAGTCCGCATGGGAGATATCTTGGATGGTACCTCCAATACGATTTGTGTCGTCGAATGCGCAGGTCGCCCAGTAGTATACCGCTTAAGGCAAGTGCGACGTGACTTGAGTAATGATCAAGGGATTGGTTGGGCGGATAGTGAGGGGCCTTTTAGCTTGGACGGAGCAAGTGCGGATGGAAGTCGAGAAGGATGCACACCAGCGGCAGGTTGTAATGTTGCCATGAACGTTCGCAACGACAACGAGCCCTATAGTTTTCATCCAGGTGGCATTCAAGCGTTGTATGCTGATGGCCATGTCGATTTCGTACCGCAAACAATCGACATCAAAGTGATGGCCGCGCAATGCACTCGTGCTGCTGGCGAAGTCGTCACTCTTCCATAGGTTAGCTGTGCCGTCGTTTGGCTCATTGCCATCGCGCGTCGTTTAGCCCGTTGCCGAAGGCTAGGCGTACTTCCGTTTGATGCGTCGTCAGAGTAGTCGGATGCCTTCGTCGGTGCATCAAACGCAGCGTTCTCTCGCACCGCCACGACTATTGGTCTGCACCGATCGAGGGTCAAACGGAAGTACGCCTAGCCTTTGGCAACGGGCTAAACAACGGCAACGGACCAAGCAGCTTATCGAGCCGATTCAATCACCTTCAAATCAAAGTCGGTCGAATTGCCACGTAACTCAGGTGCATACATTCCCGAGATGTCCGCTGGTAACGCCGTAAATGTACCCGGTGCTTCTGCTCGAAGTTGATATCGCAACGAATGTGTGCCACGTGGCAGCGTTCGCAAGAAGAACGAGGTCTTCTGCTCACGCAATTCACGATACACACTCAAGCCACCCGTCGAATAATATCCGCTCTCTGTATCAACCGCTTCCAGACCAGCTGGTTTGCGATCTTCTAAGAGCAAGTACTCATAGTCGTTCTTGGATTCGACGAGCAATTCCACTTCGACCAACGTGCCGCTCGGTAAGTCTTGTAAATCCTCCAAAGCAATGCGAGTTAACGCAGTTCGTTCCGCATCCAGTATCTCGCCTCGATCACCTGCCAATGTCAAATCTTTCTTGACTCGATCTTGACGATAAAAGCGTCGTTCCACTTTCACTTCTAATCCGGCTGCTGCGATCTCCTCTTCCTGCGTGAATTGAGTCATGTAAACATTCCAGTAGATGGAACCTTTACCGGCAGTGCGTCGGATCTCTAATCGATGTTCGCCTGTAGTAACCGCATTACCCACAATCTCAATCGTGTTATTGACATCGAAGAGATTGTCTTTGGTGAAGGTGACCGTACCCAAGCGCTTATCATCCAGCCAAACTTCGGCAGTGAGATCTGGTGACAATTCCCCTGTAGCCTTCAAGTAATCCGCAAAGGCTTCGATGACCAACGATGTATCGCGGGTACTGTTCCAATAAGTTGCGTGCTTGCGTTGATTCAAAAGATACTTCACTACACGTGGTGCGATTTCGCTTTGAGGGTCAACTTGGGTGAGTAACTTGAGATACATCGCCATCGATTCGATTTCGCTACCATACCAATACCACCACGGAGATCGATCGCGAAGATAGGCGGTTTCGTTTTCGGCGTCTTGTACCAAGAATTGCTCGATGTTCTCTCGTAAGAGATCGGTCTGTTCCTTGTTGCCCACCTTGTGTGTTGCCAGGGCCAACAACGAGTGACTGTACACGCTGAGATGTTCTCGCTTCTCGACCAAGATGTTTTGCATCTCGGCGTTATTGCGACCTGCCAGGGTCAAGATATGGAAAATCAACGCATCGGTATTGTCAGGGTGGGTTTTGTAAGGTTTGGTTTCGGTGACTGCATTCTTTAGCTTCTGCAGTTCGTTGGCTTGATATTGATCCAGCCAAGCCAAACCTCGTTCGATCACATCGGGAACAATCGGCACATCGTTTTCTTGAGCGATCAACAAGCCGCGGACTACCACTGCCGTAGTATGCGGCCAACTCTGTTCGCCATATCCGCTGAACCAACCCCAGCCACCATCCGAGTTTTGCATATCGGTAAGCTTGTTGACGCCAGTTTGCACCAATGAATTGACTTCTTCTTCGCTGAAGACAGGGTTGCGATCAAAGCGTTTCCATTGTTCAGCGCGAGCTGCAGGATTACCCAACTCTTGCGCATTCAGGTTGTTGCGTTTCTTGGCGATAGCGGCCAGATCGAGCTGCATTTGCTGCAGTGTTCTTTGCGTGATCACTGTCGGCAAGAAGCGATTTAAGGTCTGTTCAGTGCAGCCGTATGGATACTCGACCATGTAAGGTAACGCATCGATCATTGAGGCTGCCAAACTTGGAGAGACTCGTACCGTCAACTTGGATTGTTCAGGACGGCGTTCGGCGGGGACATTGAACTTGACCCCACTTACGCCATTCTCACCCCGTACGGTTCCCGCGAAACTTTCCGTCTTGAGAATGCCATTGACCAAGATGGGGAGCTTCAATTGCATCGCGTCCGATTCGACATCGGTGAGAGCCAAGGTGCGGACAATCGCTTCACCTTCGGCGACCGCTTTGCAGCGCCAATCGACACGAGCTTGACCATGGGCCTCGACACGAACCGTTTGTTCTGCTGCGGCTGCATCGAGCAACTGCAGTTGGGTTTCACCATCGATTTCCAGTTTGACCTTAACATCTTTAGCTTCATTCAGGTCATTGTTGACCAATGCAGAGATGATCACTTCATCGCGTTCAACGAGGAAGCGAGGCATCTGCAATCGGACCAACAAGTTCTTACGAGTAATTGCGGTGATATTGGACGAACCAACACGAACACCGGATCCAACTCCCCAGCTCTTGATGTTCCAACTGGTGAGATTTTCGGGCATCTTGAATTTCAATTTTGCTTTGCCGGTGCTGTCGGCAGTGATGTTTCCCAACCAGAAAGCGGAGTCCGCAAAGTCTTGTCGAACTTTGGCTGGTGCTGTGGTTGGTGCACCAGGCGCTCCGCCACCACCTCCCCCCATTCCCCCGAAGGCCATCTCTTCTACCGGTGCGGCGTCTGCCATCATGGCCATCGGCGCAGCCATGCGGCCACCCATACCACCGGCACCCATACCACCGGCACCAGGTGCACTGCGCATCGCAGCCCCCTTGCGCATCGGTCTGCCCGGTTTACCACCTGCTGTGTTTTTGCGGTCGAACTGTTCGCCATCATCTGCCAAAGTGTTTCCAAAAATTCCCAGCGGAACCCAAGGATTGATGCCTTCCAGATAAACAGGATAGGTCACCGCTGCGAGGTTGTTTAACTCGAACGGTGTATGATTGCGGCGCCACTTCCAGAAGAATTCGCGAATGTCGCGAGGTACAACATCGCCAGCTAACGCATCCAAGGCGCGATCATAGACGGCCAACACGGCTGAACCCTCGATAGGTTCCCCAGTCGGGGCGGTGATCGAAACTTCGACTTCAGCTTCTTCGCCTGGCAGATACTCGGTTTTGTTCGCAGTTAACTGAATGTCCAAAACACGTTGTTCGGGCGGCACGATGATTTCGCGAACCGCTTGATGCACTTCGCCATCGTAGACCGTTAAAGCTTCGACAAAAAAGTTAGGTTGATCACCTGGCAAAACTGGAATTTCAACGACTTTCGACTTGCTTTGCAAATTGATCCATTGAGGAGCTGGATAAACTCCATTGACGGGCCGAATAAAGAGCATGACGATGGCGTCGTCTCGATCGGCATTGATTTGCAATTTGACTTTGTCGCCTGGCTTATATTGTTGTTGGTCAGGAATCAACTCGAGACCGCTGAAACGGAAGTCGCTACCTTTGTCATCTTGGCCACGAATGGTGAATAGATAACCCCCTTCGATTGTGTGCTCTGCGTTATCGGTTAGTTCCAACTTCAAACGATATTGGCCACCGCGCTGAGCTTCCATATCGAACTTGAGCTCTCCTTGCTCATCGGTTTGAACATCCCACTGTTCCACCAATTTTTCTTGAGGCTTTTCTTCGGCGTCGTATTCAATACGCAACAACGAGAGTTTGCCTTTGCCCGCGACCGACTTGCCACCAAGTGTTCGAGCCATAAAGTTAGCGCGGATTTTGTCACCCACCCGATAATAACCGCGATCGAGCCAAGTGTAGATCTTGAAAGCTTGACGAGCCGCGATCACTTCACCGGTCGACGTGATGGTACGGCGCGATGCATCGCGAACATCTACCGTAATGTTGTATCGATGATCGAACTTGCTGAGGACAGCTTTCGCTAAGCTCGAATCGATTTCAATTTCGGCATTTCCTTCTTCATCCAGAGTTACTTCTTGATCGAGAACCAACTCAGGCGCTTCGTTACTGAATCGCGGAGACCACCAGGGGCTTGGCATGCGACAGCCAACCCACCGACTCCAACCTGGATACCAAGGATAATCGTAGCAGTACCACCAATAGCCCGGACCGTAACACCAATCGTAAGGCATCACAGGATAGAACGTATCATTGTAGCTGGTTCGCTCTACGCGGATGTTCGCCTTAGCGCCGGCAACTGGAGTGCCGAAATAATATTTGGCGTTGATCTTGGCCTTGAATTTTTCTCCCAATTGAATCGGATCGTGGGGAGCTTCAATTTTCACTTCGAATTCGGGTTTGCGATACTCTTCGACGCGAACTCGCAACTCGGTATAGTTCTGACCTTGTGGACCAAGAACAACGAAGCTGTAGGTGCCCAACGACGCTTGTTTGCTGATGGGAATCTCCACAACAGCACCGCCATAGGAATCTGTTTTGGCGGGTCCTGTCCAAAAAGGTTTTCCTTGTGGATCATTCATGATCACCGAAATATCAGAATCTTTGAGGGGAGCCGAGGGGACGTTGGGATCGTAGCTGGCGTTGGCCAACCAGAACTTCACTTGGGCTTTATCGCCCGGGCGATAGATAGGACGATCGCTGACTCCGTACACTTTCCATTCGGCGAGATGGGACGGTTCATAAATTGTTTTCCACAGCTGTTCATTACCCAACAAAGCCAAACGATTATCGTTGGTTCGGGCAACGACCAGCCACTGCAAATTTTCGTCCGTTTCGTCAGCGGACAAAAGTAACTCGCCAGTGGCGAAAGTTCGCTTGCTGAAGTTCTTGACTTTCCAAGTTCCACGTCCGGTGTTGGGATCGTGTTCCATACCGAAGCCGAAGAATTCTACTAAAGCGTTCGAAATCGGTTTGCCTGTTTTAGAGTCGGATACCACATACAGGTTCTTTTCGTTCAGCGGCTTGCGAACGATGGCGGTGTTCTGAACCCAGACCAACGTACGGATAGTATGACCCTTGCCATCCAAGTTGGCGGTGACCATATACAATCCGGCCTTTTGTAGTGGCGAAGCTATGTCGATTCTGCGGTCCCAGTGGTTCTCGCGCGGCTCAAGCTTCAAGTTCCACGATGCCACTTTCTGTTTGAGATATTTTTCTGCTTTGAGGTTCTGGAATAGATCTTGTGGATTCATTAGGTCGGGTGGATAGCGACCGGGTATTTTGCCAAAAGCAGGTTTTTCTTGATTTTCTTGGCGTTTGAAAAACTCTTTAGTATCCGCAATCAGCTTTTCAACATCGACTTCATAGGCTGTGAATTCCGCATTTTTGGCGTTGCGAAACACCATGCTCAATTGTGCCCCTTGGCCGGCGAGTTGTGTTGGTACCGGATCGAATTGGGCTCGTGGGTCGGTGATGTTTTTCAATCGCATCCGCGACCAGTTGTCGTCGCCCTGGATAGCGAGGATTTCCTTGAGCACTTCGACCGCGCGAGAGTATTGTCGGCGGTTTTCATAGATGGTTGCTAATTGTTGCAAGGCGGTTATGCGATTGGGGGCCTCTTTGGCTTGACCGAGCTCTCGGAAAATCTTGATGGGATTATAGGCCGCATCGATTTTGAATCGGCGAACGCCATTGGCTAAGCGCGCGATCGTCTCATCGTCGCTTAGAGTATGAATTTGAAAGACGCCAGTTTGATTTTCGGAGGCTTCGTCTTCTTGTTCTTCGAAGGCCGACAGCCAACGTTCGCTTTGCAAAGTATCAACAGAGAATTGACCATTGAGAAATGAAGCCCAGGTGAAATTGGCGTTGCTGCCTAGAGGTGGCGAAGCTTCCACTGCTTGGTCGACAAGCCAATGGGCGCGTTCGCCATCATTTTGAGCTTCGTCCCAAGACTTCGGTGATGCGTGATAGATTGGGTTACCATCTTTGTCGACTGGGGCAAAGCGATTGGCGCTCTCCGATGGTGCTTCGAAATCAAGGTAGTTCGGGGCTGTGGTTAAGTCGGTCTTTTGTTGTAGACGCCAGCCAAGTTGCATTTGTCGGTTATGCAGCACAGCGTTTAGGATCTCAAGATAAAGTGGAGCCATATCTGCTACCGATTCTTTACCTTCATCCACTGATTTCAGGGCGGCCTTCAGTGATTGGTCGTACCAGATCAACGCTTGTTGACGGTCTTGCTCTGAGGTGTTAATCCAACTTCCTGTGCGATTATCGGTTGGCGCACGATGGAACTCTTGGTCCGAAACGATTCCATAGTGGGGACTGTGCAAGACCGTAAAAGCCGCTTTGGATAGCAGCTTCCAATTGTTGGGATGGTTAGTAGTTGCTTCTTTTAGAAGACCGTCCATTTCTCCATTCAGGTTCAAACGCCGCATACTGTCGATCGCTTTTTGCAGATCGTCCGGAACCTTAGCTGCCGTGGTGTCTCGATCGATGGCCAATTGTCGATAAGCATCGTAAGCCTGTTTCCAGTTTTGCCGTGCGAACGCCGTTTCGGCTTGCTTGCGAAGAGTCGACTCATCGGGCGTTTGCGTGACACCCACCATGGCTGCTGTTCCGATAACTAATAGAAAAATGGCCATCCAAGAAGCTTTGGCGAACATTTGATAAGCACCTGATTGAAAGACTCTGGGGAGGTCCCAAGGTTTCTTAGTTTTACCATGGTTTAGAAAAGCGTTGGGGGGTAGACGGTGCGATTCCCCAGACGGTTCCCGAATTCTAGGGAATCGAGAAGAGTTTTTTCGTTTTGCCCGTATTGCCTGGTTTAACCCGTTGCCGCAGCGCAGGCGAAGGCTAGGAAGCATAAGCTGGGCTGCCATAGGGTACCCGCCTCTGCCGGACCGGCTTGCTGGTCGTCAGAAGCGTGTTCCGCTGGTGAGTCAAACGTATGATACCCCTAGCCTTCGCCTGCGCTGCGGCAACGGGCTAAACGACTGAACAACGCTAAACGACTGAATAACAACTGGTTAAACGATGATATCTATTCGACTTCCGCAACCACTTCACCACGGTCGCGCGTTCCCAGAGCTCGCCAAGTAGAAAGCTGAATGGTGTTGGCAATCGTTCGTACCGATCCATCCATGTTCAAGGTGTTCACCACACCCGGATGGTAGCTGCGCGAAGTGATCACACCATAGGTTGGGGCCGTGGGGCTGACACCTTCACGCGAGCTGCTGACATCGATGTCATAAGTGCGACCATCCAAAAGATATGGCACCAACGTGTTGGGTGTAAATGTTGTTGTAAAACCGTTGTGAATCGCGCGACCACAAACCCATTCGGTGTGCCCGCTGGCAATGCCCCAAGCACCACCACCAGTATACGAAGTGGCCACATCTTCAGGCCGAATCGGTGCCGCCAACGGCATCGATGTCACGTCATGAAATCGAGGGTTGTAGGCTTTCACCTCAGACATACCGACCGTGTTGCTCAAGCCATCAACAAACGACGATGGTTTTATTTTTGCATTGGCACCAAAAGCACCACCTCCATCGACGCGTTGCACCGGCTGGTAAATTAAGAACTCGCCCACGTTGAGCCCGTAATTCAAAGGATAATGCTCAGGTACTCCCGCTGCATTGAGGCGTTGGCGATCATTGATCTCGCTTGGGCACATCAATACGGGAATCTTCAATGCGGCGATGCCGCTCGGCGGGAAATTGGCTTTGTTGCCAGCGGCATGATAACCGATCGAGAAGTTAATCATGTTGTACGCAGTGCCCCCTTCAACATAGGGCAATAGGAAGGCTTGTCCCGACCAAGGCTGATTGGCAGAACCGCCTATCGAAACATTAGCAGAAGGAAAGCACTTCATCGCACTTTCATAGTTGTGCAAGGCGAGGCCCAACTGCTTGAGATTGTTTTGGCAGGACATGCGACGAGCCGCTTCTCGCGCCGCTTGTACCGCTGGTAACAACAAACCCACCAAGATGCCGATGATCGCGATCACCACCAACAGCTCAACCAACGTGAAACCGATGCGACCCACGCGCCGAGCATTACTCGAACGAAAATACGAAGACATACGTCACCTGCCAGCTAAAAACAGTTATCTAGTCAATCCGCTCTTTACGTGGCTGGCTTGAGCATTGGTGAGTCGACCGTTCGTCGTTGCTCGCCGCTCGGCTTGCTTCGCAGTCTCAGTCCCATCCGAAAATCCGCTCCGATTCGGTTCAGTTTTTGCTGCTGTTGAGACTAAGTATCAAGTACATGTTACGCACACGGCGTTTTTTGACAACTCTTGTAGCGAAAATCGGGAAAAATCGGAGCCGAAAAAACCCCAAAGGGGTGGTTTTGGGGCGGTTTGTCTCGAACAACGCTTTTTTGCGCGCGTATCGTGGGATTGGCGTCTCTTTGCTGTACGCCATGCCTCCGCTGCGCTTCAGCTACGGGTTAATCGAACCAGAGCTTGCGAGGTTTTGGAGAGGATTTCGACACGACAGAAGTTGGGTGGGCAGATAATAGGGCTAGGCATGCGGCACCTTGTCGTAGGGACGATCGAAAAGCGTTGTCGGTTGAATAATCGTACGTTCTGCGGGAATTTTGAGCGTCCGCTGGTTACAATGGAGTTATGCAGTTTGAGCCGTTTGGAACCAAACTGTCCCACCTAAAGGCCCCGCCGAGTTCTTGCCAATGTCTCACAGATCGATGCTTCCCAAAGTTTGGGTTTCTGTTTGGGGATCTTTCACAGCTTTCATAGCCCTATGTTTATCGAGCCAAGCGGTAGCAGCGGCGGACTTTGCCCGCGATGTGCGACCGATCCTGTCGCAATATTGTTTCAAATGCCATGGTCCGGACGATTCCACACGGCATGGTGGACTGCGGCTTGATCAACGCGAATCGGCAATAGCCGCTGGCGAATCAGGGGCGATAGGTATCGTTCCTCAGAAGCCTGATGAGAGTGAACTGATTCGTCGCATACTCTCTGATGATCCTGATTCGGTCATGCCACCACCGCATACCAAACAAGTTCTCACCGCCGCGCACAAACAAATCTTGCGCGAGTGGATCAGTGAAGGGGCACCGTATGCGGAGCACTGGGCTTTTAAGGCCCCTACCCTCTCGCCTCTACCAAAACCGACTGACAGCGAATGGGGACGCAACGCGATCGATTTGTTTGTGCTCAATCGACTTCAAGCGCAGGGCCTGTCACCCAGTGCCGAAGCGAAACCTGAAGAGTTGGTGCGTCGCCTGTACTTGGACCTCACCGGTCTCCCACCCACCGAAGCTGATGTGGTCGCATATCTCGAAGATGACTCACCGCAAAAATACGAAAGCTTAGTCGAGCGACTATTGAGCTCACCGGCCTATGGTGAACGTTGGACGCGACGTTGGCTCGATCTTGCGCGATATGCAGACACCAACGGCTATGAAAAAGATCGCGTTCGTTCCATTTGGCCGTATCGCGATTGGGTTATTAATTCGATCAACGACGATTTGCCATTTGATCAATTCACGATCAAGCAATTGGCTGGTGATTTACTTCCCAATGCTACGTTAGCCGATCGAGTCGCAACCGGTTTTCATCGCAACACAATGCTGAACGAAGAAGGTGGTATCGATCCTTTAGAATTTCGTTTTCATGCGATGGTGGATCGCGTGGGAACAACGGGGACCGTATGGTTGGGGATGTCGGTCGCATGTGCTCAATGTCACAATCACAAATATGACCCCGTAAGTCAAAAAGAATATTATCAACTGATGGCGTATCTCAATAACGCCGAGGAGCCAGAGTTAGAACTGGTCGATGAAGCGTTGCAAAAAGAACGTGATGAGGCACAGCAAAAGATCCAGCGCTGGTTAGCATCCGCATCGCAACGTTTTCCGATTGACCTCCCCGAAGTGCAATGGCAGACAGCCGAAGTGGTGTCGAGCGTTTCCGACGGTGGTGCAACTTTTGAAAAGCAACGCGATGGTAGTTGGTTGGTTCGCGGAGATGTTCCTGACAAAGATGTTTATCGATTGAAGATCAAGTTGCCCAAGACGGCTGGATGGGTGACCGGCGTCCGATTAGAAGTGTTTGCGGATGGAACGTTGCCCAGTTCGGGACCAGGTCGTGCACCCAACGGCAATATGGTGCTATCCGAATTGAAAGCTCGAATGCCAAACATGTTGTCGAATCAGCAAGCTTCGCAAGGGGCCAGTGCGACTCCATCGTCAGAGCCGGCAGTGTTCGAATGGAGCGCGGCTCAAGCGAGTTTTTCGCAACAAGGATTTTCCGTAGAAGATGCGGTCGATGGCAACAGTCGGACCGGTTGGGCGCTTGATCCATTCCCAGCTGGGCCCAACTGGAATGCGACGTGGCATTCAGCGACGCCTATGTATCAAGCGGGTGGTGATGCGCCAGCGACATTGGAAATCGATCTCGAACAACTGTATGGTGGTCAGCACTTAATCGGCAAGTTCAAGCTTTCGATCGGATATGTAAACGCCGATCCTGTGCCGACCGATATCGCTGCGGCGACGCGCGAGCTTGCGGCCCGCTCGCTGGATCGCGCCTTTGCCAATTGGCAACAGAGCACTGCGCAACATAACGTGAGTTGGACACCTGTCGCTCCTACATCGGCGACAGCCAACATGGCACGTTTGCGCGAAGAAGGAGATCGAGTGCTATTTGCTGAGGGGGATCAGTCCAAACGCGATTGGTACACGTTGGAGTTTGCGGCTCAGGATAAACCGATCTACGGCGTGTTGATCGAGGCCTTGCCCGATCCACGTTTGCCCAAACAGGGACCTGGCCGCGTTTATTATGAAGGCCCAATCGGCGATTTCTTCTTGAGCGAAGTCACACTGGAAACGGGTGATAAAAAGTTCGCTTGGGAAAGTGCGGAGCAAAGCAATGCCGGCGGTAATGCAGCAGCTGCCATCGACACCGATCCACTTTCGGGTTGGACGATTAACGGGGGACAAGGGAAGCGTCATTTTGCAGCGTTTCGCTTGAAGGAGCCGGTGCCTGCGGGGCAAGCGGCCAAGTTTACGATGTTGTTTGAACGCTATTATGCGGGCCCTCTCGGAAAATTCCGCATTTGGTTTACCGACAGCAACGCCACGAAACTGCTTTCGACTCTTCCGCCTGAATTCTCGACCAGCGATGAAGCGCATGACCAGATGTTGGCTGAAAAACTCAAGCAAGAGTTCGGTCAGAAGGAAACTTATTTTGCCAAGACAACGCCCTTGATGAACTTGTGGCAAAAAGAATTGGATCGTTTGCAACAAGCGTTCAAGACGACTACCACCTCGTTGGTGATGCAGGAGCGTCCCAGTGATTTACCTCGCGCGACCTTTGTGCATCATCGCGGTGAGTTCCTAAGTCCTAAAGAGCAAGTTAGCAATGGTGGTCCTGCATTTCTTCCGCCGGTGGCAGAAGGTACTGCTGGGAATCGACTTGATTTTGCGAAATGGTTGGTGCGAGCGGATCATCCTTTGACGGCGCGTGTGATCATCAACCGCAATTGGTCGATGCTCATGGGGCGCGGTTTGGTACATACCGAAGAAGATTTTGGTTACCAAGGAAGTTTGCCGACACATCCCGATCTTTTGGATTGGATGGCACGCACATGGATGGACGGTAGTGGGCAGGATGATCCAAATCGTTGGTCGATGAAATGGTTGCATCGTCTCATCGTGACCAGTGCAACGTATCGCCAGACTTCGGCGGTCGATGACGTTCGTTTGGAAAAAGATCCCGACAATCGTTGGCTTAGTCGCGGACCACGCAAGCGGATGGAAGCTGAGCAATTGCGTGATACGTTGTTGACGGCGTCTGGCTTATTGGATCGCAAGATGCGTGGGCCAAGTGTTTTCCCACCACAACCGTTGTCGGTAACGACCGAAGGGACTTATGGGCAATTGGCTTGGAACGTGAGCCAAGGTGGTGATCGATATCGCCGTGGTCTTTACACATTTGCCAAACGTACCGCACCTTATGCGATGTTCCAAACTTTTGATGGACCCAGTGGTGAGGCATGTTTAGCGAAACGAGTTCCGACGAACACGCCATTGCAAGCTCTGACGTTATTGAATGATCCTGTTGTTGTCGAGACGTCTCAAGTTTTAGGCCGTTGGGCGAAAGCTCAGCAGTTAGCGGTCAAGGGAGAGCAAGGTAACGCGGCTGCCAACGTGGTTAACTCTCTATTCTTGAAGCTTTTAGCACGCCAACCCGATCCCGCAGAGGCGGAAGCCGTTCTGGCCTACTGGAATGCCGAGTCGCAACGATTGGGGGCAGAAATCGAAGCGACCAAGAAGCTATGTGGTAACGATGTGGCCGATTCGCAGCAGGCGGCTTGGGTCTTGGTAGCGCGAGCATTGCTGAACACCGACGAGTTTTTGACGAGAAACTAGGAATTGTAAATATGAAACCAACAGATATCGCTCGTCGTTATTTTTTTGAGCAATGCGGTTATGGCATCGGCAAGTTAGCGCTTGCGGGTATGTTGACTGGACATCTCGATGGTGGGGCGTTGCGCGCGGAGCAGCCGGCGGATCCACTTGCGCCGAGAGCTCCTCATTTTGCGCCGAAAGCCAAGCGATTGATTCATCTGTTTATGGCTGGGGCGCCGAGCCATTTAGATTTGTTTGATCCCAAACCGAAGTTAGCCGAGCTGCAAGGAAAGCCTGTTCCGCCGGAAGTGATCGGCGGTCAGCGTTATGCGTTTATTCGTTCCGATTCGGCGACGTTGGGACCGCAGTTCAAGTTCGCGAAGTATGGTGAGTCGGGAGCGGAGCTCTCGGAAGTGATGCCCCACTTAGCGAAAGTGGTGGATGATCTATGTTTTGTGCGATCGATGCATACCGACCAATTCAATCACGCACCGGCGCAGATCTTTTTGAATACCGGATTTGCACAACCAGGTCGACCATCGATGGGATCTTGGTTGCTTTATGGTTTAGGAAGCGAAACGCGAGACCTGCCGAGCTTTGTGGTGATGAGCACCGGAGCCGGGATTTCGGGTGGAGCGGCGAATTGGAGCAGTGGCTTTTTACCGACGACCTATGGTGGAGTCCGTTTGCGAAATTCGGGCGACCCAATTCTGAATGTATCGAACCCTGAGGGTGTCGATGGCTTGACACAAAGTGAGTCGCTGAAGTTGATTCAAAAGCTGAATCAGCATCGATTGGAGCAAGTGAATGACCCGGACATCGCAGCCCGTATTGCGGCGTATGAAATGGCCTTTCGATTGCAGACGACGGCGCCGGAGTTGATGGATTTGACGAAAGAAGATCCGAAAACACTTGAGGCTTATGGTTGTGATCCGAAGAAGCCGTCGTTCTCGCGAGCCTGCTTGTTGGCTCGACGCATGATTGAAATGGGAACGCGGGTGGTGACTATTTATCATGAAGGTTGGGATGCGCATTCGGATGTGGTAGGGAATCATCGGAATAACTGCAAGCAGACCGATCAAGCTTGTGCGGCGTTGATTGCCGATTTGAAAGAACGTGGTTTGCTGGATGATACTTTGGTGGTGTGGGGGGGCGAGTTTGGTCGTACGCCCATGATCGAGAGCAATGCAGCTTTGGGACGCAGTAAGGGACGCGATCATCATCCGCAAGCGTTTACGGCTTGGCTAGCCGGTGGTGGCATCAAGGGTGGCATGACCTACGGAGCAACAGACGATCTTGGTTTCCATGTTGTCGATAAGCCCGTTCATATTCATGATTTGCAGGCGACGATCTTGCATTTGATGGGCTTGGATCATGAACGCTTGACATTCACCTATCAAGGCCGCGACTTCCGCCTCACCGACGTCCATGGCAAAGTGGTAACGGACATTATCAAGGCGTGAGTCAACGTAAGACGAGTCTCCCGACTCGTCCCGCGCCCTCCTCGTTCCCAGGCTCTGCCTGGGCATGCGCTGCACGGGAGGCTCCTGCCTCCTGTGCAGCGTCGCGTGCTCGTCGCGTACCCAAAAATCGTAGTCGAAAATTCTACGCGGGGTCGAGACGCAGAGGAAGAAGACGAGGCGGGAGCCTCCCTGGCAGTGCGTTCCCAGGCAGAGCCTGGGAACGAGGAGAAAACAACAAAATTATGACCTCAACTCCAGCGCGAGTGGACTCATTCTATTCGTCTAAGACGTGGGTCTCGCCTGATGCCATCACGCAACTGCGCAATGCGACGCTGTTACCTGGTATGGAACGAATTGCGGCGATGCCCGATATTCATCCTGGTGCAGGTAGCCCCGGTGGCGTGGTCTTCGCCAGCCGAAATATCATTCATCCCAAATTGATCGGTGGCGATATCGGTTGTGGTATGCAGCTCTGCCGCACTTCCATCGATTCACGCGTCAATGTCCGACGCCTCGCAGAGTCACTGGGAAGTATCGATGAAGTATGGCATGGTAACACGAGCGATTTTCTTAAATTGCACAATGTAACCCTACCCGATTATGAACGTGTCGTGGGGACCATCGGCGGTGGAAATCATTTCGCCGAGCTACAAGTCATTCACGAAATTCACGATGCTCCCTCGTGCAGTGAGTTAGGGCTTGATCCGAAAAAGGCGGTGCTATTGGTCCACAGCGGTTCACGCAGCTATGGCCAAAGCGTTTTACAGAACTATGGTTCAGCAGCCGATCGAAGCGGTATCGAAGCGACTTCCGATATCGGACAAGCTTACTTAGCTGATCATCATCGCGCTGTACAATTCGCGTTTGCCAATCGCTGCTTAATCAGCCAGCGGTTCGCTGAGCAAACAGATTGCGATGTCGAACGCGTGCTCGATTTGTGTCACAATTTTGTAAGCGAACATATCGACGATAATGGAGTACTCTGGTTGCATCGCAAAGGGGCAGCCCCCGCCGATCGTGGCTTGGTGGTCATACCGGGCTCACGAAGTTCGCTTAGCTATCTGGTGCGTCCCATCGGAACTGGGGTGGCCAACTTGTACTCTCTCGCCCATGGGGCAGGACGAAAAGTATCGCGGTCGCAAAGCGATGAAAAATTTGGTCAACTCTCCGTCGAAGAACTGCGGCGACCTCGGGATAAATCTATCGGGCTCGATAATCTTGTTATTTGCGAACAGCGCAATCTGCTGCGACAAGAACATGGCAAAGCGTACAAAGACATCGACCGCGTTATCGAGGATATGAAATCGTTCGGGCTATTAGAGGTCGTCGCGACGTTTCGCCCTATTCTCACGTACAAAACTCGCAGTGATTGCGACGATGGTGATGGTTGATAAAGCGTCCCTAGTCGTTCCCCTGGCAGAGTCACTATTTATATTACACATCTTTTTTAGAGCGTATTCAACAAGTTGGCGAACTTATCCAGTCACCTCCCCTTTCGACCAATGACTGTTGGCAACAGTTTCAACGTTTATCGCTCTTAAGCCCGAAGGGCTGATACATCCTTTGCCGGGGCCGAAGGCCCCGGATCCGATCACAGAGAAACGCAAAAAGGCCCGGAGGGCCGACACACCCGAGTGCGACCAGCCCAATAAGCCTCTTAGTTTCCTTTGGACATTTTGCGAAATTGCTGTCCCCATAAAAGTACAATTGTGCAATCAACACTCGCAAATGTGCCGTAAAATGGTCAGACAAAAAACAAAGTCTTGGAGCACAACTATGAGTACTCATCAACAACTGCTCTATCATATCATCTTCAGCACCAAGAACCGGCAACGATGGCTAACAGATGGATTTCGCGAAAGCGTGTTCGCTTACATGGCAGGTACAGCCAGGGAACTGAATGGTTTCGCGCTAAAGGTTGGAGGATTTTATGATCACTCGCATCTACTTGTTCGTATTCCCGCCAAGATTACCGTCTCTGATTTCGTCGGCAAGCTCAAAGCGAGCACAAGCAAGCGCATCAACGAAACAAGCGGCTTGATAAGAAAGTTCGGCTGGCAGGACGGTTACGGAGCATTTTCAGTGAGCGTCTCCGCCAAAGATGCCGTGATTGCTTACATAGAAAAGCCGATGGAACATCATCAAGCTCAATCGTTCGAAGATGAGTATTTAGCTTTGCTTGCGAAACATGAAGTTGAGTATGACAAGCAGTATGTGTTCGACTAATGTGTCGGCCCTCCGGGCCTTTTTGCGTTTCCCTCTGATCGGAACCGGGGCCTTCGACCTCGGCAGAGGATGTACCAGCCCTTCGGGCTTAAGACCAAGGACCGTTTGCAACAGCTCCAACATTTACCGCTCTGAACCCCGAAGATCTGACGTGTCCTCGGCGTTCAGCAACGGGCTAAACAAACCAAGCTATCGTGGTTTCATGAGATGATTTCGATATGCCAGAAGATGTGTAGGATAAATACGACTCTGCCTGGGAACGCGTATAAAGTCCGACTATACTGCAGCAAAACGATCTTGGTTCCTTAGGCGGAGAAAAATGATGCGGATACGTTTTTGGTTTTTGGCATTAAGTGCATTGGCCTTGAACTCGATTGTGGGCTGGAACATTTCAGTGGGCCAAGATGCGCTCTCGGCAGTCACTGCCGAAATGGATCCCGTTCCAACCGAACCTAAAGTTCGCTATTGGAAAGGTAACATTCACACCCATTCGTTGTGGAGCGATGGCGGCGATTTCCCAGAGATGATTTGCGAATGGTACCGCGTTCGCGATTACAACTTCCTAGCGTTAACTGAGCACAATGTTTTGGCGGAAGGTCAACGTTGGAAGAAGGTCGTCGATGTAGAAAAACGCGGTGGTCCTGAAGTCATCAAAAAATACAAAGCCCGATACGGTGGAGGTTGGGTTGAGACGAAAGGAGCGACTGGTGCACCTGACGAAGAGATTCGTCTCAAGCCGCTCGACGAATATCGATATTTGCTCGAAGAGCGAGGTAAGTTCATCCTCATCCCAGCGGAAGAGATTACCGATAGTGCCGAAGGCAAACCGGTACATATGAACGCTACCAATGTCTCTGAAGTGATTAAACCGGTTGGAGGGCCAACGGTTCGAGAAGCGATGCAGAATAATTTGCGGGCTATACTGGAACAAGAAAAGAGCCAAGGACGTGAAATTCTTCCGCACGTCAATCATCCCAACTTCGGCTGGGCGATCACGGCAGAAGATTTAGCATCCGTCATCGCCGAACGCTTCTTCGAAGTTTACAACGGCCACCCTGGTGTTAATCACCTTGGCGATAAATCTCGCATTGGCATTGAAAAGATGTGGGACGTTGCCAACTACATTCGACTCACCAAGTTGGATGCCCCTTTGCTCTACGGTGTGGCCACCGACGATAGCCATGAATACAGCGGCAAAGAAGGAAGTCGGCCTGGTCGTGGTTGGGTCATGGTACGATCCGAATATCTAACGCCCGAGCATCTCATTCGTGCCATGAAAAAGGCTGACTTCTATTCGTCTAGCGGCGTTACACTTCGCGATGTTCAATTCGACGAAGCAAAGAAAACGCTCAGCGTAAAGATTGAGCCCGATACGAATGCAACTTATCGCACTGACTATATCGTTTCCAAGAAAGGTGACGATGCGAGCAAGATCGGGATTGTAGTCTCCTCGTCGACGGAACTTGAATCAAGTTACGTGATGCAAGATGATGATTTGTATGTTCGAGCTATGGTGATCAGTTCGCTCAAGCCAGCCGATCCCGTATGGAAAGAACAGATGCAACAGGCTTGGACTCAGCCCTTCCGTGTAGAAAGCAAATAGCGATGAAAAAAGTACTGATCATTGTCGGTGATGCCACCGAAACACTCGACACGATGTACCCGTTCTACCGTTTGATCGAAGCGGGAATGCAGCCTGTGGTCGCTGGTCCTGAAAAGAAAAAGTACCAAATGGTTTTGCATGAAGTGAAACCTGGTTGGACCATCACCAAAGAATGGGAAGGTTATACGATCGATGCGGATATCGCCTTTCGCGATGTAAAACCTGAGGAGTATGCGGGCATCATGTTCTCAGGTGGACGTGCGCCGGAATACATCCGCTACGATGAAGATTTGGTGCGCATTACCAAACACTTCTTTGAAACGAATAAGCCGATCGCCAGTGTGTGCCACGGTGTTGAAATCCCTGCTTACGCTGATTGCGTACGCGGGAGAAAGATGGCCACGGTTTTGAAGTGTCGTTTTGATCTCGAAGTCTGTGGTGGGATCTTCGTGAACGAACCGTGTGTTGTCGATGGCAACCTGATTAGCGGACGGACTTTCCATGACAATGGACATTATGTCGGTAGGTGGATCGCTCTGTTAGAGCAAGCCTCTTAAGGCATCGCAAACTCTTTGCTCAAGGTCAGTTTCTTGTCTGCAACATAAGCCCGTGTGGTAAGCAATAACTTCTTACCGCCGGGCTTATCGGCTGCATCGACCAAGATCCACACGAATTTCATCTCTGCTGAAGTGGTGTCCTGAATGCCGGGTGTTGGATTCGCTCGCTTCACAAGGTCGGTGAGCACATTTCTCAGCGGCACGCCGTTGTGAGCGAACTGACGAATCTGTTGGTTCTGCGTGATACCATCTTTTTCCATGGACTCATAATCGAGCTCCATCGTCAGCTTGGGCTGATTGGCTGGCAGGCCATCGTTGGTCGATTCGGCGATCGATTGCAAAGCGATTTCTAATGATTCTTGGTCGAAGGATAACTTGATCGGACGGTCCAAGAATTGGTCCGGCGTAAGAATCGGTTGGTCGGTCGGCTGGTTATCTTTGTTGGCCACCAATGTTTTGTTGGAATCGCTATGAGCTGCTAACCAACTAGCGACCATCACGTTGGGCGCGGCGACCTTAGGAAGATAGAAGTTGGCAATCGCTTGCCCATCTTCCACGTTAACCCGCAAATGCTTGAGCAGCTCGCGCAACATCTGAGGATAGCGGAGAGAGAGTTTGCCCCAGCTTGCATCGAAAGAGTTGGCGATCAATCGCGATTCAACTTCGTCAGGGAGGTTGGTAAAACGTTTGGTTAAATCGTTGGCGATACGAGACGCATCTTGATCCGAATTACCAACCAATCTCAATTCGGCATACCAATTGTTCTTCAAAGTGGTCGTTAGCAAACCCGCTTGCATATCGGTGGCGAGCACTTGAGCTAAAGGATCACGCAATGCGGGAACAGAGTTGGCTAAGATTTGGCGACCATCAGTAAATAAGAAACCAGGTGCAAACAAAATCGTTAGATCTGCCGATGCGTCGGTGCGTCGATGCAATTGTTCCAGTTGCCTGCGCAATGGTGGAATACCGCCATCTAAGGCGACAAGTTCCTCGATTCGCTTTTGAGGGCCAACGGTAAATGATTTGATTTTTTGGTCGCTGGTTGGAGGATCGAGAGAAACGAAATAGGCCTCCCCGCGATCGTTCGTATAGATCGTAGCTTTGCCCGACTTGGCCTCTTGAACATTACCCCATTTTGATTTGAGATTGCTGAGCGGTTGCTCGCTACTTAACGTAAAGCGAATCGCAATTTCCGGTTTTCCTTCTTTGCCTGGATAGAAGGCAATCAACACATCGTTGAGATTATCCAGCGTGGTACCAGAACGGGACGTCAAGAACTCTGTACCTGGAGCAACATCCGCTTCGAGGAGAGACATCAATTGTTGGCCCTGCGGATCTTGCGAGAACTTCGAGGCCTTCCAATACATCCAGACTTGGGCTTCGGGAGGTAGCATATCCAAAGAGAATGGATCGCCCGAAGTTGGTGGTGCCCAAGGTAGTGTTTTATCATCGCTTACGACGGTGAATTTATCATGCACCGCATCGCGAGCTACAGGTTTCGTCCCTGTTCCCGTATCACCCGGTTCAGTCGAATCTACTGGGGCGGTAGGATCGTTGCTGGCTATCGGTGGTGGTTGAGGAGTGGGTTGGTTGTTGTTGCCAGAGAACTGAGTCAGCAGCACGAACACTATCGCCATGAACAACAAGCTGCCAGCAGCCAAGGCAGGCATAACCCATGCAGGTCGCGCTTTGCTGCTTTTCTTTTTCTTGCCGCTTGAACCCGTGGATTTTTTCTTGCCACTTTTCTTCTTGGGAGCTTCGGTCGGTGTTGTCACCGCAGCAGCAACCGTTGTTGGGGCAACAGGTGGAGCAGCGGTTGTTTCAGTTTTGGGAGCGGGCACCACCGGCTCAGGTTGCTTGGTCTCGGGTGGGGCTGAAGGCGGCGCATCAACAACCGGTGCCTTAACTGCCGAAGCTGGAATTACAGGAGCTGGAGTAACTGAAGCTGGAGTAACAGGCGGGGTGATCGCTTTATGTTGGGAGGGCTCTGACTTCGAAACATTAGGTTGCATCGGTTCCGTTTTTGGAGACGGAGTCACATTGGCGACCGGTTGTGGTACAGAACTCGGTGCCTGTTCTTTAGCTATAGATTCCTTAGCGAGAGATTCCTTCGCAACAGCTTGTTTGGTATTGGTCTCTTTGACGACGTCGCTCTTAGATGGTTCTGTGTGGGGAACCTCGGGTTTTTTGATTTCAGGTTTATTGAGTTCCGGCTTTTTAATTTCAGGTGCGGGAGCTCCTGGTTTTGCCTGTGCAGGTTTTGCCTGTGCAGGCTTTGGCTGTGCAGGCTTTGGCTGCGCGGGTTTGGGGGCGTCCATCGGAGCGGGCACCGGCTTAACACTCGCGGGCACAGCTGTTGGCGAAGCCTGAGGTGGAACAGCCGTGGGAGGCGTGACCACGGGTTGAGCCGGTGTTGGTTTAACTGCAGCCGGTTTCGGTGCATCACCTTTCAACGAGTCTGCTTTGGCCGTTTCCACCTTCGGCGTTTCGACCTTTGGGCTCTCCACTTTCGGAGCTTCCGCCTTTACGGCGGTGGCTTTGGTGACTTCTGCCTTAACGGGTTCGGCCTTGGGCTTGTCAGCTTTCGCTTGGGGCTTTGGAGTTTTTGGCGTAACCACGGTGGCCGTTTTTTCGGTTTTAGATAAAGCCACTTCCAGAACTGCTGCTAGTGCCCCCGCCTGCGCAAAGCGACTAGTTGGGTTCTTGGCAACGCAGAATTTAAAGCATTCTGCTAACCGACTTCCTCCCACATCGTTTTCTGAGACATATAGTTGAGATACGGCATGTTGTACGGCCACTTGATTCAGCGGGAACGATTGAAACGGAGCTGAACCCGTGATGAGCCAATACCAGAGGCAACCGAGTGAATAAACATCGGCAGCAGTTGTCCATGTTTGGCCCGGCACCGATAGTTCCGGGGCCATGTAATGAACGCGACTGGCTGGTTCGAGCTGACAGTCCAACGGGCTCCACGTATCGGCTGTGGCGGCCGGATTGGGAGGAACCAGCGGATCGCGCAGCAGCGTTACTTTTCCTTGAGAATCCCGCCACAAGCGATCAGGACGAATGTGCCCATGGATCATGCGATTTTGATGCAGCTCTTGCAATGAACGAGCAAGCTGTAAGATCCACTGAGCAATATCGTAAGGCGATGTGGCTTGAAGTTGAAACAATTCCCCTTCGATGGGTTGAGCAATAAGAAGCAGTTGGGGTCCATGTTTTTCGAGCGGTTCAAAATTGAAACCGTCCGTTAACTTCATCGCGGAATTGATTTTGTTCCATTCGAGCGATGGGCCTGCCTGCCGAACTTCGGGTTGTTGCAACAGTGAATCGTTAACAACGAAGAGCCAACGTTTACGGCTGCGAGCTACATCGTTACCGACAAACCAAGAACTGAACGGAATATGCGCGACACGATCTTCGATGCGATACGGACCTATTTTGAGCAGCGGCTCAGCTGCATCGGTCAACTGAGCGAGTTGATATTCGGTAAGCAACTTTTGTTCGCGCAGATAGCTGACGATTTGGTCGGTTTGAAGCGCAGCGGCCGCGCCCTGCGTGCGCGCAATGTCGTTCGCCCATTGCCGACATTGGTCCGGTAATGCCAGTGAATAGCTAGTTATCTTTTGCCAAAGTTCGGCGGGAGTGAGCGACATTGGAAGACGGTTTCGGGAGGTTTAGTGATTCAGTGATTCAGTGATTCAGTGATTCAGTGATTCAGTGATTCAGTGATTCAGTGATTCAGTGATTCAGTGATTCAGTGATTCAGTGATTCAGTGATT
>Ga0209174_10000666_pt1 | contig 25293 bp, 19 predicted proteins | sample JI91814BDNA_FD_187505 | JGI IMG/M metagenome (GOLD analysis project Ga0209174, IMG submission 187505) | Wastewater effluent complex algal communities from Wisconsin, to seasonally profile nutrient transformation and Carbon sequestration -... | ecosystem: Engineered > WWTP > Effluent > Algae...
ACAGTAATCTAGTTATTTGTTTTTGAGGGCTCTTTCTTTTTGCTCTTTGAGAGCATCCTTTTGGATTTTTTTAGCCATCTGGTCTGGTGTGAGTAGCTCCTGACCGCTCATCGATTGTTGCATCACACCGGCGATTACGGATTGCAAAACGATGCCCAGGACCACGCATATCGCCAGTCCAAGTAAAATCAATTTGGTGCTATTTGACATCTTTCCATACCTTCAATTTTTAATACGCAAGTGTAAATGAGCAAGTTTAATGCGGTCGCTAGCGCTAGTAAATTTGTAGTAACGATTATAGAGACTGACTATTTGGCTGCATAGTCCATAGATGGATTTTTACTCAATCTCTGATCAATTGTCAGTATCAGTGGCTGATAATCAGCGCCTCTGGGCTTCCGTACTCTCTATATACATAATGTGGGCATATTAAACCTGTTTTGAAGATATTGCCTCGATTGTTACGGTTGGTGCCTTGTGGCGGTCTTAATCTCGGTCTAGTTTAAATCGTCACTGGCAAAGGGTATGATCTAGGGCACTGCTTCTAATACTGGAGCTTTAAATCGGTCCCTAAAAAGGAAATGGATTGTGAATAGACCTCAGACCGTCGCCAATGCCAATGCTCCCCAGGCGCACCCTATGAGTGGCGCGGCAAAAGCCTTAGTGCAAAACATGGGCAAAGCCCTGGTGGGACAGTCTAAATCAGCCAAATTAGCCGTTGTCGCCCTGTTGGCTGGTGGACATGTGTTGCTTGAGGATGTGCCTGGAGTCGGTAAGACACTTCTTGCCAAGAGTCTCTCTAGCTCAATAAAATCAGAATTTAAACGAATCCAGTGCACGCCTGACCTCTTGCCCTCAGACGTTTCGGGGGTCAACATCTATGATCAAAAGGACGGTACTTTCAAATTTGTACCTGGTCCTATTTTCACAAATATCCTCCTTGTGGACGAAATCAACCGGGCCACTCCCCGTACACAGTCAGCTCTACTGGAAGCAATGGAAGAAGGACAGGTAACCAGCGACGGTAATACCAGAGCCTTGCCTCCACTCTTTTTTGTTATTGCTACCCAAAACCCCATTGAGCACCACGGTACATTTCCACTACCCGAAGCGCAACTTGACCGTTTTATGATTTCTATGTCTCTGGGTTATCCACAGGCAGACATGGAATCAGAGATTATCAAAAAGTCCATCCAGGAAGGCGGCTTTAGGGTTGAGAGTATCCTCACCACCGAAGATGTACTGGCTGCCCGTCAGGGCGTCAAAAAAATCTTTGTTCATGATGCACTGGTAAATTACATCGTGCAAGTGGTGCAAGCCACTCGTAAACATCCATCTATCCTTCTTGGTGTCAGTCCACGTGGTTCCGGTCTGTTAGTTAGAGCAGCTCAAGCTCTAGCATTTATTGATGGACGAGATTTCGTTACACCTGACGATATAAAAGTCCTCGCTCCTAGCGTTTTTGGACATCGCATTGTGCCTAAGGTAAAGTCAAATAGGGTCAGTCACGGTGAACTCATCGAAAAAGTCGTCGAGACAATTCCAGTCCCCGCCTGATCCCCGCGCGGATAACAGGTCAAATAAAAGCAAGCCCGCACCTCAGTCCAATCCGGGAGGTGCGCCTCGCCCCGGTCTTGATAGCATGCCTGATAGACCGTTTTCGACTGGCGGCAAATATATCAAGATACCGACCGGCAACGGTATGGAGCTTTACTTTGAGTCCAGGCAGGTCGGTCTGCTCTTTTTGTCACTGGTGCTTTATATCTTCGCTGCTTTTGTTGCCAGTGATTCGATTTATTTGTTATCAGCGGGATTTTTGACCGCTGTCGTCCTTGGTGTAGCCCTGCCGTTTATTTCGCTCTACGGCATCCAGGCTACTTACGCTATGCCTCAAGATCTCAGTCAGATGCAGGCTGCCAGTATCAGGCTGCACCTGAGGCGCACTCTGCCTTTTGGTGTTTTATCGGCACTTGTGCCCACAAGAGCCTTGCGACTATCTCTTACTGTAGTCAAAAGAGCGCCTGACGGTAAGCCATCATCAGTGGTGCTCAAGCCAGATCCCTGTTACGTTGATAAATTAATAGCTGATGAGTGGTTCTCTTTTCCTACTCCGGAGCTAAAACGCGGTATCTATTTTATGGAATCAGTAGAAATCTCTACCTGTTTTCCTTTTGGTATCAGCTGGTGGTCTCGCACTATCTCCCTCAAAGAAGCTCAAGGCGAGGGGGATTCGACCATTACGATTTATCCCATCACTTATGCCATGACAAGCAATTTCCTCTCTAACTTGAGTGGTATTGTTTCACCCATGGGTCAGGCTACATCTAGCTCTGTGATTGTGCATCAATCCAGTAGCTTCCGTAGTGTCAGAGAGTTTAAGAGCGGAGACAGTCTGCGTCATATCCACTGGGCTTCCAGTGCTCGACTGGGACGCTTTTTGGTACGTGAATTTGACTCTGAGACTCTGCCAATCTTTGATGTGATGCTCAATTTGCGCTCCAATTATCGCAACGATGAGCAATTTGAACTGACTGTCAATCTTGTTAATTCGCTAGTTAACCTCGGTCACAATCTCGGACATATGCCCAGGCTTATCATCAATCCGCCTGTTGAGTCCAATGACGTGCAGTCTTTGATGTTTGACTTGCCGCAGATGCCTCCTGGTCTTGGTCTGGTGGCCGAAATCCTGGCCAGAGTCGAGCCCATCACTAAAATCGCTGCTAATAAAATGAGCTTTGATGAAGAAGAAGAAGTAATCGATTATCGCGAAGCCTGGTCTCATGTCAGCGATCGTCCGATTTTGACTATCGTGCCAAGCGGCGACAAAATCATGAAATACGCTCCTGGCAAAGGCGATATCGTATGTTGCCCTGTCGATATCCTGGAAGTGCCACCCAACTGGGCCGAGCTGGAAGGTTTTGGCGATGATGAGTCCAATGCTGATTTTAAGGCAGCGCGCGGCGGTGCTAAAAAGTCTAAGGCAGTAGAATTTGGTCCGACTACCGGCAAAATGATCGCCCGGGTTGAGTGGGAAGGAGATTTTGAGTCGCTATGAGTCAGGCTGAGTTAGAACCTCCCGAGGATTCGATACCACTTAGATTGATAGTCTTTGGCATGACGATGACATGTATCGCAGCCAGCTGCATTTTTGTGCCCACGCACTGGGGCGTCATTGTTCTTACAGTGGCATTGGCTCTCATTGGTTCGCTTGTTTCATATCAGTACCGCCATCAAAACCAAAAGTGGAGTCAATGGATAGTACTGGCCGGCATGCTTGGTGTTGGTGCTAATGCCCTCAATGAGTTTGTGCATCCGATGAACTCGGTCACTGACTTTTGGGGACCGGTCGTGCACTTTATCGCTGGTACTTTTGCTCTGCACTCCTTTGACCTCAAAGCCCGCTCTAACATCAACCTCTCGGCTATGCTTGGTGCGCTCATCCTCTGTGCTCTGTCACCTGTTGCGCGTAGTATTTATTTTGGTGGCATTGTTTTTGGCTACATTTGTCTTGGCAGTCTCATGCTCTATTTTGACTGTCTCTCACGCACTCAGCATAACTGGCTCAAAAAGCCAATGCAGATAGCTCCGGTATCTCTATCTGGTGGTGAGCGTCATCGCACTGCCAGTGGTAGCACCAATCTAACCATGGGCCTTTTGCCCCTGGCTGCTTTGATTGTTTTTCTGGCTGTACCGCGCTCTGATAATTTGCTCGATATTATTCTCTCCAGTCTAAAGACCCTCAATCCTGCAGCCCTCCTGCAACTGTTGCCACGTTTTGTGCCGGAGATGGCGCCGCAGCCCAAAAAAAATCCATATAATCCGGACTTGCTCAAAAAGCTAAAAGAGCCCAAGGCTCTCAAAGACAAGCCAAAAGACGTCAAAAAAGACAAAGCCAAAGAAGAGAAAAAGCCTCTCAAGGACAAAAAGAAAGACAAAAAAGAGGACCCTAAAAAGGATCCTAAAAAGGATCCTAAAAAGGACTCTGTCAAAAAGCCAGAACCTAAAGCTCTTACCGAAAAAGAAAAGAAAGAAGCAGAAGCTAAAGCGAAAAAGAAAGAACAACAAAAGAAGGCTAAAGCAGCCAAAAAGGGAGGCAAACCCAAAGCTCCAGCCAAGAAGCATGCCAAGCCAAAACCGATGACGGCTGCTGACGCTAAGCAACTTATTGATAAAGAGTTTGGCGAGATTTTCCCCGAAAAACTAAATGTAGAACGTAAGCACAATCATCTGCTCAGTCAGGTCATTCTCTTTAGGGTTACATCTACTCGTCTCTTTTATCCAAGACTGAGTGTTTTTGATACTTTTGATGGTGACACCTGGACTCGCAGCAAAGATGACATGCCTGCCAAGGTCGTTGAGATCAAATCTGGCGGTGGACCAAACGATAAGCCAGTCTTGCGCGATGGTATCGAACGCGATCAAAACGGCAAGCCAATCCACGAGCTCAGTGCCGAACAGGAAGCAGACCTGGAAGTAGCACGTGATAGCTTCTTTAAAGAAGCTGACACCGAATCTGGTTTTGGTGCCACCGAGGCGGTGCACTATATTTTTAGCAAATCAGATAAATCTACATATGATGTAGGCAAAGCACAAAGCTTCCGCGTGCCACGCAAGGTCCCATATATTGATCTGACGCAAAGTTATGACCTGCTTGTCGATATCGGCAAAGATGTGCCAAGCTGCTGGATTCCGCGTTCTCTCGGTTTTGATGGCAGTACAGCTCTGGTTGACGATTATGGCACCATAAGCTTCCCCGAAAAACTCAAAAAAGGCACCAACTACAAAGTCACGTCAAGCTGGCCGGTCAATGACCTCAATTCTATGCGTGATGCCAATCCACTCAGTGCCGATGACGAGTTGCAGCTGCGTAACAAGCTGGCAAATTATCTGCAGTTGCCCGAAGGTATAGACGAAGAAGTCAAAGCCTTTGGTGACAAAGCCATAGGTGGCACTGGCAACTGGTTTGAACAAGCCGAAAAGCTCTGTCATGCTGTGCGAGAAAACTCTACCTTTACCGACGAGGATTTACCACCAGAGACACCTGCCACTCCTGCTGGTGCGCCCGCTGCTGCCCCCGCCGCTAGTACCAATAGTGGTGCAGCTCCAGTAGACCCCTCTGAGTCTGAGGGTGCTGCACCAGCGACTGCCACCCCGGCTGCTGCTCCTGCCGCTACGACTGATAAGGGCACCGCTGCTCCTGTGCCACCAGCTCCTCCAGCTACCACTGGTCCAGCAGCTGATACTAGTAGCCCAGAACCCACCGCTACCACAGATACCGCCGCTACCACTAGCTCACCAGCAGATGAAGCAAAACCAGCTGAGAGTGCTGAGCAAGCAAAGGCAGCTGGCGCCGATGCGTCTCCAGCTGATACTGCCGCCAGTGATGATGGCGAGGATAAGTCCCCTGCTAGTGCCAAAAACTCTGAGCTTGCTGACAAAGTTTACGATTTTCTGTTTGGCAGACGTCTCGGTGATTCACGCCGCTTTGCTACAGCGTTTGCTGTGCTCTGTCGCCAGCAAGGTCTACCCTGCCGCATAGTGGTCGGTTTTAATCCCGGGACGTTTAACAAACTCAATGGGACTCATGAGATTTATGGCTCAGACACACATACTTGGGTGGAAGTCTATATCCCTGATTATGGTTGGGTGGCATTTGATGCTACTCCTGATGGTTCCTTCCCTGAGCAAAAACGTGATGAAGGCTATGGTTTTGCTCAGGCCCTCAAAGCCTTGCAAGAGGCTCTCGGTATTACTGATGGTCAAATCACACCTAAGACTCTTTTGACTATTGGAGCCATTTTACTGGCGCTGCTATTTTTAATAGCTGGCATCATCTACGGTATCATCGTATTGCGTCGCTACCTCAAAAAACGACGTGAAGGACAAAACTGGAGCGGTCAGGAATGGAAGGTCTACCAGACCATGCTCAAGGACCTCAAAAAAATCAAAATCGTGCGCGAGCCCACGGAGAGCCAAAAACAGTTTGTTGAACGGGTGAGCAGTATCACCAAAGATCGTATCCGTCAGGGCGGTACTATGGCTGAAGAACTGCCTGTGGCACTAGCTAATTTCTTTAGCGTTTACGAAGCGATTCACTTTGGCGACGCTGAGAGTGTTGATTTTAAATCCGGCATTCCAGACCTGAGAGATAAAGCCAGTAAGGTCAGCGCTCTAGCTAGAGCTTCCAAGCCTGGTGCAGCCGAAAAAGCGGTTAAATCAAAGAAGGGTGATGCTGCTAGTGCTGTTAAAGAACGGGGCAAGCCCACTGCTGCTGATAGTGCTGTCAGGCGTGGTCCCAGACCCTGATCTCTAAAATATTGCCGTAGCTAGCGGCTCATCAGTATGCTTGCCTGACGGTAAATATTGCGCCCAGTAAAGTTTTTGCTGGCAGTGATCCTGGCATGGCTCTAACCGCCAGACAAGATGAAGAGAATTTTGTACTTAGCAACCGGTAGCCAAGCGCTGCTATGCCTTATAATTTAATGTATGCAAACATCAGACCCCTCCAATAGCCGTAAAACCACCGAGATTAAGCGTTCCGAGATGATTGATAATCTCGTCAGTGGTCAATATCCCAAAACCACCCCCGCCGATAGCGACAAAGTCTCAGACTCCGCCGCGGTTAAGGGTGATAGTGCTGCTCCTGCCGGTAGTGATTCAGGCAAGCCTGACGCTGTGGCGGCTGCACCAAGCAAAGTAGAGGCTTTGGCCGGACAAATTGGCGAAGCCGATTTGATTGCTTCAGGATTTAGTCCCGAGGCGGTGCAAAACATTACATCGGCACTCAACGCCGCTGTCTCTGCTGGTGTCACCACCATGCCGCAAAACACACTGGTACCAGGCGCACAAATACCGCCATCGCCTCAATCAGCGCTGCCTCCCCATCTAGCAGTACATGCTCAGGCCGCTAACGAATCGGTCAATACTCCTGTTAGCAGTGGTGACCCTGAGAATAAGCCGGTTTTGAGTGATCCTCGCTATTACATTAACCGTGAACTTAGCCTGCTTGCTTTTCAGTGGCGTGTCCTGGAAGAAGCCATGGACCCCACTAATCCGCTACTAGAGCGGTTTAGATTTTTGGCCATTACAGGCTCTAACCTCGACGAATTTTTTATGGTGCGAGTAGCCGGTCTCAAAAGACAAATTGAGTCAGGTGTTTTTACCACTGGTCTCGATGGTCTGACTCCCTCTGAGCAGCTCGATGCTGTCAGCTCGGAAGTGACATCACTGCTTGCTAGTGCCCATGAGTGTATGACTCAGAGTTTGCTACCGGCACTCTCTCAGTCTGGACTGAAGATTTTTGAATACGATGAGCTATCGGCAGAAGAAAAAGATGGTGTGCGCGAATATTTCCTCAAAAAAATATTTCCAGTGCTGACACCACTTGCTTTTGACCCTGGGCATCCTTTTCCACATATTTCCAATCTATCACTCAATCTTGCTGTGCTTATCCGTGATACCACTGGTGAAGAACGCTTTGCTCGTATCAAAGTACCGGATATCTTGCCTCAGCTAGTACCGGTGGGTAAAGCCGAGGTCTCCGGCCAGCGCTCTACATTGCAGGCGCCTACTGCTTATATTTGGCTAGATGATGTAATCAAAGCTAACTTGTCAGAGCTATTTCCTGGCATGACTGTGCTTGAAGCTTATCCCTTCCATGTTACTCGGGATGCCGAAGTGGAAATCCAGGAATGGGAAGCTGGTGATTTGCTTGAAACCACTGAAGAAGGCGTCAAACAAAGACGTTTTGGCGATGTGGTGCGGCTATCCGTACACCATGCTATGCCTGCTCATATTCTTGAGATTTTGATGAGCAATCTACAGATAGAGCCTTATGACGTCTATTTGGTCGAAGGTCGCATTAGTTTGAGTTCGCTCAAATATATTGCCAATATCGACAGACATGATTTGAAGTTTCCTCCCTTTGTCCCTGTCATACCGCCACCTCTGGATCCAGAGCTGATGGACAAAGAAGAAGACATCTTTGCTGCCATTGCCAGACGCGATATCCTCTTGCACCATCCTTATGATTCATTTCAACCGGTGGTCAATTTTCTCAATACCGCAGCAAGAGATCCCAATGTACTGGCTATCAAAGCCACTCTTTACCGGGTTGGCAAAAACTCGCCAGTGGTCGAAGCTCTGCTCAAAGCACAAGAAAACGGCAAGCAAGTTGCTGTGCTGGTAGAACTTAAAGCTCGTTTTGACGAAGAAAGTAACATCGAATGGGCCAAGGCTCTTGAAGCTCAAGGTGTGCATGTAGTCTATGGTCTACTTGGACTAAAAATACATAGCAAGTTGGCTCTGGTGGTGCGCAAAGAAGGCGACACTATAAGACGTTATGTCCACCTTGGTACAGGTAATTACAATCCTGTCACTGCCCATCTTTATACCGATGTGGGTCTGCTTACTTGTGACGAAAACGTCGGCTCTGATGCTTCTGATCTTTTCAATTTCCTCACTGGTTATTCTGCCAAGCGTGATTACAAGCGCTTGTTAGTGGCACCTATCAATTTGCGTGAACGATTTGAGTTTTTAATTCGTCGCGAAATCGAGCAAGCTAAAGCCGGTGAGAAGGGTCGCATCATCTTTAAGATGAATGCTCTGGTTGATGAGCGCATCATTCAGCTTTTGTACGAAGCCTCGCAAGCCGGTGTAAAAGTAGATCTGATGGTACGTGGTGTCTGCTGCCTGAGACCTGGTATTCCTGGTGTTTCCGAAAACATCAGAGTGATATCTGTGCTGGGACGCTTCCTGGAGCATAGCCGCATTTATTACTTTAGAAATGGCGGCAAGGAAGAAATATTCTGTGGTAGCGCTGATATGATGCCGCGCAATCTCAATCGCCGCGTTGAAGTTATATTCCCTGTCACCGATGAGAGACTGGCAACGTTTTTAAAGGACGCAGTGCTTAAGACTTATCTTGTTGATACTGCCAAAACCCGCGAGATGAATAGTGACGGCACCTATGTGCGCTTAAGCGCTCATGAAGGTGAGCCATTTAGCTGTCAGCAATGGTTTTTGGATAACAGCTCTGCTAACAAAGTTAAGTACTAATAAATAGACCGGCACTACTTGTAGTACCGGTCTATTTATTGTGGTCTATTGTCATGGTCATAGCTAACCTCCTTAGAGAGTTAACCTTTGACGCAAACAACTGGCCTCAATTTGTGGACGATTTCCACCAGGTCTGCCTGAGCCTTCATCACGTCGCCCAGAGGTTTGTATGCGCTGGGTGACTCGTCAAGGATGCCTACATCTTTGCGGCACTCTACATGGGCAGTATCGCGTTTGTGGCGATCCAGGCTGATGCTCTTTTTAGCCTGAGTACGCGACATTGTACGACCCGCTCCATGGGAGCAGCTGTTGAAGCTCTCTGGGTTACCTTTACCTCTGACAATGTAGCTACCTGTTCCCATCGAACCTGGAATAATTCCAAGATCTCCAAGCTGGGCACGGACAGCGCCTTTGCGAGTGACCCATACTGACTCACCGAAGTGTTCTTCTTTGGCCACATAGTTGTGGTGACAGTTGATTACTTCCAGTTGGGCAGTAAAGTCCGGTATCGAGGGCAGTGCGCTAATGGCATCAATAAGCAAGCTCATCATCACCTGACGGTTGATAAAAGCGTAGTCTTGAGCAAAGCTCACTGCTTCCAGATAGTCATCAAAGTAGGCGGTGCCCTCGCTGAGGTATGCAAGATCTCTATCGGGCAGATTGATTTGCTGCCTTTGCATGTCCTTACGGGCAAGCTCGATAAAGTAAGTACCAAAGCGGTTGCCCACCCCACGGCTACCAGAGTGCAACATAAACCAGACATTACCGACACTGTCGAGCAGTATTTCGATAAAGTGGTTACCGGTACCAAGAGTACCGATTTGCAGGCGTCCACGCAGGCTACCGCTGTCGATTGCTTTGTGCTTTTGCACGATGGCATCAAAGCGTGGCTCAAGTGCTTGCCAGGCTTTATCGATTTTTTGAATGGCAGGATGTGTCGATGCCATTGAATCTTTAAAGCAGGCAAACCCGACAGGGATAGCGCGCTCAATTGCCGCTCTGACACTGGCCAGATCGTCTGGCAAATCGTGTCCTGTAAGCGAAGTCTTAACTGCGATCATGCCGCAACCAAGATCCACTCCCACAGCAGCCGGGATTATGGCTTTGTGGGTGGGGATAACTGATCCCACAGTGGTCCCTTTACCCATGTGGGCATCTGGCATCACTGCAATGTGGCTGTGCACAAAAGGCATTGATGCCATATTGAGCAGTTGTGTCCTGGCAGCTTGCTCCAGAGCCACTCCCTTGACCCACGCTTTGATGGGTTTTTTGTTGGGCATGGCGATTAGTTCGTAGTTGTCTTTTGTTTTGATTGACTTGATGTCCATAGAGTTATTATCTCATCCTTTATTTAGTGTGTTAGTTGAGCAAAATTGAGGTCCCCATAAACTTGACAGCAATGAGGCATCGTTTTTGTAGTTTTTGCATCGCATGATCTGTGTTGGCTGGACCGTACTCGCGGTTGCCGACAGAGACAAAGACGCGCTCAATTAAGATGTAGTTAAAAGCGCGGTGCACAGAGTTAGCGTGCAATATATACCTCATTGTTTAGTTCCTCCGATTGTCAGGGATTGGTCTTGCCGCACGCGCGGATAGACCCGTGGTGCCACAGAGGGCACACGGCTCTGGCGACTGTACTGGGCTATCAGCTTGGCACCGCATGCGGTGGCTAGGCTGACCTGTCAGGCGCACTATTATTTGTTGCAGGGCAACAATACTGTTAGATCAGGCAACGCTTTGCACCGACGTTACTTAGATCAGATAATCTGTCCGCTTAGAGCGGTTATAGACCTTGTTTTGGCTCTCGGCCTGGCTCTGCTGCGGCGTCTATGCTTATGGCTGTGACCTGCCGACTGGTGCTGAGATTGAGGCTATTGAAGCAATACAACGACTTAAAACCACGCACGGACTTGCCGGACATCTGTCCCGGCAGCTGATGCGTATTTAAGGCAGTCGTGTAAATGGATCTCATCGTCCTCACTCCAATACTGATCTCAGGATAAGGGCGAGCTTAGTCTTTTGTCAATGGTCAAAATAACCAATCTACAAAAGTATTTAATCCCACAATTGACAGTGAGAGCTAAACAGTTAAAACCAACTGTCTTTTGTTGCACCAAATGCGGTGCTATTTAAATCCATCTTCGATGTATTCGCCACCGACAGGCAAATAATCATTTATCAGAGTTGTGAGTACAGTTATAGCCAACACAATTGCCACACTGAGCAGTGTCATAAATACTTTTGACCCCTAATGAGTAGGGAAATTATGCTCCTTTGCGTATATGCAAAGGGGGTAGGGTTAAGATTTCGTTACCTAATCCGGGCTGTTTTAACCTTAGACAAAGTCATCGATTGATGAGTTGTATAAGTGTCTGCGCATGCGCTTGAGCGACCGTTTTTGGATGCGTCTTACTTCTTGTACGTCTATTTTGAGCAGGTCGGCCACCATCTTTGTGTCACAGGCAATACCGCCCTTGAGACCGTAGAGATAGCTAACTGTCTCAGATTCGATAGGGGAGAGGTGACGGGTCAGACGTGCAATGGTCTTGCGCAATAAAGCTGCTTCAGCTTCGCTCTCTGGTTTGGCGCTGAGATCGTCCTCGATAAAGCTACCAATTGACTCTTTGTCATTGCCAGGTATGCCTTCATCAAGCGAGAGAATATTAGACAGCCCACTAAGTAAGCGTTTAACTTCGCTCACGTCCATCTCGGTTTCTCTTGCCAGTTCTTCTTCGGTGGGATAACGACCGAGCTTTTGGTGATACTCACGGGCACATCTTTTGAGCCTGGTTATCTGCCCTCTGGTATGGACCGGGATGCGAATTGTGCGACCCTTATTGGCGATAGCTCTCATCACGGCTTGTCTGATCCACCATGTAGCATAGGTCGAAAACCGATTGCCCATGGTGAAATCAAACTTGCGGGCTGCATGAATCAGACCGATATTGCCTTCTTGCACCAGGTCTTCCATATCGAGACCCTGATTGCGGAATCTTTTGGCGATGCTTACAACCAGTCGTAAGTTGCTCCTGATTAACAAGTTAAGAGCGTCTTGATTACCTTCTTTTATCTTGCGGCCGAGTTCTTTTTCTTCATCAGCCTTAAGTAGAGTGTTGCGTCCTACGTTTTGGAGATAGGCATAAAAGGCTGGTTCACTAGCACTGGCTTCGCCCAGCACTGCGTTTTTGCGTTTCAGCGCGCGCACTTTGAGATCTGGTTCTTCTTCCTCTACTTCGCTATCTTCGAGGGCGACATCAAGGTCGGCTGTCTTTGCTACGTCTAGTTCTATCTCGGGTTCGGTCCAGGGCGAATCCAGGAGCATTTCTCCACCCGGTGTAAAATCCTCAGACAATCTAATTGATTTATCTGTTTTGCTATAACTGCGGCCTTCAAGGCTTCTGGACCTTTTACCGGGTGAATACTGGTTATAGCTAGATTTGAATCCGTATGCTTCAGACATGATGTTACCTGCCTATTTCAAAGCCTCATTTAGGGGCTCCCTTATTTGTATAAAAATCAAACCAGAAGGTAGTACCTTCTCCAGGCTCACTGACTAAGCCAATTTGACCGCCGTGTAATTCCACCAGCGATTTACAAATTGCCAGTCCGAGCCCTGTCCCACCCTTTTTACGACTGTCAGAGGAGTCAAGTTGTTGAAAGAGTTTGAATAGCTTGCCTGCCTGCTCAGGAGCTATACCAGATCCCTTGTCTATGACACTAAATCTGGTTGTATCGTTCCCCATCATTTCTACTCTAATTATTACGATTGCACCATTTGGCGAAAACTTAATTGCGTTGTCGACAAGATTGGTCAATATTTGCGTTGTGCGATCTACATCTAAGCAAACTGGTATGTTTGAAAGAATCTCCTTTTGCAAAATTATCTTTTTGGCAAAAGCCAGAGGACGTGCTGCTGCAATGACGCTATTTACCAATAGCTCTGGAGGAGTATCGATGAGGCTGAGTTTAAACTTGCCTGCTTCGATTTTTTTCCAGTCGAGAATATCTGAGATAAGTCGTATAAGTCGCTCCGAATTTTCTTGGGCGATTTGCACCATCCTCAATACCTGGCTATTGACCTTGCCGGCCGAGCCGTCGGCAATCACACTCAGTGCGCCGTTGATAGCAGTTAGAGGAGTACGCAGCTCATGAGAAATAACCGAATAAAATTCTGATACTCTGCGCTCAGCGTCTTTGCGCGGAGTAATATCATTTTGGATGCCGACAAAGTTTATTAATCGACCTCTCTCATCGTGTACCGGAGAGACAGTCAGCTCATTGTAAAAGAGCGAACCATCTCGGCGATAGTTTTTGAGTGTGATAGTTATCGGCTGCTCATTGCGGATAGCCTGTCTCAGTGCGTCTATCTCGATTTGATCACGGTCGTCTCTTTGCAAAAAACGGCAGTTGCGACCAAGTATCTGATGCTTGCTAAAGCCAGTCATCTCCAAAAATGCGTCATTGACATAAATAATAGGATTATCTGGCAAGCGCGGGTTTGTGATGCAGACACCATTGCGAGCTGATTCGACAGCACGTTTAAGTAAGAGCAATTGCTCATCTTTTTCGCTGCCGTACTGGTCTAATTCTCTGGCGTCGTCACTGGTCGCTACCGATACGATGCCCAGCCTGGTGACAAGCTCTTCTACCGATTGCCCGTCGGTCTTATCTCCAGATTGGGATGTCGGTTTCAAGGTAACTCCTCAAGGAATGGCTAAGCCAGCCTGTTTGTAAATAGCACTAGTGGCAAAAACACACGATCATCTATACTGTTTGCAAATGCTTGCTGGCAGCTTCTCCAGATATTTCGGCACTAAGGGCGGCATTGAGATTGCCATAGTCAAATTTGAAGCCTGCTTTTTCCAGTTTGCGAGGCATCACTTTTGCTCCCTCTAAAAGCATCTCTTCGGCCATCTGACCGAGGATGACCTTAAGAGCAAAAGCTGGAGCTGGTAGCACAGCGGGTCTGTGCAATACCTTACCCATGGCTGCAGTAAACTCAGCGTTTGTCACTGGATGTGGTGCGGTCATATTGACCGGACCAGTGATATCGCTACTTTTGAGGATAAAGTCAATCACTCTAACAGCATCGGCCAGTGCTATCCAACTCATATATTGTTTGCCACTACCGAGGATGCCGCCGGCTCCCATTTGAAATGGTAGAAGCATCTTGGCCAAGGCACCACCTGATTTGCCCAAGACCACGCCGGTGCGCAATTTGACAATGCGCAGTCCATCGCGGCAGGCATGATCTGCAGCACCTTCCCAGGCTTTGCAAACATCGGCGAGGAAGCCTTTACCCACTGAGCTGTTTTCATCAATTACTTCATCATTGCGATTGCCGTAGTAGCCAATTGCCGAACCACTGATAAATACTTGAGGCTTACCTTTGGTTTTGGCCAATGTGCGAGCTAAAAATTCTGTGGTCTCTACTCGACTGTCGAGGATAAGTTTTTTTTGTTCATCGGACCATCTTTTGGCAGCGATGTTTTCTCCTGCCAAATTGATGACAGCGTCAAACTCCATCAGGTAATCCGGGTCGACGCCAAGAAATGGCTGCGTCTTACTGTCGGGGTTGCGTTTGAGCGCGACTACGACATCACCTCTACTCTTGAGGTACTCTGTAAGCGCTGTGCCAATCATGCCGCTGGCTCCGGCTAAGGCGATTTTCATGGCATACTCCTGCTAACTCTTCTGACACTATTAGTTTATCTGCGTAACTGTGAACTTGGAGTGAACATGCCAGGAGGTATAAAATAGAATGGTTATCGACCTGGTGAAATTTTGGCAAAAATCCTGCTTGTTGAAGATGACAGTGCACTGGCTGAAGTGACCAGATTTGGTCTGCAAAGTCAGGGCCATATGGTCCAGACTGCTGCCGACGGCAGGCAGGCTCTGAGCAATCTGCGGGTCAACAAATACGACCTAGTCATTTTAGACTGGATGATGCCTGAAGTGACAGGCATCGAAGTGCTCGAGACCTATCGCAAGGCAGGGGGCAAGACCCCGGTACTCATGCTTACCGCCAAGACACTACTGGACGACAAAGAGCGTGGCTTGGATGCTGGAGCTGACGACTATCTCACCAAGCCCTTTGAGCACAGAGAGCTACAGGCCAGGGTGAGAGCACTTTTGCGCAGACCCAACTCTCTCAATGGCTCGATTTTGCAAGTGGCTGATATAACACTCGACCCGGCTAGTTGTGTGGTGACCAAAGCCGGAGCGGAGCTTAAACTGAGACCAAAAGTATATAGCCTGCTTGAGTTTTTGATGCGCCACCCGGATCAGGTCTACTCGGCTGAGGCTATACTGGAGCGGGTTTGGCTCGATGATGCCATGGTCTCCACCGAGACTGTGCGGGCGCATTTTAAACTTTTGCGTAAGAGCCTGCAACTTAAAGAGGGCACCCTAATCAAAACTGTGCGCAACCGCGGCTATATGCTCAGCTCTAGCCAGTCTGGCTGATAACCTCAGGTCAGTCAGCAGTAGACTGCCAATGCCCAGATATCCAGCGTCTAAAAAGCTCCTCCTAAATAGGCGGTTTGGGGAGTAGGGCTAATGGGCTAAATATTAGTGACCGTTTTAACGATGCCTTGGGGGGCGTGAGTGTCAAATGGCAGATGATGGCGCAGCCAAAAAGCGCAAAATAAAAGAAGACCATGCAGCTAAGACAAAGCGGCAGGTGATGACTCGCATGATGGATAAAGTCAGCGATGACTTTGTCAATAATTTTGCCGACACTCGCGTCGACGAGGGTCCTGAGGCTGCAGCTCGTAATGCTCAGTTGCAGGCATTTGCTCAAGAAACTGAGGCGGCCAGACAAGCGGCAGAGGCACTTGCCGCCAGAGAAGAAAGAGAAGCTCGGGAAAAGGCTGAAGGTGAAGCTCAGCAAACATTTAAGGGCTTTGCTGCCCTCATGGGACGCAAAAATACCGCCGAAGTCAAAGTTGGTGGCATGTTTGTCCGACTGCTCGGTGAGGATGCTGATAGTCAAGACGATTTACGGACCTCATCTGGTGCGCAGTCTGCCGCCAGTGGTTTTGCAGACAGTGGCGAGGCTCCTGACCTATCGGCACAACCTGCTGATGGAGTCATTAAGACCAGAGCCGGTGGCAAAAAGCGCGGACTTTATACATCTTGCATGAATAAGCCTGTACTGGGCGGCGAACCGCACCGTCCCCTGTCGATGTCTCAAGATCCGTCCATTAGTAGCAATCAAAAACCAGCTCAGGATATAGCTGCCCGGGTATCGGCCTCCAGGCAAGCCAATGCAATGCCTAAGCCAGTGGCGCCGGCTGCTCCTGCCAATAATCAAGCTGGCTGGAAAAAAATAGACGCAGAGCCACTCTCCAAATTGGCAGAGGCTGCCCGCTCGGCTAATAATTTGCCACCGGCAGTGCCACAAACACAAGCATCAGCTGGTGCCGGATCCCAGCCTGGTGCCAACTCCCAGCCTAGTGCCAGTGCCCAGACAGCAAAAGCGGCTGGTGGTCAATCACCCGGTCAAGCAGGCAAGGCTAACGTCAATCAGGGCGACGACATACCAGCTACCACTGCCAAATCAATCAAAGACCGCTCCGAGGCCATGGCCAAGATGCTGCCATCGGGAGCTAGAGAATTTACACTGCCACCAATGCCCTCTGCTGCTGAGCTATCCACTTTGCGCCGTCTCGCCAATGACGGCAAAGGCACCAAAGCCATACCAGCCAGCGCCTTTGAACAGAGTCGCTCACCAGCCCAGCCCGAGCCGGTAGTGTCAGACTCCGAATCGCCGCAAGCTTATCCTGTGGCAGCTCCATCGGGTCCGATGCAGTCGATATTTGGCAAAGTCTGTGCTGGCTTATCTAGACTTTTTGGACGTGGTAAATAAGCAGGCAAAAGTGCTCAAATTACTCTTGCCTGCTAAACTGGATTGGTCCGGTAAGTAGGGAATATTATGACTGGCAAGACTTCAGGTCGTTTGTTTATTGCTGCGGTTTTGGCGCTCACACCGTTTTGTGGTGCCGCTAATGCTCTTGATGAGACAAAAGTCGCCATCAAACCCAAGGTCGTGCTGGTCTTTGACAGAGAATGTCAGATCTGGTGCAACAAAGTAAAACCAATTGTGCAAGAGCTGGAGCATACCTACAAAGATAAAGTCGAGTTCGTTTCGCTAGATACTTCTGCTGATTCGTTTGCTACCTCGATGTCGCATGCCAAACCTCTGGGACTGGCTAAATTTCTTTCGGACAATCAAGACTATGCACCTGTTGTCGGTGTCTTTAGTGCCAGGGGCAAAATAGTCAAAGAACTGGTTGGACCTAAAAGTAAAAGCATCTATGAGGATGCTATTGCCAAGGCACTAACTAAGTAACTGGTTGCAGCGATATACGTGACTGCGAGAAATGGTGGCAGAAAAATATACTGTTAGATCGATAAAGTGGCAGATCAACATAGTGGCAGAGATTGACGTGGCTGAGAGAAGTAGTGGCAGAACGAAATAGTGGCAGAGATAGATAGTGGTGCTGCTGGTGGTGCCAGATATAAGCATTTAGTAACTCTAGTCTCTCTGGCTCTCGCCCTGGTGGTAGCGCTGGCGGCGCTGATGGTGACAATCGGCTGGGGCGTCGATAGCGATAGTCTTAAAACCCTTTTTGCTGGTGGGCAACCGATCTGGTGCTCGACGGCAATTAATTTTGTTTTGATTGCCCTGGCTTTGTTGTTTTTTAGTTTGCCACATAAGGTGCCTGGCTTTGCTGCCAACAAAAAGCCCCTCTACATAGGAGCTACAGCACTAGCTGGCATAGTCTTTTTGTCGGGTCTTTTAACAGCGATGGAGACATTGCTAGGTCTGGATCTGAGTCTAAACCAGACTCTTTATCAAAGCTCCAGTGAGACCGCCGGTATTACCTATCCTGGACCGATGTCTCCTGATGCCTCAATTGCCTTTGCCTTTATCTCTGCCGGGTTGATTACTCAGTCCTGGCTGCCAGCGCTCAGTGGGCGTATGCAATGGCTCTTTTTAGTTGCGCTCATGATTACGTCATTGCCTTTATTTGGCACCCTCACTGGTGCTCGCGCACTGTGTACATTCTTTGGCTGCCTGCGTATGTCGGCAGTTGTGTCTATGTTCTTTCTTTTGGCTTGCCTGGCTTGTTTTTTATCACGTAGCGAGTCTGGGCCAGCTCATATACTCGTTGCCGAGTCGCCATCAGGCGTGGTGGCCAGGCGTACGAGTTTGTTGCTTTTGCTTTTGCCCTCACTCCTGGCACTCAGGCAGTATATATCTGCTACTCACATAGTGGATGATCCGCTCAGCTGGGCTATATTTGGCATGGGGGCGACTGCTCTTGTAGTAGTCATAGTGATCTCTGGAGTCAAAGCCGCCGAGGCTTATAGCCGACCGATTACCAATGCGATTAGCAGCGAAAGTGATGGCAAGCGTGTCAGTATCCAGTCAATTGAGGATGCCATCGCCAGGCAACCAGCAGAAGAAATGCAAGGTGCTCTTGTGGTTGGCAATGTAAAACAAGAGCGCATCAAAAAAATCTGTCTTGAATGCGATAGAGAATTTAGCCACTCAGAAACTATCTGTCCAGATTGCAAAATACCTCTAGCTAGGGTGGTAAACAAATCTCTCGTAGGTGAGGTGTTTGCTGACAAATACGAGATCATATGGTCAATTGGAGAGGGCGCCATGGCACGCGTCTACAAGGCTCGTCACAAGTATCTCGATCAAATGGTGGCACTAAAAGTCTTAAACGCTGCTGTCTCCAGCACCACTATTGGTATTAAGAGATTTCAGCAAGAAGCCAAGGCCCTCGCTGCCGTTGATCACCCTAATATCGTGGCGGTGCAGGATTTTGGTTTTAGCGCTAATGGTGAGGCCTTTCTTGCTATGGAATACGCCTCTGGGCGCTCTCTAGCTGACCTCCTGGCTGAGACAAGGACTCTCAACCCACCGGATACTGTGGCGATAGTGAGCCAGCTCTGCGATGCTCTTACTCACGCTCACGACAAAGGTATCGTGCACCGCGACCTCAAACCCTCTAATATCATGTGCCGCAAACTTAACAGCGGTGAGTGGTCGGTCAAAGTTGTAGACTTTGGTCTAGCCAAAATGATTGATGATGAGAATGGTCAGTCGGCTCTCAAGCTGACCCAGACAGGAGAATGTCACGGCAGTCCTCCCTACATGAGCCCAGAGCAGTGCATGGGCAAGGATGTAGACTATCGCACCGATATCTATGCGCTGGGCTGCATTATCTATGAATGTGTCACTGGTTATCCGCCATTTAATAGCGGCGGTGTTTATGACATTTTGACCAGTCATGTTAATACACCAGCACCCGCGCCTGTGTCACATCTAGAGCTATCACCAGAAATTACAGGGCTGCTTTTGTGTACATTGCAAAAGGACCCTGCGATGCGCTATGAGCGTGCTGCTGAGATAAAAGAAATTTTTGCGGTACTTAAGCCCACTGCTACGGCTATCTAGTGCTGGGTGCTACCGCTGCCACTGTAATAAAATCGGACATGTCTGTTAGCTAATCATCCAGACAATCTGTGTCCTTTGGTTTTTAATAAGGGAGTACAAATCAGACGGCGCTAATTGGGAGAGGTAAATTATAGGAATGCAAGGTATCTGGACTATCGCACTACTTGCTGTGTCGAATATCTTTATGACTTTTGCCTGGTACGGGCATCTCAAGTTTAAAAGCTCGCCTTTGTGGATAGCAATCGGAGTTAGCTGGCTTATCGCTTTGCTAGAGTATTGCTTCCAGGTGCCGGCTAACCGCTTTGGTAGTGCTTACTTTAGTACAGCGGAACTCAAAGTCATGCAAGAAGTGATCACACTCCTGGTGTTTGGCGCTTTTAGCGTACTCTATCTCAAAGAACAATTTAGATGGAATTATCTGGTAGCCTTTGTGTTAATAGTTGGTGCTGTGTTTTTTGTTTTTGCTGGTGGCAATGATAAGTCTCCGCACGAGGCCAGTATCAATGCTCCGGCACCGGCAGTAGTGACAAACTCAGTCAGCGTCACAGCTGTGGTCGAATAGTAGCGGGAGAGCGGTTTGTGGCAGCCATTGTCATCTATAGCCTCAATCAATCCACAAGTGGTGCGCTCAGCGATACGCTCGAGAGACTGCAGCATAGTGTATTTGAGGTCTCGACTTTGAAAGAGCTGCAGGAGCAAATTAAAAGCACAAATATCGATTTGGTTTTTGTCAACGCCCAAAACATTGGAGCGTCAGGCATTGAGGCACTCAAAGAGCTGGAATCAATTGGCTTGCTTAAGTCTATGCCGGTGGTAGTAATATCGTCTGAGGTCAATAGCGACCACGTGATAGAGGCAATGCGACTGGGGGCTTTTGATCATTTCTACAAGTCCAGCGATGTAGAAGAGGTAGTCTCGGTCATTGCGCGCGCAGAGGCTAGACCCAAGACTGAGCTGGTGACGGCGTCTGCCGTGCAACAGCCGGGTGACTTGATCCTTGGTATCAGTCCGGCAATGCGGCAAGTCGAAAAGTTAATTGGCATCGCCGCCTCCTCTGATGCAGCAGTGCTCGTGCAGGGAGCTACTGGCACAGGCAAGGATACTGTTGCTCGTGCCATCTATAGATATGGCAAACACAAGACTAAAACGCTGACTGTGATTGACTGTACAGCTGTGCCAGAGGACTATGAATCATTTGAAAGTATCTCTGTTAACTCAAAAGGTACTGTGATACTTGATGAGATTGGTGATTTAAATGCGCAGATGCAAGCAATGCTAGTGCGTGCCTTAAAAGAGTCTGTAAGTAAGCCTGCTGAGACCACTGGCGGTGCCAGTGCTGATAACCTACGGATAATTGCCACCACTCAATATGATTTGATCAATATGGTAAGAGAAAAACGTTTTAGAGAGGATCTCTACTATCGTTTAAATGTTTTGGCGATTACATTGCCGCCGCTCAAAGAGCGTGGATCAGACATCATCGCTCTGGCTGAGAATTTTTTGTGTCAGGCCAGACCTGATGCGCCCAAGCGTCTGTCCAGTGCTGCCGTAAAGGTATTGCTTGATCACGACTGGCCTGGCAATGTACGTGAGCTGCAAAATTTGATGTATCACCTCAGTGTAGTGGTACGCTCGCGGATTATAGAGGAGAGTGATCTGTTTATGATCAAAGTTGCCTCTTTGCCGCTGGATAAGTCATCTGCGGTAGCTAGGGGTGAGTCAGGTGTCAAGGCAACCTCGTCGTCTCTTGGCGGGTTGGGTAGCTTTGGAGAAGATTGCGCTGGATTGGATTACTATCAGGCGATTAGTGCTCTTGAGCGGTCACTGCTGACTCGCGCTCTGGAGCAGTCTCAAGGCAGTCGCGCAGAGGCTGCTCGCTTGCTCGGTATTAACAGGCAATTGTTATATGCAAAGCTAAAAGCTCACGGACTTATGGATGAGTAGTTGGAGGATATGTCGTGACACCACCAAAAGATAAAGCTCCATTACATGGCAAGCCGCTCTCTATGGAAGAGAAGCAAGCAAGGCGTGCTTGTAATACACCAGAAAATGCCATGGCCGCTGTCACCACGGGTAGAACCAGTTTGACCAGGGTCCAGGCTGGTCCTGTATGGACCAAATGCGCACCTAAAGGTGACTATGAGATCAAGGGCTGTCTGTTGTTAGATGGTGAGCCAGTTGTTGTGTTGCACTTTAGTCCCGAGGATGGCAGCCTCCTGCCAAAGGGATTGCACGCATTGAGTGCGGGGCGACCAGAAATCTCTCAGCTGGTGGGGAACCAACTGAACATGATTGTGTCTGAGGTCACTGTCCTTGATGGCGCGGAGTTTAGAGAGCCTGAATTTTGCTGGATGGTGCCTGTTGCGCACAAAGGTCGAATTGTCGGGCATTTGCGTGTGACGGCTGATGGGACGGCTGTGATCGCTGATCATAAGGCGAAGGATGAGTTGGGTGGGTAGCTTTCCTACTTCGGTTCATGTCATTGGCACAAATGATTAGCTTGCACGTCTCGCTAGGAATTGGCTTTGGTCGATTTTTCCAGTTGTATAATGGGCTTATTCGATGACGTGGGGAATGCTCTTTGATGACTTTTAGACTATTGGTTTGTGCCTTGCTTGCAGCTTTGACGATGTCGCTTGTGACTTCAGTAGCGCTTTGTAAAACCGAGGCTGAGTGTCTGGAAGCGATTAAGGCTGGAAATGAACTTATTAAAAAGGACCCAAATGATTTTCGTGGCTACGCCAGTCGGGGCTGTGCTTACGGATATCTTAAAAAGCACAAAATGGCAGAGAAGGACCTCTTGAAAGCAATTTCAATCAAGCCGAAGGAGGCTGGTCTTTACGCGCATTTGGCTGGTGTGTATTTGGGCATGGAGAGATATGAGGAAGCTGTTACGGCTAGCCGTAAGGTTGTTGATTTAGGCGGTAGAAGTGAAAATAACTACAACGCGTTGTTGGGTAATCTGTGTATGGCGCATAAGTTTGACGAGTGTATGACAAAATGCGACGAGGTTTTGTCCAAGTTTCCGAAAGATGCTTTCGCCTATTTTTACAGAGCAATATCTAAAAATGAAATTGGTACTTTTCCTAAGTCCGACGTCCTCTCTGATCTAGCTGAAGCGCATTCGCTTAATCCGTCAGATGCTGGATTCAAACGGATTTATGACTTGGCATTGGCCGGGCAATATCAGAAGCTCAATAATCGTTAAACACGCTGCAAAACGGGGTTTAATGCTTGTAACCAAAGAGAGCATCGCTGAAAAATGATACTAGCACGCTTATCTTACAGACTTTTCTCACCGCCGGGTGACCAGCCCGGTGGTGGTAAAACTGAATACACCGTGATTACTGAATCTACTAGTCAAACTTCCGATGCTAACTCCTCAAATGAATTCGATTATCTAGCTGTTAGCAATATTGAATCTTCTAAAAACGCCTCTGACAAATCTAATCCCTCGGCCCCATCCGAAACTGCCCAACCCGGCGATTCCAAAGCCTCAACAACCGCCGAGTCAGACCAAACAACTCCAGCCACTCCAGGCTCGACTATCGGTGACAAAGGCTTCCAACCCATAGGTGCTGTTGCAAAACAATTTTTGGAAGGAAAAGCGCCGGCAGATTTATCGAAGCCTACTGACGTTCCAAAATCTCCTGAAGCCACTCAACAGGCTAACCCTCAAGCACTTCTCAGCAATCAAGGCTTGGTAGCAAAAGCATCTGAACACCTAGCTGCACCTGATGCCCAACGAGCCGGAATACCTGCTGTATCAGCGATTACAGAGCAGTCTACGCATAAGCAGACCCAGGGTATTACTGAGCCGGTCAAGCCCGCAGAAGCTACCTCTAATCAGACCAAGTCGGCTCCTCAAGGCGATGTGGCTGCCTCGAGTCCATTGGTTTCAGGTGCAGCTGCCTCGCCGTTAGTCGCAGCTTTTAATCGAGAGTCTACACCTAAGGAGCAAGGCAAAACAGCCAGTGTTGCCGATGCGACAAAGGCAACCTCCACGGCTCCAGAGACTAAGCCTTCTGAGGCAGCCGAGCAGCCTAAGTCAACCAATCTAGTTGGAGATTCTGCTCGCGCAGCAGAGACAAATTCAGCTTCGCGCGCGGCGTCCTCTGAGGCGCGAGGCGCCTACAAATCTGACTTTAGCAGCCATGCTCCAGGGGATTTAAAGTCCGCTACTGGACGGCTGCCCCAAAGCTTAGATGGCAAAGGTAACGTCGACAAAATTACCGACGCCAAAGCTCCGCTTGCTGGCGTTCGTAATCCGGTGGCAGGATTATTGCCCAACGGTGAGTTAAAAGGTATCAGCAGTAAACTGTCTACAATTGACGGTTTTGTTGGCAAATCGGACAAAGACGCCCGTGGCGCACGACGCTCCGAGGGGTCCGACACTAAGACCGGTAATCGGATCGATGGCAAGTTTGACTCTAAATTGGACGGCAAACAAGACGGTAAGTTTGGAGCTAAGCCTGGTGATAAAGCTGGAGAGAAGGGCGCTGGCGGCTCGCCACTATCGGGCAAGAACACGTTGCTTAACAACCTGACAGACAAAATCAGTGAGCGCATCAATAAGTCGGGTGAAAAACCTTGGGTGTCAGGCGCTGACAAGAAACCTGGTGATAAGGCTGGGGCTCAATTGACGGACAAAAGCACCAAGCTCGGCGACAAAACAGGCTTGCCCATTTCAGACAAAAATACTGACAGGACCCAAATCAGGAATTCGGACAATGCACAGGTGCGGTCAGGAGATAAGGCGACTGTGCAACCTGGCGACAAGAGCGCTAAGTCCACCGATAGGACCAACGCTCCCTTAGGAGATAAAGGTAAGCCGTTTGACAAACCAAACTCTCAAGTTAGTGACAAAATTGCGCCTAAGGGAGCCGACCGTTTTGTTGACGGCAGTCGTGCTTCGCGTGCGGAGCAGACCATCTCGTCCCGGATGATGGGCGTACCGATTTTAAACAATATCGCTGAGCATATTATGAGGTTGCGTCCTGAGCCGCGCACCGATGTTGCCGACAGTAGACAGACTCAAAAATCGGCTGCCACAGGGACAAGATTGAGTTTTGTACTCAAAGATATAGAGATAAAGTCATCGTCGGCTGGCAAACGGCAGGATAATGTTGGCTCAAAGGGTGATGCGCAATCTTCCAAATCCGGCGCCAGACCAGAGGCAAAGACCTCCAGTGATGACAGGTTCGGCGCAAAGCCAGAAGCAAAATCAACCAGTGACTCTAAGCCTGGAGCAAAGGTAGAAGGCAAAATCGGTTCTGATATCAAATCTGAAACCAAATCAGAGACCAAACCGGGGACCAAACCAGACGCCAAACAAGAGACCAAACCAGAGTCCAAACCAGATTCGAGATCCGTTGCCATAGTAAAACCCGATAGCTCCGCACGCCCTCCTGCTGCTGGCTCGGAGCGTGTCGTTAAGGCAGAGTGGGGCAAGGTACCGGATTTGAGCCCTCATTTTGACACTGGTCGCCTCATACCGCTGCTTTTACCCACCGGGCTCAAGGGCATTAAGGTTGCGTCCCAAGTCGAGAATACTACGATAATCAAAGACGACGGTGCGCCGACTGCGCGTGTCGCTAGACCGGAGATCCGGCTGCACCTCCCTGACGGCACCTATGGCGGTCAAAAGGTTGTGCCAGGTCATCGGGTGCCGCGCTTTGAAGAGAGCAAAGCTCAGGAAGCAGCTACTGTGCCGCTTAAGGTCTGGAGTGACAAGTCTAATGACGCCAAGCCTCAGAGCG
>Ga0209174_10000668_pt1 | contig 25255 bp, 19 predicted proteins | sample JI91814BDNA_FD_187505 | JGI IMG/M metagenome (GOLD analysis project Ga0209174, IMG submission 187505) | Wastewater effluent complex algal communities from Wisconsin, to seasonally profile nutrient transformation and Carbon sequestration -... | ecosystem: Engineered > WWTP > Effluent > Algae...
CGGCGATGACGAGCGTGCCTTGGCCGGTCAGCGGCTCGCGGGTCGCCGCGTGCGAACCGGTCACGGGGACGGTGCTTCCCCACCCCGGGGCCGGGGAGGCGGCGGGCACCCACCGCACGCGCGCGGGGGCGAGGCGCTCGGCTCCCGATTCGGGTTCTACGCGCCAGACCGGCCGGCCGCGGTAGTCGCCGATCCGGGTCAGGCCGGACGTCGCATCCAGCTGGCGGATCAACGGCGCGCCCAGTTCGCCGTCGGCTACGACGAAGCCGATCGCCCACTGGGCCAGGCCACGTGCCGGATCTGCGCCGATGCCATTGGCGCCGGCGTCCACCAGCGCCGCGATCTGGCGTTCGAGTTGCCGGTTGCCGCTGTCGGTGGGCAGGTCGCGGGCGGGGATGCCCGGCTCGCGACCGATCAGGTCGTACGTCAATCCCGATGGCGCGGAAGCGGTTTCGGTTTTCGGACGAAGAATCAGGGTGCGCGTGGCAGCGTCGCCGGTGGCCTGGTCGCTGGCGACGGCCGGCCGCGGATCGAGCGCCGGCGAGAGGCCGCTGCCCAGGCCGCTCCAGGCGAATTGGCCGGCCAGCGCCAGCCCGCCCAGTCCCGCGACGACGACGGCGGGGACCCGCCACGCCGCGCCTGGGGTCACGGGGTGGCCGACCCGGCCGGTGGCAGGGGCCGGGTCGTCCATCGCCAGCAGGCCCGCCCCGAGCAGACCGGCGACGACGACGAGGAGACCGATGCCCGGCCAGGGCGTCAGCGAGGTGCCGTCGGCTGCCGTACCGACCTGCAGGTGCGGGCTCGCGAGAGCCAGCGCGAGCCCGCCGAGGGCGAGGAGCGCGGAGGCAGCGGCCAGCCCGGGACGCCGAGTTGGGCGGGCCAGGCCGAGCACGCCGAGGACGAGGACCGGGACGGCCAGCCACACCCGGTAGTCGCCGGGCCCCCCGAGCGCGGAGCCGTCGGGCGTCGTCGGGCCGGCGTGCAGCAGAGCGAGTTGCCAGGGCGGCGGTGTCGCCTCGCTGGCCAGCCCGCCCCACCCGCTCAACAAACCCGCGGGCCGCTCCCTCAGGCGCAGCAGTGTGGGGGCGGCGGCGAGGGCGACCAGCGGCAGGAAGCCGATGGCCCGGACGCGTGCCACGCGGCCGCCTGCGAGGAGCAGCCCAAGGGTGAGCGCCCCAGCCAGGGCAAGGGTGCCTGGGAGGACGGTCGCCAGGCCCGCGGTCGCGAGCGCGGTCATCGCCATCACGCCCGGGCGCACCGCGGGCCGGGTCATCGACACCACCCCGGCGAGCACGATCGGCAAGGCGACGAGCGCTGCCAGCGGGCCGAGGCGGCCTTGAGCGAGCGCCGTGACGGCCACGGGATTGACGACCCAGAGCAACGCGACCACCGCGCGCGGCAGGCGACGCTCGGTACCGACGCGGGCTGCGGCATACGTGATCAGCGCGGCGAGCGGGAGGCTCGCCATCATCAGCAGGCCGATCACGCGGCCGGCGGGGTTGGGTCCGGCCTCGCCGGGGAGGGCCTGAAAGAGCCAGGTCAACAGGGCGAGGATGCCGGATCCGGGCGCTCCGGGGCCGGCGACACCGAGCCCGGAGCCGACCCAGCCGTCCCACCACGAGTGCCACAACGCGGCGGCGTCGCTGCTGAGCGGGCGCAACTGGCCGCCGTGCAAGCCGGCGGTCAGACCCGCGTCGAGGGAGCCCGGCAGGGTTCGTGCAGCCGTGGCAGCGAGCCCGGCGATCAGAAAGGTCCCCCAGACCGCGGGGCTGGAGATCAGCGGTCGCGCCTCGCCAGGCGCGCTGGGGGCCGGAGCGCGGGAGCCGGCGCGGCGAGGCACGAGGACGTCATGGAGGCGATCGCGGGCCCGGGCGCGCGCCTGGGACGAGGTGACGAACAGGCCCCGCAGGTCGCGATGGCGGACCCGCCGCCGGCCGCGAGTGCGCCAGCGGGCGGCAATCGGGCGCCAGGGGTCGAGGACGGCGATCAGGTCGCCGGCCTGGCGGCGGGCGGCGGCCGGCCTCTTCAGCACGGCCAGGCCGAGCGCGACGGCCGCGGTGCTCAGCGCGATCCACAGCGCGCGGATCGGGGCGGTCAGGATCGGACCGCGGGCCAGGGCCACTCGCCGGGCATCGCGGCGATCGGACGCGCTCGGCACCGAGGCGTATGCCGTGCCCAGCCGGACCCGCGCCCGCGGGCTCAACTCGACCCGGTGCCCGGCGAGTTGGGCGCGCCAGCCGAAGTCGAGGTCGCGCCCGAGCGAGCCGAGCGTGGAGCGGTGGGCGCCCAGATCGGCATACGTCGTGCGACGCAGGAGCAGGCCCTCGGCGGGCGCCGCGAGGGCATCGACGCGGTCGTCGTACTGCTGCTGGTCGGGTTGGCCGGGGCGCGGGTCGAGTTGGAGCCGGCCGGAGCGGGTGATCTGGATCCCGAAGCGCTGCAAGCGAGAGGTGCGGTTGGCGTCGGTGAGTTTGGGGGCGGCCATGCCGACACTGTGGGAGCCGGCGAGGGTGGCGGCGAGATGGCCGAGGGCGTCGTGCTCGGCCACCGTAGCGCCGGTGAGTAGCCACAGGGCGCTCGTCCCCGGGTTGGCGGCGTCGCCGGCCGCAGCGTCCGCGGCGGCCACCGCATCCGGCAGGCCCTCCCGCAGGTCGGTCCCCGGACGGACGCGAAGGACCGTGGTGGTGGGCAGCTGATCGAGCAGGGCCTGGGAGCGCGGCAGACGTTCGGTGAGATCACCGGCCGGCGTGGCGTCGAGCACGACCAGGGCATCGGCGGGTAAGTCCTGGTCGGCGAGCGCCCAGAGCGCGTCGATGAGCGCATCGTCGATGCGCTCGGCGAGGAGAACAGCCGTGACGTGGAGGCCCGACGCGGGCACGTCAGGCGTCAGGGGCGCAGTCATACGGGTGCAGCGGGGAGCGGGCGCCGAGGCGCGCCGGCTCAGACCGCGCGCCGCTTCAGCTTGCGGCGCTCGCGCTCGGAGAGCCCGCCCCAGATGCCGAAACGCTCGTCATTGGCCAGAGCGTAGGCCAGGCATTCGGCACGGACGTCGCAGCCGACGCAGACCTTCTTGGCCTCCCGGGTGGAGCCACCTTTCTCGGGGAAGAAGGCCTCCGGATCGGTCTGGGCACACAGCGAACGCTCCTGCCAGGACAGGGCTTCGTCGACAGCGAGCCCCAAATACACCACGTCAGGCACGGGCCACTCCTCACTCCACTTCGGACTTACTTGTCAGTAGCGAACACGCCACATCGTGCCCGTACCGTAACCACACCAATGGAATTACATGCGTGTCATACCCCGGAAGTCAAGCCCTCGAGGGATATACGCAAGGATGCCGCCATGTTGATCACCGCCTTGGCCGGCGGCGTCGGTGGCGCCCGCTTCCTGCGCGGGTTGCGCGACGCCCTCGACGCGGACCCTGCTCTCGCGCAATCCGATCTGACGATCGTCGCCAATACTGGCGACGACATCACGCTCTTCGGGCTGCGGGTCAGCCCCGATGTCGACACCCTGCTCTACACCCTCGGCGGCGGGATCGACGAGGCGCAAGGGTGGGGACGCGCGGACGACAGCCGCATCGTCCAGGGTGAGCTCGCGGCATACGGCGTGGGACCGCAGTGGTTCGGGCTTGGCGACCGCGACTTCGGGACGCACATCGCGCGCTCATACTGGCTCGGCGAGGGCCTACAGCCGACCGCCATCACCGAGCGGCTGGCAACCCGGTGGGGACTGCCGGAACAACGGATCACCCTGCTGCCTATGACGGACGCGCCGGTCGAGACCCATGTCGTTGTTGAGCGCGAGGACGGCCCGCAGGCGATCCACTTCCAGCAGTGGTGGGTCGAGGACCGCACGCGGACGCCCGCGCAGCGCTTCGTCGTGGCCGGGCTGGACCGAGCGGCCGCGGCGCCCGGGGTGCTCGACGCGATCCGTGAGGCCGACCTGGTGATCCTGCCCCCGAGCAACCCCGTGGTCTCGATCGGGATCATCCTGGGCGTGCCCGGCGTGCGCGATGCCCTGCGCGGCACCACCGCGCCGGTGGTCGGGGTGTCACCGCTGATCGGCGGGCGACCCGTGCGCGGGCATGCCGACGCCTGCCTGAGCGCCATCGGCGTGGAATCGAGCGCCGCTGGGGTGGCGAGCCTGTACGCCGACTTCCTCGACGGGTGGCTGATCGACCCGGCCGATGCCGTCGCCGGCCTGCCGGGCCTGCGCGTCGAGACCTATGACCGCGAACTGCTGATGGGCGAACGCGCGGGCGCTGCGCGCCTCGCGCGGGCGGCGCTGGACCTGGGTCTGGCGCTGCGCAATGGCTGACGCTGTAGTGGAGGTTCAGGCTTTCCCGGTGGTGTCCGTGATCGGGGTGCGGGGCATTCCCGAGGTGGTAGCCGGCGCGGATCTGGCCGCGCTGGTGCACGCCGGGATCGCCGGCGGGGGGCTGGCGATCGAGCCGGGCGACATCGTGGTGGTCACCAGCAAGATCGTCTCCAAGGCCCACGGACGGTATGCCGATTCCACCGACCGGCGCGCCGTCGTCGCCGCGGAGACGGTGCGGGTGGTGGCCGAGCGGATGACGAGCACCGGGGCGACCCGCATCGTCGAAGGCCGCTGTGGCGTGGTGAGCGCCGCCGCCGGCGTGGACGCGTCGAACACCGGGGCCGGCGAGGCGATCCTGGTGCTGCCGGAGCGCCCGGACGAGGCGGCCGAACAGTTGCGGGCCGGCCTCGCGCTGCTGGCCGGACATGACGCGTTCGGGGTGATCGTCACCGACACGGCCGGCCGGCCCTGGCGCGGCGGCCAAACCGATTTCGCGCTGGGCGCGGCGGGGGTGCGGGTGATCGAGGACTACCGCGGGCTGCCCGATGCCGACGGCCGGCAGCTGGACGTCACCGCGATCGCCGTTGGGGACGAGCTCGCGGCCGCGGCCGATCTGGTCAAGGGCAAGGTCGAGCGCATCCCGGTGGCCCTGGTGCGCGGGCTGGGCCGGCTGGTCGCGCCGGACTCCTCGGTCCCGCGGGAGGGTGCGGCCCGCCTCGTGCGCCGCGGCCCCGGCGACTTCTTCGCGATGGGGCACATCGAGGCCGCCCGGGCCGCACTCGGTGCCGCGCCGGGATCCGCCGAATCGGTGGCTGTCGGCATCCGCTCGGTGGGTGCCGAGCCGGTAAGCGAACGCCTGGCCCGGGCCGTTCGCCTGGCCGCCTTGTCGCTGACCGACACGCCTTCCGTGCTCGAAGCGAGCGGCGACACCGAGCCCGAAGCACGGGTGGTCCTGCACGTCCCCGGTGACGATGTCGACCTGGGCCGGCTCATCGCCCGCCTGGAGGTCGCCCTGTGGTCCGAGGGCCTGACCGCCCACGCTGAGCGGGCCGGGCGAGTCCTGACCCTTCGGGCAAATGGGTCGGGAGGGTAAAACGGGGGCCGCGCCGGGGCCGGCGGGAGCCGGCGAGCGCGAGGAGGGCCTGCACGCGATAGCGGTGACCGGCATACGGCTCCAGTAGGTGCCCCAGCTCGTCATCGTCGATGTCATGGCCGAGCAGGGCCCAACCGATCTCCTTGGCGACGTGATAGTCGCCAAAGCTCGGCGAATCGGGATCCCCGAGGGCGCGCTGGGTGCATTCGGCCGCCGTCCAGACGCCGACCCCGGGCAGGGCGAGCAGCCGCGCGCGAGCGGCGGGCAACGGCATACCGACGATCTCCTCCAGGCGGCCGGCCACCCGGGTCACCCGCATGATCGTGTCGGAGCGCTGGGGCGTCACCCCCGCCCGGAGGTACTCCCAGGACGGTATGCCGCGCCAGCCCGCCGCGGTCGGCGCCATCACCAGTCCCACGCGCGGGCCGGGCGCGGGCTCACCGAAGCGCCGGACCAGGGCGCGGTAGCCGGCGAAGGCCTCCTTGCCGGTGACCCTCTGCTCGATGATCGCCGGGACGAGGGAGTCGAGCACCAGCCGAGAGCGGCCCAGCCGCCATCCCGGATTGGCGCGTCGAGCGGCGGCCACCTGCTCGTGATGGGCGACGAAGCCCGCCCAATCGTCCCGCGCGCCGACCAGGTCCGGCAGTCCGTCGAGTAGCCAATCGGCGCCGGCTCCCCAGGCGGTCCCCACGACCGTCCCGGCTGCGGCGTCCAGCCGGACCACGAGCGTGCCCGGGCCGGCGGGCGTCTGCCGGCCCAGCCAGATGCCTGCCTCGTCACGCGCCCACGTAGGGTCCCCTCCCCCGTGGCGATACGTGCCCAGCACCGCCGAGAGGGCCAGCGGCCCGGCCGGCGCATAGTGCCGTTCCCGCGGTTGCGCCATCGCCGGTCAGCGACGGCGGAAGGTCAGGAGAATGAAGGTGTAGTCGAGGTTCACCCTGGCCCAATGGCAGGGGCGCTCGGGATGGGCCAGCACCTCGTCGGTCAGCTCACCGACGAGGTCGAGCCCGGCCTCGGCAGCATCAGCGACCAGGGCACGGATCTCGGCGGGTCCGAAGATGTGTACGGGCACCCCGTAGGCGGCTTTCCCGGTCGTATCCGGCGGCTCTTGGTCGTAATCGGTGGAGATCACGAGCACGCCACCGCAGCGCAGCACCCGGGCGGACTCGGTCAAGAAGGGCTGCAGCGGGACACCGTGCTCGATCACCGACATGCAGGTGATGGCGTCGAGGTAGCCGTCGGGCAGCGCTGTGGCCGTGACATCCCCATAGCGAAAGAGCACGCCGTCGCGCCGGACCGGGCCGGCGAACTCCAAGTTGATCCCCGTCAGGTCCGGGACGCCGTAGAGCCGCAGCCACGGCAGGATCGGCGAATAGCGCGCGCTGCCCGCGTCCATGACCCGGGCGGGGAAGGCGCCGTCCCGGCCGCCCAGGGACAGCACCGCCGCGACGGCACCGAGCGCGTCCCAGTTCTTGACCCGGTCGCGATGCAGTGGCAGGCGCAACCGGCCGGCCTGCGCGACGGCCGAATCGGACTCGGCGCGCGACGCCAGCACCGCAACCGGGCCGATCCCCGTCGGCACCGGGCGGGCGGTGCCCCGCCGCGCTTCGACGCGACGCTGGATCCCGACGCGCGCCCAGAGCACGTGCTCGGCTCCGCGCTTGGCGACGGCGAGCAGGCGGCCGCCAGGTGGTGCCGCGACTTGGGAGGGTGGGGCAGCGCTCATACGGGAAAACCTACGTCCTGCTGCTCATGTGCTCGGGCAGCAGGTGGTGGGCGCGCGCCCAGGCCCAGCCGATGCCCGCCCACAGCACGTCGGCGATCACGGTGACGAAGCGGGCCAGCACGACGACCGCCGTCGCGGCCGGCGTCGTCATGACGCCGACGAGCAGCAGCACGAGGATGCCCTCGCGGACGCCGACACCGGCCGGCAGCAGGATGCTGGCCATCCCGATGGCGGCCGCGAGGCAGAAGCCGCTGATGCTGACCAGGGCCACCTCGCCGCCCGAGCCGGTCAGGCCCCGGATGTCGCGGGCGAAGGCCCACACGATCGCCCCGGTGCTCAGCCAGGCGAGCGTGGTCCACGCGGCCGCGGCCACGATGGCGCGGCCGTTGAAGTCGTGCTCGAGGGGTTCGCGTCGCAGCAGGCGCAGGCCGGTCGCGATCGCCCGGTTGAGCAATGGCGGCCAGAGGGCACCGAGGAGGAGCACGACGGCAATTCCGATGAGCGGCAGCGCGTCCCCGCCACCGCGACCGAGCAGCGCGGGCACCGCCGGCAGGCCGACGAGCGCGCCGCAGAGCAGGGCGAGGGCCATGGTGACCAGGCCGACGACGCCGGTGCGCCGCCGTGGGACGTCGAGGCGTGCGGCGATTTCGGCCTGGGCGAGCACGCTCCATACCGACCCCGGGAGGTATTTGCCGAGTTGACCGACGAGGAAAACCCCGCTGGCTGGGGCCACGTGCAGCGGGCTGCCGAGATCCGCGAGCAGGGCCCGCCACCCGAGCATGCTCAGCGCTGGCGAGGCGATACCGAAGGCCAGCGCGAGCACCCACGCCGACGCCGAGACCTCACCGAGATGATCGGCCACCGCGGACCAGTTCTTGGCGAGCGCGATCGCCACCGCGATCAGCACGAGCGCTGCCAGCGCGATCCGGATCAGCGCGAACGCGCCGCGCCGCGCCGGTCGCGCCGCGTCCGGCTCGCTCACCGACGGCGCCAGGTCAAGCGCGCTAGCCCGTATGCCGCGCGCGGGTCGCGCGCGTGCGTCTGGGCATAGCGCATACGGGAGGTCAACTCCCCGTCCAGATCACCGACGAGCCGCAGCCCGGCGTTGTCGGCGTGGGCGAGCACCGCGCGCAGATCGGCCGGGCCGAGTGTCCCGGGGACATCCTGCGGGCCGAGCGCGACCGTGGTGATCAGCAGGCCACCCGAGCGCAGGGCCCACGTCGCCTGCCCGAGCAAGTCGGCGAGTTCTTCGGCCTCGGCATCGGTCGGATGCAGTCGCGTCAGGACATCGATGGAGCCAGGATCGACGTCGAGCTCGTCGCCGACCTCGAACTCCAGCGGGGCGAACCCGATGGCGCGTGCCCAGGACGCGAAGGGTGACGTCGGCCCGGACTGATCGACGATAAGCGCCGACCGGTGCCCGTCGTCGCGGACCCGCAGCACGGCGGCAAGGCCGCCGATCGCCGCCCAGCCGCCGACCTTGGAGCCGCGGCGCGGCAGGCCCAGGCTGCGCACCAGATCGCGGGTGTCGTCGGCGTCGGAATCGCTGGCCAGCACATCCGTCGGGTGGATCCAGTCCGGCAGGTCGCCCGGCGCGAGCTCGATCCGCGGCCGCAGGCCGGCCACCGCCCCTTTGGCCCGGTCGCGCAGGGTGATCCGCGAGCGCGAGCGGGGCTCGGTGGCGAAGCTCATGGCCAGGGCCTCGATGGTGCCGAGGTAGGCCGCCCAGGGGCCGCTCAGGTCGGGCGGCTCGACCCCGCCCCGCAGGCGGCGGACAACGTCCGGGTCGGCCAGCTCGCGCAATGCCGCAACGAGGGCATCATGATCGCTCGACGGCACGAGCAGGCCGTCGACACCGTCGGTGACATCGTCGCCGAAGCTGCCGACCTTGGTCGCGAGAGCGGCCAGGCCGTGCTTGTGCGCGAGCAGGGCGTTCTGCGAGGCCGTGGCCGTGCGATAGGTCAGGGCCAAGACGTCGTGCTGCGCGAGCAGATCGGCGATCTCGGCCGCCGGGACGTAGCCGGAACGGATCGAAACCCGGCCGTCGATCCCCGGCAACTGCGCGGCCTCGCGGACCCGGTCGCCGGCCTCGCCCCACGCCTCACCCGCGACGGTCAGGGTCGGTCCGGGCACATCGGCGAGCGCACGGACCAGGTCGTCGATGCCCTTGTACGGTCGAACGAGGCCCAGAGCGAGCAACCGGGCCGGGCCGGCATACGGCTCGCGGGTCGCGGGCTCGCCACCGGGCAGGTGCGGCGGCAGGGGCACGGTACGCACGAGCTCGGCCCCCAGGGCGGCCGCGACATGGGCCTGTTGGGGGGTGTGGACGATGACGGCGTCCAGGCGTCGAAACAGCGAGCGCACCAGGGCTTCGTCGCCGGGGCGCGACTCGTGCGGGAGCACATTGTGGGCGATGGCGACAAAGCGCGGGGCCGACCCACCGGAGGTGGCCGCCTTGTGGATGGCCAGCAGGGTGGGCACGAGTTGCGGAACGACGTGGACGACGATGACGACGTCCGCGGACCGGATCGCGCGGCCCACCCGGACCCACGAGTCCGGGCGGTTCCAGGACAGCGGCCGGGTCGCGGCCCGAAAGGGCGGCACCTCCGGCTCGTCCATCGGGACCTCGATCTCCCCGGGATAAAGCATCTTGGGGTAGAGCCGCTTCCAGGAGAGCAGCTCGACGCGGTGGCCGGCCGCCTGCACATGGTGGGCGAGTTCGGTCGTGTGCACCGCGACCCCGCCCTTGAACGGATGGGTGGGGCCGATGATGGCGACCTTGAGGGCCGCGTCGTCGCTCACACGCCGTCCCGCGAGCGGACGACGAGGTCGGCGAGGAGAGCGAGTGAGCCGATCATCAACCCGCTGACGATGAGCAGAATCGTGTTGGCGGGGAAATAGAACGGGTGGCGAACCATATCGACGACGCCCTTGACCAGGCCGATCACGAACAGCCACAGGGCCATCGGCATCAAAACCTTGAGCGGGTCGAAATACATGACCATCCGCAGCACCTGCAGGATGTAGCGGTAGGCGTCATTGACGAAGTGGAATTTGCTGGTGCCGGAGCGCTTGGCATAGGCCGTCGGGACATAGCGGATGTCGTGCTGATTGGACAAGAAGGCGATCGTGATCGTGGTGACGCACGAGAAGCCGGCCGGGAGCAGCCGCAGGTAGGGCAGGGCGACGCTGCGGCGGAAGGCGCGCAGGCCGGAGTTGAGGTCCGGGATCTGCTGGTTGGTCAGTCGCTCGGCGATCTTGCGGATCAACCACTTCGCGGGGACGCGGGCCCACTTGTGGGTGCCCTCCTCGGTCGTGCGGGCGCCGACGACCTGGTCGTAGGTCGGGTCGTCGAGCAGGATCCGCACGAGCTCGGGGATGCGCTCGTTCTCATAGGTCATGTCCGCATCGGTCCACACGACGATCTCGCCGTATGCCTGCTGGGTCCCGATCCGCCGGGCCGTGCCCGACCCGCCGTTGCGACGGAAGGGCATCAAGCGGATATTCGGGTCGTCGTGGGCGGCCCCCGTGAGGACCTCGAGGGTGTTGTCGGTGGAGGCGTCGTCGATGCAGAGCAGTTCATAGCTCAGGCCGCTGGCCAGCATCGCCGCCGTGATGCGCTCGATCTCCAGCAGGACGTGCTCGCCCTCGTTGTAGCACGGCAGGACAATGGTCACGAGGGGGCGCCGGGCCGGGTCCGGCACGGCAACAGCGGTCTCGACGGTCGGGGTGACGAACTCGGTCATGGTGGTTACGAGGGTACCCGGCCGCGCCCGCGCGCTTGTCAGGCCGGGGCCGGGGCGAGCCAGACGTCCAGGGTCAGCGGCACCAGGGACGCGGGACGCTCGATCAGCAGGCGGGGCTCTTCGAGGACGGTGACGTCGACGGCCTGGGTGGGGGTCGCGCCCAGGGCCGTTAGCGCGTCGGCAGAGTCCGCGGCGAGCAGGATCAGGCGGGAACCAGCCGGGAGGGCGGCGGCGATCTCGGACACAGCGGACCGCAGCGCTGCCGGGTCGCGCCGCAGGACGGTGGTCGTCGACAGGGCCGGACGGCCGCACTGCCCACGCACGACCTGGGGCCACTCGTTTGCGGCCCGCGAATCGACGGCCAGCACGACATCGCCGTCGACGAGGGCATGACAGACCGAGACGATCGCGCTCAATGATCCGCGCTCGACCCGCTCCGTCCGGTGCGGCCAGCTCGCGAGCGCGGTCGGCACGGCCAGCGCGGCGACGCAGGCGGCCGCCAGGATCCGGAACGCCCGCCGGTGCCGAGCGGGCCCGCAGCGCCACAGCCATGCGGCGGCCGCAACCACCAGGACGACGACAAGCGGGATCGCGATCACCAACCGCCGCTCGGCCCACGGATGGTCCGGCGTGATCCCGGGCCGGTAGAGCGTCAGCAGCGTCGAGCCCGCGGCCACCACCAATGGCCCGGACCATGCCGGCAGAACCTCATCCGCCTGCCACGCCAGCGCCATCCGACGCACCCCCCAAGCCAGGGCGACGAGCGCGGTCACCAGGGCGATCGGTCCGACCCACCAGGCCAGCCAGGTGACCGATTGCTCGGCATAGGTCCGGCCGCCGTCGATTGGCAGTCCTTGACGCAATTGCAGGCCCGCAACCACGTGGGAGCCGGGGTCCTCGGCGCTCTGCCGCACCGTCGTGACCAGGGGTCGCAGGGCCAGGGCCACGCCGATGACCAGCACCGCGATCATCAGGGCGGCGGACAAGGAGCGACGAGCGGCGTCGGGCAGGCCCATCCCTCGACGAGCCGCCACGAGGGTCGCCGCACCGGCCAGCGCTAGCACCACCGCAAGGGCCACGAGCGGCACCAGGCTCGCGGCAATGCTCCCGAGGTACTCGCGGGACAGGGCCAACCCAGCCGCAAAGGACACGCCGACACCGATGCCTGCCCCCGCCAGTAGGGCTCGCGGCCACCTGCGCTCCTGGATCGCCCCGAGAGCGGCCACCGGGATCAGAAGCATGGCCTCGCGCAGTCCGTCGATGCGCACCAGGCAGGTCCCGCCGATCAGCAGCCCGGCCATGAGCGCGGCCCGCCGGTCCTCGTGCCGCGCCGCGAGCACACAGCCGAGCAGCCCGGCTGCGAGCGTGACCAAGGCCAGTGGCTCGGAGTAGGTCGCCCGGGCCACGTGCAGCATCGGGAAGGTCAGCGCGGCCAGCGCGCCGGCGACCGGTCCCCACCACGGCCCGACCGTGACGGCGGCCAGGATCGAGAGCCCGAGGACGCCGAACGCCGACAACCACGCCGGCTGCACGAGCATCGCGCCGATCCCCCCGATCCAGTCACCGAGCGAATAGATCGCGGCCGGCCCGATCACGAACTGCGGTTCGATCGCCGGCGCCCCGGCCGAACCGACCTGATAAAAGGCCGGACTCGCCAGCGTGATGCCGGGGATCCCGAGAACCGCCGCCCCACCGAACGCGGCCGGATCGATGGCCAGCACCCGGTGCCCAGTCTCGGCCAGGGCCAGGGCCGCTTGCAGATTGGACCCGGCGTCCCGTCGCGGCAGCACTTGCCCGTTGTGGGTGGCCGCCGCCCACCAGCCGGCGGCCAGGGCAACCGCCAGCATTGCGAGCGCCGGCCCGACGCCGATCGGCACCGGGCGCACCGGGCGGACCAGCAGCGCCAATCCGGCCAGCATCACCGCGAGCAGGGGCCAGACGACCAGCGGCCGCCACCACCCGAGCCCCCCGAGCACGGCTGCCAACGCCGAGGTCGCGACAAGGAGCGAGCCGAGCACCAGCAGGGCCCGCTGCACGACGTCCCCGATTGCGGTCACGGCGGCCAGCCTAGACAGCACCACCGACTCCCCACCTACGATGCCTCGGTGCGCCCCGACCACCTCCTCCCCCACCTGCTGCGCAGCGACCCTGCCCGGCCGCGCATCACGTGTTACGACGACCGCACCGGCGAGCGCATCGAACTCTCCGCGCGCGTCCTGAACAACTGGGTCGCCAAGGCCGCGAACCTGCTGCAGGAGGAGTTCGACGCCGGCCCGGGCACCGTGGTCGCGATCGACCTGCCCCCACACTGGCGCACGCTCTACTGGACGCTGGCCGCCTGGGCCACCGGGGCGACGGTGAGCCTGCCGCCACCGGCGACACCGGATGTCCTCGTGACAACGGACCCGGCCGCTCCCACCGACGCCCCGCTCGTCGTCGTCACCCTCGCGGCGCTGGCCCGCCGGGCCACATCCACCCTGCCCGCCGACGCCGTCGACGAGGCCCGCGAACTCGCCGGCTTCCCCGACACCTTCGGCGCTTTCCAGGAGGCCGCCGACTCCGATCTCGCCCTGGTCGCGGCCGGCGAGTCCAGCACCTATGCCGATCTTGCGGCCTACGTGCGCGTCACCGGCATGGCCCGAGCGCGTGTCCACACCGAGACCGAGGACCTCGAGACCTTCCTGCTCCTGGCGATCAGGACCTATGCGGCCGACGGCTCGCTCGTGCTGACGGTCGGCGGCCCCGCCCCCGCCGACCGGCTGCGCGCCGAGGGCGTCGCTAGCTGAGGGCCCGTTCGAGCTCGCGGTCGAACTCGGCCTGCCGCATCCGCGAGCGCAACTCCTCATCCAGCGCGGCCCACGTCAGGGCGCGGATGACGCCGGTCTGGGCGATGCGGTACTTCCCCTGCACCCGCTTGACGGCGGCCAAGGTCGACGAACCGAACTCGCCGTCCTGCGTCACCCGCAGTGCCCGTTGCGCATCCTTGACCGCCTGCCCGGTCATGCCCGAGCGGAGCACGGTGGTGGTGCGGTATTTGATGAGCGGATACTGGAGGCGCTCCATCTGATTCCAGACACCTTTGTTGACCCACCCGTTGACGTTCAAGCTCCACTTCGTCTGGAACTTGCGCACTGCGGCAGTGGTCTGCGGCCCGTAATCGCCATCGACCGTCACGCCCGGCAGATTCTTCTGCGCGAGGGTGACCGCCGCGCCCGTGGCGCCCGGCTTGAGGACCGTGTCCTTGTATTTCGTGAACTCGGTGTCGACGCTCACCAGCGGCCCGGTCGCGGTCGAGCACTTGGCGGCGCTCCACGTCTTCAGTGCAACGCCGGTCCACCAACTCGTGCGCTTGCACGCGCCGTCCCAGAAGAAGCTGAAGTGGATGTGGTCGGTGTGCGGCACCGCACCGGTGTAGGTCGACCACGTCTCCGGGTTCCGATAGGCCTTCCACACCTTGTGGTTCCAGACGATGAACATGATCCCGAAGCGCCGCGCATTCGCGCCATAGACGCCATTGACCGGCTTGGTCAGCCAGGTCGTGACCGCGTCCGCGATCTCCTTGTCGGCCGCATTGCCGGCGTTGAGCATCCAGTCCAGGGCCCGGCCGTCGTAGTGCTGGCTGTCATCGGACTGGCACGGCCGCACCGTCCCGTAGGAGAGCCGGTTGTAGTGCGTCGACATCAGCGTGGCGAAGTCGGCGACACCCGCTTTGGTCACCTGATCGCAGGTCGTCTGCGGTTCGTAGCTCGGGTCGAGCACGTCGACGGCCGAGGGCAGCGGCTGGGGTGGGGTGGGCGGCGGGGGAACCGCGGCATACGCGGCGATGGGGACGAATCCGAGCGCGGCCGCGGTGGCGGCGACAGCGACGCGACGAGGGCGTATGGGCACGGGTGGACACTCCTGGATGAGCCGGCTGCGTCGAGCCGGGGCCGTCGCGGGACGACACGCGGGCGGCGGCCGCCGTCGGTGGCGGGCCGCATCATTTGTCCCACGAGTCACACCGAAAGGCAAGGCCCAGGGGCGTGTCTTCAGGCACGGCATACAGTGAGGTCATGGACAAAGTCGTCGTCAATGCCGCCGACGCAGTCGCCGATATCACCGACGGCGCCACCCTCGCCGTCGGCGGTTTCGGGCTGTGCGGAGTTCCCAGTGTCCTGATCCAGGCGGTGCACCACGCCGGCCCTGTGGGGCTGACCGCGGTCAGCAACAACTGCGGTGTCGACGACTGGGGCCTGGGCATCCTGCTTGCCGACCGCCGGATCGCGACGATGATCAGCTCCTATGTCGGTGAGAACAAGGAGTTCGAGCGGCAATTCCTCGCCGGCGAACTCGAAGTCCACCTCACACCCCAAGGCACCCTCGCCGAGAAGCTGCGCGCGGGCGGATCGGGGATCCCCGCCTTCTACACCGCGACCGGCGTGGGCACCCAGATCGCCGAGGGCGGTCTCCCCTTGCGGTATGCCGCGGACGGCACCATCGCGCTCGCCTCACCGCCGAAGGCGACGGCCGAGTTCACCGTGGGCGGCGAGACGCGCACCTACGTCCTGGAGGAAGCGATCTCGACCGACTTCGCGCTCGTGCGGGCGTGGAAGGGAGATCGACACGGCAATCTGATCTACCGCTCGACAGCCCGCAACTTCAACCCGCTCGCCGCGATGGCCGGCCGGGTGACGATCGCCGAGGTCGAAGAGCTGGTCGAACCCGGTGAGCTCGACCCGGACCAGATCCACACCCCGAGCATCTTCGTCCAGCGCGTCGTCCCGCTGACCCCGCAGCAGGCGGCGAACAAACGCATCGAGCGCCGCACCACGCGCCCGCGCCCGGCGAGCCAGGAGGGCTGAGCGATGGCACTGACCCGCGAAGAAATGGCGGCGCGCGCGGCCCGCGAACTCCACGACGGCGACTACGTCAACCTCGGCATCGGCCTGCCCACGCTGGTCCCGAACTACGTTCCCGACGATGTGCACATCGTGCTGCAGTCGGAGAACGGCATCCTCGGCATCGGCCCCTACCCGGTCGAGGGCGAGGAGGATGCCGACCTGATCAACGCCGGCAAGGAGACCGTCACCCTGCGCCGGGGCGCCAGCATCTTCGACTCGGCGACCAGCTTCGGGATGATCCGCGGCGGCAAGGTCGACGCGGCCATCCTCGGTGCCATGCAGGTCTCCGTCACCGGCGACATCGCCAACTGGATGATCCCCGGCAAGATGGTCAAGGGCATGGGCGGCGCGATGGACCTCGTGCACGGGGCCAAACGGGTGATCGTGCTGATGGAGCACGTGGCCCGGGACGGCTCCCACAAGATCCTCGCCGAGTGCGCACTCCCGCTGACCGGCAAACGGGTGGTCCAGCGGATCATCACCGACCTGGCGGTCATGGACGTCACGGATGCCGGCTTGGTGCTGCGCGAGCTCGCGCCGGGCGTCAGCGTCGACGAGGTGCGCGCGGCGACCGGGCCCGAGTTGACGCTCGACCTGGAATGACCGTGCCGGAGGCGTACTACCTGCCCCTCGGCGAGGGGCGCTTCGAGTCGACCACCGCGACGCAGAGCCCGTGGGATTTCGCGGCCCAACACGGTGGCCCGCCGTCCGCCTTGTGCGTGCGCGAGATCGAGCGCCATCACGACGACCCCACTATGCGCGTCGCCCGCTTCACCGCGGACTTCCTGGCACCCATCCCCCAGGGCGTATGCCGTGTCACCACCCGCACGGTCCGCCCCGGTCGGCGGGTGGCGCTGGTCGAAGCCGAACTCACCTTCGGTGAGCGGGCAGCGGTCGTCATGCGCGCCTGGCTGATCCACCGGGAGGACGACCGGGCCGAGCCGGCCGACTGGGCGCCGCCCGCGCGCGGGCTGCCCGGCCCCCAGGAGCAGCGCTATTTCCCCGGCATGGACCCGGCGTGGGGCTACGGCCGCAGCATCGAATGGCGTTGGGCGAGCGGCGCTTTCGACATCGAGGGGCCGGCCGCGGTCTGGGCCCGGCCGCATACGGCAATCGTGGCGGGCGAGGCGCCGACCCCCACGCAGCTGGTGGCGGCGGTCGCCGACTCGACCAATGGCATCAGCGCTCCGCTACATCTCGACGGTTGGCTGTTCATCCCGCCGAGCATCACCGTCACCTGCCTTCGGCCCGCCGAGGGCGAGTGGATCTACCTCGATGCGGCGACCCACGTCGCTGCCGACGGGATCGGCGTCGCGCACGCGACCATCTCGGACGCGCGCGGCTTCGTCGCCTATGCGACCCAGCCGGTGCTCATCGACCGCCGCTGATCAGGACTCGGCGGCCGCCTGCACGCTCGCGTCGTCCACATGGCTCGATCCGCCGATGACCGTCAGCGTGCCGAGCCAGTTCAGCGTCTGCAGATAGCGCGCCACGGCGCTGGGCAGATGGTCGTGGATCGCCAGCACCGTCGGCCGGCCCAGCGGCGCGCCGAGCAAGGCATCCATCAAGAAGCCGTCGTCGCCGGCGGCCAAGACCACCTTGCTCCCGGGCATCTTGGGTGCGAAGAAGCCCGCGACGGCGACCGAGACTTCATAGCGATTGGCGCCTGATAGGCGGATCGTGGTGATGCCGCGCTTCTGCAGCGTGGAGACCACCAGTCCCGACACCGATGCGGGACCGCCCACGACCTGGGTGGTCGTGGGCTTCAGCGTGTCGATCGCCGCTGCGGCAGCCGCGCCGAGGTCCGCCGCCGGCGTGAACAGGATCGGCGAGCGCGTGCCGACGGCCGGGCCACCGACGCTGACGGCGTCCGGCAGGGCGGCACCGCCGACGACGACGGCATTGGTGACCGGCTTGATCTGGCCCATCCGCAGCGCGACATTCTTCGACACCTCGTAGCGGTCCGCGCCGTCGATCCGGCTCACCGTCAATCCCCGCGCCGTCAACTGGTCGAGCACCCGCTGATCGACAGAGTTGGCGCCTCCGATGATCACGGCGTACTTCAGGGACGACACCCGGCGATTCAGCTCACCGACGGTCGGCATCGGCAAGGCGTACTGATCGGTGAGCAGCAGAGGCGCACCAAGCGTCTTCGCCAGCGGCGGCGCGGCAACGGCGTCGGGCAGCTTCGCGGGGTCGGCACTGACGAGCACCACGGTCTGCGCATCCACTGGGACACTGCGCGCGACCGCCGCCGCCAGGGCGCTCTGATCTGCTCCCGTCACCCGTTCCACGCGGTGCCGGACCCAGGAGGAGGGCAGACCGAGCCGCGCGGCGAAGGTCGTCCCCGCCACCTTCCCGGTTGCTCCGTTGCCGGCATACGCATAAACGGTGCCGAGCGCATGGGCCTGGGTGCGCCTGCTCAGATCGAGACGGGCGACATCCGACACACCGGCCGCCGCCGCCAGGTCGGCCCCGGAGACAGTGCGCGTCCACGACAGATGGGGATTGCCGGGTTTGGTCGACCACGGATCCGCGGCACTGATCAGATAGGGCAGCGCCGTCCCCCACGCCTCAGCGCTCGACTGCGTCCACCCGCCATTGCTCGGCGAATAGAAGGCGCGGATCACGCTGCCGGCGTATTTCGGGACCTGACCGGTCGTCGCGCTGCCACCCGAGCGCACGGCGGCCTTCCACGCGTCCCAGGTAGGGAGATTGCCGCTCGCCGGGTACCCGGCGAACACCTGGTCGTCCGTGTTGTTGTAGACATGGCAGCCGCATGAGGGGCGCAGGCCGTCCTTGATCTTGCTCAGCGCATAGGCGCGCGCGGCCGCGGCTTGGGCTTGCAGCGCACCGGCCGGCCACGACCAGGGCATCTCCGCGATCCGGTCGAGATACTCATCGTGCAGTCGCACCCGCAGTCCGACCTGCACGGCCGTCCCGGTGTCCGAGGGGGTCACGGTGAGGATGCCGACGTCAAAACGGTTGGTGCCGACTTTGGCCAGAGTCTTACCGTCGGCGAAGCGCATCGTGACCGTGCCGCCGCTGACTGTCGTCCGGCCGGTGCACGCGGCGCACGACGCGGTCACGGTGGACCCGGATCCGGTGAAGGTCACGCTCGTGCTGGCCCCACCGGACATGGTGACGCCCCCGGCACTGACCGTGAAGGCCCCGCCGCCGGCCGCGAGTGCCGAGGTCGTGACCGTCGAACTGGTCACGTGGTCCTGGACATTGACCACCAACGTCATCGCGTCGGCGGCCGGGCCCATCGTGGTGCCCGGATAGTAGAACTTCAGGATCTGCGCGGCCTTCCACCCGGCGTTGGCCTGGGCGAGCGCGCCGTACTGGCTCATCCCCACGCCATGCCCGGCGCCCGCTCCGGTGATCGTCCAGTTCGCGGCCGCGGCAGACCCGGCGCTGGGCGTCTGCGCCCGGTCGACCCCCCATTGGCCGTATGCCGCACCCCCTCGCGCAGCGCTGGGCGCCGCCGTCGCCGCCGGCACCGACACGGTAGCGAGGGCGATCACAGCGGCACCGGCCGCGGCACGCAGGCCGCGGACAGCGGCATACCGGCGAGTGGTCATAACGATCCTCCAGTTCGTGGATCGGCGATCCGTCCGCGCGCCAGTTCCGGCGGCGAGGAGAGATAGCCGACCCCCCATGCCCAGTGCATGACGGCCAGCGCGACCGGCGTCAACGCGCGCGTGCGGGGATTCTCGCCGCGGGCGGCGAGGAGTCCCCCCACCGTCACAGCCCCCGCATACGCCGTCGGAACCAACCATGCCGGACGCCACACTAACCCCACAAGTCCCGCGGCCGCAGTCCCGAGCACCATGGTCGGCGGCGCGAGATAGCGCAGATTGATCGAGCCCTCGTGGTGCCGGGCGATGACATGGCGCCACCGGCCGTAGTGGAAGTATTGCCTGGCCAGGGCACCGGGCGTGCTCCGCGGGCGGTAGGTGACGACCAGGTCGGGTGTGAACCAGATCCGCCCGCCGCGGGCTCGGATGCGGTGGTTCATCTCCCAGTCCTGCGCTCGCTCGTAGTGCTCGTCGAAGCCGCCGACGGCGACCAGGGCGGCCCGCCGGAAGATCCCGAGATAGACAGTTTCGGCGGGGCCGGCGACACCACCGACGTGGAAGGCGGCATTGCCCACGCCGATCCGGCTGCGCATCGCGGTGGCGACGGCGCGCTCGAAATCGGTGCGTCCGCTGGCATGCATCACGCCGCCGACATTGTCGGCCTCCTGGGCGATCAGGGTCGAGACGCCGATGCGCAGGTAGTCGACCGGGATCTCGGCGTGTCCGTCGACCCGCGCGATGATCTCGCCGCGCGAAGCCCCGATGGCCGCGTTGAGGGCGGCCGGCGTCTTGCCGGTGGGGTTGGGGACGAGACGAATGCGCGCGTCGCGGCCCGCGAGCACGGCGGCCACCTCGTCGGTCCGGTCGCTCGATGGGCCGAGCGCGAGCACGATCTCCACCTCACCGGGGTAGTCCTGAGCCGAGATCATCGCGACCGCATCGGCCAGGTGCCGCTCCTCGTTCAGGATGGGCACGATGACCGACACGAGCGGCCATTCGGTGGGCAAATCTGCAGTCTGCGGCGTCGGCACGCCCCAAGTATCCCGGCTCGGGTCAGGTCGGGCGTTTACCCTGTCCGGCATGACCCGGCCCGTCGAGCGTTTGGTGCGCACGTGAGCGATCGCTTCGACGGACGTGACACATCGGGCGACGCGCGGGCCATTCCCCAGCGGCGCCGGACGCCGTCCGCGACTCCCCCCGCACCGCCCGTCGGCGACCGCACCCAGGCGCTGCCCACCCAGCCGCGCGACCCGTATGTCGGCTGGCACGACGACGATTTCGACGCTCCCCCCGCGTGGTCACACCGGCCGGAGCCGACGATGCCCACCGGGCCGGCAGCTCCGCCGGCCAGGCCGAGCCGGCCCGAGCGGCTGGTTCCGCCACCGAGGCCGCGGGGCACCGGGCATACGGTTCGGCGGGTCGTGGCGTTGCTGCTCGTGACCGCGATCGCCTGGGTCGCGGCGACGATCTGGGCCGTCCACGGCGCCTGGTCGAGCGTTGGGCGCGTCGATGCCACCCCGGCCGACGGCCACATCTCCGACACGGCCGGTAGCAACTACCTGATGGTGGGCTCCGACGCCCGCGCCAAGCTGACGCCGAAGCAGCGCAAGGAACTGGGCACCGGCTACGCCGAGGGGGCGCGCACCGACTCGATCATGGTGCTGCACACCGGCGGCGGCGATCCGACGCTGCTGTCGATCCCGCGCGACTCCTATGTGGAGATCCCGGGGCACGGGATGAACAAGATCAACGCCGCCTTCGCCATCGGCGGCCCGCCGCTGCTCGCTGCGACCATCGAGAAGTCGACGGGCCTGCACCTGGACGGCTATGTCGAGATCGGGTTCGCTGGCTTCGCCAACCTCGTCGACGCGGTCGGCGGCGTGCGGATGTGCCTACCGCACGCGATGAACGACGAGAAGGCGCACATCGACCTGCCGGCCGGCTGCCAGACGCTGAACGGCAAGAACGCCCTGGGCTATGTCCGGGCCCGCTACTCCGACCCCGAGGGCGACCTCGGGCGCGTCAAGCGGCAGCGGCAATTCCTCGGCGCCCTGATGGGCAAGATCGGCACGCCCTCGACGGTGATTTTCCCCTGGCGCCTGCACTCGATCGGCACGTCCGCGGGCAGCGCCGTCGCCATCGGCAGCGATGACGGGATGATCGGCACCTCGCGGGCGTTCCTCGGGCTGCGCGCGGTCGCCGGGGGCAAGGGCAACTCCGTGACGGTGCCGGTCTCCAACCCCGGCCTGCCGACTGCGGCCGGGCTTGCCGTCGAGTGGGACGCCGCCGGCGCCGAGCGCCTGTTCAGCGCCCTGCGAGGTGACGACGCGATCCCGGCCGATCTGCTGCCGACCAAGGCCCCTTGACGCGTCAGCGCAACAACTGGCGGGCCATGACGATCCGCTGGATCTGATTGGTGCCCTCGTAGATCTGGGTGATCTTGGCGTCGCGCATCATCCGCTCGACCGGGAAGTCTTTGACATAGCCGGCGCCACCGAGCAGCTGCACGGCGTCGGTGGTGACCTTCATCGCGACATCCGAGGCGAAGCACTTTGCCGCGGCCCCGAAGAAGGACAGGTCCCGGTCATGCCGCTCCGACTTGGCCGCGGCCACATAGACCAGTTGCCGCGCGGCCTCGAGCTCCATGGCCATGTCCGCGAGCATGAACTGCAGGCCCTGGAACTCGGCGATGGCCTTGCCGAACTGCTTGCGCTCCTTGACATAGGCCAGCGCCACGTCCAGGGCCCCCTGCGCCACTCCGACGGCCTGGGCGCCGATGGTGATCCGGGTGTGGTCGAGCGTCTTCAACGCGACCTTGAGCCCCTCACCGCGCGCACCGACCATCCGGTCCTCGGGGATGGTGCAGTTGTCGAAGAGCAACTCGCGCGTCGGGCTGCCCTTGATCCCGAGCTTGCGCTCCTTCTCCCCGAAACCGAATCCGGGGTCGGACTTCTCGACGACGAAGGCGGTGACATTCGCCCCGCGGCGACCACCGGGGTCGGTGACGGCCATGACCGTATAGAGCTCTGCCACACCGGCATTGGTGATCCACGCCTTGCCACCGTTGAGAGTGAAGGTGCCGTCGCCGTTGTCGCGGGCCTGGCAGGTCATGCCGGCCGTGTCGCTGCCGGCCTCGCGCTCGGACAGGCCGTAGGCGAACCCCTCACCCGCCGCGAGCCTGGGCAGGTAACGCTTCTTGACCTCCTCGCTCGCCGCGATCATCAGCGGCATCGAGCCGAGCTTGTTCACCGCCGGGATCAGCGACGCCGAGACATCGGCTCGCGCGACCTCCTCGATGACGATGCAGGTGGCGAGCGCGTCGGCGCCCACGCCGTCATACTCCTCGGGCACGTGCGGCGCGAAGAACTCGGACGCCACGAGCGCGTCGTGCGCCTCCTGCGGGTAGCGCGCCTGCTCGTCGACGTCCGCGGCATACGGAGCGATCTTGTCGGTCGCAATGTCGCGGATCGCGTCCCGGATCGCCTCGTGGTCCTCGGAAAGCCGGTAGGTGTCGAAGTCAGGGTTGGTCATATCGCCAGGCTAGACCGCGGCGCCGAGACCAGCCGCCGCGAGGTGACCGCGGTCATACCAGGCGCGTCAGTCGCGGCCGGGCAGGTGCCAGCGCCGGTGGTGCGGCTGCTCGGGCGAGGCGTCCGAGAGCGCCGGGATCACCTGCTGCTCGAAGAGCTCGACCCCGGAGAGGTCGTAGGCCGCCTCGGCGAAGTAGCAGATGGCATACGCCATGCCCAGGCCTTCCAAGGCGACCAGGCGCTCGGCGATCTGCTCGGGCGTCCCGACCGCGGGGCCGTTCTTGATGCCGGGCAGCTGGGCCTGCAGGATCTGGTCGGGCACGCCGGCTCGCTTGTAGTGGTCGACCAGCCAGGCGAGGCGGTCGTCGATCTCCTTCTGGTTTGCGCCGATGACAACGTTGTAGTTGGCCGTGCGGGTGATGGACCCGAAGTCGCGGCCGATGTCGCGGCAGTGCCCCGCCAAGATCGCCGACTTGGCCGCGAACCCCTCGAGCGAGCCGTCGAAGTTGGTGTAGTCGGCATACTCGGCCGCGATGCGCAGCGTCTTCTTCTCCCCGCCACCGGCGATCCACATCGGTATGCCGTTGCTCGCCGATCCGGGGGCGCTCGTGCCCTGCAAGGGGCGCGGCCAGACCTGTGCCCCATCAACCTGGTAGTGCTCGCCGGCAAGCGTGGCCGAGCCCGTGGTCCATGCCTGGCGGAAGATCTCGACGCCCTCGCGCAGCCGGCCCAGTCGCTCGCCCGCACTGGGGAAGCCGTATCCATAGGCGCGCCACTCGTGTTCGTACCAGCCCGCGCCGATGCCCATCTCGACCCGCCCCTCGGAGATCACATCGACCGTCGCCGCGACCTTGGCGAGATAGGCGGGGTCGCGGTAGCTCATGCACGTGCACATCTGCCCGAGCCGCACCCGCCCGGTCACCGCGGCAAAGGCGGACATCAGCGTCCAGGCCTCGTGCGTCGCTTCCTGGCTCGGCATCGGGACGGTGTGGAAGTGGTCGTAGACCCAGATCGACTCCCACTCGGCCTGGGCGTCGGCGCGCCGCGCCAGGCCGGCCATCACGCCCCAGTGCTGGTCGGGGTCGATGCCGGCGAGGTCCATGCGCCAGCCCTGCGGGATAAACATTCCGAATCGCATGCCCGCAACGCTACCCGCGCGTGAACTCCGCCCGGCCCACCGCCGCTTAGACTCCCCAATCGTGTCCACCCCCGCCGCACCCGCCACCATCGCCGTCGTCGGCACCTCGTATGTCGGTCTCTCGCTGGCGATGCTGCTCGCCCGGCAGAACCGCGTCTTCGCCCACGACATCGATGCCCGCAAGATCGCGATGCTGCAAGCGGGCGAGAGCCCGATCAGCGACCCGGACATCGAGCGCTTCCTGAATCAGGAGCGCCTCGACATCACCTATACGGTCAGCCCGGACGAGGCGTATGCCGAGGCCGAGTTCGTCATCATCGCGACGCCCACGAACTACGACGAGGTGACGAACTACTTCGACACCCGCTCGGTCGAGTCAGTGATCCGGGACGTCCTGCGCATCAACCCGGACGCCGTCATGGTCATCAAGTCGACGATCCCGGTGGGGTTCACCGCGGGTGTGCGGCGGCGGCTGGGCACCGAGAATGTCATCTTCTCCCCGGAGTTCCTGCGCGAGGGCCGGGCCCTGCATGACAACCTGCACCCCTCGAGGATCGTCGTCGGCGAGGTCAGCGATCGTGGCCGTCGGTTCGCGGATCTGTTGGCCGCGGCAAGCGAGGACGACGACACACCGGTCCTGCTGACCGGATCGACCGAGGCGGAGGCGATCAAGCTGTTCGCCAACACCTATCTGGCGATGCGCGTCGCCTACTTCAATGAGCTCGACACCTTCGCCTCCACGCACGGCCTCGACACCCGCCAGATCATCGAGGGCGTCGGGCTGGACCCGCGGATCGGCAGCCACTACAACAACCCGTCCTTCGGCTATGGCGGCTACTGCCTGCCGAAGGACACGAAGCAATTGCTGGCGAACTATCAGGACGTGCCCCAGACGATGATCAGCGCCATCGTTGATGCCAACACCACCCGCAAGGACTATGTCGCAGCCGACATCGTCTCGCGCCGCCCGCGCGTTGTGGGCGTCTACCGGTTGATCATGAAGGCCGGCTCGGACAACTTCCGCTCCTCCTCGGTGCAGGGCATCATGAAGCGGATCAAGGCCAAGGGGATCTCGGTGATCGTCTACGAGCCCGAGCTGGAGGATGCGTCCTTCTACGGCTCCGAGGTGGTGCACGACTTCGCCGAGTTCAAGGCCCGCAGCGATGTGATCGTCGCCAACCGCCGTGCCCCCGAACTCGCCGATGTGGCCGACAAGATCTACACCCGCGACCTCTTCGGAG
>Ga0209174_10000669_pt1 | contig 25245 bp, 24 predicted proteins | sample JI91814BDNA_FD_187505 | JGI IMG/M metagenome (GOLD analysis project Ga0209174, IMG submission 187505) | Wastewater effluent complex algal communities from Wisconsin, to seasonally profile nutrient transformation and Carbon sequestration -... | ecosystem: Engineered > WWTP > Effluent > Algae...
TTTTGTTGGTATAATTTTTTTTCCATTTTGAAACAACCAGAACATTTGTATAAAATTTCAATTTCTATTTTTGTATCTCTATTAAAAATCGATTCTTCTTCGTGTAGTATCTTCATAGGCTTCTCAGTCATATATATTTTTTTTACAGTGTGTCAATAACGTAGTCAATAACATCTACTCTAACGAATAAACTATCAGAGGTAGGGATTACGTTGTATTTTTTTATTCATAAAGAGTCAAAAATAATATTAAATAGAAGAGAAAAAAAGTAGTGAAAAAAATATTATTTTATAAAAATTTCTTAATAGAACAGGAATGAAAATTATTTTTTAAATTTTAACATCATAATATAGTTTTTATTTTTTTTATGAATTTAACCTCACAAGTAAGTATTCTTTTATATTTTATTGATTTTATTAATCGAAATTGTATTAGAATATTCTAATATACTAATACAAAGGCTAATCAAAATTAGCTTTTTAAACCTTTAAATGATAATTTAAATTTTTTTTAGGGATTAAAATTTTTCCAATTCTTCTTTTTTAAGCCCAAATGCGTAATTTCTTTGATTTTATCTGCACATTTTTTCTGTTTTGAAACCTAAAAGACTAAATGAGCTTCTTAAATCAGCTAAGACCTGTGAGTAAAATTTCTCTTTTGGCGATAGGATATCTTTTTACTTACACTTTAGAAATAAATATTCTAAATTCATTTTTTATTTTTACTTTAGGAATACTGAGTATAGCTCTATTATTTACCGGATACACCAAAGTAACCGCAATTTCTACTGGAATTTTACTAGGAGTTTTTCAGAATTTGTATTTTGACACCCAAAAAAAGAATGAAACTTTCGATGAAAAATATTTTGCGATTCTAAAAGAAGAAAATTCATTTAAAATTGAATTTAAGAAAGAAGTAAAACGAAATTTTTATGAGACAGAATTTCAATCTGAAATAAAAAAAATCACATTAATTACAAAGCGGTATAAAAAAGACATTACACTGCCTTTTTTATTGTGTGATTCTAGATTTATTTCTATTAAAAAAGCTCCTCCAGAAGAGGAATACTTTCGATTTCTACAAGAATTTCAATTCACCTATGTACAAATTAGAGAAAGCAAATGCAAACGGCAAGGAGAGATAATCGACAATAGAAAACTACTTCGAAAAAAAGTAGAAGATCTATTAGAGCGAGCAGGAATCACAGACTATGCAAACGATATTGCGATGGGACTTTTTTTTGGTGACGCAAGCTTTCTTGAAAATGAATTCAAAGAAAAAGTAAGAGAGGGAGGTGTGTTACATTTATTTGCAGCTTCTGGTCTTCATATTGGAGTATTCATTGGATTTATTTATTTCTTTGCAAAACAAATTTGGTTTTTTAATTATTACACAGAACGAATCATTCCCCTTGTCATCGCATTTTCTTATCTTTACATTCTAGATTTTCCAGTTTCTTTACTTCGCGCCTATATTTTTACAGCAACACTTGTGCTCGGAAGTTTATTCTTTCGGAAAATGAAAAGCATTGATCTTATCTTAGTTTCTTCTGCTCTCATTCTATGCATTGACAGAGAAAATTTTCTTACACTTTCGTTTAATCTTTCCTATTCGGCAGTTTGTGGAATTTTATTTTTAAAGTCTTCCTTGGAAAAGTTAGCATTTGGAAATTTTAAAAATTTATTCATAGAAAATTTTACGATTTCTATTTCCGCAAGTCTGGGAACCTATCCAATTTTACTTTTTTATTTTAAAACTTTTAGCTTTGGCTCCATTTTTTTAAATCTGCTTTTAGTTCCGCTTACTTCACTACTTCTTCCACTGCTTTATATATCACTCATCATTCAGCTTCTATATGAATCGATTTTAGATTTTATTTTCACTAAAAGTTTTTTCGACGAATATTTCTATTTTGATTGGTTATCTTGCTTAGAAATGAAATCTTTTTTTTCTTTGTTAAATACTTTTGTAAAATCAGGAATCGAAATTTTTTGGACCTATGCCGAGCTATTACTTCGAATCCTCGCTTATTTATCTGAGACTCTTTCTGTAAATGTAGGATTTTATCGCGGAGTCAAAGAATCCTTTCGTTTTCATATGGGAATTTATTTTGCTTTGCTTGCAACTTTGATATTGGGCTTTTTTATTTTGGAATTGAAATTATTCACAAAGAAAGAAAATAAAAGAAAGGCAAAACGATTCAGAATTCTACTTTCTGTATTGACACTCTTATTTATTGTCTCCTTTTTCTATTTTGGTTTTGTAATGTATCCTGAAACTAAAAAAGAACACAGAGTTTCGAAAAATATTTTTGCGGGCTCTGATTATTATCTAGTAAAAGAGAAAAATGAAATTTACCTCGGAGGAATTTGCAAATACAGTCATTACAAAATTGAAAGACATCTGAAAGAAAATCTATGCGATGAGTCAATTGAATCTTTTTACATTGAAGAAGAAAATTGTCTTTTGCTTGCAACGCTTTGTAAGAAAACCGCGCCGAATGTAAAAATTTTTTCTGCAAAAAAACTTCCCGACTGGGAGAAACAATATGCAAATTTGAAATGGGATACGAAAGCATCTAAAAGAAATTTTACTGAACTACTCATATTCTATCCTCATTTGGACTCACTTGCTCAATTGCAGAAAAATTCGAGAGTCAATAAAGGAAATATTCTACTTCTTTTCGCTTATAAATTACAGGACAATGCAAAAGATTGGAATGAAAATAAAAACTTACTTGGAATTAATCCCAACTGGAATTTTATAACACCAGATGAGTTATGAATACCCCTATTACAGCATTTCGAAAATTAGATCCTTCATGGACGAAAGAAATGCAAACCCACTTAAGAAATGGGGACAAAATTTTATCACAGATCCAAATACTTTAGATTTCATCATCCATTCTATCGACAAGGACGCGCTCGCAAAAAGTAATTCAGTTGCCGAAATCGGAATTGGTCTCGGTGCACTCACACACAAACTTGCACTTCTTAATAAAAAGCTTTTATTATTCGAAATTGATCCAGTCTACATCGAAAATATGAAATCGATGGAATACTTCGATAGCGCAAACTCTATATTATACGAAGGCGATGTATTAAACACAATCAGCAATCTAAAAGACGAGAAGATTTTTCTAACAGGAAACCTCCCCTATTATATCACGAGTGAAATTCTCACAACTAGTTTAAAATCAGTCCCCAATTTAACCGGTGCGATTTTTATGGTGCAAAGAGAATTTGCCGACAGAATCTGCAATGAAATATCTTCGCTTTCTATTTTTGTATCAGCTTTTGGAAAATTTTCTTTTCTAAAAAAAATTCCCCCAACTTGTTTTTATCCGAAACCAGATGCAAGCTCAGCTTTGATACGATTTACACCAACAAATCACTCTTTCTCTAAAATGCAAATTGATAAGTTAGAACTAATTCTAAGAACTTTCTTCTGGGGAAAAAGAAAAACAATTGGCAAGTCCATCTCTGAAGCTCCTTTTTTAGATGCAAAAGAGTTTAATCGTGATTATCCTGATTTGCGTAAGGAAATATTGGATTCACTTGAGAAAAATAAAATCGAACTCCGATTGCGTCCAGAAGAATTGAAGGTCGATGACTATCATAAGATATTAAAAGGCTTAGGCAACTAGACAAAAAAAATCTTGACTATTTCTATTCTTTCCTTAAATTAATACTATGCAAATGCAAACGATTAGGCATGAATTTTTAAAGATAGACGGTAAAATTTCTGGTGTGGTCATATCGAAAAAAGAATTCGAAAGATTAGTAAAATTTATAGACGAGGTAAACCAAAAGACTTTGCCTCCTGCAAAAAAAAATAAAAAAAATTATACAGTTGCCGAACTTGAAAAAATTCGCAAAACCAGAAAAGGCAAAACAATTCCCGTAGACCAATTTTTTAAAAAATATCTGTAAAATGTATCAAATCATAATTCAAGAAGCGATAGATAAAGATTTGAAAGGAATTTCTAGAACAGACATTGAGAAAATCTATAAAAGGATTAAATCACTAGAAACCGCGATAAACATTGATTCTTTTAAATTAGTCAATTCGAATATCTATAGAATTAGACAAGGCGATTTTAGAATTTTCTTTGAAGCCGATTTATTTAATAAAATAATAACTGTATTTAAAATTTCTCATCGTAAAGATGCCTATTAAAAAGTAAAATAGATATCTACTCCGATAGCACATTTCCTTTCTTCTCATAGATATAAGTCTCAAGAATTTTCATGTCGCCGGGATTCGAAGAAAAGAAATTTACACCGAGCTTAAATCCATCATCGGAAATGATATAACGAATGATTTCGCCATTGATTTCAAGTTTGTTTTTTCCCATTGGAATATACATTTTAACACTCGAATGTTTCTTCAAATATTGAAATAAATTCTCATCGGAGATTTCGAAGAGTAATCCACTGATGCTAATGTCTACGATTCGAGTATTTGTATAGATTTCATTAAACGTATTTCCTTTAATCGCAATCTTAGTTAAACCATAACTAAAAATTTCTGTCATCTCATGAATGTATTCCAAGTCAGTGCGGGTTAACATGTGTTTGTCCATCGCCGTACTATAAACTTTGATATGTCCAATGACTCGATCAAACATAGTAATTGGTGCAATGATATAAGAAACCATAAAGGCTCGGTTTTCTTTCTTTTGCATTACTTCAAAAAATTTTCTAGCCTGAAATTCTCCTACGTCTTTAATCTTTTCTTGATAAACTTCAAAAAATGTTTTATAGTATTTTGATTTTAAATCTTCTATATACGAATCTGCATTTGCACAATCTGAAATATAAATTGTTTTGTTATCTTTAGAAAGAGTGTTCTTTATAAAATCATGACCATCTCCCATTTTGTAAATCACCAATTCATATTCATCAGAAACTTTTCGAATATAATCTGTTACAATCATATTCATTAATTTCAAATTGGGAACATCAAACTTTATTTCGCGGAAAAGATGAGTAAACTGCCTCTCAGCATGAATATTATCACCACTCACATAGCGTCCGCCTTTAAATGATTTGAACAAAATAATAAAATCCATAAATAAATCATCGCAGGCAACGCGACGGTACTGACGCATCTCAGCAGATTGCAATTCAGTTGGAAGTTTAATTTTTACGATGGAGCTACGAATATCTTCTATGATAACTTCGAATATATATAAAACATTGATGATTTCAAATTTGATTTTCGCACGTCTTGAGCTTGCTTCCGAAAAATCTGGAACATTTAGCTCCACAAAATCTTGCAAAACATTATGAACCACGACGGACATCATTCGATCATCGTATTCAAAAACAAACTCAGTGTTATCAAATCTTAAATAATAAAACAGGTGTTTAATAAGATTAACATCAGTACCTATGATGGTTTCCCCATAGATAGTATCCATCAGGGTGATGAGTTCCTGCATCGAATCTGTTCTGCCGACTGCCATGATTCCAATATCGTCACTTTTTATCGAAATTCGCAAATTACAATTTGCAAAATTGAGAGTTTTTTTGGAATGTCAAGGTAGCTTATCTAGAAAATGGAAAGGCGTTTAAGGGGATTAATTTATGCAATACTTGGAAACGGAAACAATAGAACTCGATTCAATTAAAATTGAAATGCTTTATTTAAACCATGCGGAAACAAAAAATTCTATGACCTGGGAAATGGGACAAGAATTTTACAATTATATTCAATCTCTAAAAAATCGAGACCCACTTCCACGCTGCTTAATTATTTCCGGGAGAAATAATGTATTTTCCTCTGGCGGAAATCTAAGCTTTCTCAAATCTTTCCATGAAAAGACATTCGAAGAAAATAGAAAAGACATGTTTACTTTCTACAATTTCTTTTTGTCTGTTCGCACTCTCCCCTTTCCAGTTGTAGCTGCCGTAAACGGCCATGCCATCGGTGCTGCTTTGTCCTTAGCATTTGCTTGCGATTTACGTGTTTTTTCCATGGAAAGTAAATATTCTTTTAATTTTGTAAAACTTGGAATTCATCCTGGCATGGGATCTTCTTACTTAGTAAAAGAATTATTTGGATTAGATAAGGCAAATTATCTGCTGATGTTAGGCGAAATTCTAACAGGACAGGAAGCGTATCGCATGGGACTTTGTCACGATGTAGTTCCTTTTGACGATGTAATCAGACGGGCAACTGAACTTGCTATCAATTTAAGTGAAAGCGGTCCGCTTGCTCTTCGACTACTAAAGAAAAACTCCAGCGACTACGAAGCCCTGCAAGCTGCACTCCGAAAAGAAGCAGAAGGACAAGCTCAAAACTTTCTTTCGCAAGATTTTATGGAAAGCATTAAAGCAATCGAAGAAAAGAGAAAAGCAGTTTTTCGTGACTGTTAGTCTATTGTGGACTAACTTCGGTAGCTGCACGTTTCAAATCTACGGATAGATCAAACATTTGGTATTCTTTAACGGCTGAGACCCAAAGATAGGGAATACCGAATGCTAACCAACCAAAAAAAAGAACCGGCAAAGAAGGAGTAATCTCTAATTGAACTTTGGTGAGTTGCTTTCCTTCTTTCAATAATACTAAATCTCTATCCTCCAAAATAAAATTGGAAACGGTAAGGGAAAATTCTGCACCTTTTCCAACTGTCTTCCCCTTCCAAATAGCTTCTACATTTGCACTGTCCTTAGCAGGGAGAAGTTTTACATTTGTGGTTGTAGAGCATTGGGTGAGCGTTAGAAAAGATAAGATTGTAATGAGACTTATGATTTTTTTCATATCTAAATTCTGAAAAGTAGCAGCTCATTGTCAAGATATTTATATAAACTAAGAAAACTGGCTGGGTAAAAAGCCAATGCTGAATAAATCGCATTTTTCTTTGTCTCAGACAAACTTTTTACACAGCCCTAAGAAAAAAAGGAATATCTTATTAGAGACTACTCAGCCTTAACCTCGATCTTAGTGGTATTTGGCTTTACTTTTGAAAGATGAAGTGTTAGTCTTCCATTTTTCATGATTGCCCTTGATTTTTCTAAATCAACCGGCTTATTCACGTTAAACTTTCGCAAATAATCTCCAGTCTTAAATCCAAGATAAGCTCCTTCGAATCCTTCTGGAACAGAATAAGAATTCTTTCCTTCGATAGTTAAAATATCTTTCTCGTAGGAAATTTCTACTGATTTCTCATCTACTCCGGGCATATCAAATATGATCTTGGTTTCCTCAACAGACTCATAGATATTCACTGAAGGTGTAACGTAACGCTTATTTACCTTTTCAACGGTCTGACCGGCAGTTTCTTGTTTTTGCATTTCTTGTTGTAACATTGTATTCTCCTTTAAGTTAATTCTCGATTTGGACAGTAATTTTCTTTGGCTTATCCGCTTCCGCTTTAGAAAGATTCACACTCAAGATTCCATTTTTGAATTTAGCATCAGCTTTGTTGGCATCTACCCTAAATGGCAATTCGACTGTTCGATCAAAATTCTTATTCTCTACCTCTTGGCAGTGAATTTCATATCCCTCTTGATTTTCAACTCTCTTGTTTGTGCCTTTTATTTGAATTCTATTTTCGATAATCGAAAGCTCTATATCGGAAGGATCAAATCCAGGAACCAACGCAGTCAGCAAAACATCATCCTTGTTGATATAAACATTCACCGGTGGATTATGAAAACCACGTGTAGAGCCCCCGCGAGAGAAAAAGCCGCCGGAAAGCTCATCATGAAGCCTATCTAACTCATTCCATAGGGATTGACCATATCCATTTCGTTCAATTACATTCAGTAACATAGTAGTTTCTCCTTTTAGCACTCTATATCATTCAGTGCTAACAATTTTTAGCACTTATACATATAGAGTGCTAATTTTCAAAAAAGTTCATACTGAATAAAAAAAAATTCTCAATGAGAAGATTTTTTCAACTTAGCACTGCAATTTCAATTGACCGGGAGGAGAGATATATAAATATGGTATTGAGAATCATTCTCAAATTTAGAATTATAATAATTTTAAGGAAAGTAAGATGAAACTAAAGACGCCTTTACTAAAAGGTTTTATTTCGATATCAATTCTATTGAGTTTAGTGAATTGTCCCCAAGAAAAGAAAGAGCAATCTAGTCAGGGTCTTGCCCTAGCTGCACTCGCTTTGCAAATGACTCCGAAGCCCTCCAGCAAAATTACAGTATCTACTCTGGCTGTAACAGGAATTAACCAACCAGAAGCAATAACAGTTGGCTCCGATGGAGCTATCTATATTACAGACAGTAAAAACAACCAAATTAAGAAAATAGTAAACGAAACCAATGTTACCATTCTAGCAGATACAAAAGCTGGTCAAGGTACGTCAGGACCGGAGTTAAATAATCCGGAAGGAATTGCGATAGATAAAAATGGAATTCTTTACGTGGCTAATACCGGTACTGCGACAGTGGGAAATAATATCATAAAAATCGCAGTCGATGGAACAGCCACCAATTACGCTGGAACCTATGGAGCTAGATCTTTTGCAAATGGAACTCTAACAGCAACGAGATTTAGCAAGCCAGAAGGAATTTTCTATAATGCAATAACTGATAGAATTATCGTAGCCGATGTTTTAAACTATCAAATCCGAAGCATATCAACTACAGAAGTTACTACTACAGCCGGTTCGATTTCATCAATCTCTGGATATTTGAATGCAAATGGAACGACAGCTCTTTTAAATGAACCGAAAGGAGTTGTTGTAGACTCTTCCGGCAATATCCTATTTGCCGACAGCAAAAATAATTCTATTCGTAAAATTTCCACAACAGGTGATGTTACAACTCTGGCCGGGTCTATTGCAAGTGAATCAGGAGCAACAGATGGAAATGGAATTTCTGCCAGATTTAATGGTCCATACGGACTCGCAATTGACGCTAGCAATAACGTCTACGTAGCCGATGGAGCAAATCAGACTATTCGTAAAGTTACGTCCACTGGAGTTGTGACTACAGTTGCAGGATTGGCTGGAATCGATGGAAATACGGACGGCGCAGCAAGTGTTGCTACATTTAGTAAGCCAAGAGGATTGGCTTTTAATAAGGAATATACCATTCTCTATGTTTCAACCACCGGCGGTGGAACTAATAGCAAACTTAGAAAGATACTTTTTTAATCCTCACCAAAAAAACACTTTTTTAAACCCGCTTATAAAAAAATTGAAAGCGGGTGTGATTCAAAGGCAAATACATGAACATCAATTTAAAGCAAATTTTTATTTTTAAACTCAGTGCGACACTCTCAACTATCCTCCTTTTAATCTATTGCTCTCGCGCAAATCAAAATGGAGAATCTAGAATGGCAAGCATAAACGGCATTCTTCACAATCGGTTAAAAGAATTTAATCCATTGCCTCTTCTTTCCAATGTATCTAAAAATGTGATTTTAAAATCCTATTCTGATTTAGAACAAGCGGCTAGCGAATTTAATACGAATGCACAAACCTACAATGGAGACTGTTCGAATAATGCAAGGTCTCTCTTGGATCTACAATCCGCCTGGAAAAAAAACGCAAGCATTGTGAAGCAAATCGAAATTATCCAATTTGGACCGGCTCAATTTGGAGGATTCTATGAAAGCATAGATCCCTGGGTTTTGAATTTTACTGATAATATAACCCCCGATATAAATGGAATCAATTCTTTTATCGCCGGCTCAACAGCGATCAACTCTACGAATGTGTCCGCATTGAATAAACTACAAAAGGGACTTCCTGCCATTGAATTTTTATTATTTTCAGATGCAAACGCAAACACTTCAGTATCCGTCGTCTGCTCCGGGCTTACAGCAAGAAGACTAGATACTATGAAGCAATTAGTATCCTTGTATTATTTATCCGTAAAACAATTACATAGTCAATGGAAAGAATCTGGTTCCAATTATGTAAACGAACTTCCTACTGCTGGTTTAGGAAGCATTTACTTTTCTTCACAACAATTTGCATTGACAACCCTATTACTTCAACTTTCAAACCATATAGAATTCATTCGCGATAATAAACTTGGTTATCCCGCTGGACTAACACTGCGGTCAAACGGTATTAAACGCGCAAACCTAATTGAATCAAGATTTGCAAACAGATCCATAGATAATTTAGTTGATAACTTGGTTGGGGTTAATAACCTGTATACCGGAAATAATGGACCCGGAATTTCAGAATATATAAAATCAGTCAATCCTGGATTGGATTTAAGAATACGTCAGCAAATATTATTGTGCATAGCAAATCTACAAAAAATACCCAATCTAGAAACAGCAATCAATTCAAATGCAGGCGAAGTGCAAACTTCTTATAACTCATTAACAACTCTAAAAACTATGCTAACAAGCGAAATATCTGCCACGTTCGGTTCCACAGGAAGTGGATCAGGAAGCAGCGGGGATGGAGATTAAGGAATACAAAAATGAAACAAAGTTTAATAGTGATTATCCTACTACTATCAAAAATCGTATTTGCACAAGCAAATCCTACCACTCCAGAGCCTGATGTAAAAACAGCGGAGAAGATAGAGCAGGCAAGAAAAAAAGCTGAGGATTCTTATTCCAAAGGTCAGATCAATGTAATTGGAGATGGAAAGGATTCCTTAAAAAAAATTCCTGGCTCTGCGACTATCGTTTCTAAAAAGTTTTTAGATGAAACGCAACCTGTGGATGCAATGGAAATTTTACGGCGAGTTCCGGGTGCATCGGTTCGATTCCAGGATGCAGCGGGGCTAACGCCTAACATTGGCTTTCGTGGTGTGAGCAATGAAGAATCTAGAAAGACACTTATTTTAGAAGATGGAATTCTTACTTCTCTTAGTCCTTATGGGCAACCAGAGAGTTATTATGCACCGCAAATTGATAGAATGCAAAGAGTAGAAGTAATCAAAGGCTCAGGTGCAATTTTATTTGGTCCTTCTACGATTGGAGGAGTTGTGAACTTTGTAACAAGACGACCTCCAATAAAACCAACCTTCTCTAATAAAAGTGTCGGAGGGGAAAATGGCTATATGTCGAACTTCGCTCAATACGGAGGCACTTTCGGCAAAACAGGTGTAGATGTATCTTACTTATACAAACAGGGGGATGGATTTAGAGATTCACAGGGGTTTCATTTGAACGATGTCTCCTTGAAACTCGTTCATGAAATAAGCGACAAACACACAGTTACCTTTAAAACTGGATATCAGGAACAGGAAGCCAAATCCACTTATCTAGGACTCACACAGGGGCTATTCTGGCGTAACCCGCGAATCAACCCTGCTGGATTTGATCAAAAGTATTTGAATCGAAATTCTACGGTTCTAGGTCATGAGTTTACAATCAATGAATCCATGAAGCTAATTTCTAGAATTTACAATAATAACGCAGTGAGGAATTGGCAGAGGCAAGACTTTGCATATAATAATTTGAACTCTCTCGGTGTCGAATCAAGCCCGCCCTCAGATACATATGCAACTTTTTCTCCGGGGATAATCGGTGTTAGACCTGGAGACGTGATTTTTATGCGTAATTCCTCTCCCCTTCGAAATCAAAACTTTCAAACATTAGGTATTGATACTAAACTAGAATTAATTTTACGAACTGGAGAATTAAAACACGAAATTGATTTTGGTCTACGGGCACATGGAGAAAAAAACAGAGTCAGCACGGAATCTGTTCCCTACCCTTTTATCCGAGATGGATTTCCTTACAGTCAACAGGATAGAATTGCAAAGGCTTACGCGGTGTATTTCCAAGATAGAATTAGTATCACGGAAAGATTTAAACTCATGCCGGGTGTCCGTTACGAATGGATAGAGCAAGGAGTCTACAACAAACGACGATTTGCCACTACACAGGACGTAAGAAATCGAATCGCAACAAACACGGGAGATATTTTATTTGTAAACCAGGGAGGAGAAAGTTATACGAAAGTTCTTCTTCCGGGACTTGGGGCTACTTATGATATTACGCAAACCTATACTTGGTTTGCTGGAGTCCATCGTGGATTCTCTCCGCCTACGTATGGAACAGCCGTTAGCCCGACAGGTGCCGACTATCGCTTGAAAGCAGAGACTTCGATTAACTATGAGACAGGAGTTCGAGGAGAGCTTACTCCTTATTTATTCACGGAATTTGTTGGATACGTGATGTATTTTCGAGATCAAATTATCAACACAAATGAAATTGGCGGAGATGCAGGCTCTCGTCCGGTTAATAGCGGTAAGTCGATACACCGAGGTAGTGAGAACACAGTGACTTTTGATTTTGGTAAATTCTTTAACCTAAATTGGAATATTCCTCTCGATCTAATTTACACTTACACAAATGCAAAGTCCATTACCTACACTCCGTTCCCATATGTAACCAATACAGACGGAACGATTCGTCTTGTAGATAGACCTGCTTACACTTTTGATGAAAAATTTCATCTTGTAAACAATGATACAAATAAAAATTATCTTCCCTATGTTCCGATGAATGTATACACAATAGCGTTAGGCGCTAACCACAAAAATGGATTTTACGCTAGAGGTGAATACCAATATATCGACAAACAATATTCTGATTTAGTCAATTCTCCGAATGAGAGTGCTGACGGCAATCGCGGAGTTATCCCCTCGGTCGGTCTTGTCAATGCATCTCTCGGATACAAACATCCTGTTAAAAAATGGTCACTCTTTGTTACAGGAAAGAATTTACAGGATAGAGAATATGTGTCAGGAAGACTCCCAATAGGAATTCAACCGGGACCATTTCGTCAAATCAACTTCGGCGTGAGCTTTGAGCTTTAAACACTTTTCGGAAAGGCACAATGAATATGCGGGGTAAACTTGTATAATCCGCTTTATTGCTTACGGTAGGTAGTCCGAATTCTAATTTTTCTTTTTCTTTTGGGATATAAAGCGAATTTGCTAAATAATCCCAGAAGGCAAAGATTGCGCCTAGATTTTTATGTCGATGCTCTTCCTTTTTGCTGTGATGGATTTGGTGTTGAGCGGGGCTAAGCAGTATATAACTCACACTTCTAGGAAAAGAAATCCAAACTTGCGTGTGACGAAGATTGCTATAAAGATGAAATAGGAATAAACCAAAATTTACACCGAGATAGGAAAACATCGAAATCGCAGGAAAGAAATAAACGAAAACGCCTGTCACTAATCCACTGCAAATTCCACCAAACGAGTTTAGCAAAATGCTTTCTACGGGATGAACTCGATAAACCGTGAAAGGATTTAGAGTTTCTGCCGAGTGATGGAATTTATGAAACTCCCAGAGAGCCGGATAGGTATGTAACAACTTATGAACATAAAACCTTGCAAAATCATAGCCTAATAAAAAAGAAACAGTATAGAGTGCTTGTATAACCCAGTTGTGGGCAAACGAGCGTTCACCTCCAAGAAAGAATAAAACCTTAAATACAAAAATGGAAACAGAAAGACTTGTGATTACAAAATAAGAAAAGAAGACCGTATAAAGTATCGTTTCAACAAAGTAATACAAATAATCCACAACCGAAGATTTCTTTTTCCAATGCGAAAAGTCAAATACTTCGAAAAGAAATTCTTTCCAGGAAAAAATCTTTTTCGCTAAATGCTGATTCAGAATGACAACAAAACCTATCCCCGTCGCCGACAAGAGGTAAATCCAAGATAACCGCCCAGTTGTCTCGGTAAAATTAAGAATTGGAATAGATAGGATATGTAAAAAGCGTTCCAAAAAATCCATTGCCTTCCCTTTTTAGTTTAAATCTAAATTAGACAAACGCATTGTCCATAGCTATAATTTTTCTTGCAAAGATAAGAGCAATGAAAAGACTAAATCTATGCAAACAGGAAATGATTCGGATTCTCATGGATGTATAGGCTCGGCTGGCTATCAATGGTCGCAATTGCTACAAGACTGTATTCGAGTCTTTGAGTTGCCGCTACAATTATTCAATGCCACAGGATCTACGCTTGCCGGCGTCGCCTTTTCAAACGACAAAGCAGAAGTCTTCACGGCTAACGGCGATTTCATCCTGAAGAAGAAATCAGACTCCGAGTATATTTCAGAAACCTATCATAAATTCCTAAACCAAACCAACGGTAAATGGCAATTTGGCGATAGTTCCCTAAACCAAGTTGAGTATAAGGAAAAGTAACCCTACTTGTTCGTCCTCGGACGGTATTTGTTCGTCTATAGCCAATACTTGAAAACATTTTCTGAGCGTGGGCTAAAGAAAAATTAAATCAATGAAATCTAGCCATTCGAATCATCTTTATATTAATGATAATGAATCTAAAGAATTGCCAGAATAGATTCGTGCGCATTTTCATCGTGAAGTCAGTTGGAATAGGTGGGTAAAAATCTTTCTCATATGCTTTTCGTTCTTTCATAGTTCTCTCCTTTAAAAATCCCTTTCTAATATCGGTGTTCATCCGTTTGCAATTGTTTTAATCTTCGATTATTCTGGAATCATTCTCCAGAATGGATTTCCCTTTGCTTTATACATGAAAACGTAATGCAAAATATGTTTAATCCAATGTCCTGCCAAACCGATTTCTCCAAAAGTATAATTTAAGTCTCTACCATAGGAAGGATATTTTTCATAATCTGGAATGATAGGATACATCGTCATGGAGACGGCAGTTCCGTCAAAGATTCCTGCACCGGAGGAAGCGATGCAAGCAGCTCCCATTGTTGCCATAGATGCTTTTCTAGTTGGTTTGTCTGTTCCATTTCGAATCATATCTACTACACTTTTTGCGACTTCTCTTCCCATTACTGCAGAAGGCATTCCTGTGCGAGGTGGTGTTGGAAAGATTGGCGTTCCCTTTGGACTTTTCATTGGCTTAGAGATTGGGTGTGGAGGGGCAAATGCAATTCCAACTGCAAAGATATTTTTGTAATCAGAATTTTGATACGTAGAAGGCCAGTCACTAGCTTTCCACTCTTCGAACGGTTTCGCCGTGTAATCCGCATCTACTTTCATAAAGCTATTTGGTGCAAATAATTTTGCCGTTAAATCTTCATCCATTTTCCCATAAGCTTTTAATCCAACGCCTGCGAAAGGTGGAATGAGCATGGTAAAATCAAATTGAGTGGATTTCTCTTCTCCATCAAGTGTTTCGTAAAACAATTGTTTCTTATCTACTTTTTGCACATGTGCTTTTGTAATCCAATCCAAGCCTCTTTCTGCAAATAAAGATTCTGCAAAAACTCTACTATGTGTAATGTATCCTCCGCGTTTGATATGCATTCCACCAATTCCAAAATCTCCCAATTCATATTCGTTGGAAATCCAGGTTAAATCAGCTTTGTCCCGCACGCCGTGTTTGTTAAGAATATATTCCACGTTAAAGATGTATTCAAATGCAGCACCCTGGCATGTGCAATTTCCATGTCCTGTTCCAATTAGAATTTTTTGACGTTCTCCCTTCTTCATTCTTTCGATGGATTCTTGGAGCGCCTTATTTGCTTCTGCCGCATGAGAATAAGTGCACACAGAATAACTGTTCTTATCCGGGCCGAGTCCTTCTGTCGCACCGAAATTTAATTTTGGTCCTGTTGCATTGATTAGATAATCGTATTCTACATTTTCCTGGGTGATTCCATTTGTAGGTTTAATATTTTCAATCATTACAAAGGGATTTGCAGAATTTTTATTTCCTTCAGGATGAATGCTAATTGCTTTTGCCTGCTTGAACACAATTCCCATTTTTTTATAGATAGGTGCAATTTCAAATGTTACCTCTTCTGGCTTCATAAGCCCTACCCCAACCCAAATATTGGAAGGAATCCAATTCCATTTACTGTTTGGAGAAATTACAATCACTTCATCCGATTTTCTCGCATGAACCCTCGCATACATTGCTGCTGTATTGCCTGCTATACCTGCTCCCAAAATAACAATCTTTGCCAATGTGCCACTCCTCTAAATACAATACCCTGTATGGTATCTTATTTTTTATAATCATTACTTTCAAGTACTATTCTTACATTTTTTTATAACACTCTTTTATTCTTCGATCATTCGATCTAGTATGAATACTAGGTTTAGATGTTTAGAGCAAGACTTTACTACTTTATCTAGGGCATTTTGCTTTCAGGAATGTTGTTTTCTAATTCTAAATGAATTTTTCTGTCCGAGTTGCGGCTAATTATCTGTAACTTTTATATTGAATAGTTAAAGTCTTTATTTTGTAAGAATAGAGAATACTTTTTGTCTTCTCGCAAGATATGAATGCTTAGCCATTTCTTTAGATACAAAGAAACTTCCTCTCCTAAGGCGGGAGTAAAACCAATGTTCAATTTTTTTTGCATTACGATGACTTCGCTAGTCATTAGATCATGAATTTTTCTGTGGTTGTCAAGTTCGGGATATTCCATTTCTTTCATCAATTGCTCTTCTCGTTTAAAATGAGTAAAAGCATAATTGATTAGTTCATCCATTACAAATTCAACCGCAAGTCGGTCGGATCGATTTTCATCATTGATCAATTGGTTAATAAGAGTAAGCAATATTTGGTGATCGTGGTCAATCATTGTATTGGATACACTCATATCACTCGACCATTCGAGGAAAGCTGCATTTTCACGCATTTTCATTACATCTAAAAAACCATCTACTACTTTCGGATCAAATTGAAATCCACTTTTTTCTTTTATATAAGAAATAACTTTTTCTTTGGCCCACGAATCCTTATAGGGACGCGGCTGTATCAAAGCGTCATACACGTCAGTAACCGCAACGATTCTTGCAGAAAGAGGAATATTATTCTCTGACAAACCATTTGGGTATCCCGTTCCATCCCAATATTCATGATGAGATTCAGCAATCTCTGAGGCTAATCTAAAATAGCCATTATCCCCGATAGATCTATTTGCTTTTTTTAAAATACTGCTTCCGTTGATTGTATGCTTTTGCATTATTTTTCGATCCACAGCATCAAGCGGTCCGGGTTTATATAAAATACTATCCGGTAGGCTTACCTTTCCTATATCATGTAGAATACTTGCGATACCAATATGATATAAAAAATCGGTTGTTAAAATATCTTTGTACTCACCTGACTTTTTTAAAGATCTTGCAATTTCATATGTCATTCTTGCTACTCGTAGGACATGATCTCCGGTTTGTTGATCTCTATACTCGGAAAGATCTGCTAATGCCATTATGGCTACCTTAATGATTTGTTTTTGCTTGGATTCGATTTGAGATAAATGAGTAATATCCTTTACTGTAAATAACAACACTCCGGAGGAAAGCTCTTTCTTGTCAAAAATGAGAACTGCTCCATCTCTCCTTGTTACTTTAAATTCAGATTCAGCGGAATTTAATATTTTTGTAACATTTGCTTCTAATGATTCTTCTGAAACTCCACAGGAAGAAAAAATGATTCTTAGAATATTTTCCATAGATTTACCAGCGAAATCAATTTTTTTATCCAAATTCGTAAGCTGTAGCAATCGTTCATTTACATATTGAATATTTCCATCCAATTGAGCAATGATTATCCCCTCAGAAAATTCATTGATAGCATCCGCTAGTATATTGATCATTTAATCATTCCTAACTCCATATACAATTGACAAGATTAGAATGAAATGACTTATTTTTTTATTCAGTATTTTTTTTCGAATGAGAATAACAATGGTAATTCTCTTGACTCATCTTTGGTCTTACAATTGTATTTGATTTGTTATTTAGATTATTTTCTTCTTCACAGGAAAATATGCGGAGCACTATCTAGATTTTTTACCAATCACCAATATCGTGAGCACGTATAAACACGGATTGTTCTAAAAAGCCTTCTTATCCTTACATTCGACTCTGGATATTCCTGCTTACAACCTCAAACAAAGGAATGCAAGTCTTTGTTCATCCTTCGCAAAAAGACTCAGTGACTTTAGTGCCTCTGTGGCAATTCATCCCCTCAGTTCCAATAACTTATTCCGATTTTATACTTGAAGAATTTTAGGCTTTTCAGGATAGTCAAAACTAGACCAATTCTAATGGAGCATCTCTGTGGTAACAATCAAAATTGATGGTGTAGAATACAAAGTAGACGAAAAGAAAAACCTCATCGACGCAGTAAAAGCAGTCGGAACTGATATCCCTTATTTCTGTTATCATCCATCTTTAAGCATAGTCGGTATGTGCCGCATGTGCCTTATCGAAATCGAAGGAAATCCTAAAGTGCAGGCAGCATGCAATACTCCTGTGAAAGAAGGATTATCTATTATAACCAAAAGTAAACGAGTTCTTGAATCCCGCGAAGGCACGATGGAATTTTTGCTAGCCAATCACCCTCTTGATTGTCCGGTTTGTGATAAAGCAGGCGAATGTGATTTACAAGACAATGCCTTCTCTGCTGGTAAAGGTGTCTCTCGCTTCGAATTCGAAAAGCGCAATGTTCCCCAAGAAGAGATTGGAGACAATCTCATGATTAACCACAATCGTTGCATTGTATGCTTCCGTTGTGTTCGCTTCGAAGAAGAATTAGTCAAAGAATCAAACCTCGGTTTATTCCAAAGAGGATACCATTCTCTCATTGGACTTGCCAATGATAAAACAATTAAGCACAACTACCAGGGTGCCCTTTCTGATATTTGCCCAACCGGTGCCCTGCTCAATCATAAAACTCTTTTTAAGTCGAGAGTATGGTGGTATAAAACAGCTAAATCTATTTGTCATGGATGCAGCACAGGCTGTAATATTGAAACCAATGTGCGAGACAATAAAATGTATCGCTACATGACCAGAGAAAACGCCGAGCTTGGAATGTATTTCTTATGCGATAAAGGACGCTTTGACCTAGATTGGTTAAATGAAAATAGACTCTTCGCTTATTACGAAAAAGGATTACCAAGCGAAAGTGGAGCAGTTATTCCTAAGATTTTAGACAAAATCAAATCCTCTAAGAAGATTGCCATTATTGGTGGCGCGCATGAGTCTAATGAGAATTTAGCGCTAATTAAAGCACAAGCAGAGAAGCTTGGAAAAGACATCGTGTTTGAAGCAAGAACTAGTAAGCCACAATACTTCCTTCCTGAACAAGCTGATTTCTTAATGACTACCGATGCTCATCCAAATACAAAAGGAACCTTTGATCAAGCCTTTAATTCTACCGGCGGAATTGATTCTATCGTAAAAGATTTCAATGCGGGTAAGATTGATTTGCTGTTCATCCTCAAAGAAGACATTCCTGCTGAATTAAAGGGACCCGGATCGATTGTAGTTCTTCATACAAATATCACTGCTTCTGTTAAAGACGCTGAATTTGCGGTTCCGATCAAAACATTTGCAGAGCAATCCGGAACTTTTACAAACAAAAATGGTATTAAACAACACTTCGAGCTTGCAATTCAACCTTTACAGGGTCTTCCTTCATCGGGAGATTTCTTTAAAAGATTAAACTTAGAGCTTTCAATGAAAAAAGAGGAGTTAGCAATTGGCAACAATTAATGTTATAAACGTAATGAAGAAGCACCAGTTCGCCTGGTATGAAAAGTTTTATTTCTATTCCATTTCCAAAGGTCTTGTAATTACCTTAAAGCATTTTATCAAAGCTGCCTTTCTGAGAGGATCCGTTACAGTTCAATACCCAGAAGAAAAGCGTGCCTACTCTTCTCGATTCCGCGGAATGCATTCTCTCAAGAGAGATGAGCAAGGAAGAGAAAGATGCACTGCTTGTTTTTGTTGTATGTGGATTTGTCCTGCAGATGCTATTACTATTGAAGCAGCGGAAGTTCCCCCTGAAAGACAACACCTTCATCCCGAAGACAAGTATTCTAAGCGATTTGACATTGACCTACTTCGTTGCATTTTCTGCGGCTTATGCGAAGAAGCCTGTCCTAAAGGGGCAATCTATCTAGATGGCGGTGGAGAGATGGCTGCTGATAATCGTGATGACTTAATTCTAACCAAGGAGCGCATGACACAAAAAGTCGGCGGTCCAATCAAAGGACAAAGAAACTAAAGTTAAAACTCTTCGCTCAATTCTTTATAATTAAGAATTTTTCACCACGAAGAGCGCGAAGAACACGAAGGTAAGGAATGAATTTTCTTTTCTTTATTTTCTTCGCGGTATCTATCCTCCTAATCCATTTTCGTTTTTTATTTCCTTGTAAAAAAAGTATTACTTGCAAATTAATTCTGACTAGAAGTAAGATGATTTTTTTAGGCATCCCTAGTAGTATAGAAAGTTAAAATTTGAAATGAAAGACTTAGATAATACAGCATCCATATGCATTCTTTGCAATCAAGAGAAGACACCCGATGGAGTAACTACCAATGGTGTATTTAACTGTATTACCTGTGGAAACGAATGGATTCTTGAAAAAAGAAAATCACAAAGATTTTCCAAGGCTCAATTAGTCAGCGAGTATGCAAATCTAATCACTGAGTTTATTAGTATTTTTGATTCTAATTTAAATCTTCACCAGCTTTGTGATAAAACACTTTCCATATTCAGAACTAAGTTCGGCATAGAAAAATCTGGCTTTCTAGTTCATGAACCGGTGAATCAATTTTTCAAATTTGAAAAATACATGGGAAGTCCTTTAACATCTTCTGTAATTACAAAATTAAAAACAAGCTCTCAAGACTCTTCGCATCCTTTTGCAGAATGTGCGAAGAGGCAAATTCCAACTTTGCGCCAATTCTCTGAGAATAATCGGTTTGATACCACATATAAAAAAATTACAGGCGATACAATCTGTCAAATTCTGATTCCAATTATTTATAAATCGACCACCTTGGGCATCATTGTTTTCGACTTCAATGATTTAAATACGGCAGGAGAAAAGTTTCAGCAAAGAGAAATCTTTCAATTGGTTTCCAATCAAATAGCTGTGGCACTTTATCATACAATCATCTTCAACAAATCAAATACAAAGTATAGACAATTTGTAAACCTGCATTCTTCGGGGCTAACACTGAATAAGCACTATTTGAATAATACTTTAGAAATTATCAAGATGTCACTGCTTACTATTTCGGGATTAGTAGATACTGATATAAATGTTCTTTTTATTTATAATCGTAAATTCAAAGTAATTACTTCCCATAAATTAATTAGAACTATTGACTCCTTAGAACTCAGTCAAGATTCGATTGTAGTAGAAAACTACGAAGAATACAAATCATTCTTTAATAAACAAGTTCCAACTTTGCTATCAACGGATAGTCGGCCTCTGTTTAAAAATCTTGGCTTCACCGGCAAACAAATATTAAACTTACCCTCTTTTACGTTAGAAGTAAATGATTATGTGTTTCTTCTGGGAAGATACTCTACTATTTTATTTACTCCCGATGAAGTGGAAGTGCTTGCCGCATATTCCGAATTAGTCAAGATTACAATCGACAATGCATTTTTATACCATAAAATGGCAAAGCAAGAAAGACTCGAAAAAGAAGTAGAAATTGCAAAGGAAATTCAGCAAAACTTACTTCCCCGTGAAATGCCCCTTCATCCTAGATATGAATTTGCAGGGCTCATGGTTCCAGCTCGCGAAATAGGAGGAGACTATTATGATATACTTGTTTCTCCCAATCAGAATGAAACGTTATTCGCCATAGGGGATGTATCAGGAAAAGGACTTCCTGCCGGCATGGTAATGGTAACCGCTCGCACAATTATTCATTCTGTAATCAGACGTTTAAGTGAACTAAAAGAAATTGTAACAGAATTAAATTCTTATCTCTATTATAATTCTCGCAATGCGGCAACAATGCGGTTTATGTCTTTAACCCTACTAAAATGGGCTTTAGACTCCAATGAGTTTGAATACTGCGGAAGTGGACATGGAAATGTGTTAGTCTATCGAGCGAAAACAAATACAATTGATATAATTTTTACTGGCGGAACAGTGCTTGGAATTATGCCCGACATAAGCGAGTATTATTCAGATGGAAAGATTGAACTAGAAATTGGAGACTCCATTCTGCTCTATACAGATGGAGTAACTGAATCTATGAATACACGCGGAGACCAACTAGAAGAAACAGGATTGATAGCCTCTTTTAAAAAGCATAATAAAAAAAGACCCGCAGAAATCTTAGAGGGAATTTACCAAGACCTGAAAGATTTTTCTGTTAATGTTACATCTCAACATGATGATATCACGATGCTAATCATCAAGAGGCTTGTATGAGTCTCAAAGAGAATACCGCTTTTTTATTTCAATCTGCCTATGAAAGATTAAAGCCCTATCATACACTTCTTCAAAGTAAAACTCCTGTCATTGCTTTTTCTGGAGGCAAAGACTCTACCCTACTCGTTCATTTCTTTAAATACTTATCTAACACAAAGCATTTCCCGGAACCGATTCTATTTCATTTAGATCACTGTATTCGAAATAACTCTTTGCAAGAAGAAGAAATTAGATCAGAAATGAAAAGACTCTCTACTAAAAGCATTACTAAAAAAAAAACATTCCAGAACTTTCTAAACGATTAAAAAAAAGCTTAGAAGAAACAGGAAGACTCTTTCGCTATAAGCTATTAAGAAGACTTGCAATAGAGGCAAATGGCTATATAACCACAGGACATCATATTGACGATTACCTGGAAACAGTTTTCATAAACTTAATACGTGGCGGAGGTTACTCCTCTTTAAACGCAATTCCTATCTACAAAGATGGAATCTTTAGACCACTCTTAGTCTTTACAGAACTAGAAATGAATTCCATTTTAAAAGAAGAAGGCTGGATTGTATTTGAAGATGAATCAAACGACAGTGATAAATTTCTACGAAATAGAATTAGAAAGAAAATTCTTCCTTTCTTGAAAGAAGAAGGAATGAATCCAAACAAAGTCTATGAAAACTTTCATAATACCGAAGAGATTCTTTTTGACTTAGAAGACTCAATCAATGAAAAACAAATCGCTTCCCATTTAAGAATTGATAGTTTGAGCTTAAACAAAATCAATCTCGGAAATTTAAAACAAATTCTAGATATCTATGCCTCTCTGTTAAAAATTCATCCATTTACTAGGAACATTCTTTTGGAAGTAAAGAAGGAATTAGAAAAACAAACTTCCTTCTTAATAGAAAATAGAGAAGTCATTCTCTCGAAGAGTTCGAAGAGCGATCTATTTATCATTCCAAAGAATTCAAAAGCTTTAAAGCAAGCAGTATTAGAACCGGGAGAGGATAAACAAATTGTGCATTGGAATGGTAGTTCAAAGGTAGTAAGCATTGAATTTAAAATTGGCTCATTTACAAATGGGTTAAAAATCCCTAAGAATGGTAAGCATTTTGCTATATCCGAGATTTTACGCGAAAAGCAAATTCCAATTCCAGTTCGAGAATTCATCCCGATTCTATTTAAAGAAAATCAAGCATCAATCATTTTATTCAGTTTATGGGATGACAGAATGAGGGATTTTATAGGAGACTTATTTTATGAGCACAGGTAATTTAGTCATTCACTCCTCTTCTTTTCATTCCTCTCATGCAGATTGGAAAAAGATTCCAGAAAATCCTACTATGCCACAGATTGCTTTTTGTGGAAGATCAAATGCAGGCAAATCTAGTTTACTCAATGCAATACTAGAAAGAAAAGAAATCGCAAGAGTATCGGCTACTCCCGGTAAGACGCGACTCATCAATTATTTCTTATTAAATAATCATTACTTCTTAGTTGACTTACCTGGCTTTGGTTATGCAAAAGCTTCTAATGATAAGCGAGATGAACTGATAGATATTGTAAATGGATACTTGAACCATGTTCAGACTTTAAAAATTTTATTTGTTCTATGTGATGCTGCAAGAGACCTTCCGGAAGAAGAAAAAGTCTTAATCGAAACTGCATTTGAAAAAGAAATTAAACCAGTTCTAGTAAGAACGAAAGTAGATAAGCTAAACCAAAAAGACAAAGCTAGATTAAAAAAGGAAACGAATTTTTTAGAGCAGGAATTCCCTGAACTACCTATCTTTCTAACTTCGACAAAAACAAAAATGGGAATATTGGAACTACGTAATTTATTAACGGAGTTTTAAGCTACTGTATCTAGGGTATGCCCAGTCGCTTGCATAAGACCAAGCTTTACAAGTGTATCTCTAAAATTAGTTTGCAATTTCAAAATCGTATTCATAAAGGATTTCGATTTTTCAACGAATTCTTTATTTTTAAGTTCATCTAATTGGACAGTGATGCGACTTTTTGTTTCTCGTAATTCTTGCTCTCTTGCTTCGTCTTTGATATCAGAAGGAGTTTTAAAGTTAGGATTACTATAATACGTTTTTTTAAGAGATAAGTCTATTTCTGTTTCGATTTGTTCGAGCTTATCCTTTAACTTGCTTTCTTGCATTGTAAGACCGTCGTTTGAATTTTCGGACTTTTTTACTGCGTTAAAATCAATAGCATCATCGCGCAGTGCTGGAACAGCTCTCTTGGAAGTTTGCTGCTTTGCTTCGGTAATGACAGAAGTTTCTCCGCCTACAGCAACTAATTTGCCTTTGCGATATTCGTAGTCGATTTTCATATCAAGACTTCGAATCTCTGCCTTATCTCGTATTGCTTGTGATTTGAATTCGGCAACATGATCTAGCTCATGCGAGATTACATGCATAATAGATGTGCTAGAAGGTGAGCTCTCGACTCGCCCATGCCCAATGTATTGTATTATGTCATTCTCTCTCGGCTTTTGAGAGGACAATTGACTTTGATAGTTAGTGTTTACTCCTGTATTTATCATAATAATATCCTCGAACGTTTTTTTTCATTTAAATAGACTTTTTTATTGCATATTACAGGACTTTTTGAAAAAAGCAAGTAAATTTATGGCAAAGCGGAAATATTAATCAAAAAGTTTAAATTAAAGGCAGATTATGACTCATTAGATGGCTTGTTTGTCTTAAGCCAGATAGGTAAAAAACGTTTGCCATAGAGACACGAATCATTCACTCTCAATAATACGATGCACACAAAAAAGAGCGACTCCAAAATTCTCTGTGCCTCTGTGGCAAAACAGACTGAGTAGTTCTATAAAGACGTATAGCCTTCTGTTAAACGTGCTCTTAGCTCTTTACGATTTGAATCTATTTTACCTAAGAAGGCTTGAAACTCTTGTTCATTGACTTGCGCTTTCTTTAAACCTTCTCCGATGCCTACATAAGTAGTAGGATCTGATTCCCAATTCAGGATTCCGTTTTTGCGGGCGACTTGTGCTAAGTCTGTGTTGTATTCTTTGTCAAATCCGTTCTTGTAGTAAATGGCTGTTAAATCCCGAATGTCCATTTTATAGACTTGCAACTGTGCTTTTCCGCCGCCTGA
>Ga0209174_10000670_pt1 | contig 25230 bp, 30 predicted proteins | sample JI91814BDNA_FD_187505 | JGI IMG/M metagenome (GOLD analysis project Ga0209174, IMG submission 187505) | Wastewater effluent complex algal communities from Wisconsin, to seasonally profile nutrient transformation and Carbon sequestration -... | ecosystem: Engineered > WWTP > Effluent > Algae...
CCCATTTGTAAAAAATTTTGTGTTTTTCATAGGGTAACCACGGCAAATGGTTACCCAGCAACCGGGTGTATCCTCATGGCGCTGACAGACAAAAAAAAGCTGTTCGCAGCAGCGATCATGGCCGGGAAAAACCAGACCAGATCGGCGATTGAAGCGGGTTACAGCCCGAATGTGGCCAAAAACACCGGGTCCAAACTGATGAGGGACCCGGACGTAATCGCCTACATCGAGCAGGTCAGTAGCGAGGTCACACGGATCGCCACGCGGGCCAGCGAAACCGTGGTGAGCAAAACTGAAGCAGAAATCGAGGGCTGGCAAACCGATCCCCGTGCAATCCTGGTGCGCCTGATGAACAGCGCAGACCCGGATATGGCCCTGAATGCAGCCAAGGCGCTAATGCCCTACGTGCATGGGCGCATCGCTCCAGCTGGCAAGAAGGAGGACAAGGCGCAGGCCGCCAAAGCCACCGCCTCCAGCGCATCGAAATTTGGAACGCTGGACAACCAGCTGAACGGCCAGCGCCCTAGCTGATGGACTGGACCACCGCCTGCCCCGACTGGGAGCGGCGCATCGTACAGGGCGACAGCCTGATGCCCTGTCGGCCGCTGTACCCATCAGTGGCTGATGCGGCGCTGCGGGTTTTTCGGGAGCTGATCCTGGTCGATGTCATCGGCAAGCCGACATTCGGGGAGGTGACGCGCCAGTGGGTACTGGATTTTGTGGCGGCCATTTTTGGCAGCTATGACCCCCAGGCCCGTGAGCGACGGATCAAGGAGTTTTTTCTGCTGATCAGCAAGAAAAACACCAAATCGACCATCGCTGCCGGGATCATGATGACCGCCCTGATCCTGAATGATCGGTCGTCGGCGGAGCTGATCATTCTGGCCCCGACCAAAGAGGTCGCCGACAACAGTTTTGCCCCGGCACGCGACATGATCAAAGCCGATCCAGAGCTGGCGGCGCTGATGAACGTGTCTGAGCACACCCGGACCATCCGCCATCTTGGCACCGGGGCAACGCTCAAGGTGGTGGCAGCTGAATCCGAAGCCGCCGCAGGCATCAAGGCCAGCTACATCCTGGTGGATGAGCTGTGGATCTTCGGCAAGCGCAACAACGCGGTGTCGATGCTGCGCGAGGCCATGGGTGGCCTGGCCAGTCGGCCCGAGGGTTTTGTGATCTACCTGACCACCCAGTCGGACGAAGTGCCGGTCGGGGTGTTCAAACAGAAACTGGACTACGCGCGCGACGTGCGCGACGGCAAAAAAACCAACCGCGAGTTTTTGCCGCTGATCTACGAATTTCCGCGCACCCTGCTGGACGCCGAGGAGCACCTGAAACCGGAAAACTGGCGCATCACAAACCCGAATCTGGGCGCGTCGGTCAGTGAATCCTACCTGCTGAACCAGTTTGAGCAGGCCAAGGACGCCGGGGAGGAGGTCCTCCGGGACTTTCTTGCCAAGCACCTGAACGTCGAAATCGGCATGAGCCTACGCGCAAACCGCTGGGCCGGTGCCGAATTCTGGCTGCAGGCCGCGCAGCCGTTAACGCTGGACGATCTGATCAGCCGGTGCGACATCATCACCGTCGGGGCCGATGGCGGCGGGCTGGATGACCTGCTGGGCATGGCCGTGCTGGGGCGCATCGCTGGCACCCGCCAGTGGCTGCTGTGGAACCGCGCCTGGTGCCACCAGATTGCACTGGAGCGGCGCAAATCCGAGGCGCAGCGCCTGCGCGATATGGAGGCCGCCGGGGAAATATCCATTGTCAGCCGGATCGGTGACGACACCGCCGAATTTGCTGCCATCGTGGCCCGCATTGCGCAGGCTGGAAAGCTGGACCGGGTGGGCCTGGATCCGCTGGGGATTGGTAGCCTGATCGACAGCATGCAGGAAGCCGGGGTGCCCCAGGACAAGATCATCGGCGTGTCGCAGGGCTACAAACTGGCGGGCTACATGCAGACCGCCGAGCGCAAGCTGGCCGGTGGCGAGCTACACCACGCGGGGCAGGCCCTGATGACATGGTGCGCAGGCAATGCCCGCATCGTCATGCGAGGCAACGGCCTGATGGTCAGTAAACAGGAATCTGGCAAAGCCAAGATCGACCCGCTGGTGGCCACGTTCAACGCGGTGGCCCTGATGAGTGAGAATCCAGACGCACCGAGCGACGGGCCCTCAGTATTTTTCGTATAGCCCGCCGCATGGCGGGTTTTGTTTTTTGGAGCTGCGATGAAAAAGGCATACAGCCAGCTGACGGTGAAATCCGTCAGTGAGGACGAGCGCATCATCACCGGCATTGCATCGACCCCCAGCCCGGACCGTGCAGACGACGTGGTGGTGCCCACCGGCGTCAAATTCGCCCTGCCGATTCCGCTGCTGTGGCAACACGACCACAGCCAGCCCATTGGCGAGGTCACTGCCGCCGCCGTCAGCGAATCCGGGATTGAGATCACCGCCAAGCTGGCCAGCATTGACGAGCCTGGCCCATTACAGGACCGCCTGAACGAAGCCTGGCAGTCGATCAAATCCGGACTGGTCAAGGGCCTGTCGATCGGTTTCCGGGGCCTGCAGGTGGAGCCAAACCCAAACAGCGACCGCTGGGGCCTGATCTTCCGGTCCTGGGAGTGGTTCGAGCTGTCCGCCGTGACCGTGCCGGCCAATGCGGACGCCTCAATCACCAGCATCAAACGAATTGCCAAAACTGCAGCAGAGGAACACAGCGCCGCGTCGGGCGCTGAACCACAAGCCGCTGCGGACCCGGCAACTGCCGCACCTGTCAGCGACGTGACGAGCGGAATCACCCCTGTATCACTCATTGATGACCCTGCTGAGCAGGGCGGAGTAACACTGCTATGACTCTCAAAGAGCAACTGGAAAAACTGCGTGCCACCAAAAAGGCGCTGCAGGAGCAAATCGCCAAGGCGCTGTCCGATGCCATCACCAAGGGCCACACCCCCAACGATGAGCAGGAAAAGGCCATCAAGGCCCTGGAGGACCAGGTGACCCAGCTGGAGGTCAACGAAGCCCGCCTGGAGCGCCTGATCGCCGCTGCGGACGCTGGCAACGCCGCCACCCCCGTCAAGGGCCAGACCGAGGCCGAGGGTGCGAACAAAGCCGCGCCGCACGTCACTGTCGAGCCGCAGATGGCCCCCGGCATCGGCTACGCGCTGATCGTCAAAGCCACCGCCGTGGCGGGCCTGAGCAAAGGGGCCACCACCGCAACCGACGTGCTGCGGGCCTGGGGTGCACCGGAACACGTGCAGAAGGCGCTGGTGCAAAAAGCCACCATCGGCACCACCACCAACAGCACGTTTGCCGCCCCACTGGTGGAGCTGAACACCCTGACCGGGGAGTTTATCGAGCTGCTGCGCAAAAAGACCGTGGTGGACCGCCTGCCGCTGCGCTCGGTGCCCTTCAACGTCAAGATGCCCAGCCAGACCGCCAGTGGCAGCGTGCAATGGGTCGGTGAGGGCCAGAAAAAGCCGGTGACCAACCCGGAATTCGGCAGCCTGACCCTGACGTTCAGCAAAGTGGCGGGCATCGTCCTGATGTCTGACGAGCTGCTGCGGTTCAGCAACCCCAAGGCCGATGCGCTGGTGCGTGACGACCTGATCGCCAGCACTGCCGAGTTCCTCGACGACCAGTTCTTCGACAAGAACAAGGCCGAATCTACCGACAGCCCGGCGGGTATCCTGAACGGCGTGACGGCCATCACCAACACCGGCACCGCCCCGGACAAGATCGAGGCCGACCTGCTCAGCGCAGTGTCCACCCTGACCACCGCGGGCCTGCCGCTGTCTGCGGCCCGCTGGGTCATGAGTCCGACCCGTGCCGCCCAGATCAGCGTCAAGCGCGATGCGCTGGGCAACCCGTACTTTGCCGGCCTGAGCCTGCAAGGGCAGGGCAACCTGATGGGGATCCCGGTTGAGATCACCGACGCCCCCAGCGTGGCCGACAAGATCGCGCTGGTGGTGGGCAGCGAAATCCTGCTGGCCGATGACGGACAGGTCGATTTTGCAGTGTCCACCGAGGCCACCATCAACACCGGCACCGATGTTTCGCCGGTGTACGTGAACCTGTTCCAGAACAACCTGACCGCCCTGCGCGGTGAGCGTTACATCCGCTGGAAGAAGCGCCGCGCCGCTGCTGCCACCTACATCCAATACTGACAGACTGCGCCCTTCGGGGCGCTTTCTGCGGTGTGCCTATCCGCTGGGTAGGTACAGCCGCAGAAAGGAGAACATCCATGACCCGCATCAAGTACCTGCGCGAAGCCCCACGAGGGCAGGCCGGAGAGTTTGACGAAGTGCCCGAGGGCCACGCCCGCATCCTGATTGAGCGCGGTTTTGCAGAACTGGCCGACCAGCCAGAGCAGGACCAGCAGCAAAAAACCACCCGCAAGACCACCAAGGGGTAAAAGATGGGCCTTTTTGACTGGCTGCGGCGCACCAAATCAGCCACGCCGGTCACTACGCGCGGCTGGACGACGATCAACGAGCCGTACATGGGCGCCTGGCAACAGAATCAGGAAATCACCCGCGACGATCAGGTCGCATTCCATGCGGTTTTTGCCTGCATCGGCCTGATCAGCCGGGACATGGGCAAACTGCCGATCACCGTGGGCGCAATGCGCGACGGCGTGCGGCAGGTCACCCCATCACCGGCTGACAAGCTGCTGGCCCAGCCGAACCCGTACCAGAACACCCAGCAGTTCATCGAATACTGGATCACCAGCAAGCTGCGCCGGGGCAACGCCTACATCCTGAAGCTGCGCGACGTGTTTGGCGACCTGTACCGCCTCTACGTGCTGAACCCGGATCTGGTCGAGCCGCTGCAGGATGAGCTGGGCAACGTGTTTTACCGCATCAAAACGGACCGGACCGTGGGCGCGCAGAACGATTTCATCGTGCCCGGCAGCGAGATCATCCACGACCGGTTCAACTGCCTGTTCCACCCGCTGGTGGGCCTATCGCCCATCACCGCCTGCGGCCTGTCGGCCCAACAGGGCGTGAGCATCCAGCGCAACAGCGCCACGTTCTTTGGCAACATGAGCCGCCCCAGCGGCCTGCTGACTGCGCCGGGACCGATCAGCCGTGAACAGGCGCTGGAAATCCAGACCCGCTGGAATGCCAACTACAGCGCCGGGAACGTCGGCAAAACTGCCGTGCTGGGCGATGGCCTGAACTACTCACCGATGGCCATCACCGCCGTGGATGCCCAGATGATTGAGCAGCTGCGCATGAGCGGGGAAGTTGTGTGCAGCACGTTCGGCGTGCCGCCCTTCAAGATCGGCCTTGGCTCACTGCCCACCGGCCAGAAAGTCGGCGACCTGAACGAGATTTACTACAGCGACTGCCTGCAATCGCTGATCGAAGCGGTGGAGAACCTGCTGACCCAGCATCTGGACCTCAAGCGTGGCCAGAGTGTTGAGTTTGACCTGAAATCGCTGATCCGCATGGATTCCACCAGCCAAATGGCCTTCCTGCGTGACGGGGTAGGCGCTGGCATCATCGCCCCCAACGAAGCGCGCGCCGGGATCGGCCTCGGGCCTGTCGAGGGCGGCGAATCGCCGATGATTCAGCAGCAGAATTACAGCCTGGCTGCCCTGGCCCGCCGTGACAGCCAGCCGGACCCGTTTGCACCGCAAAACCCGGCTAAACCGGACCAAAACCCGCCGCAAACACCCGCAAAACAGGCGTTTTTAGGGCAGTACAAGGGCGTTTTTGACGCCAGAACAGCCTACGCCGTTGGGGATTTTGTCACCAAGGGCGGCGCGCTTTGGCACTGCGACAACGCCCAGTGTGGCGAGTTTGACCACCAGAACTGGACGCTTGCAGTCAAGCGGGGAGGCGCAAATGACCTGGGTGACGCTTGAGCAGGCCAAAGCGCACCTGCGCGTCCTGCACAGCCACGATGACGCCTACATCACCACACTGATCGACATTGCCGCACAGCACATGCTGGACTACACCGACCGAGCCGATGACGATCCGCTGTTTTGGTCTGGGTCTGAACTGAAGGCCCCGATCATGGCCGCCATGCTGCTGCTGATCGGTGACCTGTATGCCAACCGCGAGGCGCAGACCGCCGCAGAGCTGAAGCCAAATCCAGCATTTGAGCGGCTGCTGTGGTCGTATCGTCGGCTGGGAGTGCTGTGACATGAGCCTGACCGCATCAGAACTGACCGTGCTGGTCGAGCTGTGCAACCAGACCACCCGCAACGATTTGAACGAGCCGGGGCCGCTGTGGCTGCCAGTCACCCGTGCCTGGGCCCGCGTCGATCCCATCGCCACCCGCGAGTTTGTCGCCAGCAGCGCCATCGGGGACAGCCTGACGGTCAAAATCCACCTGCGCGATGACGTGCCAGTGAACGGCGCGCAGATGGTCCGGCTGATCGACAGCGGCGAGTGGTTCAACATCGAGGGCATCGTGCCGGTGCCTGCGGATCATAAACGGGTCCTGCTGTGTTCCAGCCGGAGGCCGCCGTCATGATGCAGATGGACATGGAAATTCAGGGCCTGCAGGAGCTGGACCAGCAACTGGCCCAGCTGACTGAAGCCACCGCCAGTAAAGTGCTGTATGGGGCGCTGTTTGATGCTGCCAAGCCCATCTGGGATGACGCCCGGCAGCATGCCCCAGTGGCCCCGGCCCCGTATTACCGCTACACCAAATCCCGCCGTGCAGGCAGCAGCAAGCGGCTGGTACAGCCCGGCACACTGCGCGCTGCTGTACGCCGCCAGCGCATCAAAAAACTGGACGTGCCCGCCGTGGGCATCAGCCTAAAAAACCGTGGTTTCTATGGCCATATGATCGAAAACGGCACCCCAACCATGGCGGCCCGGCCATTCCTGCGCCCGGCCTTTGACCGGGGCCACTCGGCTGCGCTGGACCGATTCAAAGACCGGCTGCGCGCGCGGATTGACCGCGTGGTGGCCAGACAGCAACAGGAGGCCGCCGATGGCGCGGGCCAGTAAACGCATCTATGAGGCCCTGCGCCACCTGTGCGGCGGGCGGGTGTTCGTGGCCCCGCGCCGTGAGTCGGACGATCAGGCGCTGCCGTACATCACCCACCAGATGATCAGCGACGTGCCCGTGAACAGCCTGGACGGCTACACCGGGCACAGCCGCTGCCGGGTACAGATCGACTGCTACGCCGCCACCTATGGCGCAGCAGAGGAGCTGTGCCAGCGCGTGAAAATGTCCGTCAACAACGCCAGCGGTGCGCCGATGATTGACACTGCCACCGCAACCTTTGACCAGGACACCGGGCTACACCGGGTGTCGCTGGACGTTTTTATCAGCAGCGAGGTTACCCTGTATGACTAAACCCAATTTGATCGAGTCGCAAAAAACCCGCCTCGAACTGCGAACCGGGGTCGGCCCAATCGTCTGGTCCCCGATTGTCGAACTGACCGACGTTCCGGCCCTGCAGCTGTCCCGGCCTATTGCCGATGTCACCACACTGGATGATTCGTTTAAACGCATCGATTCGACCGGCGTGGTCAGTGTCGGTGACCTGGAGTTCAAAGGTCTGGCGCTGGCAGGCAATGCCCTGCGCGAGGACATCAAGGCCGCCCTGATCAGCGGCGAGATGCTGCACTGGCGCGTCGTGCTGACTGATGACAGCTACGATGAGTTTGATGCCGTGGTCACCAGCTACAAGCCCGAGGTGAAAACCGGCGACAAGGTGCGACTGTCGTTCACCCTTGCGGTGGACGGTGCGCCAGTAGCGGGGAGCGAGCCATGAGCCTGCGCGACCTGATCCTGAGCAGCGCCGCCCCGGCCCCTGTGGCTGTGGAAACCTCGCGCGGCACCGTGTTCGTGCGGCAGATGACTGTGCTGGAACGTGAGCAGTACGAGGCCATCCTGCGCGATGCGGACAGCCAGACCAGCATCCGGGCTGCACTGGTGCAAAAAACCGCCTGTGACCCGGACGGCAGTCTGCTGTTTGGGCCGGGCGATTATGCCGCCCTGTGCGCCCTGCCGTTTGACGTGGTGTCACCGCTGTTTGATGCCGCTGTCCGTGCCAATGGCATGGCGGCAGATGCGGTGGAGGACGCCGAAAAAAACTGATCAGGCGGCCGGACCGCCTGTTCATGTTCCGGCTGGCGCTGGCGCTGGGCCGCACCGTCGCAGAGCTGCAGCAAACCCTGTCTGCTGCCGAGCTGGTGGAGTGGCTGGCGTTCTATCGCATCGACCCGTGGGGCGGCTATCGCGCCGATCTGGGGGCCGCAATGGTCGCCAGTACACTGGCCAACGTGCACCGCACCGCCAGCAGCCAGCCGTTCATCCCTGATGATTTCATCCCCTACGCGCGGCACCCCGAGCCGCCGCCTGACCATGCGCAAATCAGCGCCGCATGGCGGGAGCGTTTTAACCTGATCCGCCGGAGCCGCCACAATGAGCAGTCAGATCCTCAGTCGCCTTGACATCCTGCTGACTGCTGACAGCGCACAGGTCAGTCAGGAAATGGGCCGGGCCGCCGATGCCACCGAGTCATCGTTCAGCCGCATCAAAACCGCCGCAAAATCACTAGCCGGGATTCTGGCTGGGGCGTTCACGGTGGACGCCATCGTGGATTTTGCGCGGGCGCAGTTTGATGCAGCGGTCGAGCTGGACAACATGGCCAAAGCGGTCGGGGTGTCTGCACAGCAGCTGGGCGCGCTGCAGCTGGAGGCCAAAAAAGCCGGTCTGGAAACCGACCGGATCACTGACGCCATGTCCGGCCTGAATGAAAAACTGCTGGATGCTGCCGCCGGGGGCAAGGACGCCAAGGCGTTTTTTGACGCCCTTGGGGTGTCCGTGGTGGATGCTGCCGGGCAGGTCAAAAACGCCGACGTGGCGCTACAGGACATTGCCACCGCGTTTGCGGGCATGGCCGATGGGGCAACCAAATCCGCGATCGCATCAGAGCTGATGGGCGATGCCGGGGCCGAACTGATTCCGATCCTGAATCAGGGCGGGGAGGCCCTACGCGCCAACACTCAGGCTGCCATTGAAATGGGCGCGGTGCTGTCTGACCAGACCATTGGACAGGTGCGCCTTCTCAAATCAGAGATGGCCCAGACCGGGGCCGTGGTCGATGCAGCCAAAAACAGCATCATGGCCGGACTGCTGCCCACCCTGACCAACCTGGGGCAAAAAATCCGTGAGATGGCCACGCAGGGCGATGCGGCCCGGTCGATCACCCTGCTGCTGGAGGGTACGCTGAAGGGACTGGCCACCGTTGCAATCGTGGTGGGCAGTGCGTTTGAGTTTGTCGGCAAAATGGTCGGAAAAACCGTGGCGGCGCTGGTCACCATGGCCCCGAGTCTGGAGCCGCTGAAAAATGCCCGGACCACTATCGGCATTTTGGGCGCGGTCGTGGGCATGGCCCAACAAACCAATATCCGTGGCGCGATTGACATCCTGATGCAGGACAATACCACCATGGCCGGGGTGTTGACCGAGCTGGCGGGGCGCATCAAATCGGTGTGGGCTGCGGCTGGGGACGCAGCAACCAACGGCGCACAGCAAACCAAACAGGCCGCCGCTGCAAGTCTAGCAGCGCTGCAATCCCTGCAGGCGGCCAATGCCGGCCCGGAAAAAAAGGACAGGCCCGAAAAAGGCCCAAAGGGTTTTGATGCGCTGGACCTGTCCTGGCACAGCGGCGAGTTTGCATCCGAGATGCAGGCCCTGCAAAAAGAGCTGCAAAAGGCGGACGATGACCGCGCCAAAGCGGCTCAGGACGCCTACGACAAGCTCAAGACCACCGCGACTGGATACTACCAGACTGTGCTGGAAGGCCGGACGTTGCTCGACGCGGCGCTGGTCGTGCATGACCAGACCTATCTGCAGCAGCAAAAAACCGCCATTGCAGAACAGGGGCTGCTGGAGCAGCTGATTTTCCAGTCCAGCAACGACGCCAAATTGGAGGCTGCCCGGCAGGCGGATGCCAATGAGTCGTTTTTGGCTCAGGCCCGGATGGACCGCCTGAATACCGAGCATGCCGAAAAACTGGCGCTGGTGCAGCAGGCGTTTGAAGCCGAGATCCTCAGCGCACAGGAGGCCGCCCGCATCCGCAACCAGCTGGCGCAGGAATCCGCCGCCATGCAATTGCAGGTCGAGCAGCAGCAGACTGAGCAGCGCCGGGGCAACTGGCAGATTGCCAGCAGCTTCTACCTGTCCAGCCTGAACACAATGGCGCAAGGGCAGGGCAAAGCCGCCAAGGCCGCCAAGGAGGTCAACAAGGCCATGGCCCTGTGGCAAATCGCACAAGACACCCGATCTGCCGCGATGGCTGCCTACAAGGCGCTGGCGGGTATTCCCATCGTCGGCCCTGGGCTGGGTGCGGCGGCGGCTGCGGCCGCGATTGCATTTGGCGCTGTGCAAGCCAAGGCGGTGATGTCTGACGCTGGGCCCAGCGGTGGCGGTCCTGCAGCCAGCCCGACCGTGCAGCCAATTGCATCGGTCACCCCGGTGGCAGAGCAGCCGAAACCGGAGCCGATCAGCACCGTGCAGGTCCCTGCAGACACCCTGTTCACTGGGCGGCAGATTGTCGATTTGATCAATGACGCGCTGGGCGACGGCAAGCGCCTGTCCGGCAGTGTCGCGTTTAGCACATACTGAGGACGCCATGGCCGGACCATCATCGACCGCCTACCTGCTGACGGAAAACCTGATGCTGCGCGGCACCATCAGCAGCAGCGCCACGGCAGCGGGCAGCAACCCCATGAACGCCCTGGACTACCGCACCACCAGCTACTGGCGTCCTGCAGCAGCTGGGGCATGCTGGATTGAATCGACGTTTACGGTGCCGACGGTCATCGACAGCGTGGGCCTGTACCGGCACAACTGCGCCAGTGCAGGCGCATCGGTGCAGGTGCAGTATCACGACGGGTCCGGCTGGGTGACCGTGCAAATCCTGTCCAGCCTGACCGACAATCAATGCGTGCTGAGGAGGTGGTCTGGCGTGGCAGCCACCCGCTGGCGCGTGCTGTTCAATACCACCGCTGCGCTGGTGCTGGGTGTGCTGGTGCTGGGCCGGGCGGTGCGTCTGCCGTATGGCATGCCTGCCGGATTCGTGCCGCCACGGTTCGGCCGCCAGACTGACCTGCTGAGCAACAAGACCGAGGCCGGGCAGTTTGCCGGACGTGCGGTGATTCAGCGCGGGGCGGTGACGGAGATCCAGCAGCCACGGGTGCCGGTGGACTGGATGCGCAGCACCGGCGAACAGGTGCTGCTGCATGCTGAACAGCGCCCGTTTTTTTTCAGCTGGGCCGACGTGGCCTATCCGGCGGATTGCGTCTATTGCCAAGTGCGCGGGGATATCCCCGCAGCACGGGTGATTGAGCGCGGCTGGATGTCGTTTAGCCTGCCTGTGGAGTGCCTGCTGTGACTGACGCATTTGGCCGCCAGCCGATTGAATTTGTCGAGCTGGAGATGGACGCCTGCAGCCTGACGTTTGGCACTGGGGCCTGCCCGGCCACTGGAGAACCCTGCTACAACACCTGGGCCACCTGCCGGGCGCGATCTGCCTATGTGGCCACCACCAGGGTGCACCGCTACTGCCGCCCTGCAGCCGGGCTGCCGGTGGGGTTTGATGCGCTGCCTGCAGTGCTGGGCATCCAGTACGCGCCGCAGGTGCTGACCCCCGGCAAAGGGCTTGGGGTGCGTGGCAGCGTCACTGTGCGCATGACCGATGTCCCGTGGTCAGACACCAGCGACGATCCCTACTATGCCAGCCGCCCGACCGGCATCGATGCGCCGGGCAGCTACTGGGCGCGGTGGCGTGCCCGTAACCGCTACTATCTGGGCCGCCGCCTGACCGTCAAAACCGGCTATCTGGTCGGTGGGGTGATTGATACCGGGTCACTGGAGAGCCGCGTCTATGTGCTGGAGCAGATCGCCGGGCCGGACAAAAACGGCACCGTGGTGCTGACTGCCAAAGACGTGCTCAAGCTGGCTGATGATGACCGGGCACAGTGCCCACGGGTCAGCACCGCCCGGCTGACTGCGGATCTGACCGACAGCGCCACCGCTTTTGACGTCTATCCTGCCGGGGTCGGCAATGCCGAGTTTGCAGCCTCCGGCTGGCTGCGGATTGCCGGGGAGATCATGGCCTACACCCGCAGCGGCGATCATTTCACCGTCACCCGTGGCCAGTACGCCACCAAAGCCGAGGCCGCCAAAACGGACGATCTGGTGCAGCAGTGCGCACAGTTCAGCAACCAGCCCGTGCAGCGGCTGATTTACAGCCTGCTGGTGGACTATGCCAAGGTGCCCGCCAGCTACATCAGCCTGAGCGACTGGGACACCGAGCGCGACAACAAGCTCAACGGCGTGTACAGCGCCCTGATCGCGGACCCGGTGGGCGTCAACAGTTTGATTGCCGAGCTGTGCGAGCAGGGGCAGTGCTACATCTGGTGGGATGAGACGCTGCAAAAAATCCAGTTCCGGGCGCTGACGGCCATTACCACTGAGGGCCTGCCGGTGCTGTCTGACGAGGATCATTTTTTGCAGGACAGCGTGCAGCTGACCGAATCCACCGCCGACCGGCAGTCACGGTTCCTGATCCGGTTCGACCAGATCAACCCGACCAAGCGGCTGGACGATGCCAGCAACTACCGCCGCCGCCATCTGGCTGCAGACCTGCAGTCCGAGGGCGAGCATGAGCACGGCAGTGCAAAAATGCGCGTCATCAACAGCCGGTGGTTCAGCGCCGGTTCACTGGCACGGGTGCAGCAGCTGGGGGCCGCATTGCTCAACCGCTACCGCGATCCGCCGCGCGTACTCGATGCCCAGCTGGACAGCCTGGACGCGCCCAAAACCGGCGCGTTTTTTGTGCCAGACACAGCCGCCATCCTGCAGCCCAGTGGCCTGCGGGCCGCCGTGCCGATGCAGGTGGTTGAGCAGCAGATCGTCACAGCCGGGGCCGTGCAGCGCATCCGGGCGCAAGAGATCATTTGGACCAGCGGGGATGCCGGAGACCCCACGATCCTGATCGGCGCGGACATGTGGGACGTGAACCTGCGCGCGCTGTATGAGTCGGAATACGGGACGCCAATTGCCGGGCGGACGGTGACGTTTGTCGTGCAGTCCGGGGTGCTGGTGTCATCAACGCAGGCAGAGATGCCGTTGTCCGCATTTTGGAGTTATGAGAGCTACCCCGAGATGCATGGAATTCCGGCGATTGACACCGGCATCTGGCCTGCAGGCGTGGCACTGGTCCTGCAAATCGCTGGGGCAGTGGTGGGCCGTGGCGGCGCGGGGGGCATGCTGGGCCGTACCGAGGACGACACCGATAAAACGTATCCAGACCGCTATCCAGGCCTGGATCGCAGTACTGCCATTGCGGGCGGTCCGGGCGCACCGGGGCTGCGCAATCGCCATGCCAATCTGAGCCTGTTGATCGAGTCCGGGGGGGTCCTGTCTGGCGGCGGCGGTGGCGGCGGACGAGGCGGGCATAAAACCGGCATCTACAGCCGTCCGGGCATTGGCGGTGGCGGCGCGCCTTACGGCGGACATCGGGCATTGTCTGCGGATGGCACCCCGGCACCGTATGAAGGGGCGCGCACTGCAGCAAAAACCGTGGGCATGGACACCTGGTATTTCACGTCTGTACCTGAGTACCGCGCCAGTGCGGGCGGCAGCGGCGGGGGCTGGGGCCTGCCCGGCGAGCCGGGCCAGTCCGGATATTATCCGGGTGGTGCCGGGGGTGCGCCCGGTGCGGCCATCATCGGCATCGCGCCGGTTTCAATCGTCAACAACGGGCAAATCCTGGGGGGCTGATGCCCCCTTATTCTTTTGGGGGTGTGTGCTATGCAGCGTTACGACATGGTTTTTGCAGTGGGTACTGACATTATGCGTCAGTTCAATTTCGATGTGAACGCGCTGGGTGACCGTGGCCTGTTGGACCATACGTTTAAAATGCAGGTCCGTTCTAAAACTGGCGATCTGATTGCTGATTTTAATACCGGGAATGGGAAAATCATTGTCCAACACAGCCGGATTTTTATCAGCCTGCAGGAGACCGAGCAGTTCGATCTGGCGGGGCTGGAGTTTGATTATGTGACCGAGCCGGTTCCCAGTCCTGAATGCCCGACCACGGGTTACCTGCCGTTTGCATATTATGATCTGGTCAGTGTGTCGCCGGACGGGGTTTATACCCGAGAGCTGCATGGGCGCATCGGTTTTGATGCTGGCATTACACGGTTTTAATGGGGTGTGAGACATGGCGATTACTTCTATTGGCAGCGGCAGCGCTGCCGTGCTTTTGTCCATCGGTGGCACTGCACAGCAGCAGATCACCTCGGTCGTCGTGCCGCGCGTACCCGGCGGCAGTGTGCCAGCAGGGCAGGCATCCCGGCTGGTGCAACTGGCTGATGTAAACTCGGCATCACTGCCCGGCGGTGTGCTGACTGAAATCGTTGGCCCCGGCGGTGAGCGGCGTTTTGAGATTCGCGATGATCTGAATGATCAAATTGCGGCCATTTATCAGACACAGGACAGCGTTATTTCTGGATGCACGTATAGCGGCGGCGTGCTGTCGTATACGCCGGGCGCTTTGATCGGCCCCGGCCTGCCCGGATGCTCATCAGTTACTCCGGGCCTGCACCCCGTTTCTTTTATCCACCCCGTTCTTGGCAGCGTGAACGATTCTTTTTTCATCGCGTATGACACCAGCATTGTAAACGTGCTGGTATATACAAAACTTGCTGCTGTTTTTAAACCGTACATGTTTGAAATACGCATTGATGGCGTAAAAGTTTTTGAGCATGCCATTGCTGCGGGTGATGCGGTCACTGTTGATTTTACAGATAGCACTGCTACGGTCACTGTAAACGGGACCGTCTATAATGCAGGCGCATCCACAGCAACCCCGGTTGTAAGCGGCAGTACGCATTTTATCGCTGTAATCCCCGGCGGTGGGCATGGTTTTGACATCACCGTGAGTCTGCCCACTGGTGCAACCGGCCTGCTCCCTGACGAGACAGCCGCGCGTATTGCAGGCGATGCCGCACTACAGGACCAGATTGACGACGTGCAGACGCTGGCCGAGGTCAACCAGCTCAACATCACCGGGAAAGCCGACCAGATCGACCTGGACGCCCTGCAGACGACGGTCAGCGGGCAGGGCATCACGCTGGCCAGCAAGGCGGACCAGACCGCACTGACGGCGCTAACTGCTGTCGTGTCTGGCAAAGCCACCCCGGCGGACATTTCAGCGGCCATTGCGGCGCTGGTTGACGGGGCTCCAGATGCGCTCAACACGTTGGCTGAGCTGGCCACGGCGCTGGCTGGGGATCAGGCGCAGATTAGCGATCTGCTGGCGGCGCTGGCGCTGCGGGTGCGCGTGGATGCCATCCAATCGCTGACGCTGGCCCAGCAACTGCAGGCCCGGCAAAACATCAATGCAGAACAAGTTGGGGTGGCTGCTGGTCTGGTGGCTGCCATCACCCCGGCATCCATCGGCGCGGCCACAGCAGTGCAGGGTGCAAAAGCTGACACAGCATTGCAGTCCGGAGACGTGGCCCCTGTTGCCCTGTCCGGGCAGTACAGTGCGCTCACTGGGTTGCCGACCATCCCCGGCCTGTCGAGTGCCACACCAGAAGCCCCGACCACCGGCGGCACGGCTGGCATGGCGACCACGGCGGCTCGTGGCGACCATGCCCACCCGCTGCCCACTGCGGCGCAGATCACGGCGGCGGTGCTGACAGGTCTGGCCACCGGATCAGCTACGGCCATCGCTGCTGCGGACACGCTGCTGGCGGCGCTGGAAAAATTGCAGGCGCAGGCCACGGCAAACGCTGCGAATATCGCTACAAACGGCAGTTTGCTGGCCCCGGTTCCAAGAAAAATTGGGCCGAGCTGGTATCAGTCAGGGGGTTGGTATGACGTTGAGTATCCCAAGCAGGTGGGCGTCTCTGCTGGCGCTGTCACGCTCGGTGTCGTGACTTTTATTCCGCGTCAGATTCTGGAGGCCGTGACGTTTACGTCGCTGGCCTTCTACTGCTCAACCGGCGCTGCTGGTGCCACTGGATACGCAGGAATCTACAGCGATAACAACGGCGAGCCGGGCACGCTGCTGGCGTCTATCAGCGCAGATTGCAGCACGTCTGGCACTAAAACCGGCGCTGTGTCGCTGACGTTAACCGCTGGGCAAATCGTCTGGGATGCGTTTTTGCTCGTCGGCGGGGCGGCGCAGGTGTACAAATACAGCGTCACACGCGCACTGCCGCAGCAGACACTCGGAGCTGGAGCAAACAACATTACATATCGAATCATCAGCGGACAATCTGCACTGCCCGCAATACCCCCAGCGACTGCGTTCGGGCAGTCTACGTATATTGTGCGCACGCTTTTGCAGGCACAGTAACCCGACCGCCTGCTTCTCCGGGCGGCCTGATTTTGGGGATTTTTGAGGAGACACGAATGCCTGAGCCAATTTCTACGGGCGGCAGCGCGGCTGTGGTCAAATTTTATGGGCTGGCGTCGGTCACGATTGCGTCGATTGTGCTGGTCTGTCTCGTTGTGCTGCTGATGCGGCCGCCACGCTCCCCGCAGGAGTGGGCCGTTGGCCTGATCTGCACGGTGGTGTCCAGCATCGGGCTGGGTGCTGCGGTGATTGTACATTTTAGCTTACAAGGGCTGGCACAGGACTATGTGGGCGTGTGTGCACTTGGCCTGACCGTTTTTGTATGTGGCCTGCCGGGGTGGTTTCTGGTCCGGCTCGCTTTCAACTACATGAACCGCAATGAGTCGGCATCGCTGGTCGATGTGATCCGGGATGTTCGCAAAGCCGTAAAGGGGGAGGAGTGATGAAAACCATTACACCAGACCAGATCAAAGCAGCAGCGCAGGCGCTGGACGTGCCTGTGGCTGCGCTTCGGGCGGTGATGGAGGTGGAGTGCCGGGGCAGTGGCTTCAATGCCGATGGGACCCCGGTCATCCTCTTTGAGCGCCATATCTTCTATCGTCAACTGCTATCCCACGGCCTGAATGGCCTGGCCCAACGGGCAGTGAAAGAACGTCCCGACCTGTGCAATCCGGTGATGGGCGGCTATGGACCGGCATCGAGCCAGCATGGCCGCTTGGCTGCTGCGACGCTGTACGACCGGGCCTGTGCGCTGGAGTCGGCGTCATGGGGCCTTGGGCAGGTGATGGGCTACCACTGGAAGGCACTTGGCTATCCGACCTTGCAACACTTCATCAATGCCATGTACCGAAGCGAGTCGGATCAGCTAGATGCGCTGTGCCAGTTCATCCGCCACAACGGCCTGACCGATGCCCTGCGCAAAGGCCGGTGGGCGCAGTTTGCATCGCGCTACAACGGCCCGGCGTACCGCAAAAACCGCTATGACGACAAGCTGGAAGAGGCTTTTCAGCGATTCGGAGGTGGGGTATAATCAAGGCGCTGTAGTGCAGGGCGACCAACCTCAACACAAGCACCTGAATCGCTTATTTCTCAAGGGATTCACGAAGACCGCCGAACTCTCACCCTCGGCGGTTTTTTCGTTTCTGTGGCTCCACAGGGTCAAGCCCCGGTCAGAAATGGCCGGGGCTGAGCGGGTGATGTTTCTGGGGCGCTGAATGAAAAACCCGCCACTTGGGCGGGTCTGGTTATTTGGTGGTCACGCTGTAGCGCGGGTGTTGGCCGATGGATAGCAGGAACAGCCCCCACACTGCTGTGATGGGGCGGCGGTTGCGTTCCAGCATGATGGGCGCTTCATAGTTTTTCCACGTTTGTACCGCTACGCCAGCCAGTGCAGCGGCCTGTGGCTGGGTCAGGCCGTACTGTAGGCGCATGGCACGGATGTCGCCGGGTAGCGGCGGCTCGACCGGCAGGTCGTAATGGTGCGGCGAGTCGTGTTCCTCTACAGCCTCCCAAAAAAGGTCCTCCGCCACCGGATCAGGCGCACCCCCGGCGGCACGGTGGGCGGTGTACCACTGGTGCAGCACACGGCCCACGTCGTCGGGGCCGGTGATGGTTTCGCCCATGGCATCGGCTGCGGCCATCAGGGCCGGTTCATCGAACTCGATTTCATCTGTTTCTAGGTCGCGCGTCAGGCGCAGGGTGGAAAAATTCGGGTATTTCATGACTGCTCCAAGAAAAAACCCCGCGCTGGGCGGGGCGGGGGCTGATGTTCCGATTTAGTGGATTCCGTACTCTTCATCGATCCGGTCGTACATATCCTGATCCAGCTCGGCGTAGATGATCTGGTCATCATCAAGCGTACTCAGGCTGTCGTAAAAATCATCCTGCGACAGGTATGCACCATCAAAGGAATCTACTTTGTACACGCCGGTTGCGGTGTCTGCTGCAACTTTGATTTTGGTGGTGTTCATGGTCTTGCTCCTGCCCTTGGTTCGGTGGGCTGCCGTTGCAGCGTGTCGCTGCGGTATGTGTTTATAATAGTATTCATTGGCTACCAAGTCAACACCAAGGCCAAAACTATTTTGTAAACGCATGCCAGACCCCGGTCAGAAATGGCCGGTCCTCCATCCGCTTTATGATTGCCAGCGGCGGCGGTTATGGTCTTGAAGGGGGTGCCTTTCATCGTCCGCAACTGTCCATTCTGCTCCAGTCCGCGAAGGTCGCGCACGGCGTACTCAATGATCTGTTCCTTGCCCCTTGGAGTCATTTCATTGCCTCCAGTAGCAGTTCCTGCACTTCGCGTTTTGTCTCGCGGCGCAGCATGACGGTTTCGTCCACCGTGTCTTCGGTGACGATGTGGTAGATGTAGACCGGCCTGCGGTGGCCTGCCTGGGCCTGCCGCACTGGGCCAATCCGCTCAATGATTTGTTGGTATTCCTCAAGGTTCCACCAGTGGCCGAAAAAAGCCAGGTGGTGGCCACCGTCCTGCAGGTTCAGCCCGTGGCCGGCACTGGCCGGATGGGCAAACAGCAGCGGGATTTTGCCGCTGTTCCAGTCCGCGATGGTCTGCGGGTTTTTGTCCAGGTGGCGGCCAGCCGGGAATGCTTTTTGCAGGCGCTCCAGGTCGCTTTTGAAGTGGTGGGCCACCAGTACCGGGGACCCTGCGGCTTCCTCGACAATGCTGCGCAGGGCGTCGATCTTTGCGTCGTGCAACACCTCATAATCGCCCGCATCGCTGGTGTACAGCGCCCCGTTGGCCAGCTGCAGGCACTTGATCGACAGGCTGGCCGCGTTGAATGCCTGCACCGTGGCGTTTTGCATCTGCACCAGCATTTCGTCTTGCAGTTCGCGGTAGATGGTCCGGCAGGATTCAGGCATCTGCACCCGCACGGTCTGCATGATGGGCTGGCCAATGTCGAACCAGTCCGCCGCATCGATGCGCAGCGTCACGTCCTTGAGCTGGCCTTCAATCTGCCCCTGGGCAAACTCGAACGGTTCCAGGCGCACCGCGAACCGATCCGACCCCACCCGCACCGAGCGGAACCATCTGTTTGTGAACGCCACAAAACTGCTGCCCAGGCGGCGGCCCGCGTCGATAAACCACGACTGGCCCCACAGGTCTTGCTGGCCATTTGGGGCCGGTGTGCCGGTCAGGGCGATGAACCGATCCACGCGCTTGTGCGCCACGCGGGCCAGTGCGCGTGCCCGCACTGATCCCTGCCGGGTGCGGAATGATTTCAGCCGGGTGGCTTCGTCGGCCACCACGGTGGCAAATGGCCAGCTGGCCCCGTCGTTGTACTGGTCCAGCAGCCACGGCAGATTGTCGTAGTTGATGCAGTACACCTGCGCAGGGCTGGCCAGAGCGGCTTTGCGCTGTGCTGGGGTGCCGACCACCGCCACGACGCGCAGGTCAGCCAGGTGGGCCCATTTGCGGGCCTCCTGGGGCCAGGTGGACGCGGCCACCCGCAGCGGTGCGATGACCAGCGCGGGGCGGTCATCCACCAGGGTCAGCAGATCCAGTGCGGTCAGGGTGGACACGGTTTTGCCCGTGCCCATGTCGGCCCAGATCGCACAGCGGGGCACCGACAGGATGTGGTCGATGATCAGCCGCTGATAGGGCCGGGGGATGAATTGCGCGGTCATGCCATAGCCCAGAATGGGATAGACACGGTTTCCGGGTCCTTCAATTCCATCGCTTCGCAGATGCCGATAAAATCCGAACGGCTTGCGATGGTGATCAGGGCTGTGGTGTCGCGCCGGGAAATTCTCAGATGCTGCCCTGGATTTCGGTTGTATCCGAGCATTTTGGCGCTTTTTGCAAATTTGGCCAGTTTTTCAGGGTCGAACGGGATCAGATCAGAATTGCCTGAACCGCGCGGTTTTGCGTTGGCCCCCTGGAAAAGCCGTGGCCAGTTGGGATAAACCGCGTCGATGGTTTCCAGCGTAAACGGCTGGTTTTTCGCGCTGCGGACCTCGATTTTATAAACACCCGGTTTGATTTCCTCAATAACCTCCAGCTGCAGCCAGCTAATCGCCCCGGTCATGGGGATTGCATACGCAGGCAAAATCATTTCGATGGGTTTGGTAATGTCCATAAAACTGGGCAGTGATACCGCAGCCCCGGTGGTGCCGTTGCAGCCAAACGCAACGCTGGTGTGCGGGTCCAATTTCAGATAGACACCCCGCAGCCAATAGCGGTCCTCTTTTTCGTTTGCAACGTGCACGGCCACCGCGCGCAGGGCTTCGATGGGCAGATCAAAAACGGTCATTTTAAAATCCTCTCAATTTCATCAATGGAATCCACCACCACCACGCGCAGGCCGTAACTGGCCAGCTGGTTGTGTTCATACCGCTGGGCGGCGGTGGGTTCTTTGCCTGGCGCTTTCAGTTCAACGAAAAACGCAAATGCCTGGTAAATGCCCCGAGGGGGCAGCAGCACCAGTCGGTCCGGTGCTCCGTTGCGGCCGATCCACCGGACTTTGCGGGTGTCGCCGCCCAATTCCTTGACGCGGCGCAGCAGGTATTTTTCCAGTTCGGCTTCGGCGGCCATGTCAGTTGCTGTCCCGATACAGGCTGACCAGATCGGCCAGCTTGACGCGATCGTCGGGGCCGAGCCGGCGATAGATACAGAAATTGTTGAACCGGACTCTTGCACGAATGTCGTCGTTTGCGTCGAACATGGCGGCCACCGCCCGGCACTCGGCCTTCACGTCCTCCGCGATATCGCCGTAGTGCTTGGTGATCAGGTTATAATTCCTTTGTCTCTTGCAGGCTGCACAGTTTTGCATGGGGATTACTCCGGTGCGTGCATGTACTGGATTGCCTGTATCAAAAGCCGGGCGTATTGTTTTTTAGTCAGCCGAACTCTGGTTACTTCATCGGGGTGCGCGTCAACATACCCACAAACAACATCCACGAGATCGTTGTTCACCGCGCTCTTATGTATGGTCCCAAAAGTTATGGAGATTGTGCTGCCGCTCAAATCCGCACTCAAAACAGTCAAAGGCTCACATGACGACTCGGCAAGAAACTCGGAGTCTTTATGTAAGGCCAGATACGCCTGCAAATCTTCAAACATGTCTCAATCCTTCCTGTAGCGGGGGGTTTCAAAGCCCGCAGCGGCCAGCGGCAAGCCCCGCGCCCATGTCGGGGCGGTGCTCATCATCTGGGCCAGTGCGGTGTGGGTGTAATCCGGGGTGTCCGGGGTTTCGCAAATAATTTCGTCGTGGACTGTCAGCACGATCTGATAGCCCGCCGCGTCGATGTGGGGCATGGTGGCGGCCAGCACGTCGCGGGCCACGGCCTGGGTGACGTTTTCAACCAGTTTCCCGCCGTAGGTGTAGAGGCGGGACCATTTGCGACTGTACTGGTTGATGCCCATGTACGACAGGCTGCCGTCGGACTCCACGCGGGCCTGCGGGTAGCACAGGTAGCGACCGCTGGGCAGTTTGATCCGCACCCATTTGCCCACCCGGTCCACGGCGATGGCCGGGGCCAATCCGTTGTTGACCGGGATCTGCACAGAGGGCATTCCGCCGCTGGCCACCAGCTGGAAGGCGTCACGCAGTTCACGCCAGAAAATGCGCACGTTGCTGTGTGCGTCGCGCCATGAGGCTTTGAACGCTTCGCAGGTCATCCACGCACGATCTGACAGGCCAAACGTGTCGCGCTTCTGGCGGCGGGTCCATTCCAGACTGTTCTGGGCGGCCTGCTTGACAGCCTGCGGGATCGCGGGCCATGCCTGTTCGCCCATCTGCTCCAGGTCGATGCCATAGGCCCGGGCGAACGTCAGGAACGCGCCCACGCCGCCTTCATAGCCCAGGGCCAATTCTTGCACCTTGCCCACCTGCCGCTGGCCTTTGGTCACGTCGCCCGGCTGGATGCCGAACGATTTGGCATAGGCCAGTTTGTACAGGTCCGGGCCGGTGCCCGCGTCGTAGGCTTCAAACGCCTGGATTTTCCAGGCCTCACCGGCCAGCCAGGCCAGCACGCGGCCTTCGATGTTGGACAGGTCGGCAATCACCAGTTTTTTGCCCGGTGGGGCCACGATGCAGCCGCGCAGGGCAGAGCTGGCCAGTTCCATCACGTTGTCCACCAGCAGATCCGCGCACCCGGCTTTGATCGCTTCGATGCCCAGTTCGATGGTGGTGTTGTCGAGTGCAGGCCGGGGCAGGTTCTGCGGCTGGAACACCCGACCAGCCCAACGCCCGGTGCGGGTGGCCCCGCAGTATTGCAGGGTGCCGCGCAGGCGTCCGTCGGTGCTGGTGGCGCGGGCCAGCGCCTGATATTTGGCGGTGCTGGTGGTGCTGGCCTGCAGGCGAATGGCCAGCAGCTCACGCAGCGGCTCCGGCAGGTCAGGGTCATCAATGCGGCGCTGCAGGGTGCTGGCCTGCAGGTCTGGCAGCGTCACGCCGTACTGTTTGAGCAGGTGGGCCAGCATGGCGTCGCGCTGGGTGGCGGCTTGCACGTCCCCGTCGGTCAGGTCCACGGTGCGGCTGGCCAGATCGCGCTGGGCATGCGCCACGGCGGTGATGGCGCTGTCCACCAGAGCGGTGTCGATGCACACCCCACGGTCGTTGATGGTCTGGTCCAGCAGCCACAGCGGCCGCTCCAGTTCGCAGTTCCAGCGGGGGATTTTGCGATGCAGGACGCGCATAGCCTCCACGTCCAGCCGGGCGTATTCGACAAACGCGGCCCATTTTTCGGGGTGGGTCAGGCGGGTGGCACGGCTGCCGTCCGGGCGCGGCTTGCAAAACAGCAGCACCAGCTGGCGGCCTTCTTTGTCCTTGGCTTTGTCGCTGGGCAGGCCCAGCAGGTCGCACAGGTCGCCCAGTGCGCCCGGCAGGCTGTGCTGGTATGCCTGCACCATGGTGTCGTGCCAGCGGCTGGTGTCGGTGGGGATAACCCGGTTTAGCACAGTGCGGTCAAATCCGCTGTTGTGCGCCACCAGCTGACAGGCCGGATCGCGCAGGGCGTCGCGCAATTCGGTAGGTGCCTGAATGCCGGCAGTGGCATCCCACACCTGCACCGGGCTGGCGTTGATGGCCCAGGCCAGCAGCAGGATTTCGGCGTCCTCGGCATAGCGGTGCACGCCGTGTTTGATCGGCGTGGCGCTGTAGGTTTCGAGGTCCAGATAAAGGGTGGTCATACGTCCTCCGCCAGTCGCTGGGCAGCGGCTTGGATGATCGCGGGCAGGCGGTCGCGGGAGATACCTGCGGGGTCGCGCAGCAGTTTCGCCAGGTTGTCCTCGGTGACGATCCAGCAATCGGCGGGGATGATGTTGACGCGGGGTTTGCCGTCGACGTACTGGACGACGAAGCGGCTGCGCTCGACAACAGCCTGCACGACTTCCTCGGGCTGTGGTAAAGCGGCACGGTGGGTGTAGCTGCTGATCTGGTGGATGGCGTGGTTGAATTGCTGCTGCAAAATACCGGCGGTGCTGCCTACCCCGAGCGCCCGGAACAGTTCGTTGTAGATGGTGGCGTGGTTCTCGCCGGTGTCGCGCATACGGCCATGCACGGCCAGGCGGATTTGGTTCACCTGGTCAGGGCTGATGTACTGCGGATGCACCGGCAGATGCAAGCGGCGCTCGCATTCAATGAAGTAGCGGCGGACGCGGCGGCCCTGTTCGTTGTTCTCGACCATCGACAGTTCTTTGGCCATGTCGATCGAGATGTGGTAGTCAGTTGTTGGGCGACCGCCTTGGGGGTTTTTTCCAGATCCGGAAAAAACTACAAAATCTTGGCCTTCAACGAATCCGTACTTTTCGACGCGCTCAGTGATCCAAGCAGCAAAGACGCGGCCCACTTGCAAAAAGCTGTGCAGTTCGCGGGCGTTGACGGTGAGGATTTTTGCGCCGCCGATTTCGGCGATGCGGGTGGGGACGAGTTCAGTAGACGGACTGAGGGCGGGGTTGTTCATGGCGAACTCCGTGAAGTTAGGTTTTGAAAACCCACCACCGGAGCGACCAAGCATAGGGTGGCAGGCTGTACAGGGTTGGTCGACCAGCTTCACGGAACTGGCACACCCGAAGGTGTCCCCGCACAGCCCGCCATAACGGGACGCGCGTACGCAGCAAAAAGCCGCGTTTAATGACGCGGCTACTGCGTCGTGAAGAAATGGGCGACCAAACCCAACACCTGATTTTGCAGGTGCAGGGCCAGCATAAGCGCAGTGCGCGCAGGGTGTCAAGCCGGTCATTTCGGCAGTCTCGCAATCCGGTTACGCTCCGGGCCGGTCAGGGTAGCGGCGGGCCGTTGCTGGCTGGGCAGCGCGGTGATGGTGCCGCCGTTGGCCGAGTATTCCTGCAGGTCCTGTTCCAGCTTGGCACGCAGGCCAGACCGGCTGGTCAAGGTCATGCGGCTGGCCTGGACTTTGTGGTAATTGGTGAAATCAATGTCGAGCACGGCCCTTTCTCCCTTGTGCTTTGGTGCTGTCATCCGGAGCCAAGAATGACAGCCCAAAGCACCCAGCCCGAAGGCTGGGCGGGGTTGGATCAAACCAGGTCGGCCAGTTCGTCCTCGGCGGACAGGTCCTCAAAATCGTCGGCAGTCGAAACCGCGCCACCGCTGAACGCATCGCCATCGCGGTAGAACTGGACACCCAGCAGCTTGGCGTTGATGCGCTTGCCAAAGCCGTTGTCCTGGGCCCAGATGTCGATGGTGGCGTTGACGTAGCAGCCCGCGTACGGCTTGCCATCCTCGGCAACCAGCGGGGCGCGGTCGGTGCCTACCACCAGCGGGCGGGCGGGGGTGTTGGCGCTGATAAACATGTGGTCAGCAAACCCTGCATAGTCGGCCTTGCTGTCACCATCGCGGAGGCAGGTTTTGCCACCGGCCTGCAGGGCTTTCAGATTGGCTTCGCCCTTGGCGGCCCATT
>Ga0209174_10000671_pt1 | contig 25176 bp, 19 predicted proteins | sample JI91814BDNA_FD_187505 | JGI IMG/M metagenome (GOLD analysis project Ga0209174, IMG submission 187505) | Wastewater effluent complex algal communities from Wisconsin, to seasonally profile nutrient transformation and Carbon sequestration -... | ecosystem: Engineered > WWTP > Effluent > Algae...
CGATATGCGGAGTAAGTATCACATTGGGTAAGTCCTGTAATGGTGTTTGAAAACGATCCCCGTTTTTCTCCGGTTCCCATGGAAATACATCAATGGCAGCTCCACTGATCTTCCCATCAATGATCTGTTTGCGCAATGCATCCAGATCAACCACTTCTCCCCTGGCATAATTGATCAGGATGGCGCCCTGTTTAAAGCTTTTCAGGGTTGTTTTATTGATCAGGTTCGTGGTTTGCGTTGTTTCGGGAACATGCAGAGTAACTACATCTGATTTTTTCAGCAACTCTTTCAAAGTCCGGGCATCGGTGGCATTCCCCAGTGGCAATTTCGTTTCCACATCATAAAAAAGCACTTTCATACCCAGAGATTCGGCCAGTACACTCACCTGACTGCCAATATTGCCATAACCAATAATCCCCAGTGTTTTTCCTCTCAGTTCATAACTGCCTTTCGCTTCCTTCATCCAGATCCCTTCATGGGCGGCTTTGTTCTTATCCGGAATCCGGCGGATCAGCATAATGGCCAGCCCGATCACCAGTTCAGCCACTGAACGTGTATTGGAATAAGGGGCATTAAAAACAACGACCCCATTTTTAGTGGCGGCTTTCAGGTCCACCTGGTTCACTCCGATACAAAAGCAACCAATGGCCTGTAATTTTTTAGCAGCATCCAGCACTTTGGACGTGATCTGTGTTTTTGACCGGATGCCCAGGATATGCACATCCTTTATGACATTTACCAGTTCATCTTCCGTTAAAGCTTTGCTGATTTTTTCTACCTGCACATATCCATGCTGCCGGAAATGTTTCACTGCTGCATCACTGATATTCTCTAAAAATAAAATCCGTATTTTTTCTTTGGGATAACTCGTAGTATTTGCACTGGACATGCTGCAATATTAAGATATTTAGCTGCTTGGGGAAAACTCATTCTTCCACATCCTGAATGCGGCCGCTATTTTTGTTGCAAAGGGAACGCGTGAAAAGATTGTATTGGATTACACTACTAACAGTTGTTATTGCCGCCTGTAATTTATCATCCTCCAAACAAAAATCCGGGGATGATTCACTGCAATATTATCCACCCACCCCGGAAGCAATCAGCAAAGATGAATTCAGAAAATATTACCGGGAACTCGGTGCGCATTTTGATACCCTTCTACCCAAAGGCGAATTCAATGGAGGTATACTGATCGCTAAAAATGGTGCCGTGATCTATGAAAAATACCAGGGAAAGGTTGATTTGCGCCAATCAGATACCATCAGCAGTAAAACGGCCCTACATATTGCCTCCACTTCAAAAACATTTACGGCCATTGCTATCTTAAGACTGGTTCAGGAAGGCAAGCTGCAATTAACTGATACCATCAATCAGTTTTTTCCGGGATTTCCCTATGCCGGTATCACGGTTCAGATGCTGCTTTGTCACCGGAGCGGGCTTCCCAACTATCTCTATTTTATGAGCAATGAGAAATGGGATAAAGGACCCGATGGAAAATGGAACCGGAAGTATGCACGTAATGTAGATGTATTGCAAATGCTGATCAGTAAAAAGCCGGATATGACGGGTAAAGCCAACGGAAGATTTAATTATTGCAATACGAATTATGTACTCCTGGCCCTGATTATTGAAAAAATCAGCGGTAAGTCTTACCCCGATTACATGAAGCAAAAATGGTTTGCACCATTGAAGATGGAAAACAGTTTTGTCTTTACCCTGAAAGATACCCTCACGGCAACTCCTTCTTTTACCACCACTGGTACCTGGTGGAACCTGGATTTCCTGGATGCCACTTATGGAGATAAGAATATATATACTACGCCGCAAGATTTACTCAAATGGGATCAGGCCCTCTATACTGATCAGGTGATTCGACCCACGCTGCTGGATTCTGCTTTTGCACCTTATAGTTTTGAAAAACCATCCATTCACAATTATGGACTGGGATGGCGGCTGCAACTCCTTCCCAACGGCAAAAAAGTAGTGTATCATTTTGGCAAATGGCATGGGAACAATGCTGCTTTTGCAAGGCTGTTGGATGAAAAAGTAACCATCATCATCCTTGGGAACCGGTTTACCCGAAGAATCTACAGCGCCGCCCAGTTAGCCTATGATATTTTCGGGGATTACCAACAGCAAAAAGTGCCGGAATCAGATGAAATCGACAGTCTGAAGACCACCCTGCTCTCCCCAAAGGAATCAAAGAAAAAAAACAAAAAAGAGGGGAAATAAATCATTTTTATTCTGCGCTTTCTTTCTCAACTTTAGGTAGCAATGAAAATTCTTTCCGCTGCCGAAATAAGGGATTGGGATCAATACACGATCCTTCATGAACCCATCACTTCCATCAACCTGATGGAAAGAGCTTCTGTTGCCGTGGTGAAATGGCTGCTGACACAATATCCGGCTGCTGAATCCTATGGTATCTATTGCGGAAAAGGGAATAACGGAGGAGACGGACTGGCCATCGCCAGGCTCTTACATGAGCAGCATTTTCCGGTCTCGGTACATATCCTTGAATTTGGACACAAAGGCACGGATGATTTCCAGGCCAATCTCGCCCGACTGCACCAGTATGCTGAAATTGATATTCACTTTGTACAATCCACCGAACAGATCCATCCGGTTCCGGAGGCACAGGTGATTATTGATGCGCTCTTTGGTTCCGGACTAAACAGAGCTCTCGAGGGATTGACCGCTACCCTGGTTGATCACTTGAACCAATCAGGTCAGGATATTATTTCCATTGATATCCCCAGTGGCTTATTTACCGATCGCTCTTCAAAGGGAGCCATCGCTATCAAAGCAAAACACACATTGAGTTTTCAATGTTATAAACCGGCCTTTCTTTTTGCCGAGAACAGTGGATTCACCGGTGAATTGCATTTGTTAGATATTGGCTTGCATCCTGACTATTACCGGGAGCTACAGGTACAACTGGAAATCACAGATCAATCTTTGATCCGATCTATTTACAAGCCACGCAAAAAGTTTGCCCATAAAGGGCATTTCGGTCATGCTTTATTAGTGGCAGGCAGCTATGGTAAAATGGGGGCTGCTGTTTTATCTGCCCGCTCCTGTTTACAAAGCGGAGCCGGTCTGCTGACCTGTCATGTTCCTGAATCTGGTTATACTATTCTTCAGTCTGTAGTTCCGGAAGCCATGCTGCAGACCGATAAAAATCAAATGATCAATACGAGTTTACCTGCCGATCTCTCCGGCTATGATGCCATTGGTATTGGCCCTGGTATCGGCACAGCAGGTGAAACGATCATGATGTTACATGACTTGCTCGATGCTTATCGCAGCCCGGTCGTGCTGGATGCCGATGCATTAAATATAATCGGCTTGCAGAAAGACCTGCTTCAACTGATTCCCAAGGGATCCATCCTTTCCCCGCATCCCAAAGAATTTGAAAGAATATTTGGTCCAACAGCCAATGATTTTGACCGGGCCTTGCTGGCGATACAAAAGGCCAAAGAACAGGGACTGGTGATTATATTAAAAGGCCATTTTACCCTGATTGCTGCACCCGACGGGAAAGGATATTTTAACCCAACCGGCAACCCCGGAATGGCCACTGCCGGCAGCGGAGATGTATTAACCGGAATGCTCACCGGCTTACTGGCACAGGGATATCATTCGCTGGAAGCAGCCCTGCTGGCTGTTTACCTGCATGGACTGGCAGGCGATCTGGCTGCTGCGGATCTTTCGATGGAAGCCATGCTGGCCGGAAATATCAGTGATTATATCGGCAAAGCTTATCAGCAAATACAATCTTATTGATTGGGAAGGGTTACTTTTTTATAAAAAGGGAATCAATAATAACCCCGTTCAAACCTGTTTATGAAAAAAATGGTCACAGCAGTAATGCTGATCACGATTGTACTGATTGCTTGTCGCACCTCCTCTCGTTCCGGTAAACTATTACAACAACCTGGTGATATCATAGCGGATGAATACCTGATCAATACTCTGGCTGATACCAATCTGGTTACGAAAAACGGGGCCATTCTCTTTATTCCTGCTGGTAGTTTAAAAAGCAGTAAAACCGCAGTAACACTCTCCATTAAGGAAGCCTATAACCTGGAGCAGATGATCCGCTCCGGACTCATAACAAAAGCCGGAGAAGAAGTATTATCCAGCGGCGGGATGATTGAGATTACACCAAAAGCTGGTGAAGACGTAACCATAACCAGGCCCATCAAAGTAGCGATCCCGGGCAGACAGCTCAATGAAAAGATGAAACTTTTTAAAGGAGAGAAAACCGTTGATGGCAGTATCAACTGGGGTAACCCGGTCTCACTTCCCAATAATCCGCAACTCAATATGATCCAGACCGGACAGCGTTTGTTTCATCAAAAATGCGCCAGTTGTCACGGCATCGGAAAAGATTTAACGGGCCCGGACCTTGCTCATTTCCTGAAAAGATTCAGCGGAGATACTTTACTCGTGAGAGGTTATTCCCTCCATTGGCCATATCAAAATAATGTGGAAGGTGATTGGTTCGAGATGGGTTCTCCTACAGATCAAAAACTGCGTAACAAACTAAGTCATATAAACCCTGAACTATGGGAAAACCAGTGGTTATATTTCTGTAATCAGAAATCGCAATATGGATCATTAGGAACGGCATTCCCTGATTTGGATGAAGCCATATTGACCGGCATCTACCAGTATATTCAAAATGAGAGTGAGCGATTGAACCTGCCCATCCCCGCTAATGCCATTCCAAACGATTGTATTGACAGTTGTTTTCAATATAAAAATCAAAAACAGCTGCTGACACAAAAAAAGGAAGCTGCTAAGGCTAAAATGGATACCCTGGAAAAAGACAAACACAGTCTTTCTGAAGAAGAAAGAACATTTCCGGTAGCACCCGACACAACTCCTGTAACCTCAGCCCTTCCCCCGTCGATAAACAGCAACCCAATAAGAGTGGAAGATATAGTTGAACCAGAGAATAAACAATCCCTCTATTACCAGTTCAGCATTGAAAGTTTTGGTTGGTACAATGTGGACATGCTTCTCAAAGAAGTAGACGGATCGGTAAAAAGTGATTTGTCAGTTCGACTGACCGGTGAACATAGTAAAGATGCCGAAGTATTCCTGATCATTCCTTCCACCCAAACCTATACAAAGGGTGGAAAGAAAAAAGATCAGCCGGAACAAAAGGTCTTTGCCTATAATGACGGCAGCATCTATCTCCCGCAGCAAACCACGGCCTATATCCTGGCCATCGCCGAAACGGAAAACTCGGTCGCCTTTGCCATCAAACCCTTCAGCACCGGTTTGAAACAGGAACTGGAAATCAGTCTGCAAACCGCCGATCCCGAAACATTCAATGAAGCCATCCGGCAACTCAAGCTCAACGGCATTTCCATCAACGCATCCGAAACCAAAAATGCCCCCCTGCTCCGGGAAACCGGAAAAGAGATCCGAAACCTGGATACAGCACTTAAAAAAGTGGAGCTGCTCCGGCCCCGGAACTGTGACTGTGATTGTCTGCAGATGAAGGACACAGCCAATACTGCCGCACCTGTGGCGGAAATTTCTGTGAAATAGCCGCCGAATCCCTACCTAAACCGCTGATTGTAAAGCTACTTAATGGTTTGGGGCATTGAGCCGCATCCCCTATCTTTGCCGCCCTCGAAAGTCATAGCTTTTGCTAGGGCATTTTTGTATAATTATAAGATTAAGAATCAACTCTTATGGACAAATTGATCTATCTCGTACCGGTAATGGGCCTGATCGGCCTCTTATACACGCTGGTGAAGTTCAAATGGGTGGCCAAACAGGATGCCGGAAATGAACGGATGAAAGAAATCAGCAATCACATTGCCGAAGGTGCCATGGCCTTTTTGAAAGCGGAATGGAAAATTCTCGGATACTTTGTGGTAATTGTTGCGATCCTATTAGCCGTGATGGCTTCTGCTAATCCTCATTCACACTGGTTGATCGCCGGCGCTTTTGTCATTGGTGCCGTATTCAGTGCCGTAGCCGGTTATATCGGAATGAAAGTAGCTACCAAGGCCAATGTTCGTACAGCTCAGGCAGCCCGTACAAGTCTCAGCAAAGCATTGAATGTATCCTTCACCGGAGGTTCAGTAATGGGATTAGGTGTTGCCGGTCTGGCTGTACTGGGACTGGGTGGTCTCTTTATCATATTCAAATACTTTTTTGCAGCCAATGCCCCGGTTGACTCTGATGAAATGGTTCGTACCATTGAAGTGCTCACCGGTTTTTCATTGGGTGCTGAATCCATTGCCCTTTTCGCCCGTGTAGGTGGAGGGATCTATACAAAAGCTGCCGATGTAGGCGCCGACCTGGTTGGTAAAGTAGAAGCAGGTATTCCGGAAGATGATCCAAGAAACCCTGCCACCATCGCCGATAACGTGGGAGATAATGTGGGAGATGTGGCTGGTATGGGTGCTGACCTTTTTGGTTCTTATGTAGCCACCGTGCTCGCAACGATGGTACTGGGACAGGAAACAAGATCTGTTGATGCATTCGGCGGACTGGCCCCGATCCTGTTACCCATGCTGATTGCAGGTACAGGTATTCTTTTTTCTATTATAGGTACCTGGTTTGTTCGCATCAGCGATGCAGCAGGTGTGAGTACAGATAGTGTACAGAAAGCCCTGAACATGGGTAACTGGGGTTCGATTGTATTAACAGCCATCGCTTCTGTAGGACTGGTTTATTATATTTTACCCGAGACCATGGTATTGCGCGGACTGGAGTTCACCAAATGGGGTGTGCTCGGCGCAATTGGTGTAGGTCTGGCCGTGGGTACCTTAATGAGTATTATCACGGAGTATTATACAGCCATGGGTAAACGTCCGGTGAATTCAATCATCCGGCAATCATCTACTGGTCATGCTACCAACGTAATTGGCGGTTTGGCCGTGGGTATGGAATCAACCTTCCTTCCTATTCTCGTTCTGGCCGCAGGTATCTGGGGTTCTTTTGAGTGTGCCGGTTTATATGGTGTGGCGATTGCTGCAGCAGGTATGATGGCCACCACTGCCATGCAGTTGGCCATTGATGCCTTCGGACCCATTGCCGATAATGCAGGTGGTATCGCTGAAATGAGTGAACTGCCTAAAGAAGTAAGAGAGAAAACAGACGTATTGGATGCAGTAGGTAACACCACAGCGGCAACAGGTAAAGGTTTTGCGATTGCATCTGCTGCCCTTACAGCGCTCGCCCTTTTTGCGGCATTCGTAGGTGTGGCCGGTATCGATGGTATTAATATATACAAGGCGAAAGTATTGGCCTCTTTGTTTGTCGGTGGTATGATCCCAATGATCTTCTCTTCTCTGGCTATCCGTGCGGTAGGTGAGGCAGCGATGAGCATGGTGGAAGAAGTTCGCCGGCAGTTCCGTACCATTCCCGGAATCATGGAAGGGACCGGTAAACCGGAATACGATAAATGTGTGGCTATTTCTACCCAGGCTTCTATTAAAAAAATGTTGTTACCCGGAGCCATTACCATTGTATCTCCCCTGATCATTGGATTCCTGCTGGGCCCTGAAGCACTCGGTGGTTTCCTGGCTGGTGCAACGGTAAGCGGTGTATTGATGGGAATGTTCCAGAACAATGCCGGTGGTGCATGGGATAATGCCAAGAAATCATTTGAAAAAGGAGTTGAAATCAACGGGGAAATGTATTACAAGAAATCAGAACCCCATAAAGCTTCTGTTACAGGTGATACCGTTGGTGATCCTTTTAAAGATACATCAGGTCCTTCCATGAATATCCTGATTAAACTGATGTCTATTGTTTCCCTTGTGATCGCCCCTTCCCTGGCGCAGATGAATCATAGTGCTGCAGGGACCGGAGCCAAAAAAGAAATCAAAGAGCAACTGGTCATCAAACAAAGCATTTCCGATACCAGTACCACTTTGAGTCCGCTCACCACGGCTTTAAAAGCCGATGGGTTAATTACTTCTGATAATTATTCTATCGAATTCACTGATAATAAAAAATTGGTGATCAACGGGGTGGAACAACCTGATTCTTTATATTTGAAGTATTATAAACTATCAGTTCCCAACACGCCATAAAAGCTTAATCAGAACCATTAATTCAAGTCCTGCTGTTTCTACAGTGGGACTTGCTATTTACGGTATAAGCTGATGGCGTTTTCACTGATTTTAAAATAGCCATTGCTTACCTGATCTCGCAGCGCCGTTTGAGCTATGAATTCAATGATCTCTTCTCTTCTATCAATTGACAGTCCCGTTTCTTTCTCCCATTTCGCCTGAACAGGCACATCGATAAACGCTACGCAATCGCCACCACCGAATTCATAATAAAAAGAAAGCCGCTTATCCCCTTCCACATAAACGACTGTGCCACTTCTGCCTTCTGAATGATATTCCAGCCGGCGGCTGAACCGGTCGCTCATTCCCTGTAATACCCTTCCCCTGAGAATCAGGTCTTCATCCGGAATGAGATTCCCCCATCCATCCCGGTATTGGATATAGCCTTCAGTTGGAACCGGGGTTTCGGTTGCTGTATCCTTTTCCTCTTCCGGAGGCTCCTCTCCTTCTTTGTATTTAGTAAGCATAGTAGTGTGAACACAATGCCCCTGTTTCTCAATTTCCAGCCGGTATTCACCCGGGGGGATAAAGGATGAGTCAATGAGTAACTTGACAGATCCGCTTATAATTTCATTCACAGACCACTCATTTTGTATCTCCTCAGACGGAATGCAGACCAGTCGCAGCCGCTCATACTCATTACCCGGATAAGGCAGCCAGATCTGTAATTGCTGACAATCGGGATACCCCACAAAGCGGATATCCGTATCCTTCATGGGTTCCAGTCCCTTCAACAGACCGGGTTGCGGGATATTGATGAACTCCCCTGTTCTGATTGTTCCAAACCATTGTTGCATGGGCGACTGATTATTATCAGGTGAATGAGCAGGTAATTTAGTAATTTCAAAATAAAAAAATGGCCAGGTCTCATCATCGCAAAAAGCACAAAACCCATGTGCAGCAATTCAGGCATAGCCACGATACCAATGTTTCTTCTGTAAAATCAAGAGCCGGAGCAATTTCTGTTTTCACCATCAGCGGTGCATTATTGGGCCTGGCCATCGGTTATTTTGTAACCGAGGGCACGATGTTATGGCTCGTGGTTGGGTTACTGGCTGGTGGAGCATTGGGTTATGTAATTGGTAGCCGAATCGACGCTCAGGGTAAAGAATAAGCCGCTTTCTAGCGGATCCAGTAATCATTTCTGAAGCGGGTCAGCTGATCCCTGTAAATGAGCGATTCAGGATCCTGAATCGCCGCTTGCTGGTACCATTGATAGGCGGCCGAGAGGTAATGACTTAATTCCAGGCTATAAGCTATCCGGAAACTGGTAGTAGCCGAATCTTCATCAATGGCAAAAGGTTTCAGCAGTTGCTCCATGAGTTGCTGCTTCTCTTCAGGTAAAACAAAATTCAGGACTCTTTTCTTAGATAACGGAACGGCTGCTGCTTTAACCGACCAGCGATAGGATTTTCCAGGCTCCAGCAGGGTTGCAAATTTTTTAGTGTCAATATAACTGAGCCTGCTGCTGTCAGCATATAATGTATCCTTTCCCAAAGCATCATAAAGGGTAAAATAATACATGCCCCGGTAACCATTACCGGTCCAGGATAAAATAAACGGCTCCCCGTCATATTGCAATGTGTCCAGTGATTTTTTGAACTCCAGTTTTGTAAACTTCTGTTTTTTTCCGGTGGCAGGGTTCTCCCCTCTTGAAACGGCCATATTATTCCGGCGCCGCATCTCTTCTTTTTTTTCCGGGCTGTAGGCATACATCTGTTGCCAGATATATTTGAAATAATTAGCGGTAATGGAACCGTCAGAAGTCGTACAACTGTCGCGCCAGCGTGAAAGCGGAAAGCTGCCCTCTTTTTGTAATGAAAGAGCCTTGCCCTTTGTACAAAGCATCGTCAGCGAAGCATCTTTACCTGTTTTAATGGTGGTTCCTTGTTTGAGCACCTTGCCGATTTTAACCCGGGTCTCCTGTTGTTTGTAAAATGCAGTCACTTCTCCCTTCACCGCATAAACCAGGAGTTCATCACCTCTTTGTGCCTTGCTTTCAGCACAAAAGAAAAAGGGCAACAATAAAAGAAAACAGGTTCTCATTTTTTATTTGATATAGATAATACTGCAGCTTCTTGGAGACAGTTCCAGTGCTCCTTTTATTTTTTCATTCGCCGAAAGCTGATTATTCCTGATAAAACTAATCCAATTGCCGCTCCCGACCGCTACCCGCTTCATGGTATTTGTACCATTGAAGCAAACCAATATTTTTTTCCAGGAATCTCCGGCTTTTGCTCCATCAATCGTATAGGCAATCACCCCATCAGGTAATCCAGTCTGAAAACGGATACATTGTCCGATCAGGGCTGCAGTGGGCAGGCGAAAGGCCCGATGATCCCGGCGCATCCGGATCAAAGCCCGGGTGTACAGGTAGATATCCTGGTTCTTCGTTTTCAGGTTCCAGTCGATCTGGTTGATACTATCCGGTGATTCAAAAGAATTCTCCACGCCTTTTTTGCTTCGCAGGAATTCAGTACCCGCATGCAGAAATGAAATGCCTTGTGAGCTAAGTACTATGGACAATGAAAGCAGGTGTACCTGTCGGCGTTCTTCTTCGGTAGCATCCTTCATCGAAAGGGCTAACTTATCCCACAGCACATGGTTGTCATGACATTCACAATAGGTAATGGTTTGAAAAGGCTGAGCGGCATAGGGCTTTTTGGAATAATTCACCTTACTATAATCCACCTGCGGGTGTTTACAGGCAGCTACAATCCCGAATTTGATACTTTCTTCCGTACCGGGTTTTCCACTGGCAAATCCGGGGTCTGCATGTTCAAATACGCTGCCCTTGATCCCGTCCCTGATATCATCACTGAAAACAGCCACCCGGTCCAGCCGGGCTGCATTGGCTTTTATAGCCCTTTTATTATCTGGTAAAGGGGATGCACCGGCCGTCCACCCTTCTCCATATAGCAGGATACCAGGTTTGATCTGATGAAGCTCTTTTGAAATAAGATTGATGGTTTCAATATCATGGATGCCCATCAGGTCAATTCTGAATCCATCAATATGATATTCCTGCACCCAGTATTTCATGGACTCGAGGATGAATTTCCGCATCATCGGTCTTTCACTGGCCGTTTCATTACCACAGGCCGAAGCATTGGAGAAACGCCCATCTTTTTGTTGCCGGTAATAATAACCCGGAACCAGCTGGTTAAATAAAGATGATTCGGTTTGTGACGTATGATTATACACTACATCCATTACTACCCTTAACCCGTTGTCATGAAATGTTTTTACCAGGTTTTTTAATTCCCTGATCCTAGTAATCGGATCATAGGCATTGGAAGAAAAAGAACCTTCCGGCACATTATAATTCAAAGGGTCATATCCCCAGTTGTAATTGGGTTTGGCCAGACTTTCATCAATGGAGTTGAAATCGAAAACCGGTAAAAGATGTACATGGGTTACTCCCAGGTCCCGAATATGATCCAGTCCGGTGGAAAAGCCACCCGGATTCCGGGTACCGGTTTCCGCAAGTCCGTTAAACAAACCTTTTTGCCGGATACCTGAACTGGCAGCGATACTGGCATCCCTTACTTGTAACTCGTATATGACCGCATCAGTTTTTTGGGTAAACAAAGGGCTTTTATCTTTTTCCCATCCGGAAGGATTGGTTTCTTTCAGATCTATGATCACGGCTCTCTTTCCATTTAATGCCACTGCTTTTGCATAAGGATCAGGTACCGCATCTCCCCATTTCATATCCTTGTAAATCGAAAACGCATACAGCTTTCCCTTGTGATCACCTTTCCAGGTAAAAGTCCAGGTACCTCCCGCTTCTTTTTTCATAGGAAAAACATCGATAAAATTGGGATTGGCAAAATCACTGTAGATCATCAGTCTTACTTCCATGGCCATCGGTGCCCAGAGCCGGAAGAAACTTTTTTCCGGTGAATAAGTCAATCCCAGGTCTTTACCCGTGTATACCGGGTATTGATCAAAAGCTACTGCTGTGCCTGATTGCTGTTGTGCCCTGCCTGCCATTGCTGAAAGGATAATAAATGACAAAAGGATTTTATATTTCATGCCGGACTGATGATTGGTGACAAATAATTTTTCGCTGTTCAGGTTTGCTGTACCATCACAATAGAACAAAACCGGTTTCCAAATTTACCGCCTCTGCGGTTGATTCAACGGGATGTGAAGAAAATTCATATAAATATGAAGCAGATCAGGTATCAATCCTGTAAATTGTCGTATCAATGAATATTAAATAGAAAAGTATATATGGGAGATCTCCAGATTAAGAAGCAGGCCAAAAAATATGATGCAGTCATCGTAGGTTCGGGAGCAGGCGGTGGTATGGCAGCATATATGCTGGCAAAATCCGGTCTGAAAGTGTGCTTGCTGGAAGCCGGTTACATGTATGATCCGCAAAAAAATGTGACCCAGTTAAAAAACCCCTGGGATTCACCCCGCCGGGGAGCCAGTACCAAGATCAGGCCCTTTGGCGATTTTGATGCCTGCTACGGTGGCTGGTCAGTAGAAGGAGAACCCTTTACAAAAGAAGCCGGAACCGACTGGATGTGGTGGCGGGCCAGGATGCTGGGTGGCCGTACCAATCACTGGGGAAGAATTTCGCTGCGGTTTGGCCCCAAGGATTTTAAAAGAAAAAGTATTGACGGATTGGGTGATGACTGGCCCATCGGATATGAGGATGTAAAACCATACTATGACCGGGTGGATCAATTGATTGGCATATTTGGAACCAATGAAGGACTGGAGAATGATCCCGATGGATTTTTCCTTCCTCCCCCCAAACCCAGGCTGCATGAATTATTTATAAAAAATGCTGCCGGACAAGCCGGTGTAAAAGTTATCCCCTCCCGATTGTCGATTTTGACCAAATCAATAGAGAATGATGCTGGCCGGGGAGCCTGCTTTTTCTGCGGGCAGTGTAATCGGAACTGCAGTGTGGCCAAAGCAGATTTTTCTTCAACCAATGTGCTGATCTACCCGGCCCTGAAAACCGGTAATGTTGATGTGGTGGCCAATGCCATGGTTCGCGAAGTAATTACCAATAAAGAAGGACTGGCCACGGGTGTTTCTTATATCAGTAAGGATGATATGCAGGAATACCAGGTAGAGGGCCGTGTTGTGATACTGGCGGCCAGCGCCTGTGAAAGCGCCAGGATCCTGCTGAATTCAAAATCTGCCCGGCACCCCAACGGTTTAGCCAATAGCAGCAATGTGGTGGGTAAATACCTGCATGACTCAACCGGTGCAGCCCTGGGAGGCATTCTTCCTCAATTATTCGACCGCAAGAGATACAATGAAGATGGTGTGGGCGGAATGCATATTTATTCGCCCTGGTGGCTGGATAATAAAAAACTGGATTTCCCCAGAGGCTATCACATCGAATACTGGGGCGGTATGAGCCAGCCCTCCTATGGTTTTAGCTGGGGAATTGAAAACCTGAATGGTAAATACCTGGTAAAGGGTCAGCAAAAAGAAGGAGGTGGTTATGGTCAGTCTTTAAAAGAAGATTACCGCTACTTCTACGGTTGTGGTGTAGGAATGGCCGGTCGCGGTGAAGCCATCCCCCTGGCGAGCAATTATTGTGAAATTGATCCGACCACGGTTGACCGGTTTGGAATTCCGGTGCTTAAATTCAATGTAAAATGGAGTGAGCATGAGATCAAACAGGCCAAACACATGAAGGAAACCTTCAAGGAAGTGATGCACAATATGGGGGCCATTATCACCTGGGGTGCCGATGATGATGAAAAGAATAACTGGGGATTATCCAAGCCGGGTGAAATCATTCATGAAGCGGGTACGGTGAGAATGGGAAATGATCCCAAAAGTTCTGCTCTCAATAAATGGAGCCAGGCTCATGATTGTAAAAATCTTTTTTGTGTGGATGGCGGTCAGTTTGTAAGCCAGGCAGATAAAAATATTACCTGGACCATCCTGGCCCTGAGTATGCGGGCCTCTGAATATATTATTGATGAAATGAAAAAGCAGCATATTTAATCATTCAGGCTGCGGCCTTAAAAAAACTAGTATGGACAGAAGAAAATCATTAAAGCTGATTGCTGCCGGGGCACTTGCCACCCCTGTTGTTATTGCCGGTTGTAATACCGATGACAAAAAAGCGGAAAGCCCGCAGGCGAATGATCAGACTTTTAATCTCGATCGTAATCCCGACGAGTTGAAATATGAAAAGGAAATACTGGCCAAAGAAAAATTTTTCACCCCGGAGGAAATGACCACGATTACAGTTTTGGCAGATATCATTATACCTAAAGATGCCGTTAGTGGCAGCGCTTCTGATGCCAAAGTGCCTGCATTCATTGAGTTTATCGTAAAAGATATGCCCCAGCACCAGGTGCCCATGCGGGGAGGCCTACGTTGGCTGGATATGCATTGTCTCAAAAAATATGAAAAGGCATTTAAAGATTGTACCCCTGCCCAGCAGATTGAAATGGTGGACCTGATTGCCTACCCGGAAAGAGCAAAAGATAAACCAGAACTAAAACCGGGGGTGTCTTTTTTCAGCCTGATGCGTAATCTGACAGCAACCGGGTTTTATACCTCGGAAGAAGGTGTAAAAGATATTGGCTATGCAGGCAATAAGCCTACCCAGTGGAACGGCGTTCCTGCAGAAGTACTTAAACAGTACAATGTGGCTTACACGGAAAAAGAAATAAAGGAATGTATCAGTTTCACCTCCTAGTGTTAATAATGGAGGCTAAACTTTGGTATCTTTAAGCAAAGAAACCTTTTTTTATGAAACCTGCGTTTATACCGGCACTGGCCATTTCGGCCCTGTCTGTTTTCACCTGTTCCGCTCAAAACTATGTTACCCTTTTTGCAGATTGCAATTACCAGGGAAAATCTTTTTACCTGGAAGCCGGGAATTATCGCGGCTACCAGATGAAGGTTGACAATGATCAGCTTTCGTCCATTCAGGTACCTTCCGGATTAAAACTCACCATTTACGAGCATGATAATTTCAGTGGAAAATCAAAAACATTTTCCGCAGGGGTAGCATGTCTGGATAATGAGTGGAATGACATGGCTTCTTCACTGGTAGTGGAAAGCACCCTCCCACCCGGTTATAATGCCAACGATTATATTGTTTTTTATAATGACTGTTACGCAAAAGGTTTTTCAAGAACCCTGGGGCCTGGCACTTATTCCGGGGCGCAATTAGGAAATATGCGGGAAAATATTTCTTCCTTTTCCATTTTCGGAAACCTGCAGGTGAAAGTGTATACTTCCAGTGATAATGCATCCGGTTATTCTTATACTTTCGATCAGACCCAATCTTGTTTAAGCAGCAGTTATAACGATAAAATTAAATCCGTTGTAATTGAATACCGGACGACACCTGGTAATTATGGCGGTGGCAATTATGGAGGTGGCAACAATGGAAATAATACAGATGCTGTTGTTTCCTTCTATACAGAATGTAATTACCGGGGTAACAGTGTTCACCTGGGACCTGGTTACTACCAGGGAGATAAACTGGGTATGTTCCGGTACGATATTTCTTCTATTGAAGTCCCTTCCAATTTGCGGGTGAAAGTCTATATCAATAACGAACAATTATCCGGTACATCTTATACCCTTACAGAAAACAGCAGCTGTCTTTCCGGTACGATGAATGACCGTATCGCTTCAATTGTTGTGGAAGAACGCCGCTTTGGCGGTGGTGGTAATTATGGCGGGAATAATCCTCCCGGTGGTAACCAGCAGGTGATTATTTATACTGATGAGAATTACCGGGGACAATCCGTTTCTGTTTTACCGGGTACGTACGGAAATATGAGTTTACTGAATTTCCCGGATGATGCCATTAGTTCACTACAGGTACCGGCCGGTTTCCGGGTAGTGATTTATGAGCATCCCAATTTTGGTGGAAAGTCATATACCATTACCGAATCCAAAACCAAATTCTATCTCTCGGGTTGGAATGATAAAACTTCGTCTATTGCCGTGTACCGGGATCGTTGATTATTTACCTGTTGATTTCTCTTCGAAAATCTTATCATACACCGGACTTTCCGTTTTCAGCCATTTGTCCCACCAGGTAAAATACAATCCATAATTGTATTTAAACTGTTTGTGGTGCAGGGAATGGTGTGTGGCACCGATCAGGGTGCGCACAAAAGGCACCCGGGCAAACCAGGAAGGGTAAATTTCTATATCAAGGTGGTTGATCACACTGCTGAAAGACATGATCATCAGCATCCCCACCAGCACCCATACATTCATGGGCAGGAATAATAAAATGAGGGGCAGGAAAACAGCCTGGATCAGACCTTCCAAAGGATGAAAAGAAAAAGCGGTCCAGGGAGAAGAAATATGGCTGTCGTGGTGCCATTCATGCACAATCCGGTAAATTTTGGGAACATGCATCCAGCGATGCAGCCAGTAGTAATAAGTTTCCTGTAATACCAGCGCAATCATCAGGCTCAGCGGCAGCCACCAAAGCGGGTAAGCATGTACATCTTCATATATTTTGGCATAGCCCTTTTGCCACATCCATAAAAGCAGGGCGCCAGATACCCCAAATAAAATACTGGTGATGCTGCTGCGGATGATTTCTTTGCGGAACTGTCCTTTTGGATAGGCCCGCTGGTTCACTTTACGGGGCATCCATTTATCTTTTTGCCACACATAAAATGCCAGGTAGAAGATGCCGGAAATTAAAAAATACCGGCCAACGACTACTGCAAAAACAATGAGTGAAGCCAGCAAAAACCAGCTGGGCTTAGAGAGATCGGGCAATTCGTTCATACTGTAAAACTAAGGAATGAATAGAAAAGGCTGCCTGATACAGCAGCCCTTTCTTACGAAACTTAAAATATTCATTATGCATACTCCTCTTTCGCATGTTTTGCATACTCATCAACCAGCTTGCGCTGCAATTCAAAAGGCACGGCCTCGTAAGCCTGGAAATGCATATTGAATTTTGCCCTGCCCTGGGTAATGGAACGAAGTGAAGAGGAATAACCATCCATCTCTGCCAGTGGCACTTTGGCGATCACTTTTTGAAAATGACTTTCGCTGTCAATGCCTTCCACAATGGCCCGGCGGCTTTGAAGATCCCCCATCACCGCACCTGTCAGGTCATCCGGACAAAGCACTTCCACATGATAAATAGGTTCCAGTATCTGCGGATCAGCCTGCTGGAAAGCCTGACGGAATGCCTGCAGTCCTGCAATTTTAAATGAAATATCATTGCTGTCAACCGGGTGCATCTTGCCATCATATACACAAACCCGTATATCCCTGGCATAAGAACCGGTTAAAGGGCCGTTGTGCATTTTCTCCATCACGCCTTTCAGAATCGATGGAAGGAATCGGGCATCAATGGCACCACCCACAATGCAATTATAAAATACCAGTTTGCCTCCCCATTCCAGGTCATGCAGGTCCCTTCCTCTTACCGTCAGATCATTGGGCTCCGGCATTCCTTCATACCAGGGTTCAATACGCATATACACTTCTCCAAACTGCCCGGCACCACCGCTTTGTTTTTTATGCCTGTAACTGGCATCGGCCATTTTACGGATGGTTTCACGGTAGGCAATCCTGGGTTTCTCAAATTTTATTTCCTGTTTATGGCTGTGCTCTATTTTCCATTTTGCCACCGCCAGGTGCATATCTCCCTGACAATGGATCAGGGTTTGCTTGAGCTCAGAAGATATTTCCACAATCAGCGTGGGGTCTTCTTCCCTTAACTGATGCAGGGCCTGGGATAATTTTTCCTCCTCTCCTTTTTTCAACGGCTCAATGGCTACCGTCATATTGGGTGAAGGAAATTCGATTGATGGCAACTCGTAATTCTTTCCCTTTGTATGAAGGGTATTATTAGTATGCGTGTTCTTCAGCTTTAAAGTGGCGCCAATATCGCCGGCAACCAGTTCATTGGTAGCTGTTCTTTTATTGCCTTCCACCATGAAGAGCTGGCTGATTTTTTCCGTAACACCGGTACTTTCATTTTCGAGTTCCATCCCGCTTTTGATGGTTCCGGAGTACACTTTAAAATAAGACAACTCACCCACATGTGGTTCAGAAGTGGTTTTGTAAATAAAGATGCAGGCTGGTCCGGAGGCATCACAGGTCACCGTTTCGCCTGATCTGGATTTCTGAGGAGGCATTTCATTGGCACTCGGACAAACATTGTCAATGAATCCCATCAACCTGCCACTGCCCATATTTCTTTCAGCAGAAAGACAGAAGAGTGGAAAAAGATCATGATTGATCATGGCTTTTTTCAGGCCATTTTTCATTTCATCCTCATCCAGCTCCCCTTTGTCAAAATATTTTTCCATCAGGGTTTCATCATTGCTGGCAATGGCTTCAATCAGTTCTTTATGCAGTTCTTCGGCTTTGGCTTTTTCTTCCTCCGGTATCGGCATTTTCTCCGGCTTACCTCCCCCATCGGTGAATTTATACAGCGTCATCCGGAGTACATCAACGATTTCATGGAATCCGGCTCCGCTTTGGCGGGGATACTGCACGACTACCACTTTACTGCCGAAATGCGCCTTCGCTTCCCTTACCGTTTTTTCAAAATCTGCATTATCATCATCCAGTTTGTTCACCGCAAATATCATCGGGGTCTTGAAACGCTCTGTATAATCCCATATAATATCAGTTCCCACTTCCACTCCCATCACGGCGTTGAGCAACATCACACCGGTATCTGCTACACGAAGTGCAGAAATTACTTCCCCTACAAAATCATCGTAACCCGGAGTATCTATGATATTGATTTTATACCCCCGCCATTTAGTATGCAGGAGTTTACTGAAAATAGAATTTCCCCTTTCCTGTTCCAGTTCATGGTAATCGCCGGTGGTATTTCGTTCAGCAATGCTGCCCCGGCGGGAAATGATGCCGGCTTCAAATAGCATGCATTCCGCTAACGTGGTCTTGCCTGAGCCGGCATGGCCCAACAAGACAATATTTTTAACGTGTGAGGTATCAAACTCTGGCATGGCAATTCAATTTAAAGATGAAGAGATAGTTTTGTCAGCCTTAAAGGTCGGCGCATACCTTCCTCAGGGGGATGACAATGCTCAGCAAATGGGTTGATTTTCCCTGCCGTGAATGCCTGTGGTTTGAAGTCAGTTACTCTGCCTTTTTGAGGTACTGATTGAACTCGCCCCTTAATTCAAGAAGGGTTTGTTCCAGTTGCTGGTACTCAGCCAGCAATTCCTCATGACGGGCCAGTCTGTCTTCATTTACAAAACCGTTAAAAGCTACTTTTTCAAATTGCATTTTACGGTCGTGTGTTTTGATGGATTGCTTCAGATCGTGAATGTTGATCAGCTGGATGTGAAATTGATTGTGGAGATGTTCTACTTCCTGTAACTGGTCTTTGGATAACGCCTGTTTGACGGTTTCCTGGAGCTTCATTTCATCCCGGGCAAATTCTTCTTTGTACTGACGGAGTTTTTCTCTCCAGGCATTGCACTCTAAAGTGAGCTGTGAGATGTCTACCTGAACCATGGCAATTAAATTTAATAATGAAACAATATAAGAACGTTGCCTTTCAGGGGGATTCGGAATGGGGTAAATGCGCAGGTTTTCGTACGGGAGTAAGGTAAGTCCAATTTTGGAAAATTCAAATAGTCAGCCCACCCTATTTATAAAAAAAAATGCACAGCCTTCCTTCAGCTTCTTCAAAATGCGCTACAAAAAAAAAGTACCTCCGAAAAGGTACTTTTTATCATGAGGTTAATTGCTCATTAATGTCTCCTCACTTTTACCCGGGTGGCCCTTCCCCCATTGGGACCTTTTACCGTGGTTCGCCTGACCGTGGTCTTATTTCCGGCCGGACCGGTGACTGTCGTGCGTTTGCGCGTAACCCGATAATTCCCTACAGCGGTAGAATGACGGGTTCTGACGGTAACAGATGTAGTACGGAACGGTGTATAAACGCGGTGAGCGACTACCACCCTGTGTGTACTTACAATGGAATAACGGGGGTGAAAACGGACCCGGAACGGGTGCCAGACGGCCCATCCAAGGGGTCTCCAGGGTTTCCACCAGGCCGGATAAAAGGCCCAGCGAATCGGGGAAATCCAGGGACGGTATACCGGACCATATACAAACCTCACGGAAGGCCAGAACCACACATTGATGACGATACCGGGAGCATAGTCATCAAACTGAGCACTGGGTCCGCTATTATTGCTGTTATTAATAAAATCAAACCGAGCCTGCTCCTTCTCATCAACCGGCTCCACTATCACCTGTTCCCCATAAATATCCTCATCACCCAGTATCTGGATGACGGCCGATTCTTTACCGGTTTTCTCCAGTTCAATCACGGCGATATCCTGACTTTCATTCTCCGATACCAGGGCCCGGAGAATAAAGGCATGAACCTCTTTTTCAGACTTGTCAATCACGGTTATATAATCGGTATTTCCATCTTCATTCAGGTCAAGATTATTGACATGATTCCCATCATTGTTAATGGCTTTTTCAAACTCTTCAATACTGGTTGCTTCTTTGAATAACTGCAAGGCTCCCTGCAGACTGAACTGATCTCCGGGTAATCCGGTAGAGTCTGTGCCGGATTGAGACTGAGCCTGCAGTAACAGGTTAAACAAAAGGAAAGCGGGAAGGAAAATTGCACGGATAAACTGTTTTTTCATACAATAGTTTTGTGTAGGACAGGCCAAATTGCCCGGAGTTTACTGGAGGCAAAAATAAAATAGTCCGGCGAAGGGAACCATCGCTGATTTTGAATCAGGCTTGATACGATGCCTTATATTCGCAGTCCGCATAAACTGATGATTTCACAGGCTACCATACAGCAAATCCTGAGCCGGATCGATATTATCGATGTGGTCGGTGCTTTTGTAAAGCTGAAACGCCGGGGAAGCAATTTTCTGGGTCTGTGCCCTTTTCACAACGAAAAAACCCCCTCTTTCACCGTTTCCCCCAGCAAGGAATTATATAAATGCTTTGGTTGTGGCCGGAGTGGCAATACCGTGAGCTTCGTGATGGAGCATGAAAAATACAGCTACCCCGAAGCCCTGCGCTGGCTGGCCAATAAATACGGGATCGAGATAGAGGAAACCTTTCAGTCGGATGAGCAAAGACAGCAAATGCAGGCAGCTGACAGCCTCTATATCATCAACCAGTTTGCTCAGCAGTTTTTTTCAAAGGTACTTTTTGATACCGAAGAAGGACAGGATATCGGGCTGGCTTATTTTAAAGAAAGAGGTTTTCGGGAAGATGTGATTCGTAAGTTTCAGTTGGGCTATTCCCCTGAACAAAGGGATGCTTTCACCAAAGAAGCCATTGCCAAGCAATACAATCCGGAATTACTCATTAAATCCGGACTGGTAGCAAACCGAAATGAACAGCTTCAGGATAATTACCGCGGCCGGGTGATCTTTCCGGTTCACAATCACAGTGGCAAGGTGCTGGGTTTTGGTGCCCGTATCCTGAAAAGCAATGATAAGGCGCCCAAGTATATCAATACCCCGGAGAATGAGATCTATATCAAGAGCAAGATCCTCTATGGCTCCTATTTTGCCAGACAGTCCATTGATAAAGCCGATGAATGCCTCCTGGTAGAAGGTTATACCGATGTACTCTCCCTTCACCAGGCAGGAATTGAAAATGTAGTGGCCAGTGGTGGTACTTCTCTCACCCCTGACCAGTTAAGACTGATCCGGAAATACACCAATAACCTCACGATTATTTATGACGGGGATGCAGCAGGTGTGAAAGCGGCCCTGCGCGGACTGGACCTGGCACTTGAGGAGGGCCTGAATGTAAAACTGGTATTGATCCCGGATAAGGATGACCCGGACAGTTATGTCAATAAAGTGGGTGCTTCCGCCTTTACCGATTTTATCAGTAAGAATAAAAAAGATGTAATTCTTTTCCAGCTGGAAGTGGCTTTGAAAGATGCCGGCAATGATTCTGTAAAAAAATCAGAAGTGGTCAACAGAATTGCAGAGACCATTTCCCGGATCAATAAGGCAGAGGATTTTACCAAGCAGCAGGATTATATCCGCCAATGTGCGCAGCTACTAAAAATTGATGAAGCCGGGATGCATACCCTGGTGAATAAATTCATCCGCGATCGCATCAGTACCCAGGAAAGAAAGCAACCGGTGGAAGATGCATTGCAAAGAGAAGCTAATGCACGCCAGGCGGAAGCCACTGATTTTGATGAGACCACTTTCAATCTGTTGTTTAAGGATGAACTGCAGGAAAAAGAAGTGGCGAGAATGCTCCTGGAACATGGTACCAAAAAATGGGATGAATTCCGCCGGGTGGCTGATTATATTTTCGATGAAATGATGGATGAAAGCCTGCTGGATAATAAAGATGTCGTGCAACTGATGCACGCTTTCCGGGAAAAATACCAGGCAGACCCGACTACCGCCATCAGCAGTTTTTTTATTTACCACCCCGATCAAAAGATCAGTTCTTTTGCTGTTTCCCTCCTGAATTTCCCTTACGATGAAAGTGATCACTGGCGCAAAGAATTCAGCCAGTCAACCGGCTACAGTCTGCAATTATTTGAACAATCCTATGAGGATTTCATGCAAACCATTGCCAAGGACAATGATAGCCGGTTGATAAAATACCTCAAAATGGATGAGGACCGGACCAACGAAGCAGTGGAATCTGCCATCAATTACCTGAAGTTGAAAAAGATCCGGAGGATGCTGCTGGAAAATCAGCAGGACATGGAAAAGGAACATACTGCTGAGGAATACAATGTACTCCGTCAAACCCATGAGCATTTAAAAGATATGGAAATCGCCCTGGCCGGCCGGATAGGCACCGTCATTATCAAATAATTTCTTTCAGCAGCAGATCACTATAAGATACCTCCACCAAATCTGCTGCACTCACGCCGAATTCACTCATATAGAAATCACACTGCTCCTGTAATTGTTCTTTGCTTAGATCTGCCAGCAGATTACCTGCTTCAATTTCCATAAATGATCCCAATCCGGGTACTTCATCAATATGAAATTTCACATTGGCCATATACCAGATCTCTCTTTTCTTTTCCACTACCACTTTTTGTCCAAGAGCAGCCGTCAATGCGGCTTTTAGTCCCTTGGCATCTTCTACTTTCACTAACCTGAAATTGGATTGCTTCGGACCTGCCTGATTATTCCTTTCATAAAAGATCAGATTATTTTCAATCTCACCCTCACGAAGTTTTAAACGGCCATTGGGTACATTAAAGTAAGTATCCGTCTGATGATCGGTGCCACGCAGTTCAGCATGATGCGAGAGCAGGTAATTCCGGATAAATGAAGGATCAGTGCAACGGGCTTTGATTTCGATATTGATGAAGGACATAGTTGAGGAGTTGAGGGGTTGAGGAGTTGAGGGGTTGAGAGGTTGAGGAGTTGAGAGGTTGAGAGGTTGAGAGGTTGAGAGGTTGAGAGGTTGAGAGTTTGAATTTGAGAGACAGCAAGTTAATATAAGGGGCTCAACAACTAAACTTCTCAACTACTAAACAAAAAAAAGGCCCGCTTTATCAGCGAACCTTTTTAAATCAGATAACGAGCCTTATTCGGCCACCGCTTCCGCCTGTCTTTTCCGGCTGTGCACCACGTCATCACCACGTTGTTCATCACAACGGGTAAAACGCATGGCGGTCCATACATGGTCCAGCTCCACCCTTTCGATACTTTCGTATCCTTCACAGGTGAGGCGGTTCCAACTGCATTCCCGGTTCAGGTCAGTAACGATTTTGGAAGTTGCCTTCGGATAAGCTACCCAGAATTTAGACTCTCCTTTCAGCGAGGGCATCACATCTTTGAGGATGCCATTCAGTTGATTTTCATTTACTGCAAATACCAGTGCAAAATCAATCTTCCTGCTTTTAAGCAGCGGAGTCATGTTTTTGGCGAAGGATAATTTGCTGAACTGTTTCTCGATTGAAGAAGGTAATCCCTGGATTAAAAGATTCTTTTCGTCGGCCAGTTGTAATTTTTCGAGGAGCGTTTGAGACATACCTGGTAACTGTTTTAAGTTAACCGTTTTACCCGGTGGGGGTCTTCAACGGAGTTCTCATAGCAATGGGGAAGGCAAAGGTAAAAAATTAAGGTGTAACTGCCACACATTTTCAATAAAAAAACCCGTCCAAAGCATTATTAGACGGGTTTTAGGCCAAAATTGACCTAATTATTTGCCTCCATTCATCGGTTGGTAGTATTTCAGGGCCTCCGGCATCAGTTCTTTCAGTTTTTCGATCCTGCGGCCTTCAGATGGGTGGGTACTCAGGAATTCAGGTGGCTTCTGTCCATTGCTGGCTTTTTCCATTCTTTCCCAGAGACCAATCGCTTCCTGGGGATTATAACCTGCTTTGGCCGTAAAGATCAAACCCCATTTGTCTGCTTCCAGTTCATGATTTCTGGAAAAAGGAAGCATCACTCCCACTGTAGTTCCTACGCCATAAGCACCCATGAATAAATTTTGTGTTTCAGCCGGTTTGTTGGAAACGGCTACAGCCAGTGCCACGCCACCCAATTGCTGCAACAATCCCTGGCTCATTCGCTGGTTACCATGCTGCAGCAAAGCATGCGATACCTCATGACCCATCACTGCTGCCAGTGCTGCTTCGTTTTGGGTAATGGGAAGGATACCGGTGTAAACAACAATCTTTCCTCCGGGCATACACCAGGCATTCACGGTGGCATCATCCACCAGGTTCACTTCCCATTTAAAACCGGTCAGTTTATCAGTCATACCTTTTTCTGCATAATAAGATTCAACTGCCCTGATGATCCGGTTACCCACCCGCTTCACCATATCGGCATCCCTGTTGGAAGTGGAAGCCACTACCTTGCTTTTGGATAAAAAGCTCTGGTACTCGGTGGTAGCCATCGATTGTAAATCGGCCTCGGGCAATAAGGTCAGTGTCTTTTTACCTGATAGGGCATTATTGGAGCAGGATACTGCAAAAGCAGCTGCAACAAAAAGAAGAATGAGTTTTCTCACCATAAATAGTTTTTTCAATGACGATCAACGATTGTACCAGGTTGGTACAGGATCAAAAATATTTCTGCTGTTAAGGTAAGTTTTTTCCGGAATTCTT
>Ga0209174_10000676_pt1 | contig 25112 bp, 18 predicted proteins | sample JI91814BDNA_FD_187505 | JGI IMG/M metagenome (GOLD analysis project Ga0209174, IMG submission 187505) | Wastewater effluent complex algal communities from Wisconsin, to seasonally profile nutrient transformation and Carbon sequestration -... | ecosystem: Engineered > WWTP > Effluent > Algae...
CACCGACAAACCGTTCCGCGTGCTGTGCAAACGACTGGGCGCGGGCCTGGCGGTGTCGGAGATGACCATCAGCGAACCGCGTCTCTGGAACACCGAAAAATCCCGGCACCGCATGGACCACAGTGGCGAACCCGCACCAGTCAGCGTGCAGATCGCCGGTACTGTTCCGCAACTGCTCGCGGATGCTGCGCGCTACAACGTGGACCACGGCGCGCAGATCATCGACATCAACATGGGCTGCCCGGCGAAGAAAGTCTGCAACGCCTGGGCAGGATCGGCACTGATGCGTGATGAGGCCCTGGTGGCACGCATCCTGGAGGCCGTGGTCGCGGCAGTGGACGTGCCGGTAACGCTGAAGATCCGTACCGGCTGGAATGCGGACAACCGCAATGGCCTGCAGATCGCGCGCATCGCCGAAAGCGCGGGTATCGCCGCCTTGGCCGTGCACGGCCGTACCCGCGACCAGCAATACACCGGCACGGCGGAGTACGACACCATCGCGGACATCAAATCCGCGTTGAACATCCCGGTGATGGCAAACGGGGATATCGACTCGCCCCAAAAAGCAGCGCATGTGCTGCAGGCGACTGGCGCGGATGGAATATTGATAGGACGTGCAGCGCAAGGCAGGCCGTGGATATTTCGGGAAATCGCGCACTACCTGGCTACCGGGGAATGCCTGCCACCGCCATCGCTAGGCGAGGTCCGCGACATCCTGCTGGGACACTTGCAGGCGCTGCATGCTTTCTACGGCGAACACCAGGGCGTGCGCATCGCCCGCAAGCACCTGGGCTGGTACGCCAAGGATCGGCCTGAGAACGCCGCGTTCCGCGCCGTGGTCAATCGCGCGGAAACTTCCGGCGAACAACTGCGATTGACGCGTGACTACTTCGATGCATTGATTGCGGGCGTGGCGCTGGATATTTCTGTAGCCGCCTGACGGAAATGTATCCTTGGCTTGATCATTCTCCACGACTATCTATCACGACCACCTCGTGACCGTGACGATGGTAACAATGCTATCCGGCACTAGTTTGCTTGCGTGATGCGCGTAGTTTTCCAATCGTCGGAATCCATCCCCGACGGCCTGCGGCCTTCCGCAGTCACAAGGAGCCATGAAGCTCCGCCTGGAGAACGTCATGTACGCAAAAATCGCTTTGCTCGCGGCCGTACTGGCCGTTACACCGCTTGCCCATGCGGGCGAATCCGTCGCAGCACTCGCACGCGAAACAGGGCTTACCGAACGCAACATCCGCATGCTGGTAGTCGCACGCACGCCCTACCCTGAACACCGCGCCATCTTCACCAAGGTGGACCGGCAGCTCAAGGAAGCAGTAGGCGAAGTCAGGTATGAACTACTGACCGGCAGGCAGGCGAGCCCCGCCAAGTTGGACGACGCGAACGAAACACGCGTCGCCCAGCGCAAGGAACAGGACAAGGACAAGGTGGCCAGCCTTTGAGGCTGCAGCATGGAGGTGGAAATGGATCAAGCGCCTGGCTCCACGCTTCCCGGCGTCTGGTCGGGCGCATTCCAGATACGCCTCCACAATGTCCCGAGCTCGCTGACCGGTGCACTCCACGGTAGCTGGCGTGGCGCTACTGCGCGCCAGCCATCGCCATCGCGCGCGGCGACTTCGAACTGGAAGGTGTAGTCGGGCTCCATGCCCATGCGCAGATCGGACAGCACCAGCTTTTCGTCCTGCGCCTGCGATCGCATGAAGCCGCGGTTGAACCATTGCAGTCGCTGCACTGCCGGAATCGCACCCGCTTCGGCCAAGGCCTGCGTGTTGGACGGGTAACCGCGGAAGACCATCGCACCCCGGTCAGCGACCAGTGAGCGCTGTCCTTCCACATAGCCTGTCGGCGTCATTGCCACCACGCGCCATAACAGCGTGTTGAATGGCATGGGCACCGAGAAGCGTGGCGCATCCTGCAAGCCCAGGCTGGCCAGCGCGAGGTCCGCTTCGCGCTCTACGGCAGCCTTGGCCAAGAGCGACCAACCCAGGTACGCCGTACTCAACGCCAGTCCGGCTACCAGCGCGCGCTGCGCCATGGGCTTTTCTGGTGCGATCCACGCGACGAGGCACGCGAGCAGCAACCACAGCGTGTAGCCCGGATCGATGATGAACACGCTGGACCACATGACCGGCGCGCTGGGCAATGGCCACAACAACTGTGTGCCATAGACGGTGAAGGCATCCAGCAGCGGATGCGTGACCAAGGCCAACTGTATGGCCCAGAACCAGCGCGCGGGTGATTCTGCCACGCGTCCTTTCCCGTAGCGGCGGAACAACCACCAGATCAACCAGCCAACCAAGGGCAGCACGAACAGCGAGTGGCTGAAGCTGCGATGCACGGTCATCAAGGCGATGGGGTCGTCGGTGAACAGGCTGATGGGAATGGAGTCGAGGTCCGGCAAGGTGCCAAGTGCAGCGCCTGCCAGCAGCGCTGCACGACGGTGATGGGCGGGGGCAATGGCGGCCGCGATGGCGCCGCCGAGGACGATCTGGGTAAGGGAATCCATGTCCGGATGCTAACAGCCGGCCAGCAGGTCGGCGTAGGAGTGACGTAAGTCGCGACCGAAAAAAACTCTGGGCACGGATAAAATCAGATCAAAGCGAAATATAGAACATAAACCGATTTTATCCGCTCTTATCTGCGTCCAAAAAAGCTTGAACAATTCGGTCGCGACTCACGTCGCTCCTACGCGCGCGCGCCTACGCCGCCCTTGGCAATTCCTGTATGACCAGCCGCAGGCGCGCGGGCAGCACTTCCAATACTTCGCCGGTGTGCGCCAGCAGGCACAGGCTGCCGTCGGCTTCTTCACTCAAGGCAGTCAGGCTTTCCACCCAGTCGCCGTCGTTGGCATATACCAGTCCGTCACGTTGCAAGAGCACGGCGCGATGGATGTGGCCACAGATGATGCCGTCCAGCCCGCGTCGCCGGGCATCATCCAGCCCCGCTTGCTGGAAGCGGGCGATATAGCGTTCGGCAGCGACGCTCTTCTGTTTCAGGTAGTCCGACAATGACCAGTAACGCAATCCACATTTCTGGCGCAAGGCGTTGACGATGCGGTTGCCGGTGAGGATGCGGTAATAGAGCCAGTCACCGAAGCGTTCCTGCAAACCGCCGAAATGGGTGATGGCGTCGTAATCGTCGCCGTGCGTGACCAGCAGGCGGCGGCCATCGGCAGTGACGTGGATGGCGCGGCGGCGCACCTGCATGGCCGGCAACACCAATCCGCAGAACTTCCGGATGGGGCGATCGTGGTTGCCAGGAATGTAGATCAGCTCCGTGCCGCGATTGCGCAACGCGTGCAGGGCTTCGACGACGCGATTGTGCGCGCTGCTCCAGCAGGCACGCCGTTGCGCCATCCACCACAGGTCGACGATGTCACCGACCAGGTACAGCTTGTGGCAACGCAGTGTATCGAGGAAGTCGGCGAACTCCGCCGCGTGGCAGTGCCGCGAACCCAGGTGCACGTCCGAGACGAACACTGCCCGCCGCCGCGATGACTGCTCCCCTTGATGCATGGCCTGTCCCCCGGGCGTCTCCATGGACGCTTGCGAGGGGAGGCTGCGGGTTGTGGGCGACATGGGTGTTGCCGTTTTGCGTCAGTGGAGTGACAGCGGTTCTTGGTTGTTGGTTGTAGGAAAACCGAGGCGGTGGTCCCTGCACGCGCAGCGCCGGGAACGCCGACCACCCAGAACCAGGAGCCAACAACCGCCCCGCCCCGCCTTAACCCAACAGCAACCTGAACGCGGCACAATGCACCCCCCGTCCGGGGCGTGTATCATGCGCACCCATCTTTTCATCTCGATATAGGGATATAAGCCGAATGTCCAACTTCCTCTTCACGTCCGAGTCGGTCTCCGAAGGCCATCCGGACAAGGTCGCCGACCAGATTTCCGACGCCGTGCTCGACGCCATCCTGGCCCAGGACAAGCGCGCGCGCGTGGCCTGCGAGACCATGATCAAGACCGGCGTGGCCATCGTAGCGGGCGAGATCACCACCAGCGCCTGGATCGACCTGGAAGCGCTGACCCGCAAGGTCATCGTGGACATTGGCTACAACAGCTCAGACGTCGGCTTCGACGGCGAGACCTGCGGTGTGCTGAACCTGATTGGCAAGCAGTCGCCCGACATCAACCAGGGTGTGGACCGCAAGACGCCCGAGGAAATGGGCGCTGGCGACCAGGGCCTGATGTTCGGCTACGCCACCAACGAGACTGACAGCTTCATGCCGGCCGCGATCCACTTCTCGCACCGCCTGGTCGAGCAGCAGGCCAAGATCCGCAAGAAGAAGAACTCCGCGCTGTCGTGGCTACGTCCGGACGCCAAGAGCCAGGTCACCCTTCGCTATGAGAACGACACCGCCGTCGCCATCGACGCCGTGGTGCTGTCCACCCAGCACGATCCGGGCATCAAGCAGAAAGACCTGATCGAAGCCGTGCGCGAAGAAATCATCAAGCCGGTGTTGCCGGCCAAGTGGCTGCACAAGGGCACCAAGTTCCACATCAACCCGACCGGCAAGTTCGTGATCGGCGGACCCGTGGGCGACTGCGGCCTGACCGGCCGCAAGATCATCGTCGACACCTACGGCGGCTGGGCCCGCCACGGTGGCGGCGCGTTCAGCGGCAAGGACCCGTCCAAGGTCGATCGTTCGGCCGCCTACGCGGCGCGCTACGTGGCCAAGAACATCGTCGCCGCCGGCATTGCCGACCGCGCCGAAGTACAGATCAGCTACGCCATTGGCGTGGCCGAGCCGACTTCCATCTCGGTCACCACCTTCGGCACCGGCAAGATCAGCGACGAAAAGATCGAGAAGCTGATCCGTAAGCATTTCGACCTGCGCCCGTACGGCATCATCAAGATGCTGGACCTGATCCACCCGATGTACCAGCAGACCGCCGCCTACGGCCACTTCGGCCGCAAGCCGAAGGAATTCACCTACACCGACGCCGCCGGCAAGCAGCACACCGCCACCGCGTTCTCGTGGGAGAAGACCGACAAGGCCGACGAACTGCGCAAGGCGGCTGGACTGAAGTAAGGCTTGCTTTTCCTTCTCCCTCCGGGAGAAGGGAGCCAGAGAACGGGCCGCTTAGCGGCCCGTTCCTGTTTGCAACTTTTGCATCACAAACTGGATTGACTGTTTTGAAGACACCGATTGCACCCACGCTTGAACTTCTCGAATCCATCGCCGCCGACCGCACCGTGCTCGATGTTTGGCCGGAGGACGAGCGCGTGCGCCTGCACAAGGCGATCGCGTCTATCTTCCACCCCGAGCCCAAGCTGCGCCGCAAGAAGACCAAGGAACTGGAGCGCGAGCGGCACCAGGAAAAACTGCGCCGTGCCGATGCGTTGCTTGACCAGACCGGCATCCGCACCCTGCGCCGTGCGCCGGTCTTCACCACGCCAAATTATTTCCCACCTTCCGGTTTCGTCGCGCAGGACAACGTGGAAGAAATCCGCGAACCGCTGGAGTCACCCGAGCTTCGCCATTGCTATGTATGCAAGCAGAAGTTCACCCAGCTTCACCATTTCTACGATCAGATGTGCCCGGTCTGCGCGGACTTCAACTTCTTCAAGCGCACCGAACTGGCGGACCTGACGGGCCGCGTCGCCCTGCTGACCGGCGGACGGGTGAAGATCGGCTACCAGGCTGGGTTGAAGCTGCTGCGCGCCGGTGCACACCTGATCGTGACCACGCGATTCGCACGTGACTCCGCCGCGCGTTACTCGCAGGAACCGGACTTCGAACAGTGGGGCCATCGGTTGGAAGTCTTTGGTCTGGACCTGCGCCACACGCCCAGCGTGGAAGCGTTCTGTCGCGAGATTTCGGCCAAGTACCAACGCTTGGATTTCATTATCAACAACGCCTGCCAGACCGTGCGCCGCCCGCCCGAGTTCTACGCGCACATGATGGAAGCCGAGACCTCCGCGCTGCGCGATACGCCGGAGCACGTGCGCAAGTTGCTGGGCAGCTACGAAGGCCTGCGCAGCCACGACCTGTGGCCGGAAGCGTCCGCCATGCAGGTGGCGATCAACCAAAGTTTCCCGGAAGTGGCCGGCCTCACCCATGCCGCCGAACTGTCGCAGGTGCCATTGTTGGCCGAAGAACTGCTGGGCCAGAAGCACCTGTTCCCCGAAGGCCGCCTGGACCAGGATCTGCAGCAGGTCGACCTGCGCGGGCGCAATTCGTGGCGCCTGCAGATGGACGAAGTGCCTTCCGTGGAACTGTTGGAAGTACAGCTGGTCAATGCTATCGCGCCTTTCCTGATCAACGCACGCCTGAAGCCGCTGATGCTGCGCACCGACAACCGCGACAAGCACATCGTCAACGTGTCGGCGGTCGAGGGCCAGTTCTATCGCAACTTCAAGACCACGCGGCATCCGCATACCAACATGGCCAAGGCCGCGTTGAACATGATGACGCGCACCGCCGCCGCCGATTACCACGGCGATGGCATCCACATGAACAGCGTGGACACCGGCTGGGTAACGGATGAAGATCCGGTGGAACTGGCATCGCGCAAGACCGCCCAGGAACGCTTCCACCCGCCGCTGGATATCGTGGATGGCGCGGCCCGCATCGTCGACCCGATCATCCACGGGCTGAACACCGGCGAGCACGTATGGGGCCAGTTCCTGAAGGATTACCGCCCCACCGACTGGTGAACCCGCACTTGTAGAGCCGAGCTTGCTCGGCTGCCTTGGCTCTTGGCGAAGAGCAGCCGAGCAAGCTCGGCTCTACAAAAAGCGGCTCGTGCTTTCGGTCAATTCCGTACCACCTTTCACCACCGCCCGGGCACGTGCGGATCCACAGGTACAATGTCCCCATGTCACTCATGCAACTGCAGCGCGTCGATTTCAGCATCGGCGGACCGCTCCTCCTCGAACACGTCGACCTGACCCTGGACGCCAACGAACGCGTCTGCATCGTCGGCCGCAATGGCGCGGGTAAATCCACCCTGATGCGGCTGCTGGCCGGCGAAATTACGCCTGATGACGGCGAAGTGCGCCTGCAAAATGGCGTCGTAGTCGCACGCATGGCCCAGGAAGTGCCGCAGGACACCAGCGGCACGGTGTTCGACGTGGTCGCCGAAGGCCTGGGCGACCTGGGCCACCTGCTGGCGCAGTACCACCACGCGCTTCACGACGGCGACATGGAAGCGATGGGCGAGGCACAGGAAAAAATCGAGGCCCAGCACGGCTGGGACCTGGACCTGCGCGTACAGCAGGTACTGACCAAGCTGGAACTGCCGGAAGACGCCGACTTCGCCGCACTGTCCGGCGGCATGAAGCGCCGCGTTTTGCTGGCCCAGGCGCTGGTACGCAAACCCGACATCCTGCTGCTGGACGAGCCGACCAACCACCTGGACATCGACGCGATCGCCTGGCTGGAAGGGTTCCTGAAGCAGTTCGAAGGCAGCATCGTCTTCGTGACCCACGACCGCAGTTTCCTGCGTGCACTGGCCACGCGCATTGTGGAAATCGACCGTGGCCATGTCACCAGCTGGCCCGGCGATTATGAAAACTACCTGCGTCGCCGCGAAGAACGCCTGCACGCCGAAGCGCAGGAGAATGCGCGTTTCGACAAGCTGCTGGCGCAGGAAGAAATCTGGATCCGCCAGGGCATCAAGGCACGTCGCACCCGCAACGAAGGCCGCGTCACTGCATTGAAGGCGATGCGCCGCGAGCGCTCGCAACGCCGTGACCTCAGCGGCAACGTACGCATGGAAGTCTCTGCCGCGCAGAACTCCGGCAAGAAAGTCATCGAGTTCGAGCACGTCACCCAGGCCTACGATGGCCGTGTGCTGTTGAACGATGTCTCGGCGACGATCATGCGCGGCGACCGCGTGGGCATCATCGGCCCCAATGGCGCGGGCAAGTCGACGCTGTTGAAGATCATGCTGGGCGAACTGCAGCCGCAACAGGGCGACGTGCAACTGGGTACCAGCCTGCAGGTCGCCTACTTCGACCAGCACCGCAGCCAGCTCAACGACAGCCTCAACGCCCTGGAGAACGTGGCTGAAGGCCGCGACTTCATCGAGATCAACGGCACGCGCAAGCACATCATCGGCTACCTGCAGGACTTCCTGTTCTCGCCGGAACGCGCGCGCGCACCGATCACCCGCCTGTCCGGCGGCGAACGTAATCGTTTGCTGCTGGCTAAGCTGTTCGCTCAGCCTTCCAACCTGCTGGTGATGGACGAACCCACCAACGACCTGGACGTGGAAACGCTGGAGTTGCTGGAAGAGTTGCTGGGCGAATACAAGGGCACCTTGTTGCTGGTCAGCCATGACCGCGAGTTCATCGACAACGTGGTCACCAGCACGCTGGTGCTGGAAGGCCAGGGCCGCCTGGCCGATTACGTGGGCGGCTACACCGACTGGGTACGCCAGCGCCCGAATGCGCTGTTCAATGCCGAATCCGCGGCCCCGGCGAAAGCATCGCCGACGCCCGTGCAGACGGCAGCGGTGGCGGCAGAACCCAAGCGCAAGCTGAGCTACAAGGACCAGCGCGAACTGGAACTGCTGCCGGCACGCATCGAACAACTGGAAGCCGAGATCGCGGTTCGCTCCGAATCCATGAACGATGCCAAGTTCTACCAGCAGGACAGCGCCACCATCCTCGCCTTCAACGAGGCCTCGGCGAAGCTGCACGCCGACCTGGAACACGCCTACCAGCGTTGGAACGAACTCGACGCCTGACATCAGTAGCTGGGCGTAGGAGCGACGTGAGTCGCGAAGTGTTTTCCGTATTTTTTCAGTCGCGACTTACGTCGCTCCTACGCTGGGTATCGAACATGGAAGCATCCGTCCTTGACTTCCAAACTCGCGATGGCCTGATGTTGCACTTCAACGACTGGCCTGCATCCCATCCCCGCGCACGCCTGCTGCTAGTCCACGGCCTTGGCGAACACAGTGGCCGCTATACCGCGCTCGCTGGCGAACTGAATGCACTCGGCATCTCCGTGCGCGCTTTCGACCATCGTGGGCATGGTCGCTCACAGGGCAAGCGCGGCGTGGTTGGCAAAGAGGCGGATTGCCTGTCACGCGACACCGCCGAAGTCTTCAAAGCCTATGCCGCCGAAGGCAACGACTTGCCTTTCCTGCTCGGCCATAGCATGGGTGGCTTGGTCGTGATGCACACCGTGGCGAAACACGGACTGCGCCCGCGCGGGCTGATCGCTTCCTCGCCCGCATTGGCGTCGCATGCCGGGAAGCTTGATCGGATGCTCAGCAAGATCCTGTTTCGCGTAGCGCCCGATTTCACCGTGGCAAACGGGCTGCCTGCCGACAAGCTCTCGCACGCGCCTGGCGTAGAACGCGCCTACCTGGATGACCCGCTCAACCACAACCGCATCAGCGCGCGACTCGCGCGGTATCTGTTCGACGCAGGTCCGGCAGTCATCGCCACTGCATCGACATGGTCCGTTCCCACCTTGCTGCAGATTGCTGGCAATGATCGACTGGTAGATCCTGCAGGCGCTCGCGCGTTTGCCCAAGGTGCACGTCGCGAAGTGGTAGAAGTGCAGGAGTACGCCGATCTCTACCACGAGATCTACAACGAAGCCGAGCCGGCACGCAGCCAAGTGGTGGCCGATCTCAGCACATGGCTGCGAACACACCTGTAGGAGCGCCCCATGGGCGCGAGCTCTTTTTTTGCGCGATCCCCACGAAGAGCCCGCGCCCATAGGGCGCTCCTACCGAAGGCTTAACCGGTGTTCTGCACGCCTTGTGACACGCCGTTGACGCTGGCCACCAGGGCACGCAGCAGGGTTTCGTCCTCGCGGCCGCTGTCCCGCCAGCGTTTCAACAGGTCCACCTGCAGCACACTGATCGGATCGACATACGGATTGCGCAAGCGGATGGACAAGGCCAGGCGCTGGTCGTGCTGCAGCAGCCACGCATCGCCACTCAATGCCATCACCCATTTCAAGGTGAGTGCGTGCTCCTGCTCGATCAGCGGGAAGAATTGATCGTGTAACGGCCCGGACATGCGCGAGAACATCGCCGCGATGCTCAGGTCGCCCTTGGCCAGCACCATGGAAATGTCGTCAAGGAAGGTCCTGAAGAACGGCCAGTCACGCGCCATCTCGCGCAGCGTCGCTTCGCCGCCCGCATCCACGACCGCCTGCAAACCACTGCCTACGCCGTACCAGCCCGGGATGACGGCCCGCGACTGGCTCCACGCGAACACCCACGGAATCGCACGCAAGTTGGTCAGCGCGGCGTCTTCGCCCAGGCGACGTGAAGGGCGCGAACCCAGGGTCATGCGTTCGATCACGTCGATCGGCGTGGCATTGCGGAAATAGTCCATGAACTTCGGCGCGCCCACGAAGCCGCGGTACGCGCGCGTACTTTCCTTCGCCACCACGTCCATGGTTTCCCGCCATTGCACCTCGCGCGGCTCCTGCGCACGCGGACGCAGGCTGGCGACGAGCACCGCGCCGGTCGCTTGCTCCAGCGAACGCAGGGCCAGCGCACGAATCCCGTACTTGCGATGGATCACTTCGCCCTGCTCGGTCACGCGCAGGCGCCCGTCCACGCTTCCGCGTGGCGAGGCCTCCACCGCACGCGTGGTCTTGCCACCACCACGGCTGATGGAACCGCCGCGGCCGTGGAAGAAGGTCAGCTTGATGCCCAGTTCATTGGCCGCCTGCAGCAATTCCACCTGTCCGCGTTGCAGGCCCCAGCGCGACGCGGCGATGCCGCCGTCTTTGCCGCTGTCGGAATACCCCAGCATCACCATCTGCACGTTATCGCGTGCTTCAAGATGCGCACGATAGACGGGATCGGCCAACAGGTCGCGTAGCGTGTCCGGGCCGTGCTGCAGGTCGTCGACGGTTTCGAACAAGGGCGCGATATCCAGCGGCACGGCGCCGTTTTCATCCACCAGCCCACCACGCCGCGCCAGCGCCAGCACGGTCAGTACGTCGGCGCGGTTGTGCGCCATGCTGATGATGTAGGCACCCAAGGCATCGGTGCCGTGCAAGTGGCGTGCTTCGCTGAGCGCTGCGAAGACCGCATCCATGCGCAGGCCGATTTCGTCATCATGCTTCGGGAGTATTTTCTCGCCACTCGCGTACGGGCCAAGCAGACCACCGCGTTCGACCGCATCGCGTGATTCCCAGCTTTCATCCTGCAAGGCTGCCGCCACCGCACGCGCATGCACGCTGGATTCCTGGCGCACGTCGAGCCGTGCCAAATGAAAACCGAAACTGCGTACGCGCCAGGCCAGCCTACGCACCGCGAACCAGCCGGCATGCACGCCACGGTTCTGTTCCAGGCTGTGCAGGATCAGGCCGACGTCGTCTGCGAACTCCTGCGGCGAGGCATAGCCCTCCGGCGCATCGTCCAGCGTCGCCTGCAGGCGCGCACGCATCAGATCATTGAGCAGGCGATACGGCTGGTCGGCATGTCGCGGCTTGGAGCGTGCGGCGGCCTGTGGCAACAGCGCACGGTAGCGTTCGACCTGCGCTTCCACTTCCGGCGACACGCCCACCACGTCTTTCGACTGGCTCAACAGCGTGGTGAGCTGGCGCAGTTCCTTCAGGTACAACTGCAGGATGGCGCGTCGCTGCGCGCGCAAAGTCGCGGCGATCGTGCTGCCGTCGACATTCGGGTTGCCGTCCATGTCGCCGCCCACCCAGGTGCCGAAGCGCAACAGGCGTGGCACGTCGATGGTGGTCCCGAAAGTTTCGCCGAGCGCGGTCTCCAGCGTTTCGTACAAGACCGGCATGACCCGGTACAGCACGTTGGTCAGGTAGAAACCTACGTGCTCGCGCTCGTCCTCGACGCCAGGGCGCACCGGCGAGGAATCCGCGGTCTGCCACGCCGAGGTCAGCGCCATGCGGAAGCGCGCGATGTCGGTGGCACGTTCGCCGGGCGTGCGCTGGCCGTCCAGGTCGTTGACCAGGCTGGCCACCATCAATTGCTCTTTCTCCAGCAAGGCGCGGCGCACGGCCTCGGTCGGATGCGCGGTGAAAACCGGTTCGATGTCGATGCGCGGCAGCCACTCGGCCAGTTCCGCCAAGTCCACGCCTTGCGCCTTGAGCTTGATCAGTGCCGCGTGCAGCCCATCGGGTTGCGGCGCGCTGCCGGTGCGCTGGTAATCGCGGCGGCGGCGGATGCGGTGCACGCGCTCGGCGATGTTGACCACCTGGAAGTAGGCGCTGAAGGCGCGCACCAGCGACTCGGCGTGGTGCGGCTCCAGCCCGGCCAGCAGGCGGGCCAGCGATTGCGGCGGCTCGTCGCCCTGGCGGCGGGCGATGGCGCTGGTGCGGACTTTTTCCACTTCCTTCAGGAAGTCGGGCGATACCTGCTCGGCCAGCATGTCGCCCACCAGGGCGCCCAGGCGGCGGACATCGTCACGGAGGGGCGCGTCCGGGGGCGCGAACTCGAGGCTGCGTGGGTCGTTCATGGGTTTGTCGGGCTGTTGGCAGGCGGTGGGGTCGCCCAACCCGAGCGTACCCTAAGCCGACCGGCTCTGGATATCTTTCCATCCGGAAGAAGCGATATAATGACCCGCCTTCGCTGAGGGGCGCTGCGACCGAGACATGTGCGGATCCTTCCGCAAGAGCCCGCACCTCCATGTGCGGGGATTCAACATAGTCCGGCCAGGCTTGGCGAAAAGTTCCTGCAACGGCGCCCGGATACCCTGCGATCCCAGATCGCATACACCGGAGCAACCGCCATGAACGCAGTACGCAAATTCGCCCAAGACGGCGATTACAAGGTCGCCGACCTTTCTCTGGCCGATTGGGGCCGCAAGGAACTGGACATCGCCGAGCACGAGATGCCGGGCCTGATGTCGATCCGCAAGAAATATTCGGCCAGCAAGCCGCTCAACGGCGTGCGCGTCACCGGCTCGCTGCACATGACCATCCAGACCGCCGTGCTGATCGAAACGCTGAAGGATATCGGCGCCGACGTGCGCTGGGCCTCGTGCAACATCTTCTCCACCCAGGACCATGCCGCCGCCGCGATCGCTGTCACCGGCACGCCGGTGTTCGCCTGGAAGGGCGAGTCGCTGGAAGAGTATTGGGACTGCACGCTGGACGCGCTGACCTTCCCCGGCATGAAGGGCCCGGAACTGGTCGTCGATGACGGCGGCGATGTCACCCTGCTGATCCACAAGGGCTATGAGCTTGAGAATGGCTCCAAATGGGTCGACGAACCCGCGTCCTCGCACGAGGAAGGCGTGATCAAGGCCCTGCTCAAGCGCGTTGCGGTCGAGCGTCCCGGCTTCTGGCACACCGTGGTCAAGGACTGGAAGGGCGTGTCCGAAGAAACCACCACCGGCGTACACCGCCTGTACCAGATGGTCCAGGCCAAGTCGCTGCTGGTGCCTGCCATCAACGTCAATGACTCGGTCACCAAGTCCAAGTTCGACAACCTCTACGGCTGCCGTGAATCGCTGGCCGATGGCCTGAAGCGCGCGATGGACGTGATGCTGGCCGGCAAGGTTGCCGTAGTCTGTGGTTACGGTGACGTCGGCAAGGGTTCGGCGCATTCGCTGCGCGCCTATGGCGCCCGCGTCGTGGTCACCGAGATCGACCCGATCAATGCCCTGCAGGCGTCGATGGAAGGCTTCGAAGTCAACACCGTCGAAAGCACCCTCGGCCGCGGTGACATCTACGTCACCACCACCGGCAACAAGGACGTGCTGACCGTCGAACACCTGAGCCAGATGAAAGACCAGGCCATCGTCTGCAACATCGGCCACTTCGACAACGAGATCCAGGTCGATGCGCTGAATGCCTTGCCAGGCGTCACCAAGCTCAACATCAAGCCGCAGGTCGACAAATACACGTTCAAGGACGGCCGTGCGATCTTCCTGCTGGCCGAAGGCCGCCTGGTCAACCTGGGTTGCGCTACTGGCCACCCGAGCTTCGTCATGTCCAATTCGTTCTCGAACCAGACCCTGGCGCAGATCGACCTGTGGGCGAACAAGGACACTTACGAGGCCAAGGTCTACATCCTGCCGAAGAAGCTGGACGAGGAAGTGGCGCGCCTGCACCTGGAGAAGATCGGCGTGGTGTTGACCACGCTGACTCCGGAACAGGCCGCCTACCTGGACGTCAACGTCGACGGCCCGTACAAGCCTGAGCATTACCGCTACTGAGCAAGACCCGACGGGCGGCTTCGGCCGCCCGTGTTCTTTCGGCAGTCATTCCCGCGAAGTCGGAGGCGCTTTTCAACGGCGCAGCCGGTAAACCCAGCGACTTGGATTTCGACAATCCACTGCAACGTCCTTGGGTCCCCGCCTTCGCGGGGATGACGATCCGTTCTACAAAAACGTGGACTTCGTCGATGCACATTCCCGTCTCCTTCGAGTTCTATCCCCCCAAGACCGACGAACAGCGCACGCAGCTGGACCGCACCGCGGAAAAGCTTAAAGCGCATTCGCCCGAATATGTTTCTTGCACGTTCGGCGCTGGCGGATCAACGCTGAGCTATACCTCTGAAACCGTGCGCCATCTCAACCAGACCCATGGTTTCGATGCGGCGCCGCACCTGTCCTGCGTGGGCGGAAGCCGCGAGGAAATCCGTGAACTGCTGCGCCTGTACCGCGCCCTGGGCTGCAAACGCATCGTCGCGCTGCGTGGCGATTTGCCTTCGGGCATGGGCCATCCCGGTGATCTGCGCTATGCGTCTGAACTGATCGAGTTCATCCGCGCCGAACACGGCGACGCCTTCCATATCGAAGTAGGCGCGTATCCGGAAACACACCCGCAATCCGACGATGCACTGACCGACCTCAAGCACTTCAAGGCCAAGGTCGACGCGGGTGCCAACGGCGCCATCACCCAGTATTTCTACAACGCCGACGCGTATTTCCACTTCGTCGATGCCGTGCGCAAGCTGGGCGTGGAGATCCCGATCATTCCCGGCATCATGCCTATTTCCAACTACACCCAGCTCAAGCGCTTCTCCGAGGCCTGTGGCGCGGAAATCCCGCGCTGGATCGGCAAGCGCATGCAGGCCTTGGGCGATGACGCGGATGGCATCCGCGAGTTCGGTGCCGACGTGGTGGCAGGTCTCTGCCAACGCCTGGTTGCCGGTGGCGCGCCTGCCCTGCACTTCTACACGCTCAACCTGGCCAAGCCCACCCAGTCGGTTTTGTCACGGATTGGCTGAACACGCCGTCCGTCGACCTTCCCTCGCCTGAGGCCGCGGGTTAGGCTGCGTGGCGATGCGCTCACTCTTGACCCTCACGCTGCTGGCAGGTGCCTGCTTCTACGCAGCCGCCTTCCCCGCGTTTGCACAGAAGAAAGTACAGCGCTGCACGGCGATGAATGGCGAAACCATCTACACCGACAAGCGTTGCGAAGACGTGGGCGGCATGGACCGGTTGCCGCGCGTTTCGTCCGGCGGCATGGGCGGGTCCAGCATGTTCCGCAGCGGTTGCTCGCGCACGCTGAGCGACCTTGTGTACCAGATCACCGCTGCCATCGAGAACAACGACGTGAATCGCCTGGCCAGCGTGTACCAGTGGAATGGCGTATCCAATGTCGCGGCCAACAACATCCTCGACAAGCTGGAAGCCATCGTCCAGCGGCCACTGGTGGATATCGTCCCCGTGCGCCCGCAACCACCGCCGATCGTCGATGAAGCGGGCGTGGTGATCGACGAAAACGAGGACGGCTACTATCCGCAATCCAGCGCGCGCGTGCGCCCCGTTGGCCTGCGCCTGGAACAGACTCTGAAAAATGGCAGCACGCCTTCGCGCACCTATATGGGGCTGCAGCGCAGCTACAACTGTTTCTGGGTCAGCCTGTAGCTGCCTGTGTAGGAGCGCCCCATGGGCGCGAGCTCTTGGCTCCGGCCACCTGAGAAGCTCGCGCCCATGGGGCGCTCCTACCTTGGGAATGGCAGAATGAAACTCTCCAACGGAGCCCCCGCATGAACTTCCCCGACAAGATCTGGCACAACGGCGTCATCAAGCCCTGGGCTGAAGCCACTACGCACGTGATGGCGCATGCCATCCACTACGGCTCGTCCGTGTTCGAAGGCCTGCGCGCCTACGAAACACCGAAAGGCACGGCGATCTTCCGCCTGCACGACCACACCAGGCGCCTGTTCCAGTCCGCCAAGATCTACGACATCGAGATTCCCTATACGCCCGATGAAATCAACGCCGCCTGTCGCGAGATCATCAAGGTCAATGGCCTGAGCAAGGCCTACCTGCGACCCATCGTGTTCCGCGGCTACGGCGGCGTCGGCATCGCCGCCGACACGCCCATCGACGTGGCCATCGCCGCCATGGAATTCGGCCGCTACCTCGGCGAGGACGGCATGGAGAACGGCATCGATGCCTGCGTCTCCAGCTGGCAACGCTTCGCACCCAACACCTTGCCTGCGGGCGCGAAGGCAGGCGGCAATTACCTGTCCGGCCAGCTGGTCACGCGCGAGGCGCGTCGCCACGGCTATGGCGAAGGCATCGCGCTGGCTTCGACTGGCCTGCTCAGCGAAGGCGCAGGCGAGAATCTGTTCCTCGTTTTCGATGGCGCCTTGCACACCACGCCGGCAAGTGCGTCGTTGCTGGCAGGCATCACCCGCAACTCCATCATCCGCCTGGCGCGCGACCACGGCATCGAAGTGGTCGAGCGCGACATCCCGCGTGAATACCTGTACCTGTGCGACGAGTTGCTGATGTGCGGCACGGCGGCGGAAATCACCCCGCTACGCTCGGTGGACGGCAAGCCGGTGGGCGATGGCAAGCCCGGGCCGGTGACCAGAAAGATCCAGCAGCTCTTCTTCGGCCTGTTCGACGGAAGCACAGAGGACAAGCACAGCTGGCTGGACTACATCTGATGCATGCCCTGCAGATCCGAGCTTGCTCGGATGCCGGTGGCGCAAGATCAAGAGCAGCCGAGCAAGCTCGGCTCTAAATGAAAGGTTTCAGGCCGCGGTGAACTTCAACGTGGCGATCACGCCACGCTCTTCGCCCGGCCGCACGCCCACCTGCCAACCATAGAGTTCGCACAGCCGGCTGACGATGGACAGGCCGATGCCGCCGCCCTGCGAATGGCCGGCATGGGTGCCGCGATAGCCGCGCTCGAACAAGCGTGCGGCATCTTCCGGACTCAAGCCCGGGCCCGAATCGATCACTTCCACGCTGTCAGGCATCAGCTTGACCACCACTTCGCCTTCCAGCGTGTACTTCACGGCGTTGCCGACCAAGTTGCCCAAGGCCACGGAGACGGCCGACTCCGGCGCGTCCACGGTCAACCCGCTTTCGCCCTCCATCCGCAGCGTCAGCGGCTTGCTGCCCAGTTGCGCACGGTGCGCATCCAGCAGTTGCTCGGCGACACGCGCCACCAGGGTGTTGCCCTGCCCGCGTTCGTTGCGCGACAACAGCAGCAACGAACCGATCAGGTCGGTGCACTGCATTTCGGCGCGCTGGATGCGCTGCAGGCGCTGGCTGACTTTCTCTTCCAGGTCCGGCCGGCTGAGCAGCAATTCCGTCGCTCCACGGATCACGGCCAGTGGCGTGCGCAATTCATGGCTGACGTCGGCGTTGAATTCGCGGTCGCGCTGCACGACCTCGGTGAGGCGCGCCGAGTAGTCATCGAGCGCCTTGGCCAGTTCACCGACTTCGTCTTCGGGGAAGTGCGGGGCGAGCGGCTTCGGATTGCTGCTGCCGCGGTAAGAGCGCAGCCGTGCCGCAAGCTCGGACACCGGACTCATGACCCGCGATGCGGCCCACCAGCCCACCAGCAGTGACAACGCAGTGAAGAAAATTACCGACAAATAGATCGCGCGATTGAACTGGGTCTCTCCCTGTGTCGCCTGGGTCATGTCGTAGGCGAGGAAGAACCACTCATTGGGCGTCTTGCGTACCGCAAGTTTGTAGGCGAACAGCGTGCCATCTGCATTGGTGCCTTTGACGCTGTGGATGCCATCCGGCAGCTTGTACCAGTCAGGTTGGTCCTGGCGAAGTTCCTCGAAGCGATCCTTGCCGATGACCCGCCCGAGCATCTGCTGGACGCCGAACTCAGGCTTTTTATTGGGCTGGGCGTAATACTGCCGTGCGTATTCGTCGATGTTGCGGTTCATCACGTCTTCGACGATCTGGTTCTCGACCCTGCCCCGTGTCCAATTAGTGGCAAACGCGAACAGCGCGGTCAGCCCGAAGCCGAGCAGCACGAACGACAGGATGATGCGGCTGCGAAGCCGGCGCCGGAAACGCGCCGGGCGCCGGCCCGCGACGGTCGATTCCGTTTCAGGCATCCGGCGCGGCGATCCGGTAGCCAATGCCGTGGCGGGTCTGGATGTACGGCGTGGGGAACGGCTTGTCCACTACCGCGCGCAGGCCATGGATGTGCACGCGCAGGGAATCCGAATCCGGCAACTCCTCGCCCCACACCCGCGTTTCCAGTTCCTGCCGCGTTACCACGGCCGGCGACGCTTCCATCAACGATTGCAGGATCTTGAGTGCGGTGGGATTGAGCTGCAGCAGCTTGCCCACGCGGCGGACTTCCAGCGTATCCAGGTTGTACTCCAGCTCGCCGACCTCCAGCACGCGGGTCTGCACGCCCTTGCCGCGGCGTGACAGGGCGTTGAGGCGCACTTCCACTTCCTGCAGCGCGAACGGCTTGATCAGGTAATCATCGGCACCCGAGTCGAAACCGGCCAGCTTGTTGTCCAGCGTGTCGCGTGCGGTCAGCATCAGCACCGGCGTCTGCTTGCGCGCCTCGTTGCGCAGCTTGCGGCAGACTTCCAGGCCATCCATGCCGGGCAGGTTCAGGTCCAGGACAATGGCGTCGAAGTCATGCACGACGGCCAGGTGCAGGCCGGTCACGCCATCGGCGGCGAAGTCGACGGTGTGGCCCCGGTCTTCGAGATAGTCACCGAGGTTGGCGGCGATGTCGCTGTTGTCTTCGATCACGAGTATTCGCATGCGTGGATCCTTGCTGCAGGTGTGATGGGCCGTGATGCACGTCCACGGCAAGTCCGTAACTTAACAAATCGCACTTAACAATTGGATGCAGGCCAGGCGCAGCGGGGTGGGCCGTTCATCGGTCGGGCCCGCCGCCACTGGCCAACAAAAAGGCCCAAGCCGGTAGACACCGGCTTGGGCCAAAGAGTTGCCCGATTACCGTAACCCTGTCGTTCCGGGATCCACTGACGAGGCGGAATGAGGAGTTGCGGCTTGGCAAAGTTACGCCCGCTACGATTAAACGCCTGTTAAAAATCCCGGTAAGCGCCCGTGACGCGGCTTGCCAGTACTAAGCAAGCCATTGATATTCAACATTATTTATTTATGTTGTCGGCGATGTGGGCAACGATGGATCCGGCCACATCGGCCTGGCAAACCTGCTCGATGCCCTCCAGGCCCGGGGTGGAATTCACTTCCAGCACCAAGGGTCCGCGCTGGGAGCGGATCAGGTCCACGCCCGCCACGCTCAACCCAAGGCCACGCGCGGCACGGACTGCCACGTCCTGCTCGTCGGCGCTGGCATCCACCTGCTCCGCGCTGCCGCCCCGGTGCAGGTTGGAACGGAAGTCCCCGTCCGGCGCCTGCCGGCGCATCGATGCCACCACGCGGTCACCCACCACGAAACAACGCAAGTCGGCGCCCTGGGCTTCGGCGATGAATTCCTGCACCACGAAATTCGCATACAGCCCGCGCAATGCTTCGATCACGCTGCGCGAGGCGGACGGCTTTTCGGTCAGCATGACGCCCGCGCCCTGGGTGCCCTCGTTGAGCTTGATCACGTGCGGCGGCGGGCCGAGCATGGACAGCAGGTCGACGGTGTCGTCCGGGTTGTCGCCGAATACCGTCGCCGGCATGCCGATGCCCTGCGCGGCCAGCAACTGGTGCGCGCGCAACTTGTCGCGCGCACGCAGGATGGCATCGGAAGGATTGGGCGTGTAGCTGCCCATCAGCTCGAATTGACGCAACACCGCCGTGCCGTAACGCGTGACCGATGCACCGATGCGCGGGATCACGGCGTCATAGCCGGCGATCGGCTTGCCCTTGTAGTGCATGGTGAAGCCATCGCTGGCGATGCGCATGTAGCAGCGCAGGGGATCCAGCACGCGCACGCTGTGTCCGCGCGTGCGCGCTGCTTCCACGAGTCGCCGCGTGGAATACAGCTTGCTGTTGCGCGAGAGGATGGCGAGTTTCATGCGTGCCGGGCTGCGTACCAAGGGCGCTCAGCATGCCACGGCATCCCTGCCAGCGCGTGACAGGACCGGTGCCGCGCCAGCAGCCATTCAAATTGATCAGGGCCCACTTGTGCGGCTGTCCTTCGCTATCGCACTAGGTGCCGATCAAGGCGATCCCGTGGCCGTGACGGTGCAGGTCAAGGTGAAGGTAACGACCCCGGCACTGGGCAAGCTGGGAATTACCAGGCCGGCGTTCTGCAGACTGTTGATGGACAAGGAGATCGGACAGGATGCGCCGGTGGCGGAACATGTCGGATCGGTGGTGCAGCTCAGTCCCGCGGCAACCGGATCGCGCACCACCGCATTGTTGGCGGCATTCGGACCGTCGTTACGCACGACGATGGTGTAGGTGGTTGGCGTACCTGAAGTCACGGTATCGCCTGCCTGGTCATTGGGTCCCAGTGCAGGCGTGTTGGTCTTGCTGATGGACAGGTTGGCACGGAACGGGGAATTGGTGATCAGGCAATCCAGGTCGTCGCCACCGGCCGGGGTGAATTCCGCCCATTGCTGCGAGGTCGCCAGCGCCGTGCCCGCACCCGTTGGCAAGACCGTCGTGGAGGTAGCCGTCGCGTTCGTGCACGCCAGCGTGGTGCCATAGTTGGCCAGTGCTTGATCGGCACCCGTGCCGTTTGTTTTCACCGCCTCTTCGAACTGCATCGTGTTGCCCGCAGGCAACACCACCACGCCGGTGCTCGCGGTCGCAGGTGCGCTGCTTCCGGTGGTCGTCGCCGTGGCAGCGACATTGCCGCCCGAACGCACGCGCACCTGCACCTGGTCCGTGGCAATCGCACGACCCACCAGCTGCTTGCGCAAGGTCACCCACACCGGCGTTGGCGAGTTGCGGCATGCCGCCGCCGTGAACGTAGTGTTGGTAGGCACGCCCTGCAGCACGGCGCTGGCGCTGTTGTGCAAGCCGGAACCGGACGCGCTGGGTGCGGCACATGCGTCATTGGCCGTGTTGCCACCGCGGTTGATGTTGATGCGCACGGTCAGCACGTAGGTGTCCGTGGCACCTGCGGCCAGCAGCGCCCACTGCGATTGCAACGTCCACGGGCCACTGCCGGTGAGGGCTGCGCCCGCCACGCCATTGCGCGTGTAACTGGCAGACACGATGTTGACGTTGGCTTCCAGCCCGGGCGTATCCACCAGGCTGTAATTGGCCGGCACCAGCGTGGGATTGCTTACCGCCAAGGTGTAGACCACGTCGAATTGCGTAGGCTGTCCGGCCACGGCCACCGGCGCCGCTGCATTCTTGACCAGGTTGATGCGGCTGTCGTCGTCCACGATGGTGTAGGTCCACGTGGTCTGCGCCGCGCCACCGCAGCTGGTGCTGGAACTCAGCAGGTACGGTGGTGGCGACGTGCCGGCTGGCTGCACCTGCAACTCGATGGTTTCGTTGCCTTCCACGGCCACGTCCTGCGTGATCGTGATGGGCAGCGCGAACAGGCTGGCGGCACTGCTGCCGTCGTAGGTGCCTGCAGGAATCGCGATCGTGAGCGTGGTGCTGTTGCCGGGCGTGGTGAAATCCGTGCCCAGCACCGCGGTGCCGCCAGTGATCAGCACGGTTACGTTGAAAGGCGTGAACACCGTGCCATTGAGGCGCAGCGTGGGCAGGTTGTTGCTGGCGCCTTCGGGCGTGGAACTGCTGGGTTGGGTGAACTCCACGAACGGGCGCAATTCGATCTGGATATTGTCCAGGAAGTTGCCCACCGTGTTGCTGCCACTGCCGGTGCTGATCGATTCGAACCCCAGGCTGCTGGTGCCGGTGACGCCGCTGTAGACGAAGCTGCCGGTGTAATCGACCCAGCCGTTGCCGCCAGACGCCGGCGTGTTGGCCGTTCCTCGCGTGACGATCGGCGTATTGAACGCGCCGTTGCTGGTAGTGCCCACGCGCACGATGGGCAGCGACGCACCCACGTTGAAATCCATCACGTCGCGCACCGTGGTACTGCCACGCCCACGGTGGCTGAAGCGCCAGTTGATCTGCTCGCCATTGATCAGGCAGGCATTCTGGAACATGCGCGAAGACGCTTCGGCATTGAGCTCGGCAAAGTTGAGGCCATTGCGCGCAACCACGCCCTGGAAATTGGTGCGCCACAGTTCGATCAGGCGACCCGTCGAGGCTCCCGGCGCAGTGCAATCCCCCGAGCCCGCCTGTACCGGATGGGTGGTGGACCAGCCTGGCACCAGGGTTTCATCCAGCTCGCGGTAACAGCCATTGGCCGTGTTGGCCGCCGTGAGCGCCGGCGTTTCGATGCTGGGATTGAGGAAGTTGCGTTGCACCTGGGCCATGGCGGGAGCCGCAGGCACGCATGCGGCCAAGGCCGTTAGCAACACCCCCCAGATGCGCGTGGCGGAAGCACGGGAATCACTCATGTGGATTGCTGTCCCGGTGCGTGCACGCCTATGTTCCGTTGCCGATGCAGGGTCACATTATGTGCACGGTCACGGCAAGCCTGTCGCCGTGACCGTGCAGGTCAGGGTAAATGTGAGTGCACTGTTCGCAGGCAATGCACCGAGCACGGCACCGCTGCCGGACTGCAGCGCACTGGCCAGCGCGGCGCCGGTAGCTCCCGGACAGACCGCGCCATTCACCTGGGTGCCGCAGGTGGCGGTGGTGCAATTCAGGCCCGTGGCCGCGGGATCGCGCACGGCCGCACCGTTCGCTGCCGCTGGGCCGGCATTGCTGACCACGATGGTGTAGTCCACCGTTCCACCTGCGACCACCGATGACGCTGCGTTGCTCTTGGTGATGGACAGGTTGGCGCTGAGTGGATTGTTGGTGATGACGCAATCCAGATCGTCGCCACCCGCCGGCGTGAATTCCGCCCATTGCTGGCGCGTGGCCAGCGCGGTGCCCGTGCCGGAGGGCAGCACCGTGGTCGAGGCACTGTTGGCATTGGTGCATAGCAACTGGGTGCCATAGTTGAGCGGCGCCTGGTCAGGTCCCGTGCCGGACGCCTTGACGGCTTCATCGAATTGCAGGGTGTTGCCGGCCGGCAACACCGTCAAGCCGGTGGATGCAGTCGCGGGCGAAGCGCTGCCCGTGGTCGTGGCGGTGGCCGCGGGCGTGCCTGCGGACAACAGGCGTATCTGTACCTGGTCGCTGGCGATGGCGCGCGCGACCAGTTGCTTGCGTAGCGTGGCCCATACCGGGGTAGGCGTATTGCGGCAGGCGCTGCTGGTGAACGTAGTATTGGCAGGCGTGCCCTGCAGGACCGCACTGGCGCTGTTGTGCAAGCCGGATCCGGCCGCGCTGGGTGACGCACAGCTGTCGTTGGCGGCACTGCCACCCCGGTTGATGTTGATGCGAACGGTCAGCACGTACGTGTCGGTTGCGCCGCCAGCCAATGTGCGCCACTGCGGCTGCAACGTCCATGGCCCGCTGCCAGCCAACGTGCTGCTTGCGCCGCTGTTGAGCGAATAGCTGGCCGTCACGATGCTGACATTGCTATCCATGCTTGGCGTGTCGGTCAACGCATAGTTGGCCGCCACCGATGTTGGATTGTTGACGACCACGGTATAGGCCACGTCGAACTGCGTCGGCTGCCCGGCGACGGCCACGGGTGCCGCCGCGTTCTTGCTTACATTGATGCTGGAGTCATCATCGATGATCGTGTAGATCCATGTGCTCTGCGGTGGCCCACCGCAGACTGCGCTGGAACTCAGCTGGTACGAAGCCGGTGACGCACCCGACGGCTGGACCTGCATTTCAATCGTTTCATTGCCTTCGACCAGCGTGTCTTGCGTGATGGTGATCGGCAATGCAAACAGGCTGCCGGCGCTTACGCCATCGTAGTTGCCGGCCGGCACTGTGATCGTCATCGTCGGACTGTTGCCCGGGGTGGTGAAGTCGGTTCCAAGCGTCGCGGTGCCGCCGGTGATCTGGACAGTGATATTGAAGGCCGTGTAGGTGGTGCCGTTGACCCTCAACGTGGGCAGGTTGTTGCTTGCGCTCTCCGGCGTCGAACTGCTCGGCTGGGTGAACTCGACGAAGGGCGCGAGTTCGATCTGGATTTCGTCCAGCAGGTTGCCCGAGGTCGATCCACCTACTGATTCGAATCCCATGTTAGTGGTGCCGGTCGCCCCGGCATAGCTGAAGCGCCCACGGTAGTCGACCCAACTGGTGTTGCCGGGTGCATTGACCGGCGTATCGACCACGCCCTGCGAGGCGACGGGCACATTGATGGCGCCGTTGTTGGTCGTGCCCACCCGGACAATCGTGCTGGAAGCACCGATCTTCATGTCGGCGATATCGCGTACCGTGGCGCTGGAACGGCCGCGATGGCTGAAGCGCCACTCGACCCGCTCGCCATTGATGAGGCATACATTCTGGAAAATGCGCGAAGAGACGGCGGCATTGAGTTCGGCGATCTGCACGCCGCTGCGCGCATTGACGATGCCACCGGAGTCGTTGTTGCGCGGCGTACGCCACAATTCGATGATCGGTCCGGGTGACGTCCCCAGCCCACCTGCGACGACGCAGCCGCCACTGTTCTCCGTAGCCTGGTTGGGATGCGTGGTGTTCCAGCCGGGCACCTGCGCGGCATTGATGTAGACCCGGCAGCCAGGAGTGGCCATGGCGGGCTGCTCGAAGCCCAGGTTGGCAAAGCTGCGTTGCACCTGGGCCCAAGCCGGAGTAGCGGAAAAGAGTGCAGCGGCGGCAAGCACTAATCTGTGGAAACCGGTCCGGATTGCGGGCCGTCGCGAGTCTGCATGCGTCGAACCGATCCGTGGACTGGGGCGGCCTGTTGTTTCCGGCTTGACGACGAGCAATTCCGTGACACGCATGTTGTTATGGCAAGCCTGTCGCCGTGACCGTGCAGGTCAGGGTAAATGTGAGTGCACTGTTCGCAGGCAATGCACCGAGCACGGCACCGCTGCCGGACTGCAGCGCACTGGCCAGCGCGGCGCCGGTAGCTCCCG
>Ga0209174_10000680_pt1 | contig 25041 bp, 19 predicted proteins | sample JI91814BDNA_FD_187505 | JGI IMG/M metagenome (GOLD analysis project Ga0209174, IMG submission 187505) | Wastewater effluent complex algal communities from Wisconsin, to seasonally profile nutrient transformation and Carbon sequestration -... | ecosystem: Engineered > WWTP > Effluent > Algae...
GGGCAGCATGAGCCCGGCCGGGGCGTCGCCGCCGCCCAGCGGGCTGCCGTCGATGCGGGTGATGCCACGGGCGCTCCAGCTGGCCAGCGGCTGCTTGTTGCGGCGGCCGGCGTTGCTGGCGTCGAAGCCGGACGGCAGGCGCACTTCGTAGCCCCAGGGTTCGCCTTCACGCCAGCCGGCTTTTTTGAGGAAGTTGGCGGTGGAGGCCAGCGCATCGGGCACGCTGCCCACCAGGTCACGCCGGCCGTCGTCGTCGAAATCCACCGCGAGGCGCAGGAAGGTGGAGGGCATGAACTGGGTGTGGCCAAAGGCGCCCGCCCACGAGCCGGTAAGTTGTTCGGCCTTCACGTCGCCGGAATCGACGATCTTGAGCGCGTCGAAAAACTCGCCCCGGAAGTAAGCCTGGCGGCGGCCGTAGCATGAGAGCGTCGACAACGAGGTGAGCAGCGGGCGGGCGCCGAAGTTGCGCCCGAAGTTGCTTTCCACGCCCCACACGGCCACCACCGTGGCCGGATCGACCCGGTAGCGGGCAGCAACGGCTTTGAGCACTTCGCTCCATTGGGCCTGCATGGCGCGGCCGTCGGCCACGCGTTCGTCGTCCACCAGCGCCGCGAGGTAGTCCCAGATCGCGGTGCGGAACTCGGGTTGGTAGTCGAGCAGTTCGAGCACCTTCATGTCGGGCGCAAGGCTGGCGGTGAGGCGCTCGTAGGACGGCCCCGCCACGCCGCGCGCCGCGGCACCGGCTTTCAGTTCGGACAGGCAGGATGCAAAACGGGCCGGATCGGGCGCGTCGGCGGCATGGGCCGCAGCGGCAAAAACAAGCGCAAGCCCCAAGAGGGACGGCTTCAGTCGCCCGTGGACTTTATTGGCTGGGGCCTGGGCGACGGAAGTCGCCCCTGCATCGGTATGGATGGTCGGGAAGCGTGATTTCATCAGCGGATAAAGGATTGCATCAGGGCAAAAAAGCGGCCGTAGAACTCGCTGTCGGTGACGGTTTCCTCGCCGACCTTGACGAGGCTTTCGTTGTTGCCGCCAAAGGGCAGCGACAGGGAACCGATGCCGGTCACACTGAGGCCGGTGCTGGCCGAGCCGGCCTTGAGCTCTTCGCGCATCTGGCGCACGTTGGCGTACACGGCCGAGCCGTCGCCTTCGGACAGGCAGAACAGGCTGAAGGTGAGCTGGACCTGGGTGCTCCGGTCGGGTTGGAAGAATTTCCTGGCCCGCACGGCATCGGGCTTGCTCTCCTCGATGAGGTAGCCCTGGCTGAGCAGCGCCCGCCGTCCGGCCTCGCAAGCCGCCGACGGCGACACTTCGAAGGATTGCTCGAAGGGCGAATCGGGGGCGAAGTGTTCCAGCCGGTAGGAGTCGTCCTTGGGCTTGGAAACCGTGCTGCAGGCGGCAAGCCACAGGCAGGCGATAAGGGTGATGCGGTAGCGCATGGGTGTTTTCACGGGACATGAACGGGCGATGGGAGCGTGCCGGGCAGCGGGATCGAGCCGCCCGGTCAATTCATGCACCGGCGCTCAATGGGCTTGGTCCCAGTTGTCTCCAACCCCGACTTCGGCAAGCAGCGGCACGGAAAGTTGCGCCACGCCGGCCATCAATCTGGGCAGTTGCTCGCGAATCAGCGCCACTTCGGCGTCAGGCACTTCGAGCACCAGTTCGTCGTGCACCTGCAGGATGAGCCGCGACTTGACGTCGGCTTCCTTCAGCCAGTCCGAGGTGGCGATCATGGCTTTCTTGATCAGGTCGGCGGCGGTGCCCTGCATCGGCGCGTTGATCGCGGCCCGCTCGGCGCCCTGGCGGCGGCCGACCTGCTGGGCGCGGATATCCGGCAGGTGCAGGCGGCGGCCGAAGACGGTTTCGACGTAGCCGTGGGTCTTGGCCTCGATACGGGTGCGCTCCATGTAGGCGGCGACGCCGGGGTAACGGGCGAAGTAGCGGTCGATGTAGTTGGCGGCGGCAACGCGTTCGATGCCGAGGGTCTTGGCCAGGCCGTGGGCGCTCATGCCGTAGATCAGGCCGAAGTTGATCACCTTGGCGTAGCGGCGCTGCTCGGAGGTGACTTCCAGCGGGGTGACGCCGAAGATCTCGCCGGCGGTGGCCCGGTGCACGTCCTCACCGCGGGCGAAGGCGCCGGTCAGGCCGGCGTCGCCGGAGAGGTGGGCCATGATGCGCAGTTCGATCTGCGAGTAGTCGGCCGACACGATCTTGTGGCCCTTGGGGGCGATGAAGGCGGCGCGGATGCGGCGGCCTTCCGGCGTGCGGATGGGGATGTTCTGCAGGTTGGGCTCGGAGCTGGCGAGGCGGCCGGTGACGGCCACGGCCTGGCTGAAGCTGGTGTGCACGCGGCCGGTGAGGCGGTTCACCATCAGCGGCAGCTTGTCGGTGTAGGTGTTCTTGAGCTTGGCGAGGCTGCGGTGCTCGAGCAGCAGCTTGGGCAGCGGATAGTCGTCGGCGAGCTGGGAGAGCACGTCCTCGTCGGTGGAGGGCTGGCCGGTGGCCGTTTTTTTGACGACCGGCAGGCCGAGCTTGGTGAACAGGATTTCGCCGAGCTGCTTGGGCGAGCCCAGGTTGAAGGGCTGGCCGGCCAGCACGTGGGCCTGCTGCTCCAGTTCGTGGAGGCGGCGGCCGAGTTCTTCGGAATGCTGGGCGAGCAGGAAGTCGTCGATCAGCACGCCGTTGCGTTCCATCTCGAAAAGCACCCCGGCGGTGGGCAGTTCGATGTCGCGGTACAGCGCGGCAAGGCCCGGCTCGGCCGCCAGCTGGGCGGCCAGGTTGTGGTGCAGGCGCAGAGTGATGTCGGCGTCTTCGGCCGCGTATTCGGTGGCGCGGGCAAGCTCCACGTCGCCAAAGCCGATCTGCTTGGCGCCCTTGCCGCACACTTCGGCGTAGGTGAGCGTCTTGATGCCGAGGTGGCGGCTGGCCAGCGAATCCATGTCGTGGGATTTGTCGCTTTCCAGCACGTAGGATTCGAGCAGCGTGTCTTCCGCGATGCCGGCAAGCCGGATGCCGTGGTTGGCCAGGATGTGGGCGTCGTATTTCAGGTTCTGGCCGAGCTTGCGGTGGGCGTCGGATTCGAGCCAGGGCTTGAGCTTTTCCAGCACTTCGGCCAGCGCCAGCTGGGCCGGCGCATCGGCGTAATGGTGGGAGAGCGGCAGGTAGGCCGCTTCGCCCTCCACGATGGAAAACGACATGCCGACCAGCGTGGCCACCATCGGGTCGAGGCCGGTGGTTTCGGTGTCGAAGGCGGTAAGCCCGGCAGCGGAAATCTTTGCCAGCCAGGCGTCGAAGGCGGCCCAGTCGAGCAGGGTTGCGTAGCCGGTGCGATGGGCGCCGGGTTCGCTCGGGGCTTCGGTGACTTCGGCGGCTTCGGCGGCGCCGGCAGCCGGGGCGACCGGGCGATGGACTCCCTCTTCGAGTTCCTTCAGCCAGCCCTTGAATTCCATGCGCCGGTAAATGGCGGCCAGCACGTCCTTGTCGCCTTCGCGGGCGAGCAGCTCGGTGAGCGCAACCGGCAGGCTCAGGTCGGTGACCACGGTTACCAGCCGGCGGCCGAGGGGCAGGAAATCCAGGTGCTTTCTGAGGTTTTCGCCCACCTTGCCGCCCACCTTGTCGGCGTTGGCGATCAGCTTGTCGAGGGTGCCGTATTCGGTGAGCCACTTCACGGCGGTCTTGGGGCCGCATTTTTCAACGCCGGGCACGTTGTCCACGGTGTCGCCGATCAGCGTGAGGTAATCGACGATGCGATTCGGCGGCACGCCGAACTTGGCGGTCACGCCGGCCTCGTCGAGCACCTCCTCGCTCATGGTGTTCACCCAGCGCACGCCGGGCTGCACGAGCTGGGTCAAATCCTTGTCGCCGGTGGAGATCACCACGTCCCAGCCGGCCTCGACGGCCTGGCGGGTGAGCGTGCCGATCACGTCGTCGGCCTCGACGCCGTCTTCGACCAGAAGCGGCCAGCCTTCGGCCTTTACCGCCTCATGCAGCGGCTCGATCTGGGCGCGCAGGTCGTCGGGCATGGACGGACGCTGGGCCTTGTAGTCGGGAAACCAGTCGTCGCGGAATGTCTTGCCCTTGGCATCGAATACGCAGGCGCGGTATTCCGCCTTGTAGTCGGATTCGAGCCGACGTAGCATGGACAGCACGCCGCGCACGGCGCCGGTGGGCTCGCCCGCCGAGTTGCGCAGGTCGGGCAGGGCATGAAAGGCGCGGTACAGATAGCTGGAGCCATCAACGAGCAACAGGGTGGGCATGGATTCGCGAGGCCGAGCAGGCGAAACCTCACCTCTCACCCCTCACTCCTTACAAGAAAAATGACTGCAAAAGACAAACTCCCCAAGGTGGTGCCCACTACGGCGGCACAAAACTTCACGGCCAGGGAGTCGTGGCGGATTTTTGGAATTATGGCAGAGTTCGTCGAGGCCACTGAGCGGCTCAAGCCGATCCGCCCGGCCGTCTCGATCTTCGGCAGCGCCCGCACCAGGCCCGACCACCCCTACTACGCCAGCACCGAACGCATCGCCCGGCTTTTGTCGGATGCCGGCTTCTCGGTCATCTCGGGCGGAGGCCCCGGCATCATGGAAGCCGCCAACAAGGGCGCCTACTTCGGAAAATCGCCCAGCGTGGGGCTCAACATCCAGCTGCCCATGGAGCAGCGGGCCAATCCCTACCAGGATATTTCCCAGACTTTCCAGCACTTCTTCGCGCGCAAGTTCATGTTCGTGAAGTTCGCCATCGCCTACGTGGTGATGCCGGGCGGCTTCGGCACCCTCGACGAAATGCTCGAGGCCATGACGCTGATCCAGACCGGCAAGAGCCGCAAGATTCCGGTGATCCTGGTCCACGAAGCCTTCTGGCGTGGGCTGATCGACTGGTTCAAGGACAGGCTGGTGGAAGAGGGCATGATCAACCCGGAGGATCTCAACCTGATCCAGATCATCGATGAGCCGGAAAAGGTGGTCGATGCCATTTTCAACCATTACCAGACCCGCGGCTTCCTGCCGCTGCCGGAAGAGCACGAGCTGATGCTCAACCTCTGAGCCCCCCATCGCGCAGGTTACAATCGCGGCATCGTCAGGAGACCTCCATGCCACGCGTCCATCATATCGCCGCCCTGCTCTTCGCCGTTACCGCGGCGGCCTGGGCCCAGCAAGCCCCCCAGAAGCTCGACCCCCTGCCCGAGCCGCCCCCGCCGCCGCAGGGCATGGAACTCGACAACGAGGTCGAGCAGCAGGTGACCATCGGCAAGAAGGGCGAGGACACGGTGGAGGAATTCCGCGCCAACGGCCAGCTCTACATGATCAAGGTCACCCCGCCCCACGGCGTGCCCTACTACCTCTACGACGACCTCGGCAACGGCGACTTCACCCGCCGCGACGCCCAGGACAGCGGAATCCGCGTGCCCAAGTGGGTGATCAAGCGCTGGTAATGCCGGCCCCGCGCTTCAGGGCTTCAGCGCCGGATGCTTGAGCGCGTGGGCGGTTTCCATCACGTAATGGCGAGCCTCGGCCTCGTCCGGCGCCAAGCCGAGTTCTCCGTTGCGGTAAGCCATGGCGAGAGTCTGGATGGCTTCAGGGTGTTCCAGTTCCGCCGCTTCGGCATATAGCCTCATGGCCTCGCCCTCGTTGCGGGGCACGCCGGCGCCTTCCCGATAGGCGTTGGCCAGCATGAAGAGCGCCGCCGGAACACCGCGTTCGGCGGACGCGGCAAGCCAGCGCGCCGCCTCCACATCGCTGGCATCCACGCCATAACCGTTGCGATAAGCGATCCCCAGGTGATAGGCCGCTCCGGCATGGCCCGCACGCGCGGCGACACCGAGCCACGCGGCACCCTGCGGCGCATCCCGTGCGACGCCTGGCGCTCCGTTCAGATAGAGCTTTCCAAGCACGAAAGCGGCTGCGGTATCGCCACCTTCGGCGGCCCGCCTCAGCCAGCCGGCAGCGGCGGTGGCCTGCTCACCACGACTCAGCAACACTTCACCCAGAACCCGCTGCGCGACGGGCGCGCCGTCTCCGGCGAGGCTTTCCAGCCTGGCGAAAGCCTTATCCTGCCGCCCTGCTCCGGCCAGCACCTGCAGTTGCAGCGGATCGTCGGGCAGGCCGCCGGCCTGTCCGACGTGGGTTGCCCAGGCGACGCCGCCCACCGCCATCGCAGCGGACAGCAGCGCGGCGGCGAGCCGCTTCGGGTTGCGCTTACCTGGAAAGATCGATCGCATAAAGCGCCAGACTCTTTCCGCTGCCGTCATCGGCCTGCACGACGGAAACACCGCCTATCCCCGCCGCCTGGGCGAGGGCCAGCTTGCCCTGGGCCGAATGGAAGACCACCGGACCGGCAGTCGCCACCTTGCGGAAGCTCCAGCTGCGGTCCGAGCCATTGGCGGCACGGGTCACGTTTTTCAGCGTCTTGATGTACTGGATCAGCACGTCGCGGTTGGCGTCGGGCGAGGCGTAGATGGTCTTGCTCCCGTCCAGGCCGGGGAAACTGCCGCCGCCGCTGGCGCGGTAGTTGTTGGTGGCGACAATGAACTCCCTGGCCGGATCGATGGCCGCGCCCTTGTAGCTGAGATTGACGATCCTGCTGCCGGTCGGCTGGGTCACGTCGATCTCGTACTTGATGTCGGGGCTGGAGAAAACGTCGAAGTTATAGCCTGGGAAGCCGCCGACGAGTTCCTGTTGGGCGGTTTGTGTCGGGTCGATCCGGTTGAAACGCCTGGCAGCGGTTTCGAGCCAGTTCTTTATGTCGGCGCCGGTCACTTTCACCGCATGGACGGTGTTGGGATAAAGGTAGAGGTCGGCCGCGTTGTTGATCGCCAGGCTGCCTTGGGCCACGTCGGTGTAGTCGGAGCCGCCGGCAAAGCCGCTCTTGAACGGGGCACTCACCGACAGGACCGGCAGGCTGGCGTACTGGGGCAGGTTGGCCGCCACGTATCGGGCGACGTAGTCGGCCTGGGCCTGGTTGACCAATTCGATGGCGCCAACTTCGCCTACGTCGGCAAAGTAGCTGGACATCTGGAAATCAGTGCTGCCGATCGGCGTCTTGACGTAGTCGATGGTGGCCTGGTGCTCGGCCGCGACGGCGGCGGAGATCTCCGGAGCGACGGCGACGTAGGTCTTGTCGGCGTTCTGGGCCGAACGGGCCTGGACGACGGTTTTCGTCTTGTCGATAACCCACTTGGCGCCATCGAAGCTCAAACCGAGCTTGATCACGCCCAGGTGCTTGCCCCAGTAGTTGGCCATCACGGTGGGCACACCGTTCACGGTGCCGGCTACCTTGTCCACGCCGGGGAGCTTGAACTGGGCGACGGTACTGGTGGCGTTGGGGAAGACCTGATGCGAGTGCCCGATCAGCATGGCATCCACGCCGGGGACGGTGGAGAGGTGGTAGCTGCCGTTCTCCATGGTGGGTGTGTAGGTGCTGTTGTCGAGGCCGCCGTGGGAAATCACCACAACCAGATCGGCGCCCTTGGCACGCATTTCGGGCACGTACTTTTCCGCAGCCTCTTTGAGGCCCGTGGTGAAGACCTGTCCGTCGAGCCAGCGCTTGTCCCAGCTCATGATGGTCGGCGGCGTAAAGCCGATGATGCCGACCTTGACGGTGCCGCTGACGGCCTTGCCGTCCGGTCCGGTCGCAGTGACCGTCTTGTCGATGATGGCGTAGGGCTGGAACAGCGGCTGCCCGGTCTTGACGCTCAGGACGTTGGCAAGTACGAGGGGGAAATTCGGGCCCTTGCAGGTCGGCTGCGCAGCAGGTTCCGCCATGCTGCCGACGCTGAAGCGATTGCCGGTGACCTGGCTGAGAAAGGGCAGGCCATAGTTGAACTCGTGGTTGCCGATACCGCCACCCGCGTAGCCCGCCAGGTTCATGACCTTGTACATCGCCAGGGTTTCAGTGCAGGCGAGCGGTTTGACGAGGGCCTGGTAGTCCGACAGGGCCGTGCCCTGGATGGTGTCGCCGTTGTCGAGCAGCAAGGTGTTGGGAAACTCCTTGCGGGCCTCGGCAATGAGCGTCGCGGTGCGCTCGAAACCGAGAGACTTGTCCTCGGCGAGCTTGAAGTAGTCGTAGCTCATCACGTTGGTGTGGAGATCGGTGGTCTCCAGCAGGGCCAGCGTGGCCGTCGTGCCCGCGGGTACGCGTGAGGCATCGCTCCCGCCGCTGCCACAACCGGAAAGTGCACAGCCGGCGACAACGGCGCCAAGCGCAAGACTGATTCGCGAACGAGACATGGGAACACCCTGCACGGAAGACGGAAGGCGCCGAGTATCGCCACCCCTCGTTGCTTCCGGGTGACCGGGAGATTGCCGATCCGGGACGATCCGGTGACATCCCGTTTACAGGGGCCACGACTCAAATGAGGGTTCCACCCCGGGGCTGCGCTTGCATTGCCTCCGACAAGACGCCGCGGCAATCCTGCCCCCGCGTGGCGGCTGTCAGCTCGCGTTCGTAGCGGTCGAGAAGCTCGCGCCGGGGCGACTGTTTTGCCGGAGCCTGGTCAGCCCACACTCCGGCATCGTTGCCCTCAGGGCGCCTCGCACAGGCAATGCAGATACATGTGCCCCGGGTCGTTCCACAGGGCCAGCGCCTGCAGCTCGCTGCGCAGACGGGCCAGCGTGGTTTCCACCAGCGAGGGCCGGGGCTGGGTGCCGTCGGGCTCGTCGCCGTTGTCGAGCAGGCGGGCCAGCAGCTGGTCGCGGGGCGACATCGGCTTTTCAACGTAGACCACGTCGTAATCGGTGAGCCCGGCGCGGGCCGCTGCCGACTTGAGGGCGGCGTCCAGCCCGCCGAGCTTGTCCACCAAGCCTTTTTCCTTCGCCTGACTCCCCAGCCAGACGCGGCCCTGGGCCACGTCGTCCACCGCTTCGGGGCTCATCTTGCGCGCCGTGCCCACCACCGCCAGGAAACGCCGGTAGCCGTATTCGATGGTCTGCTGCAGCACATTGGCCACCTGCGGGTCGACCGGCCGGCGCAGGTCGAGCCCGCCGGACAGCGGCGTGGTGCCGATGCCATCAACGGTCAGGCCGAGCTTGTCCATCGGGCCGGAGAGGTCGGGCAGCATCGCAAAAATGCCGATCGAACCGGTGATGGTGGTCGGGCTGGCCCACACTTCGTCGGCCGCCATGCTGATCCAGTAGCCGCCCGATGCCGCCACCGAACCCATCGACACGACCACCGTCTTGCCCGCCTGGCGGGTCAGTTCGAGTTCGCGGCGAATCACCTCGGACGCGGTGGCGCTGCCGCCGGGGCTGTCGACCCGCAGCACGACCGCCTTGATGGCGTCGTCCTCGCGGGCCTGGCGGATCAGGCTGGCCACGGTGTCACCGCCAATCACGCCGGCCGGCTGTTCACCATCGACGATGCTGCCCTGGGCGACGACCACGCCGACCTTGGCGGCCGGATGGGGCGCCTCTTCGCGCAGGCGATCCACGTAGGCGCCGAGGTCCACATGCTTGTAGCCCTTGCCCTCGGCACCGGCGCCCAGCTTCTCGCGGAGGTATTCGCGCCATTCGTCGGCGGTCTTGATCGCATCGACAAAACCGGCTGTGAGGGCCATGTTGGCGGCATCGCCACCGGCCGCGGCGAGCAGCTCGGGGGCTTCGCTCACGTAACGGGCAAAGCTTCCGCCGGCTTTCGGGCGGGCGGCATTGATACCGGCCTGGTAAGCCTGCCATGCGGCATCGAGGTAAATTTTGGTGGCCTCGCGGTCCTCGGGCGACATGTCGCTGCGGGTGTAGGGCTCGACAAAGGATTTGTAGGTGCCGACGCGGAAAACCTGCATCTTCACGCCAACCTGGTCGAACAGGCCCTTGAAGTAAGTGGGAAAGCGCCCGAAACCGTTTATCAATACATAGCCGTCGGGGTTCACGAACACTTCGTCGGCGTGCGCGGCGAGGTAGTACTGGGCCTGGTTGTAATGCTTGCCCCAGGCATAAACCTTTTTGCCAGTTTTGCGAAACTCGACAATGGCGGCGGCCACCTCCTGCAACTTGGAGAGGCCTGCACCCGACATGCCGTCGGTTTCAACGACCAGCGCCTTGATGTGCGGATCGGTGGCGGCGGCGTGGATCGCGTCGATCACGTCGCGCAGCAGCACCTGGTGAATGCCCTCGCCACCCTGGATCAGGCTGATCGGGCTCTTGGCGCTGCGCTGCTCGACCAGGTTGCCGTTGGGGGCCACCAGCAGCGCCGCATCGGTGGGCAGTGGCGCCGGCCGGCTGGCCCACCAGCCCGCCAGGAGAAACACCACCACGGCGATGAACAGCAGGTTGAGACTGACCTGCCGCAGGCGGTCCACGGCCCGCCAGACGCCCGACACCATTCTTCTCACGACACCCGGTCGCGCGCTCCGCTCCATCCTGCTCTCCAATGTTTGCCTGCCAGGCCGCTTGTGGCAGCCCGCACGCTTTCGGCGCCCCACCAATCCGGTAGAATCCGCCCATGTTTACCAATCCCTCTCCCGACCAGATCCGCAGCCTGCTGCAGGCGGTCAAGACCATCGCCGTCGTCGGCCTGTCGCCGCGCGCCGAGCGCCCGAGCTACCGGGTTTCGCGCTCGATGCAGGGCTTCGGGTATCGCATCGTACCGGTTCGACCGGCGGTTTCCGAAGTGCTTGGTGAAAAAGCCTACGCGCGGCTTTCGGACATGCCCTTCGTGCCCGATCTTGTGGATGTTTTTCGTGCATCCGCCGAAGTCGGCCCGATCGTGGACGAATGCATCGCCCTGGGCGTGAAGCGCATCTGGCTGCAGGACGGGGTGATCGACGAGGCCGCCGCCGCACGTGCGCTGGCGGCAGGCATCACCGTGGTGATGGACCGCTGCATATGGCGGGATTACATGGATTTTATCGCATGAGCAAGAAGCTCGCCTTTACCAAAATGCATGGCCTTGGCAACGATTTCGTGATGATCGATGCCGTTCGCCAGAACATCAATCTCACCGAAGCCCTGGTTTGCTACCTTGGCGACCGCCACTTCGGCATCGGCTTCGACCAGTTGCTGGTCGTCGAAAAGTCTCAGACGCCCGGTGTGGATTTTCGCTACCGCATCTTCAACGCCGACGGTGGCGAAGTCGAACAATGCGGCAACGGCGCCCGCTGCTTCGCCCGCTTCGTGTTCGACCAGGGCCTCACCGACAAGCACGAAATCCGTGTCGAGACCAAAAAAGGCATCATCACCCCGCGCCTCGAAGCCGACGGCAATGTAACCGTCGACATGGGCGTACCGGTGCTCAAACCCGCCGACGTCCCCTTCATCAGCGATTCCGACGCGTACGTGCAGCCGCTGGAGGTAGCCGGCACCACGGTGGCGATCACCGCCGTCAGCATGGGCAACCCCCACGCCGTGCAGGTGGTGGCCAACGTGGATACCGCCCCGGTGGCCGAACAGGGCCCGCTGATCGAGCACCATCCGCGCTTTCCGGCGCGGGTCAATGCCGGCTTTCTGCAGATCGTGGATGAACACCGGGTGCGCCTGCGCGTGTTCGAGCGCGGCGCCGGCGAAACCCTGGCCTGCGGCACCGGCGCCTGCGCGGCCGTGGTGGCCGGCATCCTGCGCGAACTGATCGCCTCGCCGGTCACCGTCGAAACCCGCGGCGGCGCACTCAGCATCGCCTGGAACGGCGTCGGCAGCCCGGTGCTGATGACCGGCCCGGCCGTCACCGTCTTTGCCGGCGAACTCACGCTTCCGTAATTTCATCCGTTCTCACCCGATCCAGCCCGGCCCACGCCATGAATGCTTCCGACGTCATCCAGTTCCTGCAGGCCAATCCCGAATTCTTCGACGACAACTCGACCCTGCTGACCGACCTGACGGTGACCCATCCGCACAACGGCCAGGCCATCTCGCTCACCGAACGCCAGTTGATCGCCCTGCGGGAGCGGATCGCCCAGCTTGAAAACAAGTTCGCCGAACTCCTCGAATTCGGCGAAGAAAACGACGCCATCGGCGACAAGGTGCACCGTTTTGCACTGTCCTTGCTGGAAGCCGAAGATTTCGAATCGATCCGCCGGGCCATCTACACCCATTTGCAGGAAGACTTCAGCGTGCCCCACGTGGCCTTCCGCGTCTGGAACAGCGTGCTGTCGCGCAGCGGGCCGGAATTCCTGCCCGTCGGCGAGGAAGTCCGCTTCTTCACCGGCGACCTGACCCAGCCCTACTGCGGCCCCGCCGGCCCGCGCGAAATCAACAACTGGTTCGGCCCCGCCGGCCGGCAGGTTCGCTCGGTGTCGCTGGTGCCCCTGCGCCACGACGAAAAAACCTTCGGCCTGCTGGCCTTGGGCAGCGAAGACCCGGAACGCTTCTACCCGGCGATGGGCACGCTTTATGTCAACCGCATCGGCGAGATGGTTTCTTGCGCCCTCCGCCGCCAGTTGGGCTAAGGGGCGGGTAGCGCCACGGCGCGGCCCGATCCCGCAGCGGCGCTTCCCGCCCTCCCCCCGGGCCGCCCGAGGCTCGCTTTCCGGGTTTTCCTCTTTTTCACTTTCTCCTCCCCGCTCCCACCATGGCAGATCTGATTCTCAAATCCGGCAATGACCGGTCCGTGCTTCGTCGTCACCCCTGGATTTTCGCCGGCTCCGTCGACCGGCTGGAGGGTCGGGCGCGGGCGGGAGATACCGTGCTGGTGATGGACTCGCGCGGCAAGCCGCTGGCGCGGGCCGCGTGGTCGCCCGAATCGCAGATTCGCGCGCGGGTGTGGAGTTTCGATCCCGAACAGTCCATCGACCACGCCTTCATCAAGCGTGCGGTGGCCGCCTCGGTGGCGCGACGGGCCAGCCATCCGTGGCTGGCCGGGCAGGATGGCGTGCGCCTGATTCATGGCGAATCCGACGGCTTGCCCGGCGTGATCGCCGACCGCTACGGCGCGATGGTGGTGGTACAGCTCACCAGCGCCGGCGCCGACAAGTGGCGCGACGCCATCGTCGCCGGGCTGGTCCAGGCCACCGGCTGCAGCGCCGTGTACGAGCGTTCGGATTCGGACGTGCGCAAGCTCGAAGGTCTCGGGCCGGTTACCGGCCTGGTTTACGGCGAAATGCCCGAATCGCTCACCATCGTCGAAAACGGCGTGCGCATGGAAGTGGACGTGGCCGGCGGCCATAAAACCGGCTTTTACCTCGACCAGCGTGAAAACCGCCAGCTCACCGGCCGCCTCGCCGCCGGGCGCGACGTGCTCAACTGCTTTTGCTACACCGGCGGCTTCTCGCTGCAGGCGCTGGCCGGCGGCGCCACCAGCGTCATCTCCATCGATTCATCCGGCCCGGCGCTGGCCACCGCGGCACGCAACATGGCGCTCAACCCGCAGCTCGACGCCAGCCGCGCCGAATGGCGCGAGGACGACGTCTTCCAGGCCCTCCGCAACCTCAAGGCCGAAGGCCGCAAGTTCGACCTGATCATCCTCGACCCGCCCAAGTTCGCCCCGTCCGCCGCCCACGCCGAACGGGCCGCCCGCGCCTACAAGGACATCAACCTGCTCGGTTTCCGTCTGCTCAACCCCGGCGGCATCCTGATGACCTACTCCTGCTCCGGCGGCATCGGGCTCGAAATGTTCCAGAAGATCGTCGCCAGCGCCGCCTCGGACGTGGGCATCGACGCACGCATCCTGCACCGCCTGTCGGCCGCCCCCGACCATCCGGTCGGCCTGGCCGTTCCGGAGGGCGAATACCTGAAGGGGCTGGCCTGCCAGGTGTGACAAAGTCCCTGAAGGGGCCGATTTATCGGGGCGCGGCAAAGCGGAGACGTATATTCGTTGGTCATTGAATGGTTAAATATTGTTTCAAAACTACCATTCGGGATACTCCACGGAGATGCACATGACCACCGCTCTGCCCCCTGACTCTCCCGAGTCTGTCTCGGCCAGCCAGAAAACCGGTATCAGCGTGGCAGAAATACCGCGCGAGCAGCGCGTCGCCGCCTTGCTGCTGTCGCGCTACAACCTGCGCTACCTGGTGCGGCTGTATGCCGCCTTCGAGGGCGACCTGCTGCTGCCCATCGTGCTTGGCGAAGTCGCCCTGTACAACGTCAGCGGCCTCCTGCCCGACGATCCCGCCACGCTGGCCGCGAGCTTCTGCGACGATCCGAACCATATCCCGCTGCGCCCCTGCAACGCCTTCTCGATCAGCTCATCCACCGGCATCCCGCGCGAAACCGTGCGCCGCAAGGTCAGCCACCTGATCCAGCAGGGCTGGATCGACCGCGACGCACGGGGCGGCCTGACCATCACCCCCAAGGCCATGGCCCTGTGCCTCAAACCCTTCCACGAAGACAACCAGTCCGACTTCCTGAGCACCGCAGATCGGGTGCGGGCGGCACTGGGCAAAGCCTGACAGCACATTTCAGATTCGCACAACAGGAATCCCCGCCAGTAGCTTGACGAGCGCCCCCTGCCGGTCGGTTCCGGTTTTTGCAAACACTTTGCTCAAGTGGGCGCGAACGGTCGGCAGACCCACGCCTTCACCAACAGCGTGGCTTTCGACGGTTTCGCCCTGCGCAAGGGCGCGTGCCAGGCGCGCCTCTGCCGGCGTCAGCCCGAACAGTTCAATGAGCTGACGCGCGGTGGCAATGCGTTGATGGGTCACTTCAGTCAGAAGCAGCAGCACCGCATCATCCTTTCCCAAACCGAGAAAGCCACCGAACGGCAATGGCATCGCGGTCATGCAGAGCCCCCCTCCGAACTTCACGCTCACGGGCCGCCTCTCGCTGCGCACCCTTTGCAAGGCACTGCCGAGCGCGGCATCGAGTTTGGCATCGCCACCCTTCAGACGGCCCTCCACCAGACGGAGGTTTCCTCCTCCGCGCAACAAGGCCTCACCACGTCCGTTCGTATAGCGCAATTGGCCTGCCCGATCGAGTGCCACCACGCCCAGCGCGGTCGCCTCCAGCGCCGGAGCACTGATCCGCCCCGGCCATTCCGACAAGGCTTTGGCTTTAGCGAGACCAAGACACAGTGCCCGCTGCAAATGGGAGCACAAACCTTCGAAAACGGCCTGCGCTTCCACAGAGAAAGGCCCCTTTTCATAGCAGCGCAGAAAGCCGACCTCAAAGCACGTCGCGCCTTTTCTCAGCACCGAGCGCCCCAACATGTGGGGCATTTCGTCGCCACACAGAAAGTAGCGGCAGTGGGCCTCGGCCGGACGAAACCCCGTACAGAACGCCCGATTCCAGGCAAACACCGGCGTACCGCCAGCCCACTCGGCCACCCGCTGGATCGTCGGTGTTTCTTGGTGATACGAGCGATAGCGGCCCACCTCGCTGCATCGGGCCGCGCCCTCCCGAACGCCCAGCAGATCGGTCTGGCTGCGTTCGTCCCAACCCACCAGATGAAATAGATCCGCCCCCAGCTCCGAGGCCATCGCATCCAGCGCAGCGGCCCACTTTTCGGGCATCAGCGCTGATTCGTAGATCCTGTCAAGCAACTCGCTTCGAATATCTGGCTTGGTCATGACCACGCTCCCTGAGCCTGCTGCGTTCTGGTGCCACAAGCAAAAAACATAGCAGTTCAGACTCCCCCCTGTCATTCATTCGAATGACGAACGGGCAGTTCTGCTACCGATCGTTTACGAGAGCATGACAGAAGGGAGAACCCAAACCGACCGACAGGAGACGATCATGGCCGCCCTGCACTTGCTCGATAGCGCGCTACCCCACAGCGATCCGAAGGACTTCACCGAAATTGGCGACGACCCGGATATCAAAAAGCGGCTGGAAAACCTGCAGGCCCACATCCTCAAAGGCCACGGTCGCGACCATGCGGCCCATGTTTTCATCGTATTCAGGGACGGCCAGCAAAGCGAAGTTCGGAAATGGCTTAAGGAGATCCTGCCCAAGCGCCTGACAAGCGCCTGGCAACAACTGGAAGCTATCGAAGCTTTCAAATCAATCAAGAAGGACGGCGGGCTGCTGACAACATTCCATCTCAGCGCCAAGGGTTATGAATACCTCGCTCTCTCCACCACGGACTTTGAGGACGCATTCAAAGCCGGCATGAAAAATCGTGGCCTTGCCGACCCCGCACTCGACGACTGGGAAAAGCCCTTCCGAACCGATCTACATGCTCTCGTTCTGATCGCCCACAGCAGTGAAGCCATCGTTAAGTTTGCCGCCGAAGCACTAAGAGCCGAGCTTGGTCTTGATGGCACCAACCCCAACAGCATGGCCGACTCCATCCACGTCGAGTTCGGCAAGCAGCGCCACAATGCGGCCGGCGCGGGCATCGAACACTTCGGCTATGTGGATGGGCGCAGCCAGCCGATCTTCTTCACCGACGACGTCGACGACGAAACCGATGGCAAATCGCTGTGGGATCCGACCGCCCCCCTCAAACAGGTGCTGGCTGCCGACCCCCACGGACAAGCCGACGGGGCTTCGGGCAGCTATTTCGTCTTCCGCAAGCTCGAACAGGATGTACGCGGCTTCAAGAGCAAGGAACAGGAACTTGCCGATGCGCTGAGGCTGAAAGGCAAGGCGCGCGAACTGGCTGGCGCCTACGTCGTCGGTCGTTTCGAAGACGGCACGCCCGTCGTACTGTCGAACGAACCGGTCATTGAAGACAGCGCCGGCGCCAACGGCGCGCCCGACCATGCTCTGCCCAACAACTTCGATTACCGCGGCGACCCCACCGGCCTCAAATGCCCCTTCCACGCCCACATCCGCAAAAGCAACCCAAGAGGCACCAGCCCGGGCGGGTTGGATTTCGACCGGAAAATACAGATGGCCCGGCGCGGCATCACTTACGGCAATCGGGCCGACGACGGAACGGTCATCGACGCCATGCCCATAGGGGGCGTCGGGCTGCTGTTCATGGCCTACCAGAACAACATCACCGATCAATTCGAGTTCATCCAGAAGCAGTGGGTCGATAACAACGACTTCCCCACCCCGCTTACGGGCGTCGACCCGGTCATCGGCGCGTCAAGTGACGGCTCACCCACTCAGCTGTGGCCCCTTCGCTACGCCAGCGTCCGTGACGGCACAACCCCGTTCGGTTTCGACGGTTTCGTGAAAATGCTTGGCGGAGAATACTTCTTTGCTCCCAGCCTCTCGTTCTTCGCAAAACTGTAAACAAGCGCCCCAACATCCGCAGCGGAGAGAAAAAATGAAAAACTACGCCCTTTCATTGCCCACTCTGAGCATCCTCACCGCCGTCGGCTGCGCGGGATGCGCATCGCATACCACCCTGTCGCCCGGCACAACCTTGGGCGACATCCAGGTTTCCGGCGTGCGCGTGTCATCGCGGGAACGCATGGTGAACGACCGGCTGGAGCGAAGTGCGTTTCTGGCCGCCGAGGTCCAGCAAGTCAAGGAACTCAAAGAGGCCCATTTCGGCCCGCAAGGCATCACCAGCCTACGCAGTTTCACCGGCCTTGCTGCCAGTCTCGGCCTCAACCTGGACGCTGGCGGCGCAAAACTGTTCAAGCGGGAAAAAGCCCGCGACGCTCAGCGGCTGCAGAACCAAATGGACCTGGAAGCCGCCGATATCGACACACTCAAGGCCTTGAGAAAAAAGGTTCTCGACGGTCTGAATGACGGATCGATCACCCCGGAGAAAGCCAAGGGCATGCTCGAAGCCATCAAGGCCGCCGATCCCGGCACTGTGAGCAAGGTCGGTTCCCTGAGCCCGTCGTTCGACGACGCCAGCAAACTTCGCACGGAACTCCAGAAGCTCATTGAGTCGATCTCCCAGGTTCAACAACCGGGCCTCGATAAGCTCCAGGGTTCGCCGATTGATCTGTTCCGCGACAAGCTGGCCTTGCTCGAAGAGCTGCGTTCCGAGCAGATCGCCGTCGAACTCGACGAGCGTCACGATCTCCAGGGCGGCACCTTGCTCCGCCTGTCGGCCGACTCGACGGTGATCCCCTACAACGACTCCAGCGCATGGGGCATCGTCGAGATGGAGGTCAAGCCGGTGTTCGATCAAAAGTTGTTTACGCCGGAAGGTTTTGTCGACCGACTCAACGATCTTGCCGCCAGCCGGGTTGTGCGCGCCAAACGGCAATACGTGACCGCCTGCTACGGCAAGACGCTCGGCGTTGACCAGGAGCGCACCAGTATCAACATGCTCAGACGCTTCGCAATCACCGAACGCAAATTGTCGGCGCAGAAGTTCGTATTTAATCTGCCCAAAAGGGTGAGTGCGACGAATAAAAGAGCAAATTGGAGTGCAACCACACCTGAGGTTGCCAGAGACGAAGACATCCTGGAGCTCGATCAGGAGCTAGAAAAAGCACGCTACACAATGGCAGCAGCCGCACGCGACGGAAAAGGTGGCGGAACGCTATGCAGCTCTGATTTCGAGAAAATGCTGATGCCCATTGTGTCCAGAATTTTCCCCGCCGAAATCTGGGGAAGCACCTTGTCGCTTGCTAGCTCGACCGCCGACATGCAGATCAATGAATCGTCACTCGATCTTTCCGATGCGGTCTGGATGCAAAAAATAGAGCGGAAGATCTCGGAAACCTCCCCCCCCCCTCCCGGCGGCACCCAGAAATCAAGCAGCGAAAAACACTTCCGGTTCGTCGCCCCGGACATGCTAGACCCCGCTCAACACGACAAAAGAAGCAATCTGGAAACGTGGCTAGGCTCAGCCAAACGACAGGTATCCACCCAAACCTACGCCTACGCCGCGACGCCGAAAGAACAAGTCCAGCGCATTGCCCAGAACGGCTCCCGGCGCGACGCCATGGAGCTGATGCTGGCGCTGCAGGCCGTCAGCGGAGCCGGCAGCGCGTCCGGAGCGATTTCCATGATGCAGGTGAACGAAGCGATCTCCTCGACCCTGCACCGCCAGCCTCTGGTCGTCGGTTACAGCCGTCAGCCGGAAAATATAAACCAGGACTCCCGGACTTTCGGCTGGGTTATTGGGCCGCGCTTCAAAATCACCGAAGACTGGCGCGGCCGCCCCGAGTTCGGCTTCCGCCACCGCATGGTGCAGAACACCCTCAGCGCCGAGGTCGTCGTCCCGTCTTTGGCGATGGCGCTGGATGTGAAAATATGCACCAGCTGGAGGCCGGAGGCCGGGGATATCGCCAACACAGGCGCCACGGAAAATCGCAGTTGCCGCAGCGAACGGGTTCTACTGCCGCAATCGGAAGAAGCCCTTGCCGAAACCTTCGATCCGGACGCCCGCCGTCCCCTGCCCGAACTCTACGCCCGCCGGCTTGTTCCGCTAACGACCGCCAGCGGCGGCACTGCCGTGCTACTGCAAGGCACCAACCTGTGGCGTAACCCGCAGGTTTACGTCGGCGGCCTCAAAGCAAGCGCGGTATCGGTGACGTCGGACATGCGGGGTCTCACCGCCACCTTCGATGCGCCCCTGAAAGACCTCGACTGCGATGCCGACCGCATCGTCACCGTGGTGACCTCGACGGGGAGCGTCGACTTCGGCCAGATGGATCCGCCGGGGAAAAACTGCCAGAAAGATTCGGCTGCGGCAACCGACACTAAGACTCAGCCTCCCGCCTCCGGCAAGACAAAGTCAGCCACACAAGCTGCAGCCGCAGCCGCCAAGCTCGCGGCGAAGAAGTGAACCGCAATTATTAGCCCGGCCCTTTGATTCACTTACCACCGTTCGATCTGAACGTGCCGTCGGTATTCACAGATGATTTTCTGTGGGGGCGACTGAAGTCGCCCCCACAAAAGGGCGGCTATTAACCCGGCGCTGGCGCTGCCTTTCGACACGCCAGGAGTGAACGGGTAGTCGATATTTAATGGCCGGGTTAATAAGGCCGCGCGGCCTAGGCATCGCCGCCCGGAGCCTTCAGCCCGAAGTGCTGCCAGATCGACGCGGTGGCCATGCGGCCGCGGGGCGTGCGCTGCAGATAGCCCTGCTGGATGAGATAGGGCTCCAGCACGTCCTCGATGGTGTCGGACGATTCGCCGATCGCCGCGGCGAGGTTGTCCAGCCCCACCGGGCCGCCACCAAACTTTTCCAGCATGGCGCCCAGCAGCTTGCGGTCCATCAGGTCGAGGCCCAGGTGGTCCACGTCCAGCATGGTCAGCGCCGCATCGGCCACCGCCGCGGTGATGCGGCCATCGGCGCGCACTTCGGCGTAGTCGCGTACGCGGCGCAGCAGGCGGTTGGCGATGCGCGGCGTGCCGCGGGCGCGCCGGGCGATTTCGAAGGCGCCGGTTTCGTCGATCTCCACGTTAAGCAGGCGCGCCGAGCGCGTGACGATGAAAGCCAGCTCCTGGGAAGTGTAAAACTCCAGTCGCGACACGATGCCGAAGCGGTCGCGCAGCGGGTTGGTGAGCATGCCGGCACGGGTCGTCGCCCCCACCAGCGTGAAGGGCGGCAGGTCCAGCTTGACCGAACGGGCCGCCGGGCCTTCGCCGATCATGATGTCGATCTGGAAATCCTCCAGCGCCGGGTAGAGGATTTCTTCCACCACCGGGCTCAGGCGGTGGATTTCGTCGATGAACAGCACATCGTGGGGCTCGAGGTTGGTGAGCAGCGCGGCCAGATCGCCGGCGCGCTCGAGCACCGGGCCGGAAGTCTGGCGCAGATTGACGCCCATCTCGGCCGCCACGATGTGGGCCAGGGTGGTTTTGCCGAGGCCCGGCGGGCCGAACAGCAACACGTGGTCGAGCGCTTCGCCGCGCTTCCTGGCCGCCTCGATGAAAATGCTCAGCTGGTCGCGGATTTTTTGCTGGCCGACGTAATCGGCAAGGCGCTTGGGGCGCAGCGCCCGCTCCAGCGCCTCTTCCTGGTTGCTGGCGCGCTGGGCCGTAATCAGGCGGGCGGAAGGGTCGGGCTGGCCGCCCCGGATGGCATCGGTTTCGATCATTACTGGCTATCCACGACCTCGTTGTTCAAGTTTTGGACATGACCCGCCGTCCATTCAAGGAACAATGCATGCCCCAGCGCCAGGAAAGTGGGCCCGAGGAACAGGCCGATGAAGCCAAAAGCCAGCACGCCGCCAAAGGCGCCGAGGGCAATCAGCAAAATCGGCAGACTGGCCGTGCGGCTGATCAGGAAGGGCTTGAGGATGTTATCCACCGAGCTGATCGCCAGCACGCCCCACAGCACCAGGAAGATCGCCCAGCCGCTCTCGCCCTGCTGGTAAAGCCAGAACGCGGCCCCGCCCCACAGCAGCGGCGGACCGATCGGCACCAGCGACAAAAAGAAGGTGCCCGCCGCCAGCAGCAGCGCGCCCGGCACGCCGGCCACCATGTAGCCGACCAGCGCCACCAGCGCCTGCGCCGCCGCGGTGCCGATGATGCCGATCATCACCGCCTTGACCGTGTTGGCCGCAAGCTCCAGCAGCCGGTTGCCCAGTTCGCCCGCCAGACGACCCGCGCCGATTTCGAGTTGAGCGTAGATGCGCGCCCCGTCCCGGTAGAGAAAGAAGCCGATGAACAGCACCAGGGAAATCTGCAGCAGGCCCTGACCGAGCATCTGCCCCAGGCCGAGGGCAAACTTGCGCGCCGGTTCGATGCCCTGGGCGGCCAGCTTGCGCATCTCGGTCTGGCTGTGGGTGAGCTTGCGCAGGTAGGCGTCGATATCGCTCCCGACCAGCGGAATATCCTTCAGCCAGGCCGGCGGGCGGCCATCGGATTGCTCGATGAGCACACCGACATAATCGACGAGGTTGATCACCGCGTCGGTCAGCGAGGTGGCCAGGCCGATCATCGGCACCAGCAGCACGGCGGTCAGCAGCAGGGTCATGGTGATCGCGGCCAGACTGTCGCGCCCGCTCAGGCGGCGGTGCAGCATCTGGTACATCGGCCAGGTGGTGATGCACACCGTCCCGGCAAACAGGATCGCGGCAAAGAAGGGGCTGAGCACGAAGGCGCAGCCAAGAAGCAGCAAGGCCGTGATAGCCATCTGGGCAGTACGTCGCGGAGCCATGGGGAAGATGCCTTGAATGGAGTGGCACGATTATCGCCGATCATCCGCGAAGCGACGCAACCGCGTGCAAGGCTGCCTCATAGGACCGACACCACGATCATGGTTAAATAGAAAACTGACCTGACTACGCGACTCGCAGCCAACGCCATGTCCCAACCGCCCCGCAATCTTCTTCAGGCCCTGCAGCAACTCGATTTCGACGAGGCCATCGGTCCGTCCGACCCTCGTTTCGTCAATACCGACCAAGCCCGAGGTGCAACCGATCTGCGGATGAGGCTGCTCAACAAGTTCGGGCTGAGCATGGCAAGCGGTGATTTCTTTCCCAATCTCGGCCGTCACGTGCTTCTGTTCGGCCCGATCGGCTGCGGCAAATCCACCGAACTGATGCGCCTCAAAGAGCAATTGCTGGCGCCTGGCACGCCGATCAGCGGCAAGCTCTTCCCCATTCTCCTCAACGTGCGCGGCGAGGTGGACATCAACAACCTCGAATATGCCGACCTGTTCCTGGCCCTGGCCCATGCGGTCGTCCAGGAGCTGGAAGCCCGCTCCATCCAGCTCCCGGAGGCCCGGATAGCCGCCCTTCGGAGCTGGTTTGCCGAGCACGTCCTCACCCACGAACAGATCAGGGAGCTGGCCACGCAATTGGGAACCGAGGCTGAAGCCGGCGGCGGATGGCCCCTGTTCGTCAAACTGACCGCGAAGTTTTCGGCGGTATTCAAGAACAGTTCAAGCTACAAGGACACCATGCGCGACGTGGTGAAAAAGACCTTCACCCAGTTCGCACTCGCCTTCAACGAGCTCATTCGCGCCGCCGAGGCCGCCATCGTCGGGCACGGCCTCGGCCAGCGCCTCCTGCTGATCGTCGACGGCACTGACAAGATTCCGCTCAAACAGGCCCAAAACCTGTTCATCGACGACGCCGAACAGCTTCTCAGCGTTCAGGCCCTGGTGCTGTACACCGCACCCATCACGCTCAAATACTCGGGCACCACCCAGAGCAAGCTCAACAGCGAGCTGGTGCTGCCCATCATCAAGCTCGAAAGCCGCGACGGCACACGCTTCGGGCCCGGCTGGCAGGCCATGCACGAACTGCTCGACCGCCGGATCGACCCTTTGGCCTTTGCCACACCAGACCTGCGCGATCGCTTGATCGCCACCAGTGGCGGCCACCCGCGCGAACTCCTGCGCCTCCTGGCGCTGGCCTGCGAATCGGCGGAAAGCTCCACCATCGACGTCACGACGGTGGACCGAGCCATCGAACTCCTCGCAGCCGAATACCGCTACTGGCTCGCCCCGGAGGATTACACCCTGCTCGCCCAGGTCGATGCCGCCGGCGGCCAGCATGCCGGAAACGACGAGCGCACCCGCAACCTCCTGTGGCGCCTCGCCCTGCTGCACTACAACGACGGCTCGTGGCGACGCTCCCATCCGGTAGTGCGTCGGCTGGAGGGCTACACGCGAGCCCAACAGGCGCTGAACACACCCCAGCCCTGACCGTCCACATGCACACCCCGCCAGACCAGGCCCGGTCACCCAAGCACGCAGCCTTCGAGCGCCTGCTCAAGCTGCTCAGGGTCAAGCAGGGTTTTCAGTTTTTCATCCTCGTCTGCCCCGATCCCCGCGAACGGGATCGGCTGATCGGACAACTCGCCGCGACACCGGAAATCGCCGAACGGCCGACCCTGCGTATTGATCTCGCCGAACAGGGTTCGGCAGCCTCTGCGCCGGCCGACGTGAGCACCCTCGAAGACCGCCTCCACGCCGAAGCGGGTGAAAACGGGCTGGTCCACCTCGTCAATGGCGACGGCTGGCTCAACCCGGACCGCCTCTCCGAACTCAACCTGCACCGCAACGCCCTGGCTGCCCGCGTCAATGCCGCGCTGCTGTGGTGGCTGCCAGAACCCACCGTGGTGAGTCTGGCAAAAACCGCGCCAGACCTATGGTCATGGCGGACGGCCGTGGTGGCCTTCGAGCCTGCGCCCGTCTCCGAACTCCCAGCCCTTCAGCCCGAGGCCCTGCAACCAAGCGGCTTTATGGTTCTTCAGCAAATGCCGCAGCAACTGCGCGAAGCCCGAATCGCCGAACTGCAAGGCATGGTCGACGCCGTCGGCGATCCCGAACAGCGCCTTGCACTCGTCCTCGAATGGGCAGACCTGCTCATCTCTCTGGGCCAATTGAGCGAAGCCCTCATCGTTTTGCGCACCGACGGGCTGACATCGGCCGCCAACGCCCACCAGGAAGATGCGCGAGCGCTCGTTCAAGGTCGCGTGGCCGACATCCTGACCACCCGCGGAGAGCTCGACGAGGCCCAGCGCATCCGCACCGAAGAGCAACTCCCGGTCTATGAGCGCCTCGGCGACGTGCGCGCGAAGGCCATCACCCAGGGCAAGATCGCCGATATCCTGACGGCCCGCGGAGAGTTCGACGGGGCCCTGCGCATCCGCACCGAAGAGCAACTCCCGGTCTATGAGCGCCTCGGCGACGTGCGCTCCAAGGCCATCACCCAGGGCGAGATCGCCGACATCCTGACGGCCCGCGGACAACTCGACGAGGCCCTGCGCATTTACACCGAAGAGGAACTCCCGGTCTATGAGCACCTCGGCGACGTGCGCGAGAAGGCCATCACCCAAGGCAAGATCGCCGACATCCTGACGGCCCGCGGACAATTCGACGAGGCCCTGCGCATCCGCACCGAAGAGCAACTCCCGGTCTATGAGCGCCTCGGCGACGTGCGCGAGCTGCTGGTTGGCCGGGCCAATCTGGCGCTCACCTTGCTGCAACGTGCCGCCCCCGGCGACCAGGCGGAGGCACGGCGCTTGCTGATGCTGGCGCTGGACGACGCCCGGCGGCTCAAGCTGCCGCGCGAGATGCACAGCATCGAAGCGGCGCTGGCCAGTATCGACAGCAGTGAGTAAGCCTCACCCCCCCGGCTTCCGCCTCACATAAATCGTCTTCTCCACCGTCGCCACCACCTCGCCGTGGCGGTTCACCACGTCCACGGCAAAGGTCGGCTCGTATTTCTGGCCGCTGGCGGTGGCCTGGAGGATGTCCTCGACCTGCTCGGGCGTGATGCGAAAGCTGGCGCGCACGGTGCCGCGGCCGGGCAGCTTGTAGTCGATGCTGGAGGCCTTGTCCCACACCACGTAATCCCGCCCCAGGTTGTGCATCACCAGGAGCGCGAAGAAGGGGTCGGTCATCGCAAACAGC